>JADMIO010809289.1_pt1 | contig 67495 bp, 65 predicted proteins | sample 8958161 | NCBI WGS metagenome assembly JADMIO01 (sample SAMN16585339, study PRJNA669376) | soil metagenome | isolation source: Crop rotation soil | place: USA: Cullars Rotation, Alabama | collected 2011 | reverse complement strand
CGCGACAACTTGTCCACGTGGAATTCTAAGCTTAGGATCCCAATGTGCTGGAAAGGGGGACGCCTGGGGAGGAGGCCATGCCTTTGGGGCAAGCGCAAGCCTCGCACGTCACCCCTCACGATTTCCGTCCACATCGCTGCCCCGTTGAGCAACTTCCGGCATTTCGATTCCGCGAGCGTAAACGTGTTCATAACGACGGAATAGAACGATATGCAAAAGTGAAAAGTCCGACGCTGGCTTGGATTTTTGGACAACCGGCATCATTAAATACCGGCATTCCGGACTTTGGGGATATGTGGGAAAGCGATCAGCGACGTGTGGACGCGCAGGTATGAGTCTAATCGACAGTCTAGGAATCACTACAATCAAGATTCTTAGATTAGATTGGGAAGTGATCCGGTTGGCGTGGTGCCTGTGAATCCAAACACGATATGAGCCACTTGCACCGAAGCAATGCGCAGGCGAAAAGATAGTTTCACGGCGTGCGCGAAATAGCTCTGGATGACGGGCATGTATCTCTGGCTGAAAGCCCTCCACATCATCGCGGCGATATCCTGGATGGCCGGCATGCTCTATCTGCCGCGGCTGTTCGTTTATCACTGTTCGGCAGCAGCCGGCTCACCGCAATCCGAAACCTTCAAGGTGATGGAGCGGCGGCTTCTTCGCCTGATCATCAATCCCGCGATGATCGCGACCTGGGCGCTTGGACTTTGGCTCGTCTGGATAACTGGCGCGCACAAGGACGGATGGTTTCACGTCAAGTTCGTACTCGTGCTCGCGATGTCCGCGCTGCACGGGTTCAACGTTCGCTGGATGAAGGATTTTGCCGCGGACCGGAATCGCCGTCCTGCCCGATTCTATCGGATTGCCAACGAGATACCGGCCCTGCTGATGGTGTTCATCGTGATCCTGGCGGTGGTTAAACCCTTCTAATACCGCCTGTTTTCTGTGCGCTTGCGGGGACGCCTCTTGCGGAATCGGCATTTTTTCCGTATGTAGCGTCATCCCTCCGAACGCAGGCGGATGCAGTCAAGGCGCGGTTCCGCGTATTCGGACCGCCCCGGCATCGGGCCGGAGCTCTCCCACCCTCCTCCTCCTCCCAAGACCTGCGATTTCCTCTCCACCGTCGCGGCTCCCGTAATCCCTCCTGACGCCGCCGGTTTCTCTCTTCAAGGAATCCCCCATGCGGGAAGTGAAACTCCAAGACCTGAAATCCAAGACTCCCGTCGAGCTCCTGTCGTTCGCCGAAGAGCACGAGATCGAGAATGCCTCCACGCTGCGCAAGCAGGAGCTGATGTTCGCGATCCTCAAGCAGCTCGCGAGCAAGGAAATCGACATCATCGGCGAAGGCGTCGTCGAGGTTCTCTCCGACGGCTTCGGCTTCCTGCGCTCGCCGGAAGCGAATTACCTGCCGGGCCCCGACGACATCTATGTCTCGCCCTCGCAGATTCGCCGCTTCGGCCTGCGCACCGGCGACACCATCGAGGGCCATATCCGCTCACCCAAGGAAGGCGAGCGCTACTTCGCGCTTCTCAAGGTCAACTCGCTCAATTTCGAGGATCCGGAGAAAGCCAAGCATAAAATCAACTTCGACAACCTGACGCCGCTCTATCCGACCGAGCGGCTGCGCATGGAGCACGACGATCCGACCAAGAAGGATCTCTCCGCGCGGGTGATCGACATCGTGGCGCCAATCGGCAAGGGCCAGCGCGCGCTGATCGTCTCGCCTCCGCGCACCGGCAAGACCGTGCTGCTGCAGAACGTCGCGCACGCCATCACCGCCAATCATCCGGAAGTGTTCCTGATCGTCCTTCTGATCGACGAGCGTCCGGAGGAAGTCACCGACATGCAGCGCTCGGTGAAGGGCGAGGTCGTGTCCTCGACTTTCGACGAGCCGGCGTCGCGCCACGTGCAGGTCGCCGAGATGGTGATCGAGAAGGCGAAGCGCCTGGTCGAGCACGGCCGTGACGTCGTGATCCTGCTCGATTCGATCACCCGCCTCGGCCGCGCCTACAACACCGTGGTGCCGTCCTCCGGCAAGGTTCTCACCGGCGGCGTCGACGCGAACGCCCTGCAGCGCCCGAAGCGCTTCTTTGGCGCCGCGCGCAACATCGAGGAAGGCGGCTCGCTCACCATCATCGCGACCGCGCTGATCGACACCGGCAGCCGCATGGACGAAGTGATCTTCGAAGAGTTCAAGGGCACCGGTAACTCCGAGCTCATCCTCGACCGCAAGGTGGCCGACAAGCGCACCTTCCCGGCGATCGACATCACGCGCTCCGGTACGCGCAAGGAAGAGCTGCTCACCGACCCGCAGCAGCTCAAGAAGATGTACGTGCTGCGCCGCATCCTCAACCCGATGGGTACGATGGACGCGATCGACTTCCTGCTCGACAAGCTGCGCAACACCAAGACCAACAGCGAGTTCTTCGAGTCGATGAACACCTGACGGTTCACGTCAGCGTCGCGAACATGGCCGGGCCTGTCCCGGCCATTTTTGTTTTGTGTGCCACTTGAGCGCAGTCAAGTCCGCATGGAGGCAACGGCAGAAGCGATACCGGTTGGACTGGCGACCGGCAGTGAGCAAGTCTCGCCCACGCAAACGAAAGCGGCGCTGCCAGTCACGGCTTTGATCTTGTCCCGCGCGGGATGGCCGGCCGGCAACTCATCCGCTGAAGACGCGCGCAAAATGGTTCGGCTGACGAAGGGTAGGCGCAGAGCCGCGTCGACCAGCGGTTTTGCATCGGTGCCGACACAAACGATTTCAGCGCCGCGCAGCCGCAGATCGACCGCATTCAGTGTCGCGACATGTGCGAACAGGTTCTGCGCTCCGGCACTGAGCACACCTTCGATTAGTCGGTCGGCCTTGGCGCGGTAATCGTCGTTGCCGGCAAGAACGGCGAGCCGGATCAGGTTCTGCGCCGCGAGGGCATTCGGATTTGGCGTTGCGTCGTCATTTGTCGAGTTCGGGCGCACCACGAGGCCTTCGGCGTCGTCGGCAGTGAGACAATAGCCGCCATTGTCGGGATTGGCGTAATGACGGTCGAGCGCTGTCTGCCACTCAATCGCCCGGTCGAGATACGGGCGGTCCCCGGTCGCTTCGTTCAGCGCGATCGCGGCGCGGATCATGGCGGCGAAATCGGAAGCTAGCCCGGGATAGAGCAGCTTGCCCTCGCGCCACGAATGCCCGAGGCGCTGATCGCCCTTTGCCCCGCGCCCCATTTCCCGCGCGATGAAATCGAAGGCGCGCTTTGCGACCTCGATCCAGCGCGGTTCGGCGAAACCGATCGCGGCATTCACCAGCGCGGCGATCATCAGCCCGTTCCAGTCCGCCAGCACCTTGTCGTCGAGGCCGGGGCGAATACGTTTGTCGCGCACGGCGAGAAGCCTTGCGCGCAATCGAGCGAGGCGCTCTTCATCGTCTGCGTTGCGCGGCCGTCCTTCGAGACGATTGAGGATCGTGTGGCCTTCGAAATTTCCTTCGACCGTTGCATCGTAATGCCCGGCGAAAAATGCGCCGTCCTGCGGGCCGAGCACGTCCAGGATTTCAGCGAGCGACCAGACGTAGAATTTGCCTTCCTCGCCTTCGGAATCGGCGTCGAGCGAGGCGCAGAACGCGCCGCCCGATGTCGTCATTTCACGTTCTAGCCAGGCGACGATTTCGCGCGCGCGCGTCCGGAACAGCTCGCGGCCGGTGCGCCCGAATTCGAGCGCAAGCAGTTCGAGAAGCTGGGCGTTGTCATAGAGCATTTTCTCGAAATGCGGCACGAGCCAGCGTTCGTCGACCGAGTAGCGCGAGAAGCCTCCGCCAAGATGGTCGTAGATGCCGCCTTCGCAGATGCGTTCGAGTGTCAGTTCGACCAGATCGAAATATGGGGCCTGACTGTCGTTGCCTTTGTTGCGCTCACCGGCTCGCCACAGGAATTCGAACATCGCGGCCTGCGGAAACTTTGGTGCGCCGCGCAGGCCGCCATGGCTCGGATCGATTGCCCGGGCGAGCTGCATCGCGAATTGATCGAGCTGCGTACGGCCGACGACGACCTTGCCTTCGGGCCTTGCCTTGTCGCTGAGCCGCTGCATCAGCGCGCTGCGGTTCTGCTCGATGCGCTGTGGCTCTTCCCGGAACAGCCGGGCAACTTCGCGCAGGACGTCCGTGAAGGCGGCGCGGCCATAGCGTGCGCTCGGCGGAAAATAGGTCCCGCCCCACACCGGCTCGCCGGCGGGTGTCAGGAACATTGTGAGCGGCCAACCGCCCTGCTCGCCCAGCATGTGCAGCGCCGACATGTAGATCTGGTCGATGTCAGGCCGCTCCTCGCGATCGACTTTGATGTTGACGAACAGCTCGTTCATCACCTGCGCGGTCGCCTCGTTCTCGAAGCTCTCGTGCGCCATCACATGGCACCAGTGGCAGGCTGCGTAGCCAACCGACAGCAGGATCGGCTTGCCTGTGTTTTTGGCCTCGGCGAGCGCCTCCGGACCCCACGGCCACCATGCGACCGGGTTATTTTTGTGCTGCAGCAGGTAGGGACTTGTCTCTTCTGCCAGGCGGTTTTCGTGCCCGGATGTGACGGGAACAGTCATGGAATCTCAGGACGTTAGGGGTCAGGGCCTATGCGCTCTAAATCGATCTAACACCGGGCCGGCGCGAAAGGACCCTGTAACAATAAATCGCATCGCAGGATGGCGCTAAGCCCCTATATTCGTTATCAGAGGCTTGCCCCTCTGCGAGATGTCTACCGACCGCTCGTTTTGTCGGCTTACTACCATCGACTTGGAGACTAATGTGGCTACAGGCACTGTTAAGTGGTTCAACGCGACTAAGGGTTACGGCTTTATCCAGCCGCAAGGCGGCGGCAAGGATGTGTTCGTTCACATCTCGGCTGTCGAGCGCGCCGGGCTGAGCAATCTCAGCGAAGGCCAGCAGATCGAGTACGAAGTCGTCGCGAACCGCGGCAAGGAATCCGCTGAAAACCTCAAGGTGAAGTAACGCGGATCGGCGATCGCTGCGGCACTCGAGACCGCAGTCGAAAGCGATACGGAATGGGAAACCCGGCCTTTTCGCCGGGTTTTTCATTGGATGCATATAGGAATATAGTCGGTAAAAGGTTTGTGCAGGGTCTGGTGCGCGCCTCAAGGGTCCTGTCACGGCGGCGCTTGACCGCAATGGCCCTGTAGGCTTTCGGTGCGCGCGATGCCTCCGTCCTCCAATGACACGATCTTCGCGCTCTCCTCCGGACACCTGCCGGCCGCGATCGGCGTTGTCCGAATCTCGGGCCCGCGTGCCGGAGACGCCCTTCGGCTTCTTGCCGGGAAAATTCCCGAGCCGCGCCGCGCCGCGTTCGCCCGCGTCCGCGATCCGCGGACGCGGGAGATCATCGACGAGGCGCTTGCGCTGTTTTTTCCTGGCCCCGCGAGTGAGACGGGCGAAGACGTCGCCGAGCTGCAGTTGCATGGTGGGCGCGCCGTCGTCGCGGCGGTGTTCGCGGCGTTGTCGCAAATGGATGGATTGCGCCCGGCCGAGCCGGGAGAATTCACGCGTCGTGCGTTCGAGAGCGGCAAGCTGGACCTGACCAAGGTCGAAGGCCTTGCCGATCTGATCTTTGCGGAAACCGAAGCGCAGCGGCGCCAGGCGTTCCGGCAGCTCGCGGGCTTGCTCGGCGATCGTGCCGAGGGTTGGCGCAGGCGATTGATCGAGGCGCTGGCGCTGGTGGAGGCGGGCATTGATTTTTCCGATGAAGCCGACGTTGCGAGCGACGTAACGGCGCGCGCGCGTGCGGCACTCCGCGAACTTGCGTCGGAGATCGAAAGCACGCTCGTTGATGCCCGCCGCGGCGAGCGTTTGCGGGAAGGGCTCGTCGTCGCGATCGCGGGTCCGCCCAACGCCGGCAAATCCACGCTGCTCAATCGGCTCGCGCGGCGCGAGGCGGCGATCGTGTCGCCTCACGCCGGCACGACGCGCGATGTGATCGAGGTGCATCTCGATCTCGGCGGCTATCCCGTCACGCTGCTCGACACCGCGGGCATTCGCGAGACGGACGATCCGGTCGAGCGCGAGGGCGTGGCGCGGGCGAAGGCGCGCGCGTCGTCCGCCGATCTGATCCTGTGGGTCGACGATACGGCTGCGCCGGCTGCGCGCGCCGAAGGCCCGCCGCGCTGGTCGGTGAAGAACAAGATCGACATGTCCGGCGGCCGACCCGGCGGGCAGGATGCCTCGTTCGCAATTTCGGCGACGACGGGCGCGGGAGTCGATGAACTCGTCGCGGCGCTCTCGGCATTCGCGGACAAGACGTTCGGTCAGCGCGAGCCGGCGCTGGTGACGCGCGAGCGGCAGCGGCGGCTCCTTCAGGACTGCTCTGCGGCGCTGAAACGGGCGCTTGCGACCGATGCCGACGATCTCGTGGCGGAAGAACTCAGAGCTGCGGCGAATTCTCTCGGACGTCTCACCGGAAGGATCGACGTGGAGGATGTTCTGGACGTGATATTCCGCGATTTCTGCATCGGGAAATGATCGGCATGGTTAACGGCGGATGAATTCGTGCCGCGTTAACCATTTGATTCGTTGCTGTTTCACGTGAAACAGCCCGCGGGCGATGTGCCGGAAGCGTCGCAAAGAGACTCGTTTTCTTGGCCTTTTATCTGCTCTAGAACCCGCGCCGGAGATGGCGATGGCCGATTTCGATGTGATCGTTGTGGGTGGCGGGCATGCCGGCTGCGAAGCCGCGGCGGCGTCCGCGCGCATGAGCGCGCGCACGGTCCTGGTCACGCATCGCTTCGCGACCGTCGGCGCGATGTCGTGCAATCCGGCGATCGGCGGCCTCGGCAAGGGCCATCTCGTCCGCGAGATCGATGCGCTCGACGGCATCATGGGCCGCGCAGCCGATCAGGGCGGCATCCAGTTTCGCGTGCTCAATCGGCGCAAGGGGCCGGCGGTGCGCGGGCCACGCGCGCAGGCCGACCGTAAGCTCTACGCAGCGTCGGTGCAGTCGGCGATCCGCGAGACGGCAAATTTGTCCGTGATCGAATGCGAAGCCGACGACATCGTCATCGAGAACGGCCGTGTCGCCGGTCTGAAGCTTGCGGACGGACGCGCCCTTTCATGCGGCGCGGTCGTGCTCACGACCGGCACATTCCTGCGAGGCCTGATCCATATCGGCGAGAAGCAGACGCCGGCGGGCCGCGTTGGCGAAGCCCCGGCAATCGGCCTCGCGCTGACACTTGAAAGACTCGGGCTGACGCTCGGGCGATTGAAAACCGGCACCCCTCCCCGCCTCGATGGCGCGACCATCGACTGGAATGCGGTCGAGATGCAGCCGGGCGACGTGCCGCCGGAGCCGTTCTCGATGCTGACCGAGCGCATCACGACGCCGCAGATCGAATGCGGCATCACGCGCACGACAGATGCGACGCACGAGATCATCCGCGCGAACGTGCATCGCTCGCCGATGTATTCCGGCCAGATCGAAAGCCGCGGGCCGCGCTATTGCCCCTCGATCGAGGACAAGATCGTGCGCTTCGGCGAGCGCGACGGGCATCAGATTTTCCTCGAGCCGGAAGGGCTCGACGACACGACCGTCTATCCGAACGGCATCTCCACCTCGCTGCCGGAAGACGTGCAGCGTGCGGTGGTCGCCTCGATTCCGGGTCTCGAAAAGGCGCGCATGGTGCGGCCCGGCTACGCCATCGAATACGACTACGTCGATCCGCGCGAACTGAACGCGACGCTGGAGACGCGCAAGGTCGAAGGGCTTTTCCTCGCCGGCCAGATCAACGGCACGACGGGTTACGAGGAAGCCGGCGCGCAGGGCCTGGTCGCAGGCCTCAATGCGGCGGCAAAGGCCGGTGGTTCTGCGCCGATCATGTTTGACCGTGCTGAGGGCTATCTCGGCGTGATGATCGACGATCTCGTGACGCGCAGCGTCACCGAACCCTATCGCATGTTCACCTCGCGCGCCGAGTATCGTCTGGCGCTGCGCGCCGACAACGCCGATCAGCGCCTGACTGATCGCGGCATCGCGCTTGGCTGCGTGGGTGCGGAGCGGCGCGCGCATCACCAGGCCAAGATGGCAGCGCTGAACGGAGCGCGCGCTTTTGCGAAGTCGGTATTGCTGTCGCCGAGCGAGGCGGAGAAGCATGGCCTTGCGCTGAAGAAGGACGGCCAGCGGCGCTCGGCATTCGAGCTTTTGTCCTACGCCAATATCGAGGTCGCGCAGCTTGCGGCGGTGTGGCCGCAGATGCGCGAATGGCCGCACGCGATCGCCGAGCAGGTGAAGATCGACGCGGTCTATGACGTCTATCTCACGCGCCAGGCTGCGGACGTCGAGAGCTACCGGCGCGATGAAGCGTTCGCGCTGCCGGACGAGCTCGACTATTCCACCCTGCCCGGCCTCTCCAACGAAGCGCGGCAGAAGCTCACGCAGCATCGGCCGCGCACCATCGGCCACGCCGCACGGATCGACGGCATCACGCCGGCGGCGCTGACGCTCGTGGCCGCGCATCTGCGCCGGAAAAATCGCGCGGCGACGCGATGAGCGCCGGCCGCTCCGGCAAAACCTCCGATTCCGGAAAGCTTGAGGCCGACAAAGCGCGGGCTTTGGACCTCATTCCGGTTTCACGTGAAACGTTGGCGCGGCTCGACAGGCTCGTAGAAGCGCTGTTGCTCTGGCAGCGAACGACCAACCTCGTCGCTTCCTCTACCCTTGATCGGCTTTGGTCGCGCCACGTCGTCGATTCCCTGCAGCTCCTTCCCCTCGCCCCGGACGCGACCGTGTTCGCCGACCTCGGATCCGGCGCGGGCTTCCCCGGACTCGCGGTCGCATGCGCGCTGGCCGACCGTCCCGGCGCGCAAGTCCACCTCGTCGAATCGAACGGCAAGAAGGCCGCCTTTCTGCGCGAGGCGATCCGCATCACCGGCGTGCCGGCGACCGTGCACGCGCAGCGGATCGAAGATTTCGCCGCGGGCTTCACCGGGCGGCTCGACGCCGTGACCGCCCGCGCGCTTGCCCCGCTTCCACAGCTTCTCGATTTGGCCGCTCCGCTGTTGAAAACAGGCGTGCTAGGGTTATTTCCCAAGGGTCAAGATGTTGAGGCTGAATTGACCGCAGCATCTAAATCTTGGAGCATTCGGTACGACCTCGCCCCCAGCAAGACCGACCCGGTGGCCAGGATCGTTATCGTGAAAAGTCTCAGTCGCCTTTGAGTGCGTAGGATAATATACCTATCCCATTCGACGGATTTGGTGTCATGACCGACCAGACCGATGCCGAGGTGATCCCCCTCGTCCCGCATGCCGGCAAGCTGAAGGCGCCGCGCATCCTCGCGCTCGCCAACCAGAAAGGCGGCGTTGGCAAGACCACGACCGCGATCAATCTCGGTACCGCGCTCGCGGCCATCGGCGAGCATGTGCTGATCGTCGACCTCGATCCGCAGGGCAACGCTTCGACCGGGCTTGGCATCGACCGCAAGAGCCGCCGCACATCGATGTACGACGTGCTCGCGACCGGCACGCCGGTGCGCGATTCCATTCTCGAGACCGCGGTCCCTCGCCTGCACATCGCGCCGTCGACGCTCGACCTCGCTGGCCTCGAACTCGAAATCTCGACCGCGCGCGACCGCGCCTTCCGGCTGCGCACCGCGCTGAAGCCGCTCAACGACACGACGGGCGACGCCACTCATTATTCCTATGTGCTGGTCGACTGCCCGCCGTCGCTCAACCTGCTCACGGTCAACGCAATGGCGGCGTCGAACGCGATCCTCGTTCCGCTGCAATGCGAGTTCTTCGCGCTCGAAGGATTGTCGCAACTCCTGAAGACCGTCGAGCAGGTGAAGGAGACACTCAATCCGGACCTGACGATCCACGGCATTGTGCTGACCATGTACGACGCGCGCAACAATCTCTCCGGGCAGGTGGTCGCGGACGTGCGCGAGTTCATGGGGCCGAAGGTTTACGACACGGTGATCCCGCGCAACGTGCGCATCTCCGAGGCGCCGTCCTACGGCAAACCGGTGCTGGTCTATGACCTGAAATGCTCCGGCAGCGAGGCTTACCTCAAGCTCGCGACCGAAATCATCCAGCGCGAGAAAGAACTCGCGGCGGCGAGCTGACGCGCATGATCCCGCCGAAAAGTGTGAAGCAGAATTAGATGGCGAAGCCCGACGATTCACGCTCGCGATTGGGGCGCGGCCTGGCCGCGCTGATGGGCGACATCGCCGATGCGCCGCCGAAAGCGGGTGCGCCGGCGCCCTCGGGCACGCGCGACGTCGCGCGCAAGGTGCCGATCGAATTCCTGACCCCAAACCCGCGCAACCCGCGGCGCATTTATGCCGAGGACGAGCTGAAGGAGCTCGCCCAGTCGATCAAGGAGCGCGGCATCATCCAGCCGATCGTGGTGCGCGCGGCGACGGGGAAGAAAGACCGCTACGAGATCATCGCCGGCGAGCGGCGCTGGCGCGCCTCGCAGAAGGCGGGCCTGCATCAGGTGCCGATCGTCGTGCTCGACGTGAGCGACGAAGAGGCGCTCGAACTCGCGATCATCGAAAACGTGCAGCGCGCGGACCTCAACCCGCTGGAAGAGGCGTCGGGCTATCAGGCGCTCGCGAGCGAATACAAGCATTCGCAGGAAGACATCGCGCAGATCGTTGGCAAGAGCCGCAGCCATATCACCAATACGCTGCGGCTTTTGAAGCTGCCGGATTCGGTGAAGAACTACATCAACGCCGGCAAGCTCTCGGCCGGCCACGCGCGCTCGCTGGTCGGGCAAGCCGATCCGGAAGCGATGGCGCGCGACATTGTCGAGAAGGGCCTGAACGTGCGCCAGGCCGAGCAGCTTCGTCAGGCGCAGCAGAAGGGGCGTAAGGGCAAGTCCGCGCGCGCGAAAGTCAAAGCCGATGCCGATACTTTGGCGCTCGAAAAGCGGCTTTCGGATTCGCTCGGGCTGACGGTCGACATCGACCATAAGGGTAGGGCCGGCGGCACCGTGAAGGTCAAATACAAGACGCTCGAGCAGCTCGACGAAGTGACGCGGAGATTGAGCAGGGGGCGATAATTCGCCGAAACTCCTGCATCCCCACGCAGCGAGGAAAAGGCCGTTGCTATCGCTCTGCGCTAACCCTTCCTCTTCGCTCCGCTCGCGATGCTCATCAGCGCGCGATGAGCGAGAGTTTCTGCCAGCGGCGCGTGCTTGCGCGTCTCAAGCACCGCGTTGGCAAGCTGCCCCATCAGCATCAGCAGGCGTTCGGCGGGCCACAAGCGCAGCGCCGTTTCGATCAGCGGCCTGCGTGAAAAATGCGGCGGCGGGCGCATCTGCCACAGCGCCTGATCGAGCGAGGTGCCATCGGCGACCGCGAGCGACACGCGATGAAGCCCGATCACCTGGCGCAACGCCGTCGAGACGATGGTGCCGGGCGAGGTGCCCTCGTTGATCGCTTTCGCGAACTGCGTCTCGACATCGGGCAACTTTCCGGCGAGCGCGGCGTCGACCACGCCGTCGAGCGTCAACGCCGATGCGTCGGCAACGACGGCGGCTACATCCTCGACGCCGACCTCGCCCTTGCCACGCGCGTACATCGCAAGCTTCTGCACTTCGTTGCGAGAAGCAAGGCGGTCGCCGCCGAGGAACGGCATCAGCGCCGCGCGCGCATCGGGGGAGATCGTCAGGCCGGCTTCCTTCATTTCCTGATCGATCAGGCGCGCGAGATCGCGGTCGGAATCGGCGTAGCAGGGAATGGCCGCGGCGTTTTTCGCCTTTTCGCACAAGGTGCGCAAAGGCGCGGTCTTGCGCAGATCGCCCGCCTCGATCACCACGCGGCATTCGGGTGGCGCAGCGCCGAGCAAAGTCTCGACCGCGGAGGCGAGGTTGCTGCGCGGCGACACCTTCACCCACACCGCACGCTTTCCGCCGAACAACGGAATGGTGTTGGCTTCCTCCACAAGGCGCAGCGGATTTCCCGTCAGTTCGTCGCCATCGATGCGCACCAGCGAAAACGGATCGTCCGGATTGTCGATTGCGGAGTGAACGAGCGCGCGCGCACGTTCGCCGGCGAGGCCGGAATCGGGGCCATAGACCAGGATCACCGGCTTGCCGGGATCGGGCTTTTTCACGAAGGCGTCGGCGTCGGCCGATTTGATCGCGACCATGATTTGAGTCGTGCGCTTTTTGCTTCGAGCGCGCAACACTCTCAATCGTCATTCCGCACGACGCGTCAGCGTCGATCCGGAATCCGGAAAAACTCTCGGGCCTGTCTGGATTCCGGGTTCGCCCTTCGGGCACCCCGGAATGACGAAGAGCGATTGCGGAGGACTAACCGCCCGTCACGAAATACGACGCGAGGCGGGAGCGGATCTGGTCCGCGATTTCCTTCGAGGCGCGGTTCTCGGCGTCGCGCAGTCCGCGCGCGGCAGCGAAGCGCTGCTGCTGGCCCGGGATGTCGTAGGAGACGCGCGTGAAGGTCTGGCCGCTGATGACGACTTTCTTGGTATTGAGGTCGGTCAGCGAGTAGGTGGCGTTGATGCCGTAATTCTGCACTTCCGGCCGCGCGGTGGTGACGTCGACGATGACCTGCTGCTGTGTCGGCGAGAGCGCGATCTTGAGCTGATGGGTCGGATAGGAGGCGCTGCCGCCGCCGGTCAGGTCGAACAGGAGCTGGTTGCGCACCTCGACCGCAAGGCGCGCCACCGGCGTGCCGTTCGGGGCGTCGATCTGCTGGACGTCGACCGATCTCATGGATTCGACGATGCTCGGGCCGCCGGTGAAGGCGGGGGAGCGGTCGCCATAAAGCGGCTGGAAGCACCCAGCCGTCAGCAGGCCCAGCCCCAGCACAAGACCGGGTGCCGCCAAGCGCTTGAAACCCCTCGCTTTTTCAAGCCACGACATTGACGATTCTCTGCGCCACAACGATGACTTTTTTAGGGGGCTTTCCGCCCAGCGCCCGTTTTACCTCATCGAGGGTTAAGACGGCAGCCTCGATTTCGGCATTCGTGGCATCGCGCTTAACGGTCAGCTCGGCGCGCTTCTTGCCGTTCACCTGAACGGGAAGGGTCATCGTGTCCTCGACCAGAAGCGCACTTTCCACCTTCGGCCAGGGCTGCATCGCGACGAGGCCCTTGTGGCCGAGCGCGGCCCAGCATTCCTCGGCGAGGTGCGGCATCATCGGGTTGAAGAGCTGCACCAGTATGTCGGCGGCTTCCTTCATCGCCCAGGCAAAATCCGTCGCGCCGGCATTGCTGTCTTCCGTTTCGCCGATCGCCGCGGAGAGCGTGTTGGAAAATTCGTAGATGTGCGCGACGCAGCGATTGAAGCGCAGCTTGTCGATGTCATCGGAGACTTTCGACAGCGCGCCATGCGCGGCCTTGCGCACGGCGAGCGCGCGCTCGGAGAACTGCGCCGGCTTGCCCGCCGGGGCTTTCTTCGCGATCCCGGTCATCTCGCCGACGATGCGCCAGAGCTTCTGCATGAAGGTCCAGCGCGCCTGCACGCCTTCCTCGGTCCATTCGATGTCGCGCTCGGGAGGCGAATCCGACAGCATGAACCAGCGCGCGACATCGGCGCCGTAAGTACCGATGATCTCGTCGGGATCGACGGTGTTGCGCTTCGACTTCGACATCTTCTCGATGCCGCCGATGACGATCGGCTCGCCGGTCGCGATCAGCGTCGCGCTGCGCGCGTTGCCGCTCGCCTCGATCTTGACTTCGGCGGGCGTGACGAAGGTGCCGTCCTTTTTGTGATAGGTCTCGTGCACCACCATGCCCTGCGTGAACAGTCCGTCGAACGGCTCGTCCATGCCGGCATGGCCGGTCTTCTTCATCGCGCGCGTGAAGAAGCGCGAGTAGAGCAAATGCAGGATCGCATGCTCGATGCCGCCGATATACTGATCGACCGGCAGCCACTCATCGACCATCTTGCGGTCGGTCGGCTTGTCCTTCACCCACGGATCGGTGAAGCGCGCGAAGTACCACGATGAATCGACGAAGGTGTCCATCGTGTCGGTTTCGCGACGCGTGGGGCCGCCGCAGCTCGGACACTTCACATTCTTCCACGTCGGATGGCGGTCGAGCGGATTGCCCGGCTTGTCGAAGTCGATGTCCTCGGGCAGCGTGACGGGCAGATCCTTGTCCGGCACCGGCACCGTGCCGCACTTCTCGCAATGGATCACCGGGATCGGGCAGCCCCAATAGCGCTGGCGCGAGATGCCCCAGTCGCGCAGGCGATAATTGATCTGACGCTGCGCGACCGGACGGTTGCCGCGCGTTCCGCTTTCCAGCCGTTTCGCCACTTCTTCTTTCGCGTCGCCGATCGTCTTGCCGTCGAGGAAGCGCGAATTGATCATGCGCCCATCGCCGTCATAGGCGGTGTCGGTGATGACGAAAGTTTTCGGATCGACGTCGGGCGGGCACACGACGGGCACGTTGCCGAGGCCATATTTGTTGACGAAATCGAGGTCGCGCTGGTCGTGCGCGGGGCAGCCGAAAATCGCGCCGGTGCCGTAATCCATCAGGATGAAATTCGCGACATAAACCGGCAGCTTCCATGACGGATCGAACGGATGGATCGCCTTGATGCCGGTGTCGAAGCCCATCTTCTCCGCGGTATCGAGAATTTCCTGCGCGGTGCCTTGGCGTTTGCACTCGGCGATGAACTCCGCGAGCTTGGGATTCTTCTTCGCGGCTTCGGTTGCGAGCGGATGATCCGGCGACAGCGCCATGAACTTCGCGCCGAACAGCGTATCCGGGCGCGTGGTGAAGATTTCCAGCTCGTCTTCCTTGTTCGGTGTCGTCTTCGGATCGAGCGCGAAGCGGATCAGCAAACCTTCCGACTTGCCGATCCAGTTGCGCTGCATGGTGCGCACTTTCTCCGGCCAGCGGTCGAGCGTGTCGATCGCTTTCAGCAAATCCTCGGAATAATCCGAAATCTTGAAGAACCACTGGGTCAGCTCTTTCTGCTCGACGAGGGCGCCGGAGCGCCAGCCGCGGCCGTCGATCACCTGTTCGTTCGCGAGCACGGTCTGATCGACCGGGTCCCAGTTCACCTTCGACTGCTTGCGTTCGACCAAACCCGCGCGCAGGAAATCGAGAAACATCTTCTGCTGGTGCTTGTAATAAGAAGGATCGCAGGTCGCGATCTCGCGCGCCCAGTCGAGCGACAGCCCCATCGACTGAAGCTGCTTCTTCATCGCGGCGATGTTGTCGTAGGTCCACGCCTTGGGATGCACCTTGTTCGCCATCGCGGCGTTTTCCGCCGGCATGCCGAACGCGTCCCAACCCATCGGGTGCAGCACGTTGAAGCCCATCGCGCGCTTGTACCGCGCGACCACGTCGCCCATCGTATAGTTGCGCACGTGCCCCATATGGATGCGCCCGGACGGATAGGGGAACATCTCGAGCACGTAGTATTTCGGGCGCGGATCGTCGTTCTTCGTCGCGAAGACGCCCTGCTGGTCCCAGGTTTTCTGCCAGCGGCTCTCGGCCTCGCGGGCGTTGTAGCGGGAGGGGGTCATCCGAATCCGGCCTTGAAATGCGGGCGGACTAGGACATCAAAACCGTGGATCGGTCAACGGTTTGGGGTGCGGCGGAACCTCTGGTCCGGCCATTCCGGGCGGTCGCCCGCGAGCGGGATCAGCACGATTGCGAATGCGCTCAGCAGGACCGGGAGTACGGCGAGCAGGATGTCCATGGTTTCGGGACGACTCGCGCTACGGGCTAAGACTTGCGACACTGCGACATGCGGACGAGCCACGTCGCGCTTTTGAGAATGTCTTCGCGCGCGGCCCAGTTCGCACCGGCCCACCAGCGCGTCAGCAGCTGCTGGGCGTTTTCGATGAATGTGGGATCGCCGCCCTCTTTCCTCAGCATGGCCAATTCAGCAACCAGTTGCTGGCGCCGGATTACGATCGCGTCGATCGCGCGCGTCGATCGCTGCGGGCTTGCCGGTTTGCCGGTACGGGCCGCAAATGGGGAGCTCGTACGTCTTGCCACGCTTCGTCTCCGGACGCGCCGCCTAAGGGCGGAGCGTGAGACGAACGGTAGGGGCGGGCATCGGCGCAAGTCGCATATCAATGCGGCGCCAAAGCATAAATTCTTTATAGAGCGGCGGAGCTATTGCGGTAGGGCGGCTTCCGTTCGCTGCGCCAATCGGTACCCGACACCCAGGACGGTGAGCACGATGCGCGGACGCGTCGGATCAAGCTCGATCTTCTGCCGAAGCTTTCGCATGAACACGCGCAGGTAATGCGTATCCTCGGTGTGATTGACGCCCCAGACTTCTTTCAGCAGGTGCTTATGGGTGACCACATTGCCGGCGTGCTGCGCCAGGATTTGAAGCAGCCGATACTCCTTTGGCGGCAAATCGAGCCTTGCGCCGTCGAGCGTAACCGTTCGGGTAGAAAGATCGACGGTCAGCCGATCAACCGTCACGACCGGCTCGCGGTCGGCGGCGTGGGAGTGTCTGCGTATTGCCGCGCGCGCGCGCGCGAGCAGCTCGGCCATGCCGAATGGCTTTACCACGTAGTCGTCGGCGCCGAGTCCAAGCAGGCGGACCTTCTCTTCCTCGCTCGAGCGGACAGATAGCACGATGATCGGAACGCTGGACCACAAGCGTATGCGCTCGACAATCGATGACCCGTCGAGGTCAGGAAGCTCGAGATCGACGACGATCAGATCGGTTTTCTTCATGGTCGCGGCGCGCAGGCCGCCTTCGGCGTCTTCAGCTTCGAAGACCGAGAATTTTTCCAGTTCGAACCCTGCGCGCAGGAAGCGCCGGATCTGAGCTTCATCGTCGATAATCAGCACGGAGAGGGACGGGCTAGTCATTGGCGCTCTCGTCCCGGTCTGTGTCGGCCGCCGACGCAACCGGAAGGGTGATCGTCACCGTAGTGCCGTGGCTGATGCCGGCGCTGGCTGCGTCGACGGTTCCTCCGCCTGCTACTACGAGAGAGCGTGCGATCCAAAGGCCGAGCCCCGATCCCTGCGTCGTATCCCGGTGACGTTCACCGCGATAGAACCGTTCCCAGATCCTGTTGTCTTCCTTCGGCGCGAGGCCAGCGCCCTGGTCCTGCACCGCGAGCCGGATGGCGCCGTCGACGTGACTGGCCTTGATCCCGATCGTGGATCCCGGGGGCGAGTATTTGGTGGCATTCTCGATGATCTGGCCCATCGCTTTTTCGATCAGCATGGGATCGGTCCATATCAGCGGAAGATCGCTCTCCACGGCAACCTCAAGCTGGTAGCCGGCGAACAGACGGCCCTTCCGCTCGATAACGGAATTGACGATGTCGGCAGGATCGACCCACTCGGTACGTGGACGAATGCCCTCGCTGCTGATGCGGGTTGCATCCAGCAGATTCTGGATATGCTCGTTCAGGCGATCGGCCTCGCCGCGCAAGCCATTAACCAGCGGTGCAAGTTGGCGATGATGCGCGATGTCCGGCGACTCCAGCAGCACCGACACCGTCCCTACGATCGACGACAACGGCGTTCGCAATTCATGCGAAACGGAGCCGATGAGCGCCTCGCGCAGCGTATCCGCCTCCTCGCGCAATTTGGCCTTGCGGACGTCGGTCGCAAGCTTTCCGATGACCACCGAGACGACGATGAACAGACTCAGGTCGATCAGATGGATCGGGTTGTGAACACGAAAATCGTAGATCGGGGGATAGAAGAAGAACGCCGCGCAGCCGATCGCAACAAGTCCGGTGATCACGGCCAGCAGCATTCCGCCCCGGAGTGCGGCGAATAGAACTGCGATCAGGTAGGCGATAGTTACGGTGCCGACGCTCACCACGTTCTGCAGGGCTGCGAGCCCGGCAGTCAGGGCGGCAAGGATCAGCAAGGACATGCTCTGGACCTTGAGCATTTCTTTTCGCGACCTGTTCGCCGTTCGCGCTTTTTTCAAACTCAGCATGGCAACAGGTTAGCGCCCCGATCAAAAGACGCTGCTTCAAAGCCGCAGCGGCCTATCTCTGAGAAGACAAAAAACCGTTCGTTGGCAATAGGTTGCTTGGACACTATACACCTTTCGCCTAATACCAGTGACGAAAAGACCTGCATGCCGTTGCTCTCTAGCGTCGCCCCAGGGGGACACCGCGTCCCGCCTCAAGAAATCCTAGGGGGAAATTCTCATGGCAGCCGCAGAAGTCTCGGGCAAAGGCCGAGGCATGACGAAGGAAGAAAAATTCGTCATCTTTGCTTCATCAACCGGTACCGTTTTCGAATGGTACGATTTCTACCTCTACGCTGTGCTCGCGCCGTTCTTCGCCGGGCTGTTCTTCCCGGCGGGCAATGATACCGCGGCGCTGCTCTCCGCGTTCGCCACTTACGCGGCCGGCTTCCTCGTGCGCCCGTTCGGCGCGCTGATCTTCGGTCGCATCGGCGACATCGTCGGCCGCAAGTACACCTTCCTTGTCACGATCCTCGTGATGGGCGCCTCGACCTTCGCCGTCGGCCTCCTGCCGACCTATGCGCAGATCGGCTGGGCCGCTCCGATTCTTCTCGTCAGCCTTCGCTTGCTGCAGGGCCTCGCGCTCGGCGGTGAGTATGGCGGCGCGGCGACCTACGTCGCCGAGCACGCACGTCCCGGTGAACGCGGATATGCGACGAGCTGGATTCAGACGACCGCCACGCTCGGCCTGTTCATGGCGCTCGTGGTCATCGCCGTCACACGCGGTGCGATGTCGGCTGCGGACTTCTCGTCCTTCGGCTGGCGCATTCCATTCCTCGTGTCGGTCATCCTGCTCGTCTTCTCGGTCTGGATCCGTCTCAAGTTGAACGAGACGCCGATCTTCCAGAAGATGAAGGAAGAGGGTAAGGGCTCCAAGCAGCCCCTGACGGACAGCTTCTTCCGCTATCCGAACAACAAGTACGTGCTGCTCGCTCTGCTTGGCGCGACTGCAGGCCAGGGCGTTGTCTGGTACACTGGACAGTTCTACGCGCTGTTCTTCCTGCTGATCTTTCTCAAGCTCGATTACGTGTACGCGTACTCGCTCATCGGCCTTTCGCTGCTGATCGGCACGCCGTTCTTCATCTTCTTCGGCTGGCTGTCGGATCGCATCGGTCGCCTCAAGATCATCCTTGCAGGCTGCGCCATCGCGATCGTGACGTACTTCCCGCTATTCGGCGCGCTCACGCAAGCCGTCAATCCGGACCTCGCGGCCTTCCAGGCCAAGAACACGGTGACGGTGACGGCGGATCCGGCGACCTGCAACTTCCACATCTTCGTCGGTCCGTGGTCGAAGTTCTCCGACTGCGACCGTGCGAAGGACTTCGTGACTAAGCTCGGCGTGTCGTTCAAGACCGAGGCCGGCGCGGCGGGTTCGACTCCGGTGCTCAAGGTCGGTTCCGACACGGTGAGCGGCTGGAACGCACAGACCTGGCAGGCGGCGTTCGTCAAGAACGCTTATCCGGCCAAGGCGGATCTCGCCAAGGTCAACTGGGTGATGGCGGAGATCATCCTCGTCATCATGGTGATCTACGTGACCATGGTGTACGGGCCGATCGCGGCATTCCTGGTGGAACTCTTCCCAACCAGTATCCGCTACACGTCAATGTCGCTGCCTTATCACATCGGCAACGGCTGGTTCGGCGGCATGCTGCCCTTGCTTGCAACCGCCATCGTGGCCAGTACCGGCGATATCTATGCCGGCCTCTGGTACCCGATCATCGTCGCGGCGATGACGCTCGTCATCGGTGCGATCTTCCTGCGGGAAACCAAGGACGTGGACATCCGCACCGGCTCGGGCGTGGCTATCCAGAACAAGTAGCCGACGCGGCGTAATGGAATGCACGGGGCGGCCTCACGGCCGCCCCGTTTGCTTTCAGTGTCGGTAAACGCGCGGGGGAACCTTCGCTCCTGCTCGACGGTTGACCTCTCATCCAATCAACAATGGAGGATCAGCCATGGCTGACATCAAGAACATCAAGGAGCACATGGAAGTGCTCGGCTCGGACGGCAAGCACGTCGGCACCGTCGATCACATGGATAGCGGCAACCGAATCAAGCTGACCAAGACCGATCCGAAAGCCGGCGGCAAGCATCACTTCATCTCGGCCGACTGGATCGACCACGTCGACAACCACGTCCATCTGAACAAGAGCGCGGACGACGCCTTCAAGATGTGGGAGGCGGCCTGAGGAACAAGCACCCGCTGGCGGCGTTATCTGAATGCTCCGCCGGCGGCGGACCCGCGGCCGGGAGGCCAGCTGCGGGAGATCCGGCGGATGCACACATAGAAAAGCCCGGTCGTTTCGGCCGGGCTTTTTTGTTATGACGCGCCGTGACCGCAAACTCCCATAGCGTTGCCGGCGCGCTCGCGCAGGTGAACGCCGAGATCGCGAAGGCTTGCCGCGAGGCGAACCGGGATCCGTCTTCCGTGACGCTGATCGCGGTGTCGAAGACTTTTTCGGCCGAGCAGATCGAGCCCGCGATCACAGCGGGCCAGCGGGTGTTCGGCGAGAACCGCGTGCAGGAGAGCAAGGGCAAGTGGCCCGCCTTGCGCAAGAGGCATTCCGGCATCGTGCTGCATCTGATCGGGCCGCTGCAATCGAACAAGGCGAAGGAGGCGGTCGCCTTGTTCGACGCGATTCACTCCGTGGATCGTGCGAGCTTGTGCGAGGCGCTGTCGAAGGAAATTCAGAAGGCCGGGAAATCGCCGCAGCTCTTCGTCGAGATCAACACCGGCGAGGAGCCGCAGAAGGCCGGCATCGTGCCGCAGGACGCCGACGCTTTTCTCGGCGCGTGCCGCACGCAGTACGGATTGAAGATCGACGGGTTGATGTGCATCCCGCCGTTCGACGAAGCGCCGGCGCCGCATTTCGCGCTGACAGCCAAGATCGCGCAGCGCAACGGATTGAAACTGCTGTCGATGGGGATGAGCGCGGATTATCAGATCGCGATCGAGTTCGGCGCGACACATGTGCGGGTCGGCAGCGCGATTTTTGGGGCGCGCGGTTAGCCGCCAGCTCCGCTCATTCCCGCGAAGGCGGGAATCCGGAATGAATTAAAGGGTCCCCGCCTGCGCGGGGACAAGCGGGTAAAATTCATACAGACAATCAAGAGATCTCGATTCGCGTCTGTTGCCCCAATCGAGCCAGCAATCGCTTCAGCGTTTTCAGTTCCAGCCCGACACATCCTGCCGTCGGCGCGAAACCGTCGCGCGCCGCGTGGATGAATACCGCGCTACCGCGCTTTGCGATGCGCGGGCGCGTGTTGTGGTCGATCTCGATGATGAAATCGTAGAGATGGTCGTCGCGCTTGAGCCGGTCGCCGGGTTCGCCGGGCGCGCGTCGCACATGCCGGTTGTAGCGGCGGTCGGCAGGGTCCTCGATCCAGGCGTCTTCCGGACGGATTGGCCGCTGCGGCAGACGCGTCTGTGGCCGGGCATGCCGGTCTTTCCGCCACCACAGCCGCACCAGCCGAAAGGTGCCGCGCGGGGTGCCACCGTCGCCCTCGCGCTTGTCGGCGCGGACGCCCCCGCGTCCAAGCGATACCGGGAACCGGAACGGCCCGGCGCTCAGGATGCCCTTGGTGCGCGTGCCCGGACGGGTGCGCACCCTGATCAGGCTTATGACGGGATCGGCCATGTTTCTGCGTTTACGGCGAGGGAGTGGAAACCTAATCGCCCAACCCCCGCTTGCTCTTTTGACCGTGAATGCTCTATTGCGCGGCAAATTGCCAGCGCGGCGCCGTATTTTAGGGCCTGTTTCCGTATGTCCAATGTCCGCCAGATCCTGATCGTCGACGACGATACCGAGCTGCGCGAGACGCTGGTCGAGCAGCTCGCGCTGCACGAGGAATTTCAGGCGGTCGCGGTCGAGACCGGCGCCAAAGGCGTGCAGGCGGCCAAGGCCGGCCAGATCGACCTCGTTATCATGGACGTCGGCCTGCCCGACATGGACGGGCGCGAGGCCGTGCGCATCCTGCGCAAGAACGGCTTCAAGGCGCCGATCATCATGCTGACCGGCCACAACACCGATTCCGACACCATCCTGGGGCTTGAGTCCGGCGCGAACGACTATGTCGCCAAGCCCTTCCGCTTCGCAGTCCTGCTCGCGCGCATCCGCGCACAGCTGCGCCAGCACGAAGCGAGCGAAGACGCGGTGTTTGCGATCGGGCCGTATCAGTTCCGGCCGAGCTCCAAGCTCCTGACCAATCCGAAGGGTGGCAAGGTCCGCCTCACCGAAAAGGAAACCGCGATCCTGCGCTATCTCTATCGCGCCGGCCAGAAACCGGTCTCGCGCGAGACGCTCCTGCAGGAAGTGTGGGGCTACAATTCCGGCGTCACCACACACACGCTCGAAACGCATGTGTACCGGTTGCGGCAAAAGGTTGAGAAGGACGCGGCGAATCCGTCTATCCTCGTCACCGATGCGGGCGGATACAAACTCGTCCCGTGACGGCGTGACAAATGTCCATTGAGGACGACATCAATTTCTTCGAACACGTGCCGACGCTGCGCCTGCTCGGGCGTCCGGCGTTGCGTGTGCTCGCGATCGGCGCGGAAAGCCGCTACGTGCATGGCGGCGAGATCCTGTTCCGCAAGGGTGACGCCGCGGATTCCGGATTCGTCATCCAGGAAGGCGCGTTCAAGCTGACCTCCGGCAGCCCGCGGGAGAATGCCGACAGCAAGCTCGTCATCCGCGCCGGCCAATTGCTGAGCGAACTCGGCCTCATCACGCGCACCGTACATGCGCTGACCGCGAGTGCGGTCGAGCCGTCGACGGTGATCCGCATTCCACGCCCGTTGTTCATGAAGATGCTGGAAGGCCATCCCGACGCGGCACGGCGGCTGCGCGACCATTACGCCAGCCGTGTCGATGAATCGGTGCAGGACCTTGCCGCCGTGCGCGAGGCGTTCCGCAAGGCCGAGGTGAGATAGCCTAAGCCTCGATCGTCGCCGTCACCGGAACGTGATCCGACGGCTGCGCCCAGCCGCGCGCTTCCTTCGACACCTTGATCGAGGACACGCGGTCAGCAAGCGTGGGCGCGACCCAGAAATGATCGAGCCGCCGTCCCTTGTCGGCGGTCCTCCAGTCCGGCGAGCGATAGCTCCACCAGGTGTAGAGTTTCTGCGGCTCGGGAACGAAGGCGCGCAATGCATCGACCCAGCGCCCGGCTTTCTGCGCGGCGGTGAGCTTTTCGCATTCGATCGGCGTATGCGAAACGACGTCGAGAAGCTGCTTGTGGCTCCATACGTCGTGTTCCAGCGGGGCGACATTGAGATCGCCGAGCAGGATCGCGCGCTCGTCGCCGCGCACATGCACGTCGGCCGATGAATGCATCTCGTCGAGGAAGGCAAGCTTGTGCGCGAATTTTTCGTTCACGGAAGGATCGGGGATGTCGCCGCCGGCGGGGACGTAGAGATTATGCAGCGTGATCGGGTCCTTCAGCCCGGCACGCTCTCCGAGCACGACGGACATGTGCCGGCAATCCTTCTTGTCGCAGAATACGCGGATCGAATTGCTCTCGAACGGCAGCCGCGAGAGAACGGCGACGCCGTGATAGCCCTTCTGACCGTTCATCGCGACGTGCTCGTAGCCGAGCCTTTTGAAGCGCTTCAGGGGAAACTTGTCGTCCGGGCATTTCGTTTCCTGAAGGCACAGTACGTCCGGCCGTGCGGCCTTGACGAATTTCGCCACGAGATCGATGCGGAAACGCACCGAATTGACATTCCAGGTGGTGACTTTGATCTGCATGCGGGTGTGAGATAGTGCGAGAGTTCCGCCTCTCAATAGTGCAATTGAGCGGCGAGACAAGCGTGATTGCGCCGAACGAAGTGACGGTGTGGATTGCGGGCAGGGAGCCTGTGAGCGTGCAATGAACGAGGATGCGTTGCGGCCGAAGGTTGTGATCGTCGGCGGCGGTTTTGGCGGGATCGAGGCCGCCCGCGCGCTCTCCCGCGCGCCGGTCGAGGTGCTGCTGATCGACCGCGAAAACCACCACACGTTCCAGCCGCTTCTTTATCAGGTCGCAACCGCGGCCTTGTCGCCCGCCGACATTGCCTGGCCGATCCGTTCGATGCTGCGGCGGCAAGCCAATGTGCGCGTGGTGATGGCGGAGGTCAGCGCGATCGACCCCGCGCGCAAGCGCATCACCGCGTCGGGTCTCGAGATCGATTACGACTATCTCGTGCTCGCGACCGGCGTAACCCATTCTTATTTCGGGCATGACGAGTGGCGAAAGAATGCGCCGGGACTGAAACGGCTTGAGGATGCGCGCGATATCCGCCGCCGCTTCCTGATCGCATTCGAGCGCGCGGAGCTGTTGCGCGATCCGCAGGAGCGCGAACGCCAGTTGACGTTCGTCATTGTCGGCGGCGGGCCGACGGGCGTCGAGATGGCCGGCGCGATGGCCGAGGTCTCGCGCCAGACGCTGAAACGCGATTTCCGCGACATCGATCCGGCGAGCGCGCGCATCATCCTGATCGAGGCGGGATCGCGGCTTCTGCCGACCTTCCCGGAAAAGCTGTCACACTACGCGCAGGCCTCGCTCGAAGGGATGGGGGTCGAAGTGCGCCTCGGCGTGCCGGTGACGCAATGCGACGAGCGCGGCGTCACGCTCGACGGCAAACGCATCGAAGCGGCGACGATCATCTGGGCTGCGGGCGTCGCTGCTTCTCCGCTCGGCGGGGCGGTCGATGCCGGGCACGACCGCATGGGGCGCATCAAGGTCGCGCCGGATCTGTCGCTGCCGGGCCATCCGGAGATTTTCATCGCAGGCGATCTTGCCGCGCTCGATCGCGCCGACGGCTCGCCGGTGCCGGGCATCGCGCCGGCGGCGAAGCAGATGGGCCGCTATATCGGCAGGTTGATCGCGGCGCGCGTGTCGGGCCGCACCCCGCCCGGACCTTTCGTCTACAGCCACGCTGGCGATCTTGCGACGATCGGGCGGAAATCGGCGGTGGTGAAGATCGGGCCGCTGCAGCTCAAAGGCTTCATCGGCTGGCTGTTCTGGAGCGTCGCGCACATCTATTTCCTGATCGGCGTCAGGAACCGGATCGTGGTCGCGATCAACTGGATGTGGAATTATGTGACGTTCCAGCGCGGCGCGCGGCTGATCAGCGTGCCGCCGCCGGAGGCGCGAAAAAGCTAGTTCTGCATCCGCTCGTAGTTGATCTTGAACAGAGCGGGATCGGGCTTCTTGGTGGTGTCGAGGTTATAGACCGCGACGGTGGTGTCGAAGCCCTGCGGATCGGTGATGGTCCATTGCTTCAGGATCATGTCCTTGGCGCCGAACATCAGCATCAGCTTGTGCTTGCCGCCGATCGCTTCTTCCTCGATGACCGCGGTGGTGAAGACGTCGTCGGTATAGACGCCGACCACGTTGGTTTCCTTCGCGAGATCGACCCGGTCGGCGAGCAGGAAACGCAGCGGCGTTTGCGACAGCGGGTAGAGGTCCTGGGTCGCGAGCTTGCGGTCGCGAACGACGACGGAGGAGCCGTCGGCAATCAGTTGGATCGGGCTCGGATCGTCGTATTCGAAGCGCACGCGGCCGGGCTTCTGCAGATAGAGCTGGCCCTGCGTCTTGGTGCCGTCGGCCGCGACCTGCACGAAATTTCCGACCAGCGTGCGGATGCCGGAGAGATAGGCGCTGATCTTGTCCACGGTCTCGCGTTGCTTCGGATCGAGGGTCGCGCTCTTTTCGTCCTTGCTGGTGTTGAACAGCTTTCCGATCGCGGCGAGCGGATTGTCGGTAGGGGCTGCGGCCTGCGCGGGCGTGGTTCCCGTGACCAGCGGCGGTTTGGTCGTGGATGCCGCCCCGGGTTTGGGCTGCGGCAGCGGCACATTCTGGGGCTGCTGGGCCGCAACGGGGCCCATCGCCGCGATCGCTGCCAACGCCAGATAAACCGGTAAGCCCCTCGCCATGCCGTGCTCCGTGCGCGCGCCCCGAATGCCGTCGCTAAAGTTCGCCTGTGGCGATTTGACGACTGGCTGGCCCCACGGAGGTAACCCGTGACGCCGGTGATTCTCAATAGCGTCAGTACCGTTCCTGACCGTCCTCGCCGACCAGGATTTCGCGTTTGCCCGCGTGATTGGGCTGGCCGACGATGCCTTCCTGTTCCATCCGCTCCATGATCGTCGCGGCGCGATTGTAGCCGATCTGCAGCCGCCGCTGGATGTAGCTGGTCGAAGCCTTCTGATCGCGTTTCACGATCGCGACGGCCTGCGAGTAAAGGTCCTGCTCGGCGCCCTGACCGGCCATGCCGGAGGCGTCGAACACGGCGCCGTCCTCGTCCTCTTCGTCGCTCTTGGTGACGGCTTCGAGATATTCCGGCGCACCCTGCGCCTTGAGATGGCGCACGACCTTCTCGACCTCGTCGTCGGACACGAAGGGTCCGTGCACGCGGCTGATGCGCCCGCCGCCTGCCATGTAGAGCATGTCGCCCTGGCCGAGGAGTTGCTCCGCACCCTGCTCGCCAAGGATGGTGCGGCTGTCGATCTTGGAGGTGACCTGGAAGGAGATGCGGGTCGGGAAATTCGCTTTGATCGTGCCGGTGATGACGTCGACCGAGGGTCGCTGCGTCGCGAGGATGACGTGGATGCCGGCGGCGCGCGCCATCTGGGCGAGGCGCTGGATCGCGCCTTCGATGTCTTTTCCGGCGACCATCATCAGGTCGGCCATCTCGTCGACGATCACGACGATATAGGGCAACGGTTCGAGATCGAGCTCTTCCTTTTCGTAGATCGCTTCGCCGGTTTCCTTGTCATAGCCGGTGTGCACGGTACGCGTGAGCTTTTCGCCGTTTTGTTTCGCTTCGCCAAGCCGCGCGTTGTAGCCGTCGATGTTGCGCACGCCGAGCTTGGACATGCGCTTGTAGCGCTCCTCCATCTCCTTCACCGCCCATTTCAGCGCGACCACGGCTTTCTTCGGATCGGTGACGACGGGCGTGAGCAGGTGCGGGATGCCGTCATAGACGGACAATTCCAGCATCTTCGGATCGATCATGATGAGGCGGCATTGCTCGGGCTTGAGGCGATACACGAGCGAGAGGATCATCGTGTTGATCGCGACCGATTTGCCCGAGCCGGTGGTGCCGGCGATGAGCAGATGCGGCATGCGCGCGAGATCGACGATCACCGGCTCGCCGCCGATGGTCTTGCCGAGGCAGAGCGGCAGCTTGATCGGAGAATTGTTGAACTCGTCGGTGGAGAGCTGCTCGCGCAGATAGACCTTCTCGCGGTTTTCGTTCGGCAGTTCGATGCCGATGGCGTTGCGGCCGGCGACCACGGCGACGCGCGCGGAGACCGCGCTCATCGAGCGTGCGATGTCGTCGGCAAGGCCGATCACGCGCGAGGACTTGATGCCCGGCGCGGGCTCGAGCTCGTACAGCGTCACAACAGGGCCCGGGCGCGCGTTGATGATCTCGCCCTTGACGCCGAAATCCTCCAGCACGCTTTCGAGCTGCTCGGCGTTCTCCTCGATCTCCTCGGTCGTCGGCACGAAGCGGTCGCTCGCGCGCGCGGCGGTGAGAAGATTGAGCGAGGGAAGCTGATAGCCCGAGCCGGAGCGGCGCACGGGCTTCGCGACGCGCACCTTGCGCGGAGCGGGCGCGGGTTCGTCGTCTTCATACTCCTCGTCGCCGGTCTCTTCTTCGCGCGTCACACGCGCGCGGGTGCGCGGGCCGAAATCGGCGTCGAGCCGCTCGCGCCGGCTGGCGATGCCGGCTTTCGCCTGCGACGTCGCGTTGCGCGCGGCGATGAAGCGGCCGATGCGCGCCCGCAGGCCGAGGAAGGCATGCGTGATCCAGCCCAGCAGGATCGACGTGCGGTCGTCATCCTCCTCGAATTCCTCTGCCTCGCGATGAATGTCGTCGGCGAGAGAATCGCTGCGGCGGAACGAGAATCCGCTCGCGGCCGCGATAAGGCCCAGTGACGCAATCCCGCTCACGCCGGCCAGGCCGGCCAGATTGAGCCCCGAGAGCGGGCCAAGCGCCCAGGCCGGGACGCGCAGGATCGCGTCGCCCGCCACGCCGCCAAGGCCGGTCGGCAGCGGCCAGCCTGCCGACACCGGCCAGCATGAGGCGAAGATCGCGGCGGCGAAGATCGCGGCGATCCAAAGGAGGCTGCGCAGAATCTCGCGGTCGAGTGTGCGGTGCGTGATCAGCCGCCAGCCCCAGATGGCGAAGGGCAGGATCAGCACGATCGCGGCGAGTCCGAACAGCTGCATCAGGAGATCGGCGGCGATCGCGCCCGGCCTGCCGAGCAGGTTGCGTACCGGCGTTGCCGTTGCGTGGCTGAAGCTTGGGTCTTGCACCGACCAGGTCATCAGCGCGAGCCCGCCGGTCACGGCGATGACGATCAAGCCGACGCCGAATAATTCTCCGACCCGCCGGCGCATCGCCGCGCGCCAGTCATCGGTGAAGAACAGCCCGCGCTCATAGCTGCGATCGATCGATGCCATCTGGATTATCCGAGCACCGCGACGAGGCGGTGCAATGCCTCGGCGGTGTCCTCGTTGTTCTGCACCATGGCGACGCGGATGTAGTTTTCGCCCGGATTGCGCCCGGCCGAATCCTCGCGCGAGACATAGCCGCCGGGAAGGACGCGCAGCCCCGCGTCACGCCACAGCTTTTCCGCAACCTTCTCCCCGCCGCCCTGCGCGCCGACGTCGAGCCACAGGAAGAAGCCGCCCGCGGGCCGCTTGTAGCCGTAGCGGTCGCCGATGATCTGGTCGGCGAGATCGTATTTCATGGAATAGAGGCGGCGGTTTTCCTCGACATGTTTCTCGTCGCTGTAGGCCGCGACCGCGACTTCCTGCAGCGGCATCGGCGCCTGCGGCGAGGACACGCTGCGCATGTCGAGATAACGCGCAAGGAATTTCGCGTCGCCCGCAGTGAAGCCGATGCGCAGTCCCGCGAGATTGGAGCGCTTGGACAGCGAGTGGAACACCGCGACGTTCGCGTAATCCGGCCCTGCATGCTCGAGCATGCCGGGGGGAGGCGCCTTGGTGTAGATCTCCGAATAGCATTCGTCGGCGAACACCATGAAGCCATGCTTGCGCGCGAGCGTCACGAGGCGCTTCAGATAATCGGCGCTCGCAACCGCGCCCTGCGGGTTTGCAGGCGAGGCGAGATAGAACGCCACCGTGCGCGCCAGCAGCGCGTCATCGAGCGCATCGAGATCGGGAAGGAAGTTCGTCTCGCGCGTCGCTGACATATAGACGGGTTCGCATTCCGCGCCCGCAGCCGCCGCGGAATACACCGCATAGAACGGATTGGGGACGAGGATCGCGGGCTTGCCGGCGCGCGGCGGCACGAAGCGCTTCGCGGCGAGCGCCGCAAGGAACAATCCCTCGCGCGTGCCCGACAGCACCATGATCTCGGTCTCGAAATCGAGCGGGCGCGGCAGCCTGTAGCGGCGCGACAGCCATGCCTGCACCGTCTTGCGGAAGCGCTCGGTGCCCTTGTTCGCCGGGTACTTGTTGAAGTCGGAGAGGTTCGCGGCCAGCACCGGGCCGACGAAATCAGGCACCTTGTGCGTGGGTTCGCCGACCGAGAGGTTGATGGCCGGCTTGCCGGGCTGGAACGGCGCGAGCAGATCGGCGAGCCGCATGAACGGCGAGCGCGCAACGGCGGCCCGAGCGCTCGAAAGGGTCGGCTCGCGTTCGGCAAGAGTCATGGGGACCGCGTTACAGGCACTTCCTTAAGCAATCGGGGCACCTTAAAGGCGGCGAGGTTAAGACCCGATTAACCATCGACACCGCCCATAAAAGCGAAGGCCCCGGTCGAAACCGGGGCCTCCATCGGCGCTAGGACGGTGCCGGGTATTCGCCCCAGCGCGCGAGTCTCTTTCAGGCTTACATGTTGTAGGCGCGCTCGCCGTGATCGGTGATGTCGAGGCCCTCACGCTCCTTGTCGGTGGAGACGCGCAGGCCGACGACCATGCTCACGATGAAGAGCAGGACGGCGGTGCCGATCCCCGACCAGGCGATGGTCAGCAGCACGCCCTTGCTCTGCGAGATGACCTGCGTGACGAGGTCGTATTCGCCGATCTTGCCCGCGGCGTAATCCATGATGCCCGAACCGCCGAGCGCCGGATTGACCAGGATGCCGGTGCCGATCGCACCGACGATGCCGCCGACGCCGTGCACGCCGAACACGTCGAGCGAGTCGTCGTATCCGAACATGTGTTTCACGACCGAGCAGAAGAACAGGCAGACCACGCCGACCACGAGGCCGAGCACGATCGCGCCCATCGGACCGGAGAAGCCCGCCGCTGGCGTGACCGCAACAAGGCCGGCGATGGCGCCAGACAGCGCGCCAAGGAGCGAAGGTTTGCCCTTCACGATCCATTCGGCGAACATCCAGGACAACGCCGCCGCCGCAGTCGCGACGAAGGTGTTGGTCATCGCAAGAGCGGCGCCGCCGGTGGCTTCGAGGTTTGAGCCCGCGTTGAAGCCGAACCAGCCGACCCACAGGAGCGAAGCGCCGATCATCGTCATCGTCAGCGAGTGCGGAGCGATGATGTCCTTGCCGTAGCCAGTGCGCTTGCCGACCATGATCGCGGCGACGAGGCCCGCAATGCCGGCGTTGATATGCACCACGGTGCCGCCGGCGAAGTCGATCGCGCCCCACAGGAAGATCTGTCCGCCGTCCGCCAAGGCTGCGTCGAGAGCATCCTTCGCGGTCTTCTTGGCGGCTTCGTCCGTCGCCGCGGCAAGAGCCTTTGCAGCCGCGTCGATCGCGTCCGGTCCGGCCCAGTACCAGACCATGTGCGCCATCGGGAAATAGACGATCGTCACCCACAGCGGAACGAACAGCGCGACCGCCGCGAATTTCATACGCTCGGCGAACGCGCCGACGATCAGTGCGGGCGTGATCGCGGCGAAGGTCATCTGGAAGCAGACGAAGGCGAGTTCGGAGACGCCCACGCCGACCGAGAACGTGCCACCGACCGAGTCGGTGGTGATACCCGAGAGGAACGCCTTGGAGAATCCGCCGACAAACGGCGTCGAGCCGCCGGTGAAGGCGAGGCTGTAGCCATAGATGACCCAGATCAGCGCCACGACGCAGACCGTGTAGAACACGTGCGTCAGCACGGAGAGCATGTTCTTGGTGCGGACGAGACCGCCGTAGAACAGCGCGAGGCCCGGGATGGTCATCAGCAGAACGAGAATTGCCGAAGTCATCAGCCAGGCGTTGTCGCCCTTGTTGACGGTCGGGCCGGCCGGCGCTGCTTGCGCGAACGCTGCCGTAGCCGAAACCATCGCGCAGAACAGCGCGGCGGAGAACCCGGCCGCCCGGTTAGGAATTTTGAGTGACATTGTTTTAGCTCCTGTCCGAAACAAACTGTGGTCGGGTTTAGAGTGCGGAAGCATCGGTCTCGCCGGTGCGGATGCGCACCGCGCTTTCGAGACCGAGGACAAAGATCTTTCCGTCGCCGATCTGGCCGGTCTTGGCCGCGCCGGTGATGGCTTCGATGACTTTGTCGACCTGGTTGGATGGCACCGCGACCTCGACCTTGAGCTTGGGCAGGAAGCTCACGGCGTATTCGGTCCCGCGATAGATTTCGGTATGCCCCTTCTGACGCCCGTATCCTTTGACCTCGGTGACGGTCATGCCGTGCACCCCGATCGCTGTCAGCGCGTCCCGGACCTCGTCGAGCTTGAACGGCTTGATGACGGCCATGACAATTTTCATTGTTCGATCCCCGTTGGCCCTCTCACGCACGATGCAGATCGGGCGGCTTGAACTCAGGCCCGCCGCGCAAAGTCTTGGCGCTTCACGCGGCGAGCCGCGGGACAGGAATCAAACACCGTGCCAAACGCGTTGCGCTGCGCTAAGTCGTTATGAAGAAACGAGATTTGGTAATCACAGCGCGGGTGCGGGAACTCGCTTCGAGGAGCGCGCACAATCGGGCGTCAGGATTGCCTAGATTCTAGTCACGCCCGGGCGCAGCAAAAAAAGAGCCCGGCCAAAGCCGGGCTCGTATCGAAGCGAAAGATTCGCTCCGTTATTGCAGCGCTTCGCCGTGCTGGCTGATGTCGAGCCCCTCGAGCTCGTTCTGCGGCGAGACGCGCAGCGGCGTGAGGAAGCCGATCAGCTTCAGGATCACGAAGGTCGCGACCGCGCAGTAGATGCCGACGGCGACGACGCCGTAGAGCTGGATCAGCACCTGATTGGCGTTGCCTTCGAGCAAACCGGGCGAGCCGCCGGCGAGTTCCGGCGACGCCGACAGCGCGCCGACCGCGAACACGCCTGTCAGCAAGGTTCCGGTGATGCCGCCAACGCCGTGCACGCCGAACACGTCGAGCGAGTCGTCATAGCCGAGCTTCTGCTTGAGCTTGGTGCATGCCCAGAAACAGATCGCGCCTGCGAGCAATCCGATGACGATGCCGTGCCACGGCAGCACGAAACCCGATGCCGGCGTGATCGTGCCGAGCCCCGCGACCGCGCCGGAAATCATGCCGAGCACGGACGGCTTGTTGCGCGTCCACCATTCGAGCGCCATCCAGGCGAGCGCGCCCGCGCTCGCGGCGAGATGCGTCGCGCCGATCGCATAGACCGCGCGCGAATTCGCGCCGAGCGCGGAGCCGCCGTTGAAGCCGAACCAGCCGACCCAGAGCAGTCCCGTGCCGATCACCGCGAGCGAAAGATCGAACGGCGCGAGGTTGTCGCTGCCGTAACCCTTGCGGTTGCCGATCACGTAGGCCGCGACCAGGCCCGCCACGCCGGCATTCAGATGCACCACCGTGCCGCCGGCGAAATCGAGCAGGCCAGCGGCTCCAAGGAATCCGCCGCCCCAGACCCAATGCGCGATCGGCACGTAGACAACGAACAGCCATAGGACGCAGAACCAGACGAAGGCCGAGAAGCGCATGCGGTCGGCGACCGAGCCCGCGACCAGCGCGACGGTGATGATCGCGAAGGTCATCTGGTAAAGGACGAACAGCAATTCGGGGATGGTTTTCGCGAGCGGGCTCGTTCCGGTGAACGACATGCCGGAGAGGAAGAAACGCTCATACGTGCCGATCACCGCGCCTTCGCCGGTGAAGGCGAGCGAATATCCGAACAGCACCCACAGGATCGAGACGATGAATGTCGCGGCGAGCGATTGCGCCATGGTGCCGAGCACGTTCTTCTTGCGCACCATGCCGCAATAAAACAGCGCGAGCCCCGGGATGGTCATCATCAGCACGAGCGCTGTCGCCGTGATCATCCATGCGGTGTCAGCGGCGTCGATGGTGGAGGCTTGCGCGAAAGCCGGCGCCGCGGCGAACGGAGTCGCAACGAGCGCGATAAGCGCCGCAATGCTGCGGCGTGAAATTATTGACATTGCGATTCCCCCCAGCTGCGACGGCGCGTCAGAGCGCGTCGGAATCCGTTTCTCCGGTGCGGATGCGCACCGCGTGGTCGAGATTGATGACGAAAATCTTGCCGTCGCCGATCTGGCCGGTCTTCGCCGCGCCCGCGATCGTCTCGACGACCTTGTCGGCGCGCGCGGAATCCACCGCGATCTCGAGCCGGATCTTCGGCAGGAAATTCACCGCGTATTCGGCGCCGCGATAGATTTCGGTATGGCCTTTCTGCCGGCCATATCCCTTCACCTCGGTCACGGTCATGCCGTGGATGCCGGCCGCGGTGAGCGCGTCGCGCACTTCGTCGAGCTTGAACGGTTTGATGACGGCGATGACGAGTTTCATGACTGCCCCTTTGACGTGCTGGTGGTCGTTCCCCGACACATAGGCGGCCGTCCGCCACGAACCAGTCGATCGCGCTCAAACTATCGCCAGTCCGGCCAAAGATTAAGCAGGGTCGATGGCCAGCGGATAGGCTATCGACAAAAATTACGTCATTTCCGGCGGTTTGCTTGCCGTTTAGGCGCTTAGTCGCGTCCGGCGAGGTCGCGGGCGACCGCCCGGGCGGCTCTTTGGGCATCGGCCCGGGTCATGCCGGAACGGATGCGGGGGTCGTAAAGGAGCCGGATCAGCGCCCGGTCATAGGCGGTGAGATAGCCGACGAGGCGATCCTGGTTGAGCGCGGTCCACGGATTACGCTGGTCGTGGTTGGGCAGGCCGAGTGCGTGCAGCATCTCGTGATAGGCGCAGTTGAAGAAAACGCGATCGCCTTGATCCACAATGAGAAAAGTGTCGGCCCGGATGATGCCGCCTTCGGCTTCCGACTTCACCGCGGTCATGCATTGCGCATCGGTGCGGGCGACGAAATCGCGCGCAGTTCGCTCGCCGAACGCCGCGCGCAAAGCGGTCTCGAAATTCTTCTCGTCGATCAGCCGCACGACGATACCGGCGGAATAGACATCGTCGGTGAAATTCAGCCGCAAGCTCGGAAATTCGCGGGCGAATTCATCGACGATCTTGCGATAGCTCTGGATCCGGTCGACGCTGCCGGTCGAGGTCACGTGGACCTGCACTTCCTTTTCGAATCGATGGATGCGGCTGAGCTGCGAGCCGAGGCGCAGGTCCGATCCGAAGGCGAGCGCGAGGAACCCTCGGGTCAATTCCTGCGCCGTGAAAATCGTGAACTCGGGCGGCGCGCCGGCTGGCGCACTCGCGGGCGCGGGCCTTTTGCCGGAGGCGGCGCAGGCGGGATCGAGGCAGAGACACGCGAGCAGCAATCCTGCGACGGCGCGCGCCTTCACTCCGCGCCCTTTCGCAATCGGACGAGCCCCTCCTGCGCGACGGAAGCGACGAGCGTGCCGTCGCGCGTGAAGATCGAGCCGCGCGACAATCCGCGCGCGCCGTGCAGGTTCGGTGAATCCTGCGCGTAGAGAAGCCAGTCGTCGGCGCGGAACGGCCGGTGCAGCCACAGCGCGTGGTCGAGACTCGCCGCCATGAATTCCTTCTCGAACAGCGTGCGCCCGTGCGGCGCAAGCGAGGTGTCGAGCAGCGCCATGTCGGAGGCGTAGGCGAGCACGCAGCAATGGATCGCCGGATCGTCGGGCAATTTTCCGGTGGTGCGGATCCAGACGTTGAACTTTCCGCCTTCGATCTTCTTGCCGAGATAGCGGCCGTACTCGACCGGCCGCAACTCGATCGGGCGTTCGCGCTCGTAATAGCGCCGCACCGGATCGGGCATCATCGGCAGGATGCGCTCGCGCACCTCCGACTCCGCGGGAATTTTGTCAGGGCCGGGGACGTCCGGCATCTTCGCCTGATGATCGAACGGGCCGTTGTCCTCGTTGTTGTGGAATGACACGGACATCGAGAAGATCGGGTGGCCGTGCTGGATCGCCTTCACCTGCCGGGTGGTGAAACTCTTGCCGTCGCGGATGCGTTCGACGTCGTAGACGATCGGCACCTTGGGATCGCCGGCGAGCAGGAAATAAGCGTGCATCGAATGCGGCAGCCGGCCGTCCACGGTGCGGCACGCCGCGACGAGCGCCTGTGCGATCACCTGCCCGCCGAACACGCGCTGCCAGCCGACCTGCGGCGAGCGGCCACGGAACAGGTTCACCTCCAGCGGCTCGAGATCGAGAATGGCGAGAAGATCGGAAACGGCGGAGGACATCGGCGATCTTTATAAGAAGGATGAGCGTTAACGAAAGACGCGCGGGACGGCTTGAAGTCAAGCGCGCCGAATGGCGCTCGGATGCGCCGAAATGCTAGGACTGCCGGCATGAGCAAGACCGACATCCTCATCGGCGGCGGCGGGTTGGCCGGGCTTTCGCTCGCGATCGCGCTGAAGCAGGGACTCGGCCCCTCTTTCTCCGTCACCGTCGCGGACCCGATGCTCAATCGCGCATCCGGCGACGCGCGCGCCTCCGCCATCGCCGCCGCGGCGAGGCGGCTGTTCGAAACGGTCGGCGCGTGGGACGCGATCGCCGCGGACGCGCAGCCGATCCTCGACATGGTGGTGACGGATTCCAAGCTCGATGATGCGATCCGCCCGACCTTCCTGACATTCGATGGCGAGATCGAGCCGGGCGAGCCGTTCGCGCATATGATCGAGAACGGCCCGCTGGTCGCCGCGCTGCTCAAGCGCGCGAAGGAGGCCGGCGTCGATCTGCGGCCTCTTGCGGTTTCCGGTTTTTCAAACGAGGGCGAGCGTGTGGTCGCCCGCTTGTCCGATGGCGCTGAATTGTCCGTGCGTCTGCTCGTCGCTGCGGACGGCGCGCGCTCGGCGATCCGCGAAGCCGCGGGTATCCAGTCGTTCGGCTGGCCCTACGCGCAATCGGGCATCGTCACGACGGTCGCGCATGAACGCGAGCATCACGGCCGTGCCGAGGAGCATTTCCTTCCCGCCGGTCCGTTCGCGATCCTGCCGCTGAAGGGCAACCGCTCGTCGATCGTGTGGACGGAAGAAGAGAAGGAGGCCGAGCGGATCGTCACTTTGCCGGATGCGGACTTTCATGCCGAGCTGGAGAAGCGCTTCGGCCTGCATCTCGGAGAGATCAAGGTCGTAGGTGCGAAGCGCGCTTATCCGCTCGGGCTGTCGGTCGCGCGCAGCTTCATCGCGGATCGCGTCGCGCTGGTCGGCGACGCCGCGCATGTCATCCATCCGATCGCGGGGCAGGGCCTGAATATGGGGCTGCGCGATATCGCGGCGCTCGCCGAAGCGGTGGTCGATGCCGCGCGGCTCGGGCTCGACATCGGCTCGCCCAACGTGCTCGAGCGCTATCAGCGCTGGCGGCGCTTCGACACGATGACGATGGGCGTGGCGACCGACGGGCTGAACCGGCTGTTCTCGAACCATTCCGGCGCGCTGCGGCTCGTGCGCGACGTCGGACTTGGCATCGTCGACCGGCTGCCGATGGCGAAAGAGTTTTTCATCCGCGAAGCCGCGGGTGTGACCGGCGAAGTGCCGAAGCTGCTCCGCGGCGAGACGCTGTAGCGCGGAACGTCACACCAGCGTGATCGCCTCGACGTGCTGCTTGAACGCTTTGCGCGTCTGCAGCGCCTTGTACCAGCGCGCGACGTTGGCGAGCTCCGGCCGCTCCGGCACGAGCTGCCAGTAGCGATACGCCATGATGCCGACCGGAATGTCGCCGTAGGAAAAATTCTCGCCGGCGACGAACTTCGTGCGACCGAGCTGCGCGTCGAGCATTTTCATCCCCTCGATCGTTTTCGCCTGCGAGGCGGCGATGGCGGCAAGATCGCGTTTTTCTTCCGGCGTGCGGATCAATCCCCAGAAGGCCGGACCGATGGCCGGTCCGAGCACGGAAATCTGCCAGTCCATCCATTGGTTCGCCTTGGCGCGGATTTTCGGATCGGCCGGCTCGAGCTGATCCGGCTTGCCGTAATTGCGGGCGAGGTAGCGCACAATCGCGTTCGATTCCCACAGCGTGAAGTCGCCATCCTGCAAGGTCGGCACGAGACCGTTCGGGTTCATCGCGAGATAGGCGGGCTCCTTGTTCTTGCCGAACGAGCCGCCGACGTCGAAGCGCTCGTGATCGAGATTGAGCTCGCCGACCGCCCACATCACCTTCTGCACGTTCGACGACGTGTTGCGTCCCCATACCTTCAACATGGATGGTCCCCTGAACCTTTGGCGTTTTGAAAAAACTCAGTCGAGGCGGCGGGCTTCTTCCGTCAGCATGATCGGAATGCCGTCGCGGATCGGATAGGCGAGCTTGGCCGAGCGTGAAACGAGCTCCTGGCGCGCGGCATCGTATTCCAGCGGCCCCTTGGTCAAAGGGCAGACCAGAATTTCCAGCAGCTTCGGATCGAGGTTGCGCGCGGCGGGCTCGTTCATGGGCGTCTCTTGGGGCGCCTCTTTACAAAGATTTTATCGGCTTGTCACCGCGCCCCGGAAGCCGGTGGTTCATTGCGGTTTCGAAGGCGTCTCGCTGCTTTTGGCGAGCTCGATTTCCGTCACCGCGACGAGAATTTCGGCGCGGGTCTTCAGATCGGGCGCTTCGAGCAGTGCCTGCTTCTCCGCGGAACCGTAGGGCGACATCATCGCGAGCGCGTTGACCAGCGCTTCGTTCGGAGCGTTCTCGATGCCGTCCCAGTCGGTCTTCAGATTGTTCGCTTTGAGAAATTCCTTCAGCGCGCGCAGCACCGCGGCGCGATCGACATCGTCCTCGCCCTTGCGCGCGACGAAATCGCCGGCGAACGGCGCGTAGGTGACGCGGCATTGCCGATACGGCGTCGAAACGGAAAGCTCCTGCTCGACGCGGAAGCGCGAGATGCCGATAAGCTGGATGAGATAGCGGCCGTCGCCGCTTTCGGCGAGCTGCGTGATCCGGCCGACGCAGCCGACGTGATAGAGGTTTGGCCTGCTCTCCGGCCCAGGATGCGCCGCGTCCGGCTGGATCATGCCGATCATGCGATGGCGCGAGCCGAGCACGTCATCGATCATCGCAAGATAGCGCGGCTCGAAAATGTTCAGCGGCATCTGCCCGCGCGGCAGCAGCAGCGCGCCCGGCAGCGGAAAGACCGGAATGACATCCGGCAGGTCGGCCGGCCCGTGATAGGCCGCATTCATCGGCATCATGTTCGCTCCGGCCTGGCCCGACCGTAACGGCGAAGGATGTTACGAGAACAAGATCGACGACAGCTTGCGGCGCCCTTCCACTGTCGCATCGTCGGTCGCTCCCCACGCCTCGAAAAACTGGACGAGCTGCTTGCGCGCGCCGTCGTCGTTCCATTTGCGGTCGCGCTTCACGATCTGCAGCAGGTGATCCATCGCGTCGCTTCGTTTGCCTGCCGCGTTGAGCGCGACCGCGAGATCGAAGCGCGCCTGATGATCGGAAGGATTGGCCGAGACCTTGGCCTCGAGATCGCCGAGCGGCCCGACCGATTTCGCCTGCTCGGCGAGTTCGAGGGCAGCGCGTGCGGCGGCGACCGCCGCGTCGTTGTGCTTCGCCTCCGGCACCATCGCGAGCGTCTGCTTCGCCTGATCGAGCGCGCCGGTTTCGACGAAGCAGCGGGCGAGGCCCCCGATCGCCGCGATATTGGTCGCATCCTGCGCGAGCACCTGCGCATAAATCTCGGCAGCGCCCGCAGCGTCGCCCGCGGCAAGCGCGGCGTCGGCTGCTTTCAGCGCATCCTGCTCTTCGCCGCCGATGCGATCCTTGGTCAGGCGCTCGAGGAAAGCCGTGATCTGGCTTTCCGGCAGCGCGCCCATGAAGCCGTCGATCGGCTGGCCGTTGACGAACGCGATCACCGCCGGAATCGACTGGATGCCCATCTGGCCGGGTATGGCCGGATGCTCGTCGATGTTCATCTTGACGAGCTTGACCTTGCCCTTGGCGCTCTTGACCACCTTTTCGAGGACGGGCGTGAGCTGCTTGCACGGCCCGCACCACGGCGCCCAGAAATCGACCAGCACCGGGCGCTTCTTCGATTCCTCGACGACATCCTTGACGAAAGTCTGCGTCGTGGTGTCGGCGACGAGCGCGTCGGCCGCCGGCGCGGCACCGTTATTGTCCAGCAAAGTCATAAAATCGCGCTCTCCGGCACTGCAAAAAACCGTTTGTCCGATCGCCCATTAAATGGCGATGCCGCCTTCATTTGCAATCGGGTTCAGGCCGGCGCGGCCTGCCCCGAAACGGCGACGATCCGGGGCTCGTGCCCGGTCGCGCGCAGGAATTTCACGAGGTCGTCGCGCGCGATCGCGGTCGTGCGGGTGTTCACCAGCGGATGATAGTTGAGGATCTCATGGGACATCATCGGCTCGTCGAGGACGACGGTGACGCGATGCGCGGTGTCGTTGATGACCCCGAACGGCGTCACCGAACCGGGCTCGACTCCGATCAGCTCGCGCATCAGATCAGCAGAACCAAAAGAGAAGCGCCCGCTCGCGCCGAGGACGCGATGCAGGCTTTTCAGGTCGATCAGCGCGCTTTCCAGCGCGACCACGAGGAAGATCGCGTCCTTCTTGTCCTTCAGGAACAGGTTCTTTGTATGGCCGCCGGGGATCTCCCCGCGCAGCGCCTTCGACTGCTCGACCGTGAACAGGGGCGGGTGCTCGATGGTCGAATGGGCGATCCCCTGCCGGTCGAGGAAGGCGAGCAGGTCTTGCGGCGAGGCGGGCATGGGGCTCGATTGCGGGCGGGAAAAGCGTGGATTCCCGCCACGTTGCGCAGGTTCCGCGGCCCGTCAAGGCGGTCCGGTTTGCAAGTTGCAAAGGGGAGGGCCATTTGGCATAGGAAGGCCCCGGCGGCCGCTAGCCGCCGATCCCAAAGGATGCGGGTGTAGCTCAGGGGTAGAGCACGACCTTGCCAAGGTCGGGGTCGAGGGTTCGAATCCCTTCGCCCGCTCCAGTCTTCGCTCCCTCCGGGAGCTTCGACTGGCAAGCCAACGGTGTTGCCGGACGTCGTCGTCTTGTCTTGAAATCGATGCGATGTCGCGGACCTTTCAGGTAACGCGAGCTCTCCAATGACATTGATCCGTTTCGCATTCGCCGTAGCGCTGATCGCCGCGGCCCCTTCGCTTGCGCGCGCGCAGGAAGGCAAGCTTGTTCTCTATACGAGCCAGCCGAACCAGGACGCGCAGCAGACCATCGATGCCTTCAAGGCGAAATACCCGAAGGTCGACGTGACCTTCGTGCGCGACGGCACGCCGCGCATCGTTGCGAAGCTCCGCGCCGAGATCCAGGCCGACGCGCCGCAGGCCGACGTGCTCCTGATCGCGGACGCGGTGACGATGGAGGATCTGAAAAAGGAAGGGCAGCTCCAGCCTTATCCGGAGGCCGACGTGTCGGCCTATCCCGCAGGCATCCACGACAAGGACAAGACCTGGTTCGCGACCAAGCTCATCACCACCGGCATCATCTACAACACGCGCGCGCCGTTCCAGCCGCAATCCTGGACCGATCTCGCAAAGCCCGAAGCCAAAGGCCAGGTGGTGATGCCGTCGCCGCTCGCGTCGGGCGCGGCCCTCATTCATGCGGCGACGCTGACGTCCAACCTTGGCGAAGGCTGGGGCTTCTACGAAAAGCTGAAAGCAAACGGCGCGGTCGCGGCGTCCGGCAACGGCGATGTGCTGAAGCAGGTCGCGGGCGGCGAGAAGCTTTACGGCATGGTGGTCGACTTCATGGCGATCCGCGAGAAGGCGAAAGGCGCGCCGGTCGCGTTCGTGTTCCCGAAGGAAGGCGTGTCGGCGATCGGCGAGCCGGTCGCGATCCTTAAAGCCACGAAGAATCCGGCTGCTGCGCGCGCTTTCATTTCGTTCCTGCTCTCGAAGGAGGGCCAGGAGCTCGCGCTGAAGCAGGGCTACGTGCCGGCGCATCCGCAGGTCGCGCTGCCCGCGGGCTTTCCCGACCGCAAGGACATCAAGCTGATGGCCTTCGATCCGGCGAAGGCGCTCGCCGACGCGAAGAGCAACACCAAGAAGTTCTCCGACATTTTCGGCCCGTGATGGCGCGAGGTCCGGGCGCGACCGACTGGATCCGCCGGGAGGGCGACGGCTTCGTCGCCCTTCTTCTCGTTTGCGTCGTCGTCTTCGCCGCGCTGCCGTTCGGGCGGCTCATCTGGGCGGCGCTTGCGCCCGGCGGCAATTTCAATCCGGCTGCGACCTATGCCTCGGCAACCGGCCGGGTCGCACTGATCGCGGCGTGGAACACGGTCGAAACGGGCATCCTGTCGAGCTTGGGCGCGCTTCTTCTCGGCGCAAGCTTCGCCATCGCGCTTTCCGTCACGGATATTCGCGGCAAGCGCATCCTCGCCGTGCTCTATGTGATGTCGCTTCTGGTCGCGCCGCAGGTCGCGGCGCTCGCCTATAAGACGCTCGCGGGGCCGGCGTCCCCCATCCTGAATGCCATCGGGCTCGCGCCGCCGCCGGGGACGAAGAATCCGCTGCTCGGCCGCTTCGGCGTCATCCTCATCCTTTCATTTCATCACGCGCCGCTCGCAGCAATCACCATCGCGACCGGATTGCGCGGCATCCCGGCAAGCCTGATCGAGGCGGCGCAGCTCGACGGCGCACGGCCGTGGACGACGCTGCGGCGCGTGGTGCTGCCGCTTCTTCGTCCGCATGTCGTGATGGCGGGGCTTCTCGTGTTCGTCGCGGGCGCAGGCAATTTCGGCATTCCCGCCCTGCTCGGCCTGCCGGGCAACTACATCACGCTGCCGACGTTGATTTATCGCCAGCTCACGAGCTTCGGCCCGACCGGCATCGCGGATGCGGCGGCTTTGTCGATGTCGGTCGCGGTCATCACCGGCGCGGGCGTGCTCGCGATCACCGCGCTGAACCGTGGCGACGCGCGCCGCGAGACCGAAGCGCCGATGACGCCGTTCTGGCTGCTCGGACGCAAAAAGCCGCTGCTCGAAACCGCGCTGTGGACCTTGCTCGGCGTGACGGTGCTGCTGCCGTTCGCGTCGCTGATCGCGACAGCGCTCGTGCCGGCCGTGGGCGTGAAGCTCTCGCTCGCGACCATGACCTTCGACAAGTTCGCGGAGGTGCTGTTCCGCCAGAGCGTGACGGTGCGCGCGTTCCGCAATTCCTTCCTGTTCGCCGGAGGCGCCGCCGCGATCCTCTGCTTCCTCGGCATCGCGCTCGCCTACGCGCTCGAGCGCAAGGCGCGGAAATTCCGCCGTGTGCTCGAAGCGGTGCTGGAAATCCCCTACGCGCTGCCGGGCGTGGTGCTCGCGATCGCGTGCATTCTCCTTTTTCTGCGCCCGCTGCCGTTGATCGGCATCAGCATTTACGCGACGCCGTGGATCATCGTGTTCGCCTATCTCGCGCGCTTTCTTCCGCTGGCGCTGAAGCCGCCGCTCGCCGCGATGGCGGTGCTCGCGCGCGACCAGGAGGAAGCGTCCGCGCTCGATGGTGCGAATGCGTGGCAGCGGCTGCGCCACATCATCGTGCCGAATTTGCTGCCGGCCGCTGCGGCCGGCGCGCTGCTTGTGTTCCTGCTCGGCTTCAACGAGCTGACGGTGTCGGCGCTGCTGTGGACCGCGGGGACGGAGACGCTCGGCGTCGCGCTGTTCAGCCTGGAAGACGCAGGGCTGAGCGGCGAGGCCGCCGCGATCGGCGTGAGCGCGACGCTTGTGGTCGGCGTGCTGATCTTCGTGCTCGACCGGCTGCGAAACACGGTGCCGCAAGGCGTGCTGCCGTGGGTGATGCTGGCGGCGGGGGAGGGGCGGGGGAAGTAATGACTTGGCCGCCTTCCATCCCGCTCATTCCCGCGAAAGCGGGAATCCAGTCTGTCTTTGATTGACACTGGGTCCCCGCCTTCGCGGGGACGAGCGGATCGATCGATGCAGGCTTTCTAATACCCCACCGCGAGCGTCCCGCGCGTGCGCCGGTCCGCCGCGCCGATGAAACCCTCCGGCGTCACCGCGATGGAATTGGCCGAGGTCATCGGCGGGCGCTGCGTGATCTTGTGGCCGAGCGCGCGCAATGCATCGAGCGTCGAATCCGCAATGCCCGGTTCGACGAACACCTCGTCCGGCACCCATTGATGATGGATGCGCGGCGCGGTGACGGCGTCGCCCACGCTCATGCCGTGGTCGATCGTGTTCAGGATAACCTGCAGCACGGCGGTGATGATGCGGCTGCCGCCGGGAGAGCCGGTCACCAGCACGGGCGCCCCGTCCTTCAGGACGATGGTCGGTGACATCGAGGAGAGCGGGCGCTTCTTCGGTCCGGGCGCGTTGGCGTCGCCGCCGACCAGGCCGAACGCGTTGGGCGCGCCGGGCTTGGCGGCGAAATCGTCGAGCTCGTTGTTGAGCAGGACGCCCGTGCCTTCGGCGACGAGGCCGACGCCGTAGCTCAGGTTCAGCGTGTAGGTGTTGGCGACCGCGTTGCCGAAGCGATCGACCACGGAGAAATGCGTGGTGTTGTCGCCCTCGTAGGCGGCGGGCGCGCCGGCGCGCACCTCCTGCGCGGGCGTCGCGCGATGCGGCGTGATGCTATCGCGCAAGGCGGTCGCGTAGCGCTTCGAGGTCAGCCCTTTCATCGGCACGGTGACGAAATCCGGATCGCCGAGGAACACCGCGCGGTCGGCATAGGCGCGCTTCATCGTCTCGATCATCAGATGCAGCGTCTCGACGGTTTGCACGCCGGACTTCTTCAGGTCGTAGCCCTCGAGGATGTTCAGCATCTCGATGAGATGAATGCCGCCGGAGGACGGCGGCGGCATCGATAAGATGTCGTAGCCGCGATAATTGCCGCGCACGACGTCGCGCTCGATGGCCGTGTATTCGCGCAGGTCCGCGGGCGTCATGCGGCCGCCCGCGTCATGCACTGCGGCGGCAATCTTCTCTCCGACCGGCCCATCGTAGAAGGCGCGCGGTCCGTCGCGCCCGATCGCTTCAAGCGTGCCGGCAAGATCGCGCTGAAGCAGCACGTCGCCCGCGCCGAGCGTCGTGCCGTCGGCCTTCATGAAAATCTTCGCCGACGACGGCCAGCGCGCGAACAGGTTGCGCGCGGACGACAGCGTGTCGGCGATGTCGCCGTCGACCGGGATGCCGGCGCGCGCGAGCGCTATCGCGGGCGCGATCAGGTCGGCGAGCGTGAGGGTGCCTGAGCCGTATTTCTCGTGCGCGAGGGCGAGGCCCGCGACCGTGCCGGGCACGCCGATGGCGAGGCCGCCGTCGCGGGATTTTGCCGGGTCCGCTTCGCCGCGGTCGTCGAGAAAGACGTCGCGCGTCGTCAGCGCGGGCGCGGTTTCGCGATAATCGATGGCGATGTCGCGGTTGCCGGCCGCGAGATGGATCACCATGAAGCCGCCGCCGCCGATATTTCCCGCGCGCGGATAAGTGACGGCGAGCGCGAAGCCGGTCGCCACCGCGGCATCGACCGCGTTGCCGCCGCGCTTGAGGATATCCACCCCGATCTGGGCGGCGCGCGCTTCCTGCGCCACCACCATGCCGTTGCGCGCCTGCGCAACCTGCGCGGGCTCGGCGGCATGCGCCATCGCCGGCCAGAGCGCGATCAGCAGGACGAACCGCGGCAATCTTGTGCGCATCATCGGCAAAACTCTTGAACCGGCCCGGTCGGCGTCACGACATATGGAAAGGCCGTCTTTCACTTGTAAGGGTAGGCACTATATGGTTGCGGCTCGGCGCGGAATTTAAGGCCGCAGATTGGCGGTTTACGCGCATTGCTGCAATTGCCGGAGGGTTAAGATGGCCAGCACATTCAAATTCATTCGGATTTCAGTTTTCGCCGCCTGCGCGAGCCTTTTTCTCGCCGGGTGCGGCGTCAACAACATTCCGACTTACGAAGAGCAGGCCAAGGCCAAGTGGTCGGACGTGCAGAACCAGTATCAGCGGCGCGCCGACCTCATCCCCAATCTGGTCGAGACGGTGAAGGGCTTCGCCGCGCAGGAAAAGAGCGTGCTGGAAGCGGTGACGCAGGCGCGCGCCAACGCCACCGCGATCAAGGTCGACGCCTCCACCATCACGGATCCCGAGACATTCAGGAAATTCCAGGAAGCGCAGGCGCAGCTCACCGGCGCGCTCGGCCGCCTGATCGCGACGGCGGAAGCCTATCCCGAACTGAAATCGAACCAGAACTTCCTCGCCCTGCAATCGCAGCTTGAAGGGACCGAAAACCGCGTCGCGGTTGCGCGCCGCGATTACATCGAGGCCGTGCGGGTCTATAACACCGAGCTTCGCACCGTCCCGGGCGTGATCTGGGCGTCGACCGTCTATCGCTCGCACAAGCCGATGGAGACGTTCTCCGCCCCGGCCGACGCCGCGCGCCCGCCGCAAGTGAAATTCTGAGCCTCCGGTGCTGTCGCGCCTGACCATGCCGCGATGGCGCGCGTCCGCGCTTGCGCTCCTCGCGATCGCTTTCGCGACGGCGGCGTTCGCGCTCGATTTTCCGCCGCTCACCGGCCGCGTGGTCGATAACGCGGGGATCATCAGCCAGTCGGTGCGCGACGACCTCACGCGCAAGCTGCAGGACCTCGAGACCAAGACCACCACGCAGCTCGTCGTCGTGACGTTGCGGTCGCTGCAGGGCACGAGCATCGAGGATTACGGCTATCAGCTGGGGCGCAACTGGGGGATCGGCCAGAAGGGCGTGAACAACGGCGCGCTGCTGATCGTCGCGCCGAACGAGCGCAAGGTGCGCATCGAGGTCGGCTACGGGCTCGAGGGCACGCTTACCGACGCGGTCGCGAAATTCATCATCGAGAACGGGATCCTGCCGCGCTTCAAGGCGGGAGACATGATGGGCGGCATCGTGCGCGGCACCGACGATCTCGTCCAGGTGCTGAGCGGCGATGCCGACGAATTCAAGCAGCGCGCGAAATCCGCATCGCGCGTTCCCGGCCTGATGGTGAAATTCCTGTCGTGGGTTTTCAGCTCGGAATTCGGGTTCATCATCGCGCTGATCATCATCGTCATGGCGCTGAACGGCATCCGCTCGCTTGCGACGGCGCTCGGATTCGCGCCGCCGCCGAACAAGGCGAAATCGGGCTTCTGGCATTGGTGGGACACGATGGGGGTGAGCTCAGGCACGCCTCGCTCGGGCTCGTCATCCAGCGGGTCAGGATGGAGCTCCAGCTCCTCTTCGAGCGGCGGGGGATTTTCCGGTGGCGGCGGTTCTTTCGGCGGCGGCGGTTCGTCGGGGAGCTGGTGAGATGACGCTCGTTTCCGACAGCGAAAAACTGCGCATTGCCGACGCCATCCGCGCGGCGGAGCGGAAAACGTCGGGCGAAATCTTCTGCGTGATCGCGCGCGGCTCCGGATCGTACCGGCTGGTGCCGGTGGCGTGGGCCGCCGCGGTTGCGCTGTTCGTGCCGCTGCCGCTGATCGAGTTTACGGAAAGCTCCGTCGAGGCGATCTACATGATCCAGCTGTCGGCGTTCATCGCGGTTTCGCTGATCCTGGCGCATCCGAAACTGCGCGTGCTTGCAGTGCCGAAGCTTGCGCGCGTCGAGCGCGCGCAGCGCGCGGCGATGCGCCAGTTCCTCGCGCAGGGCCTGCAGAACACGAAGGATCGCACCGGCGTTCTCATCTTCGTGTCGGTGGCGGAACGCTACGCCGCGATCATCGCCGACGAGGGCATCAACGCGAAGGTCGAACAGAACGTGTGGGACGGCGCGATGGCCGACCTTATCAGCGCGATCAAGGAGAAGCGCGCGGCCGACGGGCTGCTCGCCGCGATCGAGCGCTGCGGCGCGGTGCTGGCGCAGCATTTCCCGGCGAAGTCCGGCGACAAGAACGAGATTCCGGACAAGGTCGTGGAGATTTAGTTTCGGACGGCGGTGCGCGGCCTAGCGCGCCATCGCGTGATAGACGGAATTGGGCCGCATGTCGGTTGCCGACGCGACGCGGTTCGACATGTTGAAGAAGCCCGCGACCGCGGCGATGTCCCAGATATCGCGTTCGGAAAATCCAGCGCGGCGCAGCCGCTCGCGGTCCCCATCCTCGACCGTCCATGGCTCCGCGGTCAGCTTCACCGCGAAATCGAGCATCGCGCGCTGGCGCTTGCTCAGGCGCGCCGCGCGGTAATTCATCGCCATCAATTCGCCGAGCACGGGATCGCCCGAAATCTGGCGCACCGCCGCGCCATGCGCGACCAGGCAATAATAACAGCGGTTGTGCGACGACACCGCGACCGCGATCATCTCGCGCTCGAGCTTGGAGAGGCCCGACGGCCCGAGCATCAGCTCGTTGTACATGGCGACGAAGGGCTCGAGCTTGCCCATGTCGAAGGCGTAGGCCTTCAGCACGTTCGGGATGAAACCGAGCTTCTCCTGGCATTTCGCGAAATACGCGGCCATCGATTCGCTGGCTTTCACCGGCGGCAGCGACAGCGCGATCAGGACGGTATCGTCGCCGCGCGCCGCATCCGGGACGCCCTGCGAGGCCGGCGCGCCCGCTGCCCCTCGCGCGGGTGCGTTCGCCGCAGGCTTACCTTCGACTTTGCTCATCTTTTTGCCGGATTTTGCCATGAGCGTCTCCCTTGCCCTCGGCAGCGACACTATCCAGTCGCGCCGCTCCGGTGAAATTGATTTCCGCGCAACCGCCGGGCCTCTCGACGGTTGAATACCAATCGACAACACTCCCCGCATGGCCGACGCAGCGCGACAGGACGACAAGTCCCCTTCCGTCTTTCTCGGCACGGAGGAGGAACTGGCCGCGCGCCGCCTGATCGAGGATGCCTCGGCCATGCTCGACGACGAGGCCGTGCCCGACAGTTTCGTGGCGCGGCTGTTCGAGCATGCCGCGCCAGAGGACCTCGTCGGATACGCGCCGGAAGAGCTTGCCTCGCTCGCCCGCGAGGCGTGGGGGCATTTCAGCATCCGCAAGCCGGGCACGCCCGCGATCCGCTTCGTCTCGCCGCAGGTTCCGGCCGGCGGCGAGCGGCTGAAGGGCATCTCCGTCATCGAGGTCGTCAACGACGACATGCCGTTCCTCGTCGACTCGGTGATGGCCGAGCTGACCGAGCGCAAATTCGCGGTGCGGCTCGTCGTGCATCCGATCTTCTCGGTCGGGCGCAATCCCGACGGCACGCTCGAATCCTGGGTGATCGACGAAACCGCGATCGGCACGGTGATCCGCGAAAGCTTCATCCATATCCATGTCGAGCGGGTGGACGACGAGGAGCGCGCCGAAACGGTGAAGGCGCTGGAAGCGGTGCTCGCCGACGTCCGCGCCTGCGTCGCGGACTGGCGGCCGATGCTCGGCCGCGTCGGTGAGATCATCGCTTCACTGAAGGCCGCGCCGCCGCCCCTGCCGGTGGACGAGGTCGCCGAAGCGATCCAGTTCCTGGAATGGCTGGTCGCCAATAATTTCACTTTCCTCGGCGTGCGCGATTACGTCTTCGGCCCGGACGGCGCGTTGCAGCCGCGCGCGGAGACCGGGCTTGGAATTCTGCGCAAGGCGGACGGCCGCGAATTCGCCCGTCTCGACAATGCCGCGACCACGCCCGAAATGCGCACGGCGTTCAGCGAGCCGACGGCGCTGCAGATCACCAAGGCGGATGCGCGCTCGCGCGTGCATCGCCGCGTGCTGATGGATTATGTCGGCGTGAAGCGGTTCAGCCAGAACGGCACCGCGCTCGGCGAATTCCGCATCATCGGATTGCTCACCTCGAGCGCCTATACGCGCTCGACCAAATCGATCCCGTATCTGCGCCGCAAGGTCGACAGCGTGCTGTCCCGCTCCGGGTTCAATCCCGCGGGGCATTCGGGCAAGGCGCTGGTCAATATTCTCGAGACCTATCCGCGCGATGAGCTGTTCCAGATCGACGATGCGACGCTGTTCCAGTTCGCGCTCACGATCCTGCAGCTCGACGAGCGGCCGCGCGTGCGCGTGCTGCCGCGGCGCGACCGTTTCGACCGCTTCGTGTCCGCGATCGTGTATCTGCCGCGCGAGCGCGCCGGCGGGGCGACGGTCGAAGCGATCGGGCAATTCCTCGCCGAAATCTACAAAGGTCATCTCGGCATCTTCCATCTGTTCTTCCCCGCAGGGCCGCTTGTCCGCGTGCATTACGTCATCCGCCGCTCCGAAGCGCAGATCGACTATCCGGAGCGGGCCGAGCTCGAATACGCGGTCAACGCCATCGTGCGCACGTGGCCGGACGCGCTGGCGGAAGCGCTGGCGCTGGCTTATGCGCCGGATCGCGCCAAGCGCCTCGCGGCGCGTTACGGCAAGGCGTTCTCCGCGAGCTATCGCGAACATTATTCGCCGGCGACGGCGATCGAGGATATCCGCACCATCGAGGGCCTTTCGGCCGAACGCCCGCTGAGCGTGAATTTCCACGGCAAGGGCGGGCCGGCGACGAACAGCACCGAGCTGAAGGTGTGGAGCCTGGCCAAGCCCATTCCGCTGTCGGAGCGCGTGCCGATCCTTGAAAACATGGGCTTCCGCGTCGTCGACGAGCGCACCTACGAGCTCGAGGGCACCCCCGAGCACGAGCCGATCTGGCTGCACGACATGATGCTGGAGCGCGCGGACGGCGGCCCGATCGATCTCGACAAGCTCGATCAGCCGCTTGAATCGGCGCTGCTCGTCGTGATGCGCGGGATCGCGGAAAGCGACGGCTACAACGCGCTCGTTCTCACCGCCGGGCTGTGGTGGCGCGACGTCGCGCTGATCCGCACGCTGTCGCGCTATCTGCGCCAGATCCGCGTCGCCTTCTCGCAGGATTATATGTGGGCGACGCTGCGCAAGCATTCCGGCATCGCCGCGAAACTCGTCGCACTGTTCCAGGCGCGGTTCGATCCGCGCGGGCAGGAGGATCGCGCTGCGCGCGAGGCGGCGATTTCGGACGAGATCGAGGAGGCGCTGAAGGCGGTCGACAGCCTCGACGAGGACCGCATCCTGCGCCACTTCATGAACGCGATCCGTTCCGCGATCCGCACCAGTTTCTACCAGATCGGCAAGGACGGGATGCCGAAGGCGGAAATCGCGATCAAGTTCGACAGCCACAAGATCGACGATTTGCCGCTGCCCAAGCCACTCTATGAAATATTCGTCTATTCGCCGCGCGTCGAGGCGATCCATCTGCGCTTCGGCAAGGTGGCGCGCGGCGGCATCCGGTGGTCGGACCGTCCGCAGGATTTTCGTACCGAAGTGCTCGGTCTCGTGAAGGCGCAGCAGGTGAAGAACGCCGTGATCGTGCCGGTCGGCGCGAAGGGCGGCTTCGTTCCGAAGAAGCTGCCGGTCGGCGGCGCGCGTGAAGCGATAGCAGCGGAGGGCGTCGCGGCTTACAAGCTGTTCGTCGAGGCGATGCTCGACATCACCGACAACCTGTCGGGCGCAGACGTTGTGCACCCCGACAATGTGGTGCGTCACGACGACGACGATCCTTATCTCGTCGTCGCCGCCGACAAGGGCACCGCGACCTTCTCAGACATCGCGAATGCGATCTCGCTTGAGCGGGGCTTCTGGCTGGGCGACGCGTTCGCATCGGGCGGATCGGCCGGCTACGACCACAAGGGCATGGGCATCACCGCGCGCGGCGCGTGGGAGGCGGTGAAGCGGCATTTCCGCGAAATGGACGTGAACGTCGAGACGACGCCGTTCACCGTCGCGGGCGTCGGCGACATGTCGGGCGACGTGTTCGGCAACGGCATGCTGCGCGAGAAGACGATCAAGCTCGTCGCGGCGTTCGATCACCGCGACATCTTTGTCGATCCCTCGCCCGATCCGGAGAAAAGCTTCGCCGAGCGGCAGCGGCTGTACGACCTGCCGCGCTCGAGCTGGCAGGACTACGACAAGGCGCTGATCTCGACGGGAGGCGGCGTGTTTCCGCGCTCGCTCAAGCAGATCCCGCTATCGGCCGAAATGAAGTCGCTGCTCGGCCTCGCGGGCGAGCACGCCACTCCGCAGCAGGTGATGAACGCGATCCTGAAAATGCCGGCCGATCTTCTCTGGTTCGGCGGGATCGGGACCTATATCCGCGCCTCGGACGAGAGCAACGACGCCGCGGGCGACCGCGCCAACGACGCGATCCGCGTGACCGGCAACGAGCTCAAATGCAAGGTGATCGGCGAAGGCGCCAATCTCGGCGTCACGCAGCGCGGACGCATCGAGGCGGCGATGCAGGGCGTGCGGCTCAACACCGACGCTATCGACAATTCAGCCGGCGTGAACACGTCCGACGTCGAGGTGAATATCAAGATCGCGCTCAGCCCGCCGATGGAGCACGGTGCGCTCACCCTCGAGGGGCGCAACGCATTGCTGCGGGACATGACGGACGAGGTGGCGCAGCTCGTGCTGCGCAACAATTATCTGCAGACGCTCGCGCTGTCCCTTGCCGAGCGGCGCGGCCTCGACGAGGCGGGCTTCCTGCAGCGCTTCATGCAGACGCTGGAAGCACGCGGGCAGCTCGATCGCGCTGTCGAATTCCTTCCCGACGACATGGAGATCGCCGAGCGGCGGCGACGCAACCTCGCTTTCACCCGGCCCGAGCTCGCGGTGCTGCTCGCCTACGCGAAGCTGTCCCTCTATGCCGACCTGCTCGAATCCCCGGTGCCGGACGATCCCTACCTGCGGCGCGAGCTTGGCCGCTATTTCCCGAAAGTGCTGACCGAGAAATTCCCCGACGCGATCGATAACCATCGATTGCATCGCGAGATCATCTCGACGCAGCTTGCCAATTCCATGGTCAATCGCGGCGGCGCATCGCTCGTCGCGCGGATGACCGACGAGACCGGCGCCTCGGTTGCGGAAATCGCGCTCGCGTTCGCCGCGGTGCGCGACAGTTACGACATGCCGGCGCTGAACGAGGAGATCAATGGCCTCGACAACAAGGTGCCGGGCAAGCTCCAGCTCGACCTCTACGCCGCCGTGCAGGACCTGCTGCTCGACCGGCTGGTCTGGTTCCTGCGCAACGAGGATTTCACCGAAGGGCTGGCCGGTGTCGTCGATCATTACCGCGCGGGCATCAAGGACGTCGTAGGGATGCTCGGCGAAATGCCGTCGGAGCGCGTCGAGGAATTGATGACGGCGGGCGTGCCGGAGGCGCTTGCGCGCCATATCGGAAACCTGCCGGCGCTTACGGTTGCCCCGGATGTGGTGCTGGTGGCCGACCGTACCGGCAAGAGCGTTCCCGACGTCGCCCGGACTTATTTCGCCGCGCGCGAATTCTTCAGCATCGATCCGATCGCCGATGCGGCAAGCGAGATCGCGGTGACGGATTATTTCGACCGTCTCGCGCTCGACCGCGCGCGCGACGGGCTTGGCGAAGCGGTGCGGCGGCTGACCGCGGAAATGCTGTCCGGAGACAAGAGCGGGCAGGAGGCGGTGGACGCGTGGACTACAATGCGCGGCGAAGAGCTCGAGCGCATCCGCGGCGCGATCCGCGAGATCGCCGACAGCGGGCTGACGCTGTCGAAGCTCTCGGTCGCGGCGAGCCTGCTGGGCGATCTGGTCAAGGAATAGCGCTCTCTCGCGCGGCGCGCTGTTGCAACAATCCGGAAGCCCCGTAAGATCGCGCCATTGCTGCCTGGCTTTGGGGGAAGCCGTGTTTCGCAAATTCCTTTTGCCGTTTTTTCTGCTGACGGCCGCGTGCATCAATCAATCCCACGCGCAGGAACGCGTCGCGCTGGTGATCGGCAACGGGGCCTATGCGCATGCGAACGCGCTGCCCAATCCGGCGAACGACGCCGACGACATGGCGGCCGCGCTGCGCGACCTGAACTTCCACGTGATCGTGGCGACCAATCTCGACAAGAACGGGTTCGACCAGAAGCTGCGCGACTTCGCCAAAGTCATCCGGGGCGCCCGGACCGCGCTGTTCTATTACGCCGGGCACGGCTTGCAGGTCGCGGGGAAAAACTACGCGATCCCGGTCGACGCCAAGCTCGAAGTGGCGTCCGACCTGACCTTCGAGGCGATCGACCTCGATTTCGTCGTGTCGCTGATGCAGGCGGACGGCGACCGGGTGAATCTCGTTTTCCTCGACGCCTGCCGTGACAATCCGCTCGCGCGCTCCTTCGCGCGGGCCTTGCCGGCGACGCGCTCGGGCGCGGTCGCGTCGGGCCTGTCATCCGTCGAAGCCGGACGCGGCACGCTGATCGCGTTCGCCACCGCGCCGAACAAGGTGGCGCTCGACGGGCGCGGCCGCAACTCGCCGTTCACCGGCGCGCTGGTGAAGCACATCGGCACGCCCAATCTCGACATCGCGTTCGTGATGCGGCGCGTGACGGCGGACGTCGAGGCGGCGAGCAACGGCTCGCAGATTCCCTGGGTGCATGCGTCGCTGACCAAGGATGTGGTGTTGAAGGCCGGAGCGGGGACGGCGGCACCTGCGCCCTATGCTCCGCCGGTGGTGGCGAGCCTCGATCCGGGCACGCAGCCGCCCGCGGCGGCGAAAGTCGGGGCGCCTAACGAGCCGCTGCCGAACAATGTGACTATCGACCGGTCCATTCTGCAGCTTGTCGAAACCCACCCGTTTTTTGCGGACGCGCCACCTGTATCGGTGAGCAGCTATTCCATCGGTGTTTTGTCGAACTCGCGCACGCTCGGCATCGGTGGGAACATGACGATGGATTCAAACGATGTCATGAACGCGCGATGGCTGCGTGCCGGCATCGTTAAGCTGGACGAGACAAAGCGCTATAGCGTGAACAATTCCGGCGCGACCGGAAACTATTCTATTCAGACCACTGCAATCGGCGCCGCCAACGGCCTATTGTACCTGGGCTCGTCAATAAATTCGGTCGCGATGGGCAAGCGTTTTACGACGACGAGCCGCCTGACGCGGATCGACAACCTGCAGGGCAAGATTTTTCCGGTCCGGGTCGGCAACACGTTTTCCTACGACACATATTCCGAGTGGCGATCATCAGTGAAGAACGGCTCGGGCAGCAATGAGACGCAGAGCAAGTGCGAAGTGACGAAGCGTTACGATGCTCGCGTTTTTCATTCCGATTTGACCGGCTCCGCATTTGTTTTGGCCTGCGACAGCAAAAGCACCGACACGTCAAGCAACACGGTGACGGATTTGAGGAACTATGACGTATTCTTTGAAAGCCTGGGCGTCTGGCTGAAGGTCGATCCCGTGTCGCCGAGGGAGCGGATTGTCATGAACAATCAGACGACAACGTCAGGCAAGTACACCACCGTCATGAATGGCACTTATACTCTGCGATCGTTCGTGCGCTCACGTTGAGGGACCGCATCCTTACAAAATAAACCGGCTCAAATCCGCGTTCTTCGCCAGATCGCCGATGTGCTTTTGCACATAATCGCCGTCGATCTTCACCGTCTCGCCGGATTTGTCGCCCGCTGCGAATGAAATCTCGTCGAGGACGCGCTCCATCACCGTCTGCAGGCGGCGCGCGCCGATATTCTCCACGCTCGAATTGACCGCGACCGCGATGTCGGCGATGGCGTCGATCGCGTCGTCGGTGAAGTTCAGGGTCACGCCTTCGGTGCCCATCAGCGCGACATATTGCTTGATCAGCGAGGCTTCGGTGTCGGTCAGGATGCGGCGGAAATCGTCGCGCGTCAGCGCACGCAATTCGACGCGGATCGGAAGACGGCCCTGCAACTCGGGGAGGAGATCGGAGGGCTTGGCGATGTGGAACGCGCCCGACGCGATGAACAGAATGTGGTCGGTCTTCACCGGCCCGTGCTTGGTCGAGACGGTGGTGCCCTCGATCAGCGGCAGCAGGTCGCGCTGCACGCCCTCGCGCGACACGTCGCCGCTGTGGCGCCCCTCGCGCGCGCAGATCTTGTCGAGCTCGTCTAGGAACACGATGCCGTTGTTCTCGACCATGCGGATCGATTCCTGGATCAGCTGCTCCTGATCGAGCAGCTTGTCCGATTCCTCGTTCACGAGAATTTCGTGCGAGTCCTTCACCAGCAGCCGGCGTGTCTTCTTCTGCCCGCCCATCTTGCCGAATATGTCCCCGATCGAGATGGCGCCGACCTGCGCGCCGGGCATCCCGGGAATTTCGAACATCGGCATGCCGCCGCCACCCGAGGCCACCTCGATTTCGATTTCCTTGTCGTCGAGCTCGCCGGTGCGGAGCTTGCGCCGGAACGATTCCTTGGTGGCGGCGCTGGAATTGGCGCCGACCAATGCGTCGACCACGCGGTCCTCCGCGGCGAGCTGCGCGCGCGCCGCCACGTCCTTGCGCTTCTTCTCTCGGGTCAGCGCGATGCCCACTTCGAGCAGATCGCGCACGATCTGTTCGACGTCGCGGCCGACATAGCCGACCTCGGTGAACTTGGTCGCCTCGACCTTGATGAAAGGCGCGCCGGCAAGCTTTGCGAGCCTGCGCGAAATCTCGGTCTTGCCGACGCCGGTCGGCCCGATCATCAGGATGTTCTTCGGCAGCACTTCCTCGCGCAGCCTTTCGTCGAGCTGCAGGCGCCGCCAGCGGTTGCGCAGCGCGATTGCGACCGCGCGCTTGGCGTCGTGCTGGCCGATGATGAAACGGTCGAGCTCGGAAACGATCTCGCGGGGGGAGAAATCGGTCATGTGTCGCGTACCATCAGAAGCGCAATGCCATCGGGCGTGTCGACCAGCCCGTCTCTTTTGAAGCCGGCCTTTTCGTAGACGTGGATCGCCTTTTCGTTTTTCGGGTCGGGATCGGTGACGACGCGCGGCGTGCCGGTGGCGAGCAGGTCGTCGGCGAATTCGCGGATGAACCCTTGTCCGTGACCGCGGCCCATCATGGCCGTGTCGCCGAGCATCACGTCGATGCCGCGCGTTTCGGCCGGCTGATCGCCGAAGCCGATATTCCAGTCGGTCAGCCGATAGCATTGCAGATAGGCGAATGGCTTGCCGTTGGCGGCGACGATAAACTGGTCCATCGCGGGCTCGCTGAGATCGCCGCTGACGAGCCCGAACTGCTCGTCGGGCTCGCCCCACCACTGCCGCACATGCGGTTCGTTGAGCCAGAGCTTCACCATCGGCAGGTCGGCTTTCGTCATGAGGCGGAACGCATACATGAAAATTGTGCCGGTCACGCCTTCAGCGTTTCCACCGTGACGTTGCGGTTGGTGTAGACGCAAATCTCCGCAGCGATGTCGAGCGACTTGCGCACGATCGCTTCGGCATCCATCGGCCCTTCGAGCAGTGCGCGCGCGGCTGCGAGCGCATAATTGCCACCCGATCCGATGCCGGCGACGCCCGCTTCCGGTTCGAGAACGTCGCCGGTGCCGGTCAGCACCAGCGACACGTCCTTGTCGGCGACGATCATCATGGCTTCGAGGCGGCGCAGATAGCGGTCGGTGCGCCAGTCCTTGGCGAGCTCCACGGCCGCGCGCAGGAGCTGCCCCGGATATTGCTCGAGCTTGCCTTCCAGCCGCTCGAACAGCGTGAACGCGTCGGCGGTGGCACCGGCGAAGCCGCCGATCACGTCCCCCTTGCCGAGCTTGCGCACTTTCTTCGCGTTCGCCTTGACGATGGTCTGGCCGATCGAAACCTGACCGTCGCCGCCGATGGCGACCACGCCGCCCTTGCGGACGGTCAGGATTGTGGTGCCGTGCCAGGATTGTTCGGTGTGTGACATAACGTCCTCGTGCCCGGGTCATCTAGGTGCGAAAGCTCAAATTACAAAGTGCCGCGACCTGCGCAAACAGGCCGCGCGTCCTTTTCACGCTGGCGGCGCGATTGACAACCGGACGCCCGGACATAGCCTTCAGGTCGTGATGTCGATGCGGATCCGCTTCTGTCTTCGCGCTGGTCGCCTGCACGCAGGCTGGTAACCCGGACGGCTTAATTCCGTCCGGGGCGACTCACTCTTTTCGAATCCCACATCGTTGAATGGCCGCGCGGGAGCCCGCGCGCTTGCTCGCCCATGGAGAACGAGATGAGCATTCATCATGCAAGCTATCTGCGGGACGATCTTCCTCCCATCTCGGTCAGCGCGCACGATTACGATCGGCTGCGCCGGCTCGCCGACATATCGGCCGGAAAATTTCCGCGCACCGCGGATTTTCTCTCGCGCGAACTCGATCGCGCGCAGGTCGTCAGCTCGATCGAACTTTTGCCCGGTCTCGTGACGATGGGCGCGGAGGTGACCTTTCGCGACGATATTGCCGGCACCATCCGCACCGTCACCCTCGTCTATCCCGAAGACGCGGATATCGATTCGAGCAGGATTTCGGTGCTGACGCCTGTCGGCGCCGCCCTGATCGGGCTTTCCGTCAGCCAGTCCATGGAATGGCAGACGCAGTCCGGCGAATGGCGCTCATTAACCGTGCTTACGGTGCGTCAGGCACCGCCCGCGGGCAGCGATTTCAGGGCAGTGGCGGACGCGGAGCGCCCCTGATACAAGGCGCGCGATTTCAACGCGGACGCCCGGAAAGCCATGCGCAAAGGCAGCGTGAAGCGCACCACCAAGGAAACCGACATCGAGGTCGCGGTCGATCTCGATGGCAAGGGCATGTCGAACGTCTCGACCGGCATCGGCTTCTTCGACCACATGCTCGATTTGCTCGCACGCCACTCGCGCATCGACATCACGGTGAAGGCGAAGGGCGACCTGCATATCGACCATCACCACACCACGGAAGACGTCGGTATCGCGCTTGGCCAGGCGGTGAAACAGGCGCTCGGCGACATGAAGGGCATTACGCGCTACGCGGACGTGCATGTGCCGATGGACGAGGCGCTGACGCGCGTTGCCATCGACGTGTCGGGCCGACCGTTCCTTGTGTTCAAGGCGACGTTCGGGCGCGACAAGGTCGGCGAGTTCGACACCGAGCTGGTGAACGAATGGTTCCAGGCGTTCGCGATGAACGCGGGTGTCACTCTGCATGTTGAGACGCTATATGGGTCGAACGACCACCATATCGCTGAATCGTGCTTCAAGGGCCTCGCGCGCGCGCTGCGCGCCGCGCTCGCGATCGATCCGCGCGCCGCGAACGAGATTCCTTCGACCAAGGGAAGCCTCGGCGGATAATCAGGGTCATTCCGGACGACGCGCAGCGTCGATCCGGAATCCAGAAACAAGCATCTGGATTTCCGGGTTCGTCTTTCGGACGCCTCGGAATGACAGGAGTAAGTTGAATGCCCATCTACACCGTGCATGAACCCGCGCCGAAAGGTGGCGCGCCCGATCCGGGCCGCGTCGCGTTCGTGCGCGACGGATTCCACTTCTGGGCTTTTCTGCTCGGTCCGGTCTGGATGATCTGGCGCGGGCTGTGGCTTGTGACATTGCTCTACGCCGTGTTCTGGCTGGCGCTCGGCGTCATGCTGAGCGCGCTCCGTGTGCCCGCCGCCGCCAGCTTCGCGATCTGGGTTCTCGTTGCGCTGCTGGTCGGTTTTGAAGCGTCCACGCTGTGCCGCTGGACCTTGCGCCGCCGCGGCTGGAAGGAAACCGCAGCCGTGGTCGGCGATGACCTCGAATCCGCGGAACGCCGCTTCTTTTCGGCCTCGATCGGGCGCGCCGAGCCGCGGCCGGCAACGCCCCCATCGGCGCCGCTATCCGCGCCCTTGCGCATGCCGAGGAGCAGCACGCCCGACGTGGTCGGCCTGTTTCCAGAGCCGGGCGGGCAGCGATGACCACGGTGATCGTCGATTATGGCTCCGGCAACCTGCACTCGGCCGCGAAAGCCTTCGAGCGTGCCGCGTGCGAGAGCGGTGCCGGGGAGGACATCATCGTCAGCAACGATCCCGCTGCCGTCGCACGCGCCGATCGCGTGGTGTTGCCGGGTGTCGGCGCGTTCGCCGATTGCAAGCGCGGGCTTGCGGCCGTGGATGGCATGATCGATGCGCTGAACGACACCGTGCGAAAAAAAGGCCGCCCGTTTTTCGGCATCTGTGTCGGCATGCAGCTGATGGCCGAGCGCGGGCGCGAATATGAAGTGGTCGAGGGCCTCGGCTGGATTCCGGGCGAGGTCGACCGTATTGAGCCATCCGATCCCGATTTGAAAATTCCACACATGGGCTGGAATACGCTCGACACAAAGAAGCAGCATGCGCTGCTCGACGGCATCGCGGTCGGGCCGAAAGGCCTGCACGCCTATTTCGTGCACTCGTTCCAGCTCAAGCCGTCACAGCAGAATGATCTCGTCGCCAGCGCCGATTATGGCGGGCCGGTCACGGCCATCGTCGGGCGCGACAACATGGTCGGCACGCAATTCCACCCCGAAAAGAGCCAGCGGCTTGGCCTGGCGCTGATCGGCAATTTCCTGAAGTGGAAGCCGTGATTCTTTTTCCGGCGATCGACCTGAAGGACGGCCTGTGCGTGCGCCTCGAACAGGGCGACATGGCGCGCGCGACCGTGTTCAACCGCGATCCTGCGGAGCAGGCTTATGCCTTCGAGCAAGCCGGCTTCGAATATCTGCACATCGTGGATCTCGACGGCGCGTTCGCCGGCAAGCCGGTGAATGCCACGGCGGTGGACCGCATCCTCGAGGCGACCAATATCCCGATCCAGCTCGGCGGCGGCATCCGCGACATGGCGACGGTCGAGGGCTGGCTCGATAAGGGCATCAATCGCGTCATCATCGGCACTGCGGCGGTGCGCGATCCCGCATTCGTGCGCCAGGCGGCGCAGCTCGATCCCGCGCGAGTCGCGGTCGGGCTCGATGCGCGCGACGGCAAGGTCGCGGTGCAGGGCTGGGCGGAACAATCGGAATTGTCCGCTGTTGAAATCGCAAAACGTTTCGAGGATGTCGGGGTTGCCGCAATTATTTACACCGACATCGCACGTGACGGCATGCTGAAGGGCCTCAATCTCGACGCGACCATCGCGCTCGCCAATGCGGTATCGATTCCGGTGATCGCGTCGGGCGGGCTTGCTTCGCTCGACGACATCAAGGCGATGCTCGAACCGCGCGCGGAAAAGCTCGAAGGCGCGATCGCCGGCCGCGCGCTCTATGACGGGCGGCTCGACGCGAACGAGGCGCTGTCGCTCATCCGCGCGGCGCGTGCGAATTGAGGATCGAGTTTTTCGGTTGCGCCTCGGCGAGATAGATGTCGTTGCGGCAGACCACGCGCGTTTCCAGCCCGGCAAAGTGCTTCATCGCGTAAAGCCCCGCTGCCGCGCCCGCGATCAGCGCCAGATAGGCAGGCAGCGCGTGCGGCGACAGGCTTGGAATGCCGTAGAGGATGAGCGCGTCGTTGCCGCCGGGCAGCATCGCGGTGCCGAGTCCCATGAGGACGCCGCCCGCGACATTGCGCAGCCAGTCGAGCCGCGGGCGCCAGTCGAGCCGGAAGCTGCCGCGTTCGAGCGTGGAAATCAGCATGCCGGCGAGCACGGCAAGCAGAAGAATCCAGCGATCGGCGGCAGGCGGGACGCGCGTGCCGATTGCGCCCTCGACCAGATTTTGCATCGTTATGGTGTAGCCGGGCGAGCCGATCAGGAGAAAGATCAGCGAACTCGACAGCGCGATCAACAAGGCCGCGCTCGAAAGCCGGTATTGCTTGGCGCAGACGATTTGCATCATGCCCTCGTTCCTTGCGCGCTCCCGCCACAGGCGGGCGATCTCGTACAGCATGAAGGCGAGCAGGAACGCGGCGAGAGCATATGACCACACGGCGAGCGTGCCGATCAGCGCGGGTGTGCGCGTCGGGCGCGCCAACCAATGGCCGTCGACAAGCGCGATGAAAACCATGATGCCGATGGCAAATCCTGCGATCGAGATCACCATGCGTGCCTCGCCGTCCATCAGGCGCGCCATCGTGGAATAGGCGCAAGCGCCGTTCAGCGCCGCTCCAATCCCGAACACGAATCCCCCGGCGAGCGCGGTGCCGGTCAGCGTCCAGCCGTTGATCCCGGAAGCGGTTGCCGGCGCAAGCCAGAGGAAAGGCAGCGTCAGCGCGATGACCCAGAGCGCTGATTTGAAGATGCTGACCAGCATGAATCCGGTTCGCGCGCTCATCACCTCCGACACCGCCCTGAGCGTGCATATGCTCGCCCGATGCGCGGCAAAGCCGAGAAGGGCGGCGAACAGGCAGGCGACAATAAGGAGGCCGGCGGCGATCATGGCTTACCGCTATGGATATTCGCGCGAGCCTATCCTAACACTGCGCCGCCCAAAGGAAGGGTTCAAGAGAGCGTCATGTTCAAGGTCCGTGTCATCCCCTGTCTCGACGTCAAGGACGGCCGAGTGGTCAAGGGCGTGCAGTTCGTGAACCTGCGCGACGCTGGCGATCCGGTCGAGGCCGCGATCGCCTACGACGCCGCGGGCGCGGATGAATTGTGCTTCCTCGACATCACCGCGAGCCACGAAAACCGCGGCATCATCCTCGACGTCGTGCGCCGCACGGCGGAAGCTTGCTTCATGCCGCTCACCGTCGGCGGTGGCGTTCGCACGGTCGAAGATATCCGCAAGCTCCTGCAATCGGGCGCGGACAAGGTCTCGATCAATACTGCAGCGGTGAATCAGCGCGGGTTTGTCGCTGAGGCCGCGGAGAAATTCGGCGATCAATGCATTGTCGTCGCCATCGATGCGAAGAAAGTGTCGAAACCGGGCGAGAAGGACCGCTGGGAGATATTCACCCATGGCGGGCGCAATCCGACCGGGCTCGACGCGATCGATTACGCGCGCGAGGTCGTCTCGCTCGGCGCGGGCGAAATCCTGCTGACTTCAATGGATCGTGACGGCACCAAGCAGGGCTTCGACATCGCGCTGGTGCGTGCGGTCGCGGACGCGGTGCCGGTGCCGGTCATTGCCTCAGGCGGCGTCGGCAATCTCGATCACCTGGTCGCGGGCATCCGCGACGGCCACGCCACCGCGGTGCTCGCGGCCTCGATCTTCCATTTCGGGGAATTCTCCGTGCGCCAGGCCAAGGAGCACATGGCGAAGGCGGGCTTGCCGATGCGGCTCGATCCCTGACCCAAACGCAAAAGCCCCGGCTTGAAGCCGAGGCTTGCGGGCGATCGGTCAATCGCCTTCGAATGCAATCACCTGATAACCGCGTCGCGTTGCAGGGATAACGCAGAACCGGAATCCCGGTTCCGGCGGGCCGAGAAATTTTCAGCCCTGTCGCTTCGCCCAGGCGAGCGCAGGCTCAAGCCGGTCATTGCCCCAGAACAATTCGCTGTCGCCCGTCACGAAGGCCGGCGCGCCGAAAATGCCGAGCCGCACGGCTTCTTCGGTTTCCGCGCGAAGCGCGCCTTTGACTTCGTCGGACTGGGCGCGCGCCATCGTGTCGCGCGGATCGAGATTCAGCCCGCGCAGGAGATTGTCCAGCACCGATGGCTCGTTGATCGGCTTGCCTTCGCCGAACTCGGCATCGAACACCGCGCGCGAAAAATCCCCGCGGCGCCGTTCATCGACCGCGAGCGCCACGCGCGCGGCAAGCAGGCTGTGCTGCGGAAACGGATCGGGCTTTCGGAACGGCAGCGAGAGGCCGGCACAGAGCCGCTCAAGATCGCGCCACATATAACGGCCCTTTGCCTCATAGACGTTGAACGGGGAATTGTCCCAGCCCTGCGCCTTGAAGATCGGGCCGAGCAGGAACGGCCGAAACCGGATCGCGACGCCGGATGCCTGTGCGAGCGGCGCGATTCGCATCGCGGCCGGGTAGGAATAGGTCGAGGCGAAGTCGAACCAGAAGTCCAGCCGAGGCATGAGGCAATGTAACGCGGCGCGTTGCCGCTGCCAAAGCCCCGCGCTTCCCATCGCGCAAATCGTCCGCTAGACGAGGCGCGCATGAACCGGACCGGACTTTACATCGCGCTCGCGCTCGCGGCGCTCGTCGGCGGAATTTTCGCCGTTTATCCGCAGCTCGATCTGAGGATCGCGAGCGCCTTCGTGAAATCGGACTTCCGGCCCGATTTTACTTTCGGCCTGCGTCTGCATCCCGTGGTGTGGTGGCTGCGCGAGATCGGATTGTGGATCAGCGCGCTCGTCGTCGCGCCGGCGGCTGCCGCGATCGTGTGGAAGCTGATCCGGCCCGATGCGCCGATGCTCATCCCCGGCCGCGCCGCGATCCTGCTCATCGTCACGCTGGCGCTCGGGCCGGGCCTGCTCGTCAATCTGGGGCTGAAGGATTACTGGAGCCGCCCGCGTCCGGTCGACGTGACACAATTCGGCGGCAAGGAAACGTTCGTGCCGTGGTGGGACCCGCGCGGCGATTGCGACAAGAATTGCTCGTTCGTGTCGGGCGACGTGTCCGGCGCGTATTGGACCATGGCTGCAGCCGCGGTCGCGCCGGTGGCGTGGCAGCCGCTCGCCTATGCCGGCGCGCTCGCATTCGGTTCGGCGATGGGTCTCCTTCGCATGATGGCGGGCGGGCATTTCATGTCCGACGTGTTCTTCGCGGGCTTCTTCGTCTTCATGGTGATCTGGCTTTGCTACGCCGCGCTCTATCGCTGGCCGGCGACGCGCACGACCGACCGCGCGGTGGAAGACGCGATTGCGCGCGCTGCGCCAGCGCGTTTGTTTTCGCCGCGCCAGCGAAAGCGTTCCGCCCCGCGCGCAAGGAAAAAAGCGCCGCGCAAGCCCGCAAACCGCCGCGTTTTGCGCTAGGCTGGAACGAAAGGCACCGGCATCCGTTCAATGCCGGACGCGCCTGCAAGGAGAACGGCCATGCGTATTTCCATTCTGACTGCTGCCGCGGCCGCAGCCGCGATCCTGTCGGGAACGCCCGCCAAGGCGGAGGTGTGGTACCCGTGGTGCGCCTATTACAGCTGGTCCACCTATAATTGCGGCTTCGTCAGCCAGCGCCAGTGCCTCGCGACCACCGCCGGCGCTGGCGGCTGGTGTCGTCCGAACCCGGCGCCGCCCCCGCAGCGGTCGCAGCGGCGCTCCGAAATTCCCGCCGGTCCCATGGCCGGATCGCCCCCGGTCGCGCGCGCGCATGAGCCCGCGCGGATGATCCAGCTCTCCAACGGGCGCTGGATTTCCAGCTATGGCTGCGTCATGGACGAAGGGAACGGCCGTTTCAGCGACTGCAATCTGCCGATGCACGATTGACCGGCGGCTTCCGGCGCGCCCTTGCGCCGGAAGCGGTTCGCCCTATAGTCCGCGCGCTTTTCACGAAACGAGCGCGGACGAATGCCGAAAACCGACGTGAAGAAGGTCGTGCTCGCCTATTCCGGCGGGCTCGACACTTCGATCATCCTGAAATGGCTGCAGACGACTTACCGTTGCGAGGTCGTCACCTTCACCGCCGACCTCGGCCAGGGCGAGGAGCTCGAGCCGGCGCGCAAGAAGGCGGAGCTGCTCGGCATCAAGCCGCAGAATATCTTCATCGAGGACCTGCGCGAGGAATTCGTGCGCGATTACGTCTTCCCGATGTTCCGCGCCAACACGGTCTATGAGGGCCAATACCTTCTCGGGACCTCGATCGCGCGCCCGCTGATCGCCAAGAAGCAGATCGAGATCGCCGAAAAGACCGGCGCCGACGCCGTGTGTCATGGCGCGACCGGCAAGGGCAACGATCAGGTCCGGTTCGAATTGACTTATTACGCGCTGAAGCCGGACATCACCATCATCGCGCCGTGGCGCGAATGGGACCTGCGCTCGCGCGAGCAATTGATCGCGTTCGCGGAGCAGCACCAGATCCCCATCGCCAAGGACAAGCGCGGCGAAGCGCCGTTCTCGGTGGATGCGAACCTGCTGCACGCGTCATCGGAGGGAAAAGTTCTGGAGGATCCGTCGCAGGATGTTCCGGACTACGTCTATTCGCGCACCGACGATCCGGAGAAGGCGCCGGACAAGCCGACCGTCATCGCGGTGGATTTCGAAAAGGGCGACGCGGTCGCGATCGATGGCAAGAAGATGTCGCCCGCGACCTTGCTCAAGGCGCTGAACGATCTCGGCAAGCAGAATGGCATCGGCCGGCTCGATCTCGTCGAGAACAGGTTCGTCGGCATGAAGTCGCGCGGCATGTACGAAACGCCGGGCGGCACGATCCTGCTCGCGGCGCATCGCGGCATCGAATCGATCACGCTCGATCGGGGCGCAGCTCATCTCAAGGACGAGTTGATGCCGAAATACGCGGAGCTGATCTATAACGGCTTCTGGTTCACGCCGGAGCGCGAGATGCTGCAGGCGGCGATCGACCGGAGCCAGGAATTTGTCACCGGGCGCGTGCGGCTGAAGCTCTACAAGGGCTCGGTCGCGGTGATCGGCCGCGAGAGCAAATATTCGCTCTACGATCAGGACCTCGTGACCTTCGAGGAAGGCGCGGTCGCTTACGATCACCGCGACGCCGCGGGCTTCATCCGCCTCAACGCGCTGCGCCTGCGCACGCTCGGGCAGCGGAAGAAGAAGCTCGGGCTGTAAATCAAATCTGTCCGGGCGGATTATTCGGCGTGCCCGGAATGTAATCCGGCTCGGTGCCGGGCTCCGGCATCGGCGGATCGTTCACCGGGTATGGCGTCTGCGGGCCTTTCGGGCCGGGAATCGGCTTCTCGTCCGGACGCTCCGGAATTTTTGGCGGCTCAGACATCGCGGTTCCGGCCGTCACATCGCAACCTTTCGGTTTTCGCCGAGGTCAGGTTTCGCGCCGGTCGCGGCGGCGAAGGCCATCTTGGCGAAAGCGATCATCTTGCCGGGGCTATCCCAGAATTCGGCGCTGTCCGGCGTGATCGTCAGCAGGCGGATATTCGGATTGTCGGGCGAATCCCAGAAGGCCTTCGCGGTCGGCTCCCACAGGTCCTTGATCTTCGCGCGATCGTTCGAAATTGCGGCATGGCCGGAGAGCGAGACGAATTTCATTGCGTCCGCGTCGGCGAAGCCGAGCATCACCTTCGGATATTTTTCGATCTCGTCGTCCTTGCAGGCGCGGACGTCGGTGAGGCAATAGACGACGCCGTCGTCGCGCCGCACGCGCGCATCCATCGGCCGCGAGCGGAGCTTGTCCCCTGTCCAGGTGGTCAGCATGGCGATGGAGATTTTCTCCATCAGGTCCCATACGCGCTTCACATCGTCATCAGCCATTGTCCGCTCCTTGCCCGGGGACAACGGCCGATGCGCCGCCTGCGTTCCTGATGCCGGACGGCAAAAGAAAAAGGCGCGGATCGCTCCGCGCCTTTCCAGCTGCAATGCCCGCCGACTAGTTCTGCCCGGTCAGCAGCGGCGTGACGCGCCGCACCGTCACGTAGCGGTTGCGCGGCTCGGGCCCGTCGGTCGGGATTTTCAGGTTCTGCTCGCCGTAGCCCTGCGACGTCAGGTTTTCCGGCGGCACGCCGAACTGCTCGGTGAGCGCGGTCGCGACGGCTTCCGCGCGGCGATCGGACAGCGACAGGTTGTCGATGTCCGAGCCCACCGCGTCGGTATGCCCTTCGACGAGAAAAACCTCGGCCGGATTCTGCTGGATCGCCCGGTTGATTCCGTCCGCGATCGCCGCGAGCTGCTCCATCTGGTCCGGCCTGATCTCCCACGATCCGGTGTCGAACGTTATGGTGTCGAGATCGACGCGCGGCATGCGGTCGCGCAAGCCCGGGCTGTAGCGGATTTCGTCGAGGCTGTAGGCGCGCTCGAGCGGCTCGACCGGCGGCGCCATCAGCACGCCGTAGATCTCGTCCGGGCTCGCGTGGCGATAATCGTATTCGTAGATGTATCGCTCGCGCGGAATCCGGATCACCGGCGGGGGCAGCGCCACGAAGAATCCGGCCGAAGCCGGACGGCGCGGGCGATTGTCGATGATCACGATCTCGCGGCCATCCGGTCCGCGGCGGATGCGCCGGATGAGGCGTCCGTCCGCGCCGACGACGTTGATGATCTGCACGCCGCCGGGCCGCACGATCACGTTCTGGAAATCGTTGCCGCGGCGTTCCATGCGCACTTCGCCACCGAACCGTCCGGCGGCGAAGCGGCCCGGACCGGCCTGGAAGCGTTCGAGCTCGTTACGCTGGATGAAGGCGCGGTTTCCGTCGCGAACGATGGTGCGGTCGTTCTCGCGGATGACCGTCTGATTGCCACGGCGCTCCTCGCGCCGCTCGCCGCGCAATTCTTCGAGCCGGCGCGGGCCGGGTCCGCCTGCACGGAAACCGGGAGCGCCCGGTCCGGCGGGTGCGGCACTTGGCGCGACCGTTGTCGATGGCGGCTGCGCGCCCGGCCGCAAGTTGGCCGGTGGCGTGGATGGCTGGGTCGCAGTCGAAGGCTGTTGAGCGGGCGCGGCTGCCGGCGGCTGTGATGCAGGAGCGCCCCCGGGACGTTGTCCATCGCGGCCTTGTTGAGGACCGCGCGGTCCGTCCCGGCCATCGCGTCCGCCTGGCCGTCCCGGTGGCGTGGCCGTCGCCGGCGCGGATGGCTGTGCAGCAGCCGGCGGTGTTGCGGCTGATGGTTGAGGGCCGCCGGGGCGTGCCGCCGGGGCCTGCTGCACAGCGGGAGGCGGCG
>JADMIO011485826.1_pt1 | contig 67531 bp, 55 predicted proteins | sample 8958161 | NCBI WGS metagenome assembly JADMIO01 (sample SAMN16585339, study PRJNA669376) | soil metagenome | isolation source: Crop rotation soil | place: USA: Cullars Rotation, Alabama | collected 2011 | reverse complement strand
GCCGCGACTTCAAGTCACGTGAATTCCAAGCTTCGGATCCCACTGTGCTGGAAAGGATGCCTTGGAAGGAGAGGATGTCACGGGGAATGAAACGACCTCGCAACCAGGTCAAAGCGGAACTTACGAGTTCTTCTTTCATCTCGGTTCGCGACAAATGTATGGCAAGGTCGCCCTGCAAGAGGACCGGCTCCGCATTCTTATCCTTTCGGCCCACAAACCCAAACGCCCCACACTATGAAAACGAATCCCGATGTACAGTTGCGGTCGTTCGACGTTCACATTCCGAACCTCGAAGGAGACGGCACTGCCGAAACGATCACCATTCAGGTGCCTGTCCGGATTGACCCGGTCACAGGCGACGAAATCCTCACGCCCGAAGCGCTCGCTCAGATTGAGAAAACCAAGGCCCGTCGCATGGGCTTGATGTCGCCGGATGAAATCCGGGACTTGCGCGATCGCTTGGACCTCACCCAGCAGGAAATGTCTGAGTTGCTCCAAATTGGAGCCAAAACCTACACCCGCTGGGAAGCTGGCCGCGCCCGCGTTTCCCGCTCCATGAATTTGCTGCTCTGCGCTCTGCGCGATGGCCGCATCGACGTAAATTACCTTAAGGCCATTCGAGACCCGGATTTCTGCGTCGATTGGTTCACCCAAAATCGCAGCCAATCCTTTTTCATGTCCTGCGTGGGAGCGGTTCAGCCCAGCCAGGAAGTTGATTTCATGCGCGAATTGGAAGACCGCGCCAAAGCCTGGCTTGCTCGTTCTGACTTCATCTCGGGGAATTTGGACGCGGACATCATTGTTCACATGGGTGCGGACTATCCCAACACGCCTTGGTTGTTCACGGAATGCAAACACGACGAAACGCTGGAGATGAAATCCATCATGCCCCGAACCATGTCGCCGCGCCTGCCCGAATCGCAGAGCCCGTGGAAAGGGTTCCGTCGCTCCATTTGTGATAGCCGGTCCGCGGAAGAGCAAATCTCTAGCTGACTCCAGAATGAAACCCTCTCCACTGCATCTCGCCGACTACTTTGTCACTGAGTTGAATGTCAGTGCCAACCCGAAGTTCGATCCCAAGCAGGAAGTCCCACTCCGTTACGAGGATTTTCAAGTCGGTTTTGATGCCACCTGCGACCCTGAGAAGAAACGGCAATGGCAGGTAATACTGAAACTGGCGCATAACCCTCCGGCCGAAGCAAACGTCCCCTACCGCTTCGCCGCCGAGATCGTCGGCATCTTCATCTTGACGGATGGCGTCCCGGAAGAACGCATCGAACGCCTGGTGAAAACCAACGGTGCCTCCATGCTCTACGGCGTGTTGCGCGAAACCATCCGCGCCACCACCGCGCGTGGCCCCTACTCAGCCATCATTCTTCCGTCCACGTCCTTCTACGAGTCCGAGACAAAACCGGCGGAAACCCCAGCCGCGCCCGAAGTGAAAACTGAAACTACTAAAACTCCATGAACTACATCCCCTCCATCGGTGACCTCCTCATCCGCCCTAAGACGCTGGGGTTCATCAACCACGTCGGTGTCGTGGTTGGCCCAGACGCCGTGCTCCAGAACAGCCCCGGCCGTGGCGAGCATATTGCCACGATCCAGGAATTTGCCGCCGGCCAGCCCGTCGTGGCGCACCGCACCGGTGCCGCGCCGGGTGATGTCCTGGGGCGCGCGCGGAAAATCCTGGCTAATCCAAGGGCGTACGATCTGGCTTTGCGTAACTGCGAACACACCGCGGGCGATGTCCTTCGCGGCGTGGCTAAGAGCCCCCAATTCCTTTTGTGGGGTGCGCTGGCTGTCGTCGGCCTTCTGGTGTTTCTGGTTCTCTGCCTGCGCCGCTGAGACTTCGAATGCTTAAATTCTTCACATCGCTAACCGCTTGGGATTGGTTGGATATTGTTGGTGTCGTTTTTGTTTTGGTTGGCGTAGCAGGTGAAGTCTGCATCCCGCTTCTTAAATTCAAACCCAAAGGCCCGTGCATCGAGCCAGAAGAAAACGGAGAAGATGTTCCCGCCATGTCAGACTGGAGGGCTCGCAGGGAAGCGTGGGAAAGCCTCAGGACAATCTGGGAACATCGCGCGGGATATTTGGTTGTGATAGGTCTCGGGCTTGAACTGATTGCGCTCCCGCACCATTTCATTGAAGCCGGAGAACTAAGCGACCGTGCCGCCAGCGCGCAGAAACTTGCAAGTGAATCGAATATTCGCGCGTCGAGCAATGAGTTGGCCGCGTTGAAGCTTGGATCCAACAACTTGGTGCTGCGCTCGAACGTGGTAAGGCTTGAAACACAGCTTGAGAGGGTCAAGGCACCAAGGACAATCACCGCCGAGCAAGCCTTAAAGTTTACAAAATTCGTGGATGGGAAGGCAAAGGGACCGGTTAGCATGGCTACGAGCGTCCAAGACACGGAGACTCTGAACTTTATTGTTCAGGTTATCACTCTATTGACAAATTGTGGCTACACAATCCCCTCTTCGATGGTTTATCCGACCTTGCTCAGTTTTAATAATCTCCAACACATTGCAGTTGGAGTGCATAGCCTCACAAGCGCTCCTCCGTCGGCAGAGGTCTTGTTGTTTGCTTTGAGAGAAATGGGATTCAACCCTTTGCGATTCACAAACGGCACAGTGCCCGACATGACAGATAGTCAGCCCGGACAAGTGCGGCTTTTCATTGGGCCCAAACCTGTTGGGGGACTCTAGCATTGGAGCCATAATTCTGTCCCCATTTGTCCGTGCTCCGCCAGGTGCCCCATTTGCCCTTACGATGCGCGTTCTCCCGCCTTTCGCTTCGCGAAATTCCCCGTCGTGGCGGTCGGAGCCGTTAGCCCTCGGCGCGGGCGGCGCATCTCTTCGTGTGACAATACCGCCACAGCCGATACGCCGGGCAAATTTTTTGCAGCGCCACAGCCGGATCGTCGTTGAACTCGTCTGCCGGCGATGGGTTCCGGCCTCAAGTCGCCGCCCCATCTTTCCGATCTCTTATTGTCATAAGGGTTGCGTTTCGTGCCCGCTCCGTTAATTCGGGGCGGGCCATTTTGCGGCTCTCGCCGGGACAAACGGCCGCCCCAAATCTTTTTTATCTGGCAACCTCCCACCGCGAGCTGGCGTCGCTCCTTCACAAAAGGACGCAGCCCGTCTTTTTTGTTGGCCGTATCATGTGCTGGTGCGGTGATGGTCGGCCGTTAACGTGCTGCCCACACCAACAATGAAGCAAAAGGCTCCACGGGGAATCGCTGTCCTTGATCACAACGCACTCACAGAAGCGGAGCGAAAGCACTTCCTTCGGTGCCATCTTTGCCTTCGTTACTTCGACAAAAGGACAGATGAGGTGATCGAACACGCCTTGCTCTCGAAGTGTGGGCGCCGGCAGCCCGAGCGCCCGTTGGCTTCGCCGCTTGCGCTATGATCACTTACGACCGCTACACCGAACTGCTCTCCAGGCGAATCCATAAAACCGCCACCCCCGCCGACCTCGACCAAATCCGAGAGTACGAAACCGCCCAGCCCGAATTCTGTCCGAAGTGCCACACTCGCGTGCGCAGCCAATTCATGCCCGCTCAAATCGTCCACGACATCGAAGAGTGTCAGGCAAAACCGCCGGGCAATTAGCTGGCCCGGTGTTCGGACTTTTGGCTTTCAGCGCGGGCGGCGCGTCCGGATGCGTTGCTTCCCCCGGTCGAGAACGTACCGAAGCATCGCCCAGAGCGTTTCGCCAATCCAAACAATGGGGATCAGTGGCAACAGGAGAAAGGTAAGCGCATCAGAAGCAGCTTCTGACCCGCGGGCCGAAGGCTCGTGATAGGAGCCCTCGCGTCCCGGTCGTCTTCTATGAGCGCGCCTTCGTTTCACTTTTGAATCCGTCCCGAGACTTCGCGGCTTCCTGCGAAGAGTCAACCGCGCTGCGCGAGTGAATCGAGCGGACCATCGTACCGCGGCTGGCCTGGGTGTGGGAAAATTGAAATTGAAGGCGACGGTTGGTTTGCGACCCGTGCCCATCGGGCGCAATTTTGGGCACCAAAATGGGCACCAACGGTGTTCGGGCTGGTTGGAAGTTGTCCGCATTTTTAGGGAAAAGTTGGCTTGATTTCCTCTCCAAATTTCGGCAACAATATTCCCAGTGCAGCCATGAGATAAGTAACTGCTGCCGCACGGTTTAGGCGCTGTTTCGAACGTCGGAAAACCCTTCCGATTCCGACCCTCGCCTCCAAGTCTTGTTAGCGCAGAGACGAAATCCGACCCTCGCGTCACGTCATTTCGAGGCGCCCGCGACATGAATCCATTCCCCCACGCCGCGCGCAGCGGAACGTGCGGTGCTGAAATCACGTTGCCGAAAAAATCGCCCGGCGCGCGATTGTTGCCGCGCACCAAGAGCGGAGTTGTGGTCGCTGCATCGTGATTGAGGGCGACCGTTGCTGCCGAAGTCGGCATAAGGCGCGTTCGATTCGTCCAGCTTCCAATGCGCCACGAGGTTCGTAGCGAGCGCCGGGTGCAAACAAGGCAAGCGCCAGGAGAGCGGCCCGGCCAAGCCATCCCCGTTGGTTCGATGAAACAATCAAAATTCATCTGATGGCGTGGATGGTAATCCCATCCACGCGCGTTATCTCACCGCTGTTCGTTAAGCTCAGGCGACGCGGCCCGGCGGTGGGGAAGATGAGTTCGGTCAGCACGGTTTCGCCGTTTTGCACAAAGACTTCGAGCGAGGAGGTGTCGAGCAACAGGCGCAACGCAACGCGGCCATCGGCGACGCGGATCGGGGCTTCGTGGCGGGCGGCGAACTTCGCGTGGAAATCCGTTTTGCCAGAGCGCGTGCGATCCACGGCGAGGCGGGCCCGCGCGCCGTCGAACACAAGTGTCATTGCTTCCTCGGGGCCAGTGTGGAGTTGGAGGGTGAACGCGGACCTCGCGGTGAGACCGGTGAGTGTGAGTTCCACGTCGAGCAGTGGCGGGAGGTCGCGCTGCTCCTTCAGCCACTCGCTTGCGGCAGCGAAGGTGCCGCCGGGGAATTTCCGCGCTGCGGCAGCGCTGCGCAGTTTCAGCATTTCCGCGACGGGCTGCTGCACGAGCCGCAGGCCGTCCGAGGTGCGGCGGAGCGTGAGTTCGCGCGGGATGCTCATGGCGCTGCGCCACGGATGCGTCGGGACTTTCTCGGCGTATTGCCAGTTGCTCATCCAGCCGAGCCACACGCGGCGACCGTCGGCTTTCGGCACATCGCTCCACGAGACGCCGGCGTAGAAATCCGCGCCGTGATCGGCCCAGAGCGTGGCGGTGTGGTCCGCCTTGAAACGCGCGCCATCGAACTCGCCGACGAAATACTGGCAGCCCGAGCCGCCTGCCGGCCCGCCGGGATTGATGTTCACGATCAGCACCCACCGCCGGTTTATGATTTCAGATTTAGGATTTACGATTTCATTGGACTCGATGGGCAGTTGGAACAAATCGGGACATTCCCACAGCCCGCCTGTCGCGCCCACACCGCCAAACTCGCCGACGTATTTCCACTGCTTGAGATCGGGCGAGGCGTAGAAATGCACCTTCGATTCCTTCGCGAGCGCGACGGTCATCACCCAGCGCGAAGTCGGTTCGTGCCAGAACACTTTCGGGTCGCGGAAGTCCGCCATCTTCACATCGAGCACGGGATTGCCGGAAAACTTCGTCCAGGTGCGACCGCGATCATTGCTGTAGGCGATGTGCTGGTTTTGAAGCGGCTTCTTCGTGTGGTGCCCGGTGTAAATGGCGACGAACGGCGGCTGGCCATCCTGGCCGAAACCGCTCGTATTCTTCCAATCAACAATCGCACTGCCGGAGAAAATCATCACGTCGTTCTCCTCGGCGAGCGCGAGCGGCAGATGTTCCCAGCGCACGAGATCGCGGCTCACCGCATGGCCCCAGCTCATGTGGCCCCAGGTGTTGCCGGTTGGATTGTATTGATAGAACAGGTGCCACTCGCCCTCGTAGAAGACCATGCCGTTTGGGTCGTTCATCCAGTTTTTCTCCGGCGTGAAATGGAACTGCGGGCGGAACGGCTCGTTCTGCGCGAGGGCGGCCGCGACAAGGGCGAGGAGTGTGATAAGAGAGCTACGCATGTGATTTGGTGGGTTCAAACAACTGCCGGAGGTGCGCCGGCAACGGTGGCGTCGCGCCGGGTTGCGAGCAGACGAAGGCGGCGACGCGGTTGGCGGTCTCGTTGATGTGGTCCAGATCCCAGCCCGCGAGCAAACCCAGTGTCAGCACGGCGGTGAAGGAATCCCCCGCGCCCACGGTGTCCACCACGTTCGCGGGGATGCCGGGATGCTCGGACCAGCGTCCCTCCGAATAGAGAAGACTTCCGCGTTCGCCACGCGTGCAGGCCACCACGCGCAGCAGATTCCGCTCGGCTAGTTGGCGAATCTGCGAGCGCTCGTCGCCGCTCAAATCGAGGAAGGTGGCCAGTTGAGGCAATTCCGCGTCGTTTAACTTGAGGACATTGGCGAAAGCGAGGGACTCATTGATGAGGCGCTCGGAGAAATGGCTCTGCCGCAGGTTCACATCCAGAATCCGCAAGGCTGCCGGTGGTGCGGCGTACACGAGCGAAAGAATCGTGGAGTGCGATGGTTCACTGCGCTGGGCGAGCGTGCCGAAGCACACCGCGTCCGCGGCGCGGATGGCCGCGAGCGCGTCAGGCGAGCTTTCGATGAAATCCCACGCTACCCCTTCGCGGATGAGGTAGCGCGGTTGGCCGCCGTCGAGTTCGACACTCACCGTGCCCGTCGGGTGCAGCGCATCCATGGCCATGCTTTGCGTCCCAACGCCGAGCGCGTCGAGGCGCGCAATGATTTCGCGTCCGAGGTCGTCGTTGCCCACACGGCTGACGAGCCGGGCTTCCGCGCCGAGCGCCCGGGCGTGGCAGGTGAAGTTTGCCGGAGCGCCTCCCATTTGTCTGCCACCAGGTAGCAAGTCCCAAAGAACTTCGCCCAGGCCAACGAGGTTGAATCTCACGCGACGTTCTCCTTCGGCACGGAGTGTGATACCGACGTCGCGGCCACAATCACAGCCTCCGGACTCCGCGTCCCGGTGAGCCGGTGTTCGATTTCCTCCAGCGGCACTCCTTTGGTTTCAGGGACCATCGTTTTCACCCAGATGAGTTGCAGCACCATCATGAAGGCGAAGAATGAGAAGACGTAGCCGGGCGGAAAAGCGGAAACCATCTTCGGAAAGAACGTCGTGAGCAGCGCGGCGAAAATCCAATGCGTGAAGCTGCCCAGCGTCTGGCCTTCGGCGCGATGACGGTTCGGGAAAATCTCCGAGATGAACACCCAGATGACCGCGCCCTGTCCGATGGCGTGCGCCGCGATGAAGGCGAAGATGCACGCCGGCACGATGGCGAAATGTTCCGTGAAGAACGCCCAGGCCGTCAGCCCGAGCGAGGCGATGTAGCCGAATGAACCGATGTAGAGCAGCGTGCGCCGGCCCAGCCGATCGATCAGCCACAGACCAACGAAGGTGAAGAGGAGGTTGGTGATGCCGATGCCGACGGATTGAAGCAGCGCGGCCTTCGTGCCGAGGCCGGTCATCTCGAAGATGCGCGGCGCGAAGTAGAGGATGGCGTTTATGCCGGAGAGTTGATTGAAAAACGCGATGAAGAACGCGAGCAGGATGGGCACGCGCAGCCGTTGAGTCCAGAAGCCGCCCGCTTCGACCTTCTCGTGCGAGATGGCGAGAATTTCATCCGCCTCGGCCTCGATCTGAGTTCGCGAAGCATCGGGTTGTATGAGTTGCAGGACTTTGATTCCCGCCTCCCGGTCGCGCTTGCGGCCCAGTAACCAGCGCGGACTTTCCGGGATGGCCAGACACATGGCCGAGTAGAGCGCGGACGGGAAAGCCGCGACGCCGAGCATCCAGCGCCACGCATTTTCGCCAATGTCCTTGAGCAGGAAGTTTGAGAGGAAGGCGATGATGATGCCGAAGACAATGTTGAACTGGAACAGGCCCGCGAGCCGGCCGCGATATGCTGGCGGCGCGATCTCCGAGATGTAAAGCGGCGCGGCCACAGTGGAGATGCCGATGCCGATGCCTCCAATGAATCGCGCGACGATGAACGATTGAACATTCCACGCGTAGCCGCAACCGATCGCCGAGATGACGTAGAGGATGCCGATGGCCAGCAGCGTGGGCTTGCGCCCGAACCGGTCTGCCGGCCAGCCGCCGAGCAACGAGCCAAGCACGGTGCCGTAGAGCGCCGCCCCCATCGCCAGCCCGTGCATTCCCGGGCTCAAGTTCCAGAGCGATTGAATGGTCTGCTCCGCGCCGGAGATGACTACGGTGTCGAAACCAAACAGGAATCCGGCGAGCGCCGATGTGATGGACCAGAAGAAGATGCGGGTTTTCATGGATTGTTTGTCGCCGGCAAGGGCGGCGCCGAGGCGCGGTGCTGTCGTGCAGTGGTCATGCGGCAAGGAAGCAGCATTCCCCGGAATCTTGTCAGGACAGATTTGACCCGCGAGGAAGAAATCAGCTATGACAGGTTCACAACCTGTCAGGCATGGCTGAAAACCCAAAACATCGCGACATCTCGCGCCGGTTGCGCGCCGACATCGCTGCCGGTCGCTACGCGGCAGGCGCGCGGCTGCCGAGCGAACCGCAGTTGGTGAAGCAGTTCGGCGTGTCGCGTCCGACGATCGGACGCGCGCTGCTGGATCTGCAGAACGAGGGATTGATCGAACGCCGCGCTGGTTCGGGCACCTATGTGAAACGCGGTGCCCCGGCGCAAGCCGCTTCCTCCACGCGGCAATTGGGCCTGCTCATTCCCGGTCTTGATACCACGGAAATCTTCCAGCTCATCTGCGGCGAACTGGCCAGCCTCGCGCGCGTCCATGAATACAGTCTGCTCTGGGGCGGTTCCACGCATCCACGCCACGACACCGACGCCAGCCTCGAACACGCCGAAGAACTTTGTCAGCAATTCATCGAACGCAAAGTCAGCGGAGTGTTTTTCGCGCCTTACGAATTGATGCCGGAGCAGGAACAGGCCAACCGGCGGCTGGCGGTCTCGTTGCGGCAGGCTGGCATTCCCGTGGTGTTGCTCGATCGGGACTTGTTGCCCTTCCCCAACCGCAGCGACTTTGATCTGGTGGGAATCGACAATATGGCGGGCGGTTACCTGCTGGCCGAACACCTCATCAAGCTTGGCTGCCGTCATCTCCGTTTTGTGGCCCGTGCGCGCTCGGCGCCGACCGTGGACGCGCGCATCGCCGGTGTGCGTGAGGCCCTGGTCCGCCATCAACTCGACCATGATCCCGGCTGGCTGAACACGGGTGATCCGGCGGATGTGAAGTTTGTGCGGAAACTGACCGCCGGCAAACAAGCCGACGCCTTCATCTGCGCCAACGACGACACCGCCGCGATCCTGATGCGTTCGCTGGAAGCCAGCGGAGTGAAAGTCCCGCGCGACGCCCGCGTGGTCGGCTTCGACGATGCCAAATACGCGACGCTGGTTTCCCCGCCGTTGACGACCATTCATCAACCCAGCCGCGACATCGCGGTGATCGCCTTCCGCGCGATGCTGGAACGCATCGCCGAGCCCATGTTGCCTGCGCGCAGTTTTGCGCTCACGCCGCGCCTGGTCGTGCGCGAATCCTGTGGTGCGTATCTCCCGAGAGCGCGGGGAAAATCCACTCCATCGTAGCCCCTAACGCGCTCGCTTCACGTCCACCCTTCGCGTGGGCCGGCTCGTTGAGCTTTTGGTTAGGCCAGGCCTGCACACATCGCTTATATCAAGATCGCGTAAAAGAATTTCGATTACCTGGTCTCTGCGCGGCTGGATAGCGTCACCGTATGAAATCGTTGCCGCAGGCCGGATCGCCAAGCTGGTCGTTAGGTCGCTCGACTATGCGAACACCACTTTACTTGCGAATGTTTCTGGCGCTGCTGGCTACCTCCCCCCTGCTTGCCGGGTGCCGCATCGGACCCTGCGGCGCGCATTTCTACGCGCCTTGGAAGGAAGATTTTGGTGGTGGCGATGGCTCATCTTTGGAAAAGGCCATCACCATCAGGCGAGCCACTTCGGAGGAGCAGGCGTTGTCCAAGGAGGAGGACTACGTCAGCCCGCAACGCATTGCCTGCCGCAAATCGATCACTCACAACACAAAGGTGTTTCACTTCGTGACCACGAGGAGCAATGTCACCCCTCCCGCAAGTTCACCACGCGAGCTGTATTTTGATGTCACCAAAGCTTTGAAGAAATGACCACGCGGCCCCACCATGCGCTGCACCGAACTCGATCATCTCGCTCCGGCTGACGGCCTGGCCCGCGCACACGTCTCTTAACACCGGAGCATTTGGCCAGAACTTCCGCGCCTCGTTTCTATTTCTCCGGTCTCCGTTGCTTTGCTTTGCTTGCTCATTCTTCACGCCGCTTGGAGTGCCAATCCGTTCGTTGATCCGGTGTCACTGATCGGCAAAACTGCGACTGATCATGCGCCACGTTCTTCCATACCTGATCCTGCTCCTGGCTGCGGCTTTGCTGAATGTTCTCGTCGCTTGGGTCTGCCTGTTGTGGTCGCCTTACACGAGCCATGCCGTGCCTTCTGACGAGCCAACGGACGGTGGTTATCCGCCCATGATCACTGGGCCGTATGGCGAGTCGAATTGGTGGTTCAGCGCCAAAGGCTTTGGGGTTTGGCAGGCCGTCCCATCTGGTGCGCGCGGCGCCGAAGGACATTTTCTATATTGGCGAGGCGAGCACACCCCTGCGTATTACCGTGGAGGCTGGCCGATGCGATCTCTACAATCCAAAGTTACGTTTCGCGATTATCGAGCACGGTGGGATTTGCCCGCCGAAGAGATTCTTCGCCGGGGAATTCAGACGAGTTTGCTCCCGGCGTGGGTGCGGGCGAAGGAGGACCGGCGTTTGCCGCTTGTTCCGTTTTGGCCTGGCTTCGCCTTCAACACGTTCTTCTACTTTCTGGTGCTCGTGGCATTGCGATTTGGATGGCCTCGCGTCAGCCCGCCACTCGTGCCGCGTCGCAGTTCTCAGGTTCCGTCGCCAAGTTGAGGTGTTGAATGCCGGGCGGAGCGTGGTGTCTTTCTTCACGCCGAGGTGACTGGGCAGTCCCGCTCGGTCGTCGTTGTGGAAGTCAGGCGGCAACTATTTTGCACCCACACGGTTTAAGAATCATGGGATACGGTTACATTGTCATCGTCGCTGTGATCGCATTGACGCTGTATTATGCTTTTGCAACCAAGGCGTCTCTTATTTCCAAAATGCTGGTTGTTGGAGTGTTGGGCATTTGCCTGGCGGGCATTTTCTGGTGGCACCGATTTTCGCGGGCCGCATTTTTCTCATGGTCGGCTTGGGCATATTCATTTCGTTGTATCGAATATGTGCGCAGGCGCGTTCTTCAAAGCGGTGAGACTGGTTTCATCGCTGGCCTATTTGTCCATGCGCTCCACCTTTAACAGACGCTCCGCCACCAAAGTCAAAGACGGGCGGTCCAACGCCTTCTGTGGCATTCCCAAATACGGAATGCGCGGCATCCCGGACAGGCCATTGCCGGTTTCGTCTTGAATGGACTGCTGCTCTCCATCTTCGTTATCAATTTTCTCGCGGCTCGCGCACGCGCCGGCCACTGATTGACCTCACGGCTACCGCTGCCTCGCGAGCGAGTTGGTGAATGCAGTTGCTAGAGCGCTGAATGGTTTTTCTTTTCCTGAAGCTGCGTGATCCAAGAGATGGCTGCCGAACAGTTGCGTTCCATGCGATTGTGATTCGCCTCACCCTGATCGCGTATGCGCGCTTCAAGGTATGGAACAAAAAGGCTTAGGTTCGTCGTAGCTCTTCGATCGACCACGCCAAGCTCGGCTTTCTGAACCAGATTCGAAGCGGCCGAATTGATTTGGGCGACGCCGTCGAACGTCCTGCTGAAATACTTGCTGCGAGCTGCCTCGTTATAGCGCTGCGGGTTTCTCTGACGTTCCAGGGCATATTCGGCGAGATCGCGGGCGACCACGGCATAGCGCTCATCGGAGAGAACCCTGTCCAGATCCCGTTGCATCAGATACCAGGCGGCCATGTCCCCGACGTCGCCATTCCTTTTGAGCATGACTTTGTGATGGAAGAGCACCAAGTCCCGGGCGCAATGCTGGTTCGTTCCCACCGCGACGCGTTGTCGGTCAAGCTCCGCCAGTACGCGGCGCTGTGTTTCAAAATCTTGCACCGTGGGAAACTCATCCACCACCTCGTCGATAATGGCGCATCGAAACTGCGGTGCTCGCCCGGCGGCGGTCTCAAGATGATACAGTTTGTGAGTGTCCAGTGGCCCTTTTTTTATCAGCACGATGTCATTCGTCATTTCATCGTAGTTGGGACGAAACTGTTCACCGGGCTCCCGGTCGAGCCTGCGGGCGATTTTCGAGAAAATGTGCGTCCCTGTAATCGCATCCAACGCTGGAGGAATTTGGAAACGCACACTTGAGAATACGAAACTGGCTGCGAGCATGAATAGAAAGCCCCCCAATACGATCACCCATTTTTCTTTCCAAAAAATGCTCAGTGCCAGACACAGAAGAGTCATTGGAATCGCGATGGCATTTAATCCAATTGGGGTGAGTAGGTAAAAAATGCCAATCGACGGATGACCCTGCTGCGGTAAAAACAAAAAGAACAGACCGACTATGGTACCCGCCAGAGAGATGGCGCACAGCCAAAACGCAATCCGTCCGGGAGCCGTGTGCGGCTTGCAGCGCAGTTTACAAGTGACCAGCGCTGCCAGCATCAAATTGAGAACGACAACTGGACCAATAATTCTGCCTCGCATCAGGCCACTCTGCTCTGCCCCCATCGCGAATGGGAAATAGGCGCAGACGTAAACGGCCAGCAGTGCCATTACTCCGAGCAGTCGGAGAATGAAATTGACCGTCGCGTTTGACTCCTGATGACTCATTGTTGCAGTGATGATGGTAGCGTTAGCGACAACTCGACCAAATTGATTCACTTTCGGTGGTTATTGAGAAAACCAGCGCTGTACGCACCCTTCTCATCAGCCTACACACTGCCACTGCGCGGCTTTCGGCTATTGGGCGGAGTCGGTTGAGCGGGGGAAAAAAACGCCTGATTGCGGACGCCAAGGAGGTGGGCGTGAAGAACGCCGCTGAAGAACGTTCCGCAATCAGGACACCCCCATCGTAAATCGCGGTGCGGTTCGCACCACACCGCTTCAGCAATTTTCCGGCTCTTTTTTGCTCCGCGCTGATTGGCGGCCGACTCCATTGCCTCCGGTTCGCCCAACGAGGTATCTGGCGCGGCTCGATCGGCCTCCACCACTCGATGGCACTTCGTGACGTCGGGATAGCAATTGTTTTCGGGACGTCTTTTGTCTTGAGCACGTCCTCGGGCCGGTTCGGATCGTGCTGCATCGGCGGCAGGCAATCGACCAGGCGCGTGCATCTCGAGTGGATGACCAGGCGCGGACGAATGTTCGCATCCGTGTCGCCGAGCCGCTCAGGATTTCCGCCCAGCCGTTCACCCGATCCATGTTAGCGACCGTCAGGCACCAAGGCTTTGCTTTTCCCAAACGTCGTAATTTCCTCTGACGGGGGTGCCGACATTCTCCTTGCCGAATATACCGGAACGGGAATATATCATCCGGGATGACCTTGATTCAGATTTACCAGTGCTTCTGTGATGAGACCCGCCTTCGGATCCTCAATCTCCTCACCCGCGGCCCGCTTTGTGTTTGTCATTTTCAAACCGTCCTGCGCGAACCCCAGGTTAAGATTTCGAAGCATTTGAACTATCTCAAGCGGCACGGCCTCGTTGAATCCCGCCAGCACCTGAACTGGCGGATCTATAGTTTGCCGGGCAAGACGGGTCATGACCTCGAGAAACACCTGCGGTGTCTTCAGGATTGCGTTCAGGAGCATAAGCTTTTCCGCGATGACTTGAAGCGGCTCAAGGCCGTAACGGTTGAAGCCGCGGAAATCGCCGCGGAGTGCCGCGAGTCACAGCCTGGGCCTCGCGAAACTCGGACTGGCTGTTGCTAACTATGAAGAAGCCTTTCGCGGAATTCTTCGGAACGTTCAGTCTCGTTTTTGCGGGCACCGGAGCCATTGTCATTAACGATGTGAGCGGCGGGGCCATTACTCACGTTGGAATTGCCCTCACTTTTGGCCTCGTAGTCCTCGCCATGATCTATGCCGTTGGAGACGTCTCGGGCGCACATCTCAATCCCGCCGTTTCCGTCGGCTTCTGGGTTTCGGGCCGATTTCCTGGAGCCGCGCTCCTGCCCTACCTCGGCGCGCAGTTCGGCGGAGCGGTGGCGGCCAGTGTGGTGCTCTGCCTCCTCTTCCCCAAACACCCTACGCTTGGCGCAACTCTCCCTGCCGGGACCTCCTGGCAGTCTTTCGTGCTCGAAGTGATCCTCACTCTCATTCTTATGCTCGTCATTCTCAACGTATCAACGGGCGCAAAAGAGAAGGGGATCACCGCCGGCGTTGCCGTCGGCGCCGTCATTGCGCTGGAAGCGATGTTCGCCGGGCCAATTTGCGGTGCCTCGATGAACCCGGCCCGCTCCATTGCTCCGGCGCTCGTTACCTCAAGTTTGGGAACCTCTGGATCTATCTGGTCGCTCCCGTGCTTGGCGCGATCCTCGCCGTCTTTTCATGTCACTGCATGAAGGAAAAAGATTGCTGCCCAACGTCGTGTTCAAGAACCAACTGAACTGCCCATGAAAATCTCCGAGCTAAAATACACTCTCTCGGCCCATCCCCTTAAGACCCTGCGTTTCATCCTGCCCACCGGCACCAAAGTGCCGCTTCACACGCACGTCACGGAATTGGCGCGGCTCGACCGGAAGTTCGTCGATTGCGGGGGAACCTTCCGCACCGAATCCACGTGCCGTTTGCAGACGTGGTTCGCCGATGACACCGCCCACCGGCTGGATACTACCAAACTCCTCAAGATTTTTGATTCGGGGGCAAAACTCATGGGCGAGGAAGATCTCGAAGTGGAGGTGGAGCACGAAGCACCATTCATCTCTTGTTTCCCAGTCGCGACGATAAAAAAGGAAGGCGACATTTTGAATGTCTATCTTGGCACGAAGCACACCGCCTGTTTGGCGGAGGATAAGTGCGGCGTGAACTCACCTGATCCTCAAGCCGTCTCGTTTAAGCCTTTGCCCAAAATCTCAAAGGCCGGCTGCTGTGGCTGACTCGAGCTTTCCCAATATGAGTCCTGAACTACCTCTTGTTTTAGTCCTTTGCACCGGCAATTCCTGCCGCAGCCATCTCGCCGAGGGTATTCTGCGTGCGGCGAGCCACGGCGCATTCCGCGTGGCGAGCGCGGGCAGCAAGCCAGCCGGATACGTGCACCCTTTGGCCATTAAGGCGATGGGCGAAATCAAAATCGACATTTCCAGTCACAGGTCAAAGCATCTGAATGAGTTCCTGGATCAGGATGTGGAGACCGTCATCACGGTCTGCGGTAATGCCGATCAAGCCTGTCCGATGTTCCCCGGTCAGGTGAATCGCTATCACTGGCCCTTTGACGATCCCGCCCACGCTACGGGCGCGGACGACGAAAAGATGGCGGTTTTCCGTCGGGTGCGTGACGAGATCCAACGCGTCTTCGGCGCTTATGCTGCCGGTCGCTTGGATTCAATGAAGTCCATGCCAGGAGGCAGGTGAGGGCATCGTGATCAAGTCTGGGCGAGACCGGGATGCTGGGGACTCTTTATCTGCGTCACTTTCTTTCGCAACTGAGTCTGACCTTCCGGAGATCGAGGCGCTTCTCAAGCTCTGTGATCTCACGAGCCACGGTCTGGGGGATTTGCTGGCTCACTGTTTCTGCGCTCGCGTCGGTTCTCGCCTCGTCGGCGTGGTCGCCCTTGAACCTTATGGCGAGTTTGGCTTGCTTCGCTCTCTTGCGGTCGATCCGAAGTTCAGAGGTCTGGCTGTCGGACGCTCTCTTTGCGGGCGACTGTTCGAACATGCAAGGGGGCTGGGAGTTCGTCAGCTTTTTCTCCTCACCACCTCTGCAGCTCCGTATTTCGAAAAGTTGGGCTTTGAGGTTTTAGACCGAAGCAATGCTCCCAATGCAATCGGCAGCAGCGCCCAATTCCAGTCCCTTTGCCCAAGGACCGCGGTGTGTTTAACGCGCGCGACTTAGCAATCCTCGACACTTTCACTGTCCGCAAAAATGTCAGCTACGGTGTAGGAACGGTGCGGCAATGGAAAACGACGCTTGAGGCGCCCGATTCCGACCCTCGCCTCCAACGACTTGCGTAGATTTCTTCATTTTTTGGGCGTTGGTTGAAAACCTACTCTCGCCTTGTTCATTCCTTTCGATCACGCGTCGACCCATCTAAACCTCGAGGAGCGGGAGCTGCACGGTAAACCTCGTGCCGACGCCGGGCCTGCTTTCGAAGGACACTGTGCCGCCATGCAATTCCACGCAGCGTTTCACGATGGTCAAGCCCAGGCCCGTCCCAGGAATCTGGCCGACGTTGGCGGCACGGTGAAACGATTTGAAAAGGCTGGCGCGATCCTCCGCGGGGATGCCGATGCCTTCATCGCACACCTCCATAATGACCTGACGGGGGTCGCAACGCGCCTCCAGCCGCACCACCCGGCCGGGTGGAGAATACTTCACCGCATTGGAAATGAGATTGCTGAGAATGATGACCACGAGACCCTCATCGAGTTTGAGGGCGGGCATCCTTTCGGGGACATTGAATTCGATCGGGCAAACGTTGTGCGTGGCGGTGCCAATCTCCGTCAGGATGCGACGACAGAGAGCGGCCAGATCTGTGGGGGCTGGCCGGCATTCCATTCGACCAGCTTCCACTTTGCCCAGCAGCAGCACTTCCTCTATCAGATCATTCATGCGTTGGGTGGACTTGGCGATGTCTTCCAACAATTCCACGCGTTGCGAGTTGCTGAGGCGATCGAAGTAACGGGTGAGGCTTTCGCCGGCCGCTCGGATGACTCCCAGCGGCGTGCGAAATTCATGCGAGACCATCGAGACAAAGTTGCTTTTCAACCTGCTCAGCTCGCGTTCGGATTGGAGTTCATGATCACGCTGGCCGGCGAGAGCCTCGGTGCGGGCAAACTCCTCGATTAACCGTCGATGGCGCCGCAGGGCGAGGAGTGCGACGAGAATGACAAGGCACGCGGCCAGCACCCCAAAAACCAGCGCCGAGATGAAACCGCTCCAGCCGGCGTTGGGTTTCAAAGACCTGTTCGCGGAGAAGTGCGGTGTTTCCCAATCCAGACCAAGAGCGTCCAGTTCGCGTCGCAACGCATCCAATTCCCACACCTGAACGAGGTTCTCGCCCGTCCCCAGCACCACCCGCCGCCCGTCCGACGACCACCGGATGCACTGGATGGTGGCGGGCCTCGGCGCCACCAGTTCAGCGAGTTCAACGCCCGTGGCCGTATCGAGAATCGCCAGCAACTGAGGTGACTTGGCCACCGCGAGGCGCCGCCCGTCGGGCGAGAAGGCGCAGGGCCCCGGAGTCAACAGAGCGCCCTCCCGGGGCATCCGCCACTGCTCGCGCCAATCGCCGACGCGGATTAGTCGGTAATGAGATCGATCGCCGGCCGCGAGCCACCGGTCGTCGGGACTGAACTCCACCACTGAATTCTCGGCGGAGATGGTTGCGACAGGTTCGCCAGAATGTGCATCCCAGACTCTGGTTCCGTTGGGACTGACAAAGCCGCACGCGGCCAGGTGTCCGTCGCTACTCAAAGCCAGCGTCCCTCCGCCCGTCGCGCCGGCCCCGGGATTTTGGACGCCACTCCGGGCGAGGTGAATGAGACCTTGCGGCCAGACGATATTCTCCGAGGTCCCCAGATTGGTGATATAGGTCCGGCCCTCGAAGACCGAAGCAAGTGCCATGGTCCGACCGTTGCGCGACAAGGCGATCGTGTTTGGGTAAAAATTGGTCGGCAAAGGGAGGGAGATGGCTTCGGCCAGTTTCGGTGCGGGCGGAGCGGCGGTGGCATCGGAGGTTAATTGTCGCGCCACGAGTTGTTGCCCGATGGTCAGGTACAGGTCCGGTTGATTGGGATAAAAGCAGAGCATGCGCGCCCCGGGCATCTCCCACCACCTGGGCTGGCCGCCGCCGATGAGATCCCAAATTGCCAGACCCTTGTTCGCAATGAGCGACGCCAGCCATCGACCGTCCGGCGACAAGTCCATCGCCCACGAGGAAGCTTCGGCGGGACCAGGTCCCGCATGCAGGCGATGCACGGGGCTTTGGCGGATGGACCAGATTTCCACCGCACCTTTGAAGCGGCTGAACGCGAGCCGGCCGCTCTCCCCAAACTGTTCGGCAAATCCCCGGTCGGTCACGCCGAGCAATCGTCCGGTCTGCGTCTGCCAGATCCGGGACGTGGCGTCCCAAGATGCAGACGCGAGCCGCTCGCCTGTGTGGTCGAAGGCGAGATGCCGCACTTCCGTCGTGTGTCCGGCCAGCACGCGTTTCTCACCGGTTTCGGTGTTCCAGAGGTGCACGTCCACGGTGTTGCCGCAGACCGCCAGATATTTTCCGTCCGGGCTCCACGCCATCCGCTGGATGCCGGCCGGGAAGGGGAAATGCATCACGGTCTGGCCGGAGCGCCAGTCCAGCACCAAAACGACATTGGACTCCGTGTTCACGGAGAACATGGTTGTGCCCGGACGGGGAGTGGCGTGCATCCAAGGCGGGAACTGGGGAAAATGGGCGATGCTTTGGCCGGTGCTGAGATCAAAGACCGCAACTCCGGCGCGCGGTACCGCCGTCATGCAAACGAGAAAGCGCCCATCGGAAGAGAACCGTGGACGGCTCAACGGTTGGCGCGGTCGATCCAGCGCCTGGCGAAATAGCGTCTTCGCTGTAGTCACCTCCCAGACGGTGGCGCCACCTTTTTGATAACGTGCGGCCAGCCGGTTCCCTTCGGGGGAGAACTCCAGCCCTATCGCCGGGCCTTGGTCGGCGGGGATTTCGCCGTTGGTCTGACGCAGCCACTGCACCACCTGATTATCCGCAGTTCGGCGAATGACGATATCGCCGTTGGTCAATCCCAGCGCGTAATGCTGCAGTGCGTGGTCGAATGTCTGGGTGGTGACTTCCTCGGACAACGGCCAGCTTTGCTCCATCACAAAGTCAGTCATCGCCAGCGCCGCGATCGCTTCCCGGCGAAGTTCGGGCGAGGGGGAGATGGCCGCTGCATTGGTGACGGCCCGCATGCTTTCCTGCCGGCGATCCAACGCGGAACCGAGACGTGCCGCATGGGCCTTCGAAATGTAAGTGTGCCACAGCTCGGTGCGGGCGATGGCCTGGGCCTCTTCCGCGACCCGGCGATGATGGGTGGCCTTCAGGCTGGCCAGCACGGCGGCCGCGGCCAGGGCCAGCACTGCGACTAGAATGATCGCCACCGCCGTATTGGCGCGAACCAGGCGCCGACGCATCGCTATCCGACGATCCGAGTCGGCGGCGAGGATGGCGGGATGGGTCTCCGAATTCGCGGTTGGTTCGCGTTCGCTCTCGTCCGGCATGGCTACAGGTTAACGAACCGCGTCGAAGCAGGCGAACAAAGTTCTGCTTCCTTTCAATCCTCGAAGCAGGGAAGGCGCTGGCGTCACCTTCCGCTGCTGCTGCAATCCCGGCCGGCCGCCGCTGCATCGATCATGGTCGTTGCCACCAGCGAATAGAGTGTTGTCCACGCCCGGCGCGCCTCCGGTGTGAAAGTGTCACCCAACGCCCGCGCCAGAGCCTCGAGCAGGGCGGTCCCCACGGTCGCGTAATGTTGATCCTTCACCCCATAGCCGACATGGCGACGGCCCAGTTCCTGGACAAAGGGGGCGAACACGAGCGGCTTTTCGAGCAAGTCAATCATGGCGGCCAGCATCTCCATGAGTTTGCGCGACTGCTGTTCGATGTCGGTTTTGAACAAGGGACGCAACGCGGGATCGAGCAGGAACAGCCGCTGATAAAACACGAGCGCCACGACCTCCGCCTTCGGCTGCATGAGGCCGAAGGTGTGGCGCACGAGACTGATTTGCTCCCGGGTCATAAAGCCAGTCGAGGCTGTCGCCAACTCAGGGGCGCTTCAAGCGGTAAAACTTCACCAGTCCCGTGGCCAGCGCGGTCACGGTGTGTTCAGTGGCGGTATCGACTACGGATTGGGGCGTGGCGCTCCAACTGCAGCCTTGCGCGGTGTTCGTGGATTCTTCAAGGGCGAAGCCAGCGGCACTCAGGGGCCAGGAGAGGATGACCTGGCCATGGCCAGATGGCTTGATCCGCAAGAGCGGTGCACCGGGCGTCTGCTGCAGCTGGATTCCGATCCAGAAGCCGCCTTCGAGTCGGAAGCTGCCGCCAGTGAGCAGGCCGGCACCGGGCTGCCCGCTGGTGCCGTTCAAGGCAAACTGGCCGCCGCGGCTCGTGCCCCCGCCGCCAGCGATGGTGGACCAGGAGAGATCGAATTGGCCGCCGGATTGAGCGTGAGTAATCGCGGGTAAAACCAACACGCCAGCGAGTTCGAGACCACGCAGCCAACGTTGTTTTCGATTTGTGTTTCGCATAATTCGTCCGAGTTGGATTGAGATGTTGTGAGGCTTCGTGTTTCTACTTGTGACCAAGCCGAACCTTGATGCCGTAGAAGTTGTTGTAATAGAAACCCGACACATCGACGTAAATGACCAGACTCAGTCCGCAAGTCGCACCAGTCAGCGTGTGATTGACTGGGATGGTGTAACTCGACCTCGTTGTGGAAATGTGCGAGTTCTGGTCCAAATACACATTCGTTCCAGATTCGCCGTCCGACATTTGTACGGCTGTGCCGGTGATGTGAGAGCCGTCGTCGGCTGGGCCGGTTTTGTAAAAGATCTCGATGCTTTTGACCGTGGTACTTTGGCCGTAGAGCTGCATTGGCAAATCCAACGGGAAAAACACCATGCCCTCGTCGCAACAGCTTTCACTGACGCTGAAGACATTGGGGAACCGAAGCATATCCACGTAATGTCCCTGCGCGGAATCCGCCGAAACCCAAAAGTAGGAATCGGCATCACTCTGGATGATGCCTGTGCCTTCGGCCTTGATTGAAACGCCGGTTGAGTTGCGTCCCACCACTCCGATGCCTGAGGGAGAATCTGATTGTCCAACGACGCCGAAAGTGAGTCCGTTCGCAGAAGATGCGTGACCGTAAACGCCATAACCGTATATCGAGTCCGACTGACCAATGACTCCGTAGTTTGGACCGTTCCCGGATACAAACGTGGAGTGCCCATACAATCCAGCGCCGTTGATCGCAGAGGACTCGCCGTAGACACCCGTGGCCGTGCCTGCCAGCGAACTGGCATAGCCCGCGATGCCATACCCACCGGAAGATTTGGTTTCGCCACGAATGCCCAAGGCAAAGCCGCTCGTCGCTGACGCAAGGCCACGCACACCAATACCAGCAGTGGAAAAGCTGGTGCCGGAAACGCCGACGTTGGCGGTGTTCGTCGCTGTCGCTACGCCAGCAACACCCGCGCCGATGGCAAAACCACTGGCCCCCCACACGCCGCTGCCCTGACTGGACTCACCCCACACGCCCGCGGTGTTGCCGAAGAGGTAGGGGAAGCTGCTGCCTGTGCCTTGCTGGCCATAAAGTCCCACGGCGCTGCTCGTCGAACTGTTGGTTACGCCCAGGCCCGATCCAAATGAGTTGCTGCCACTCCAGGCTGAACCGAAATGTTGGTGATCACTGCGCGCCGCCGTGCTCGCGACTCCGCTGCCGGCAAAACTCACGCTGAATTGATTGAGCCAGCTCAGGCTCAGTCCGGGTCCGGCGCTATAAGGCATGGCTGCGTTGAGCGGAATACCCGTGATGTTGGTCCAGGCGACAGCCCCTGGCGCCAGCTTCGAGCTGGAGATTGAGCCATCTGCGACACTCGACGCGAATGAAGCAGTCATGGCGTTGCTCGCCTTCAGCGCGAAGAGCGCCTGCGGCGTGCAATCCAGCGGCTGGCGCGGGTCGAGATTGATCCACGGGTTCAGTGCGTTGTTGCTGTTGGTGCGGACACCAATCTGCAGCCAACGGGCCTCGCCGTTGAAAGCATTCGTACCGAATTCGTTGTCGGCGTTCAGTTCGACTGTGAACAAACCGTTGGTGACCGGCACCGCGCCGAAGATGCTGAACGTGCCGATGGCATTTCCGTTCGTCGGCGCATCGTAGAGATTAAAAATCAGGTCATAGTGGCCGGTGGCAGGGGTTCCGCCATCTTTGAGCTGGCCTTGGTAAGTGAAAGCCGTCCCGAGCGGTTTGGCAGCGGTGACGAGTGCAGTCGCCATGAGAGCGACGATGATTGAATGGATGTGATGACATTTCATGATTTGATTTTCTTTTGAAGAGTCGGCGCGCAGCAGACGCTACGCGCCGACACAGGTTAGGTTAGGGCAAGGTGAAGCGGTAGAAGCGGACCGGGAAATTCGTCGCGTTGTTGTCGATGAATTGCAATTGGCTCTGTTGATTGCCCGTGATGCTCCCGATATCCGTCCACAGAATCGGCGGCGTGAGATTCGTTGCGGCCTGGACCGTGTAGTTCGCGTTGGGGAAACCAGTGCCATCGATCTGGATGCCGCCGCCCGGAAGCTTTTTCACGCCGCCCATGTGCGCGCCGCTCGCGAGACCGATTTGCGTCAGCACCACGTCATTGCCGTCGCCGCCCAGATACGTGATTTGAAACTGCGCCCCGCCGGCGACGAGTTTGCCGCCTTCAGGCAGATTCTTGAACGTGCCCACCACGGGATCGTTCGCGTCATTGTCGATGATGACGAACCTGTTGCTGACGGCGCTGTTGAACCCAAGTGTCGCCGTTAAACTGGCGTCCCCAAGACTTACCGTGCCGGTCACCTTCGCCTGCGAATAAGCCACAACTCCAATGGGATTGGTGCTGTTGAGCTGGGCCACGAACGTGGAGCCGGCGTTGAGCAGGAGGTTTTTGGATTTCAATTTCCAATCAGCGACGCCGGGTCCTGGGTTCACCACGCCGCCACCGCCGGTAACGTTGCCGACCACACCGTTGCCCGTCAGCTTTCCCGTGCTGACGGTGATTGGGCTGAGAGGAATCCAATTCGCACGCAGGGAACCGCCTTCGACAATCGTAGCCCCGGCAAATTGGTCACTAGTGCCGCCAAGAATCCATGCACCACTGCCTTGCTTGGTCACAGTGCCGGTGCCGGTGATGACTCCATTGAACTGTCCGTCGGTATTGTCGCGGCCCACGGTAACCGGGCTGACGCCGAGCTTGAGCGGACCGTTGCCGCGAAGGGAACCCATCGTCTGCGACGCAAAGAAGGCCCCGCTGAGATCGAGGATGCCGGAGGAGTTGATGACCACCGGCGCATTGGAAGAGAGCTGTCCGCCGCCCAGGATGCGCACAATGTGCGAGGCGAGTGGGCTGGCGTCGTCGCCAATCACGAGCCCGGCCGGCACGGATGTATTGCCGGACTTGCTCAATTCCAGGGCGCCTTCGCTGACGGTGGTCGCGCCTCCATAGGTATTGGCTGGATTGCCGGTGAGCACGAGGGTGCCTGCGCCAATTTTGGTGATGCCACCCGGGCCGCTGACGGCCCCGCTGAGAATGAGCTGGTTATTGACGCTGACGACATTGAGCGTGGCATCCGAAGCCAGCGTGATTGGCCCGGTCAGCGTGTTGGTCTTGGCGCAGCTCAACGCGCCGTAACCATCGCCGCCGTCGCCATTCAGAGTGATCGGTTCGGCCCCGAGATTGCGGCCGTCGATGGCCAGCCGCGCCCCCGTTGAGACCATGGTGCCGCCGCTCGTCGAACCCAGGGCCAGATCATTTCGGGCGTAGAGCACCCCGGCCTTCACGTTGATGGGGCCATAGAGGAAGGAATTGGCGCCGGAAAGCGTCAGTGTTCCGCCGCCATCCAGGTCGAATCCCTTCTCATAAGCGATGTCGCTCATGGTGGCTTGGATGTTCACGCCATAACCTGGCGAGATGTGGATCGCGCGTTTGGTATTGCCGAGGTGGATGGCGCCGGAAATCAAGCTTCCCAATCCATTGGTGGCAACGAGGTCCGCGGCCAGCGTCAGCGTTCCACCGAAGGTGGTAATGTCTCCACCTTGAAGGGTGATGGGGCCAACGGTCTGGTTGAAGCCGTTGAGATTGAGCGTGCCGGAATCGTTCACCGTGATCGGGATGCTGGTCGGGAGTTGATTTGCCGCGAGCGCCTTTACTTCCGCGGGAACACCGCCGCCTTCTTGTCCGACGATGAGCGGCCCGACTACGGCCGCCACGCCCGACAGTTTTTTAAATTGCAGTGTGCCTTCTTCCACCACCAGCGTTCCCGTCATCTGGCTGGCTATGTCCCCGTTCAGTTGAAGAGCACCCGGGCCTCGCTTGTACAAGTTCTTCGATCCTTTCAGGAAAATGGCGGAGGCGGTATCGGCTGCATCAGAGACCCTGATGGCTGAATCGCTATCAACAGTGATCGCACCGGGGAAAGTTGCGCCATCGTGCTCTATCAACAAGGCCGCGGTGCGGTTGGGGCCAAATCCGTTCAAATGAATTGGGGTTGAGATATTGCCGGCGCTCAGCACAGCCAACTGGGCCCCGTTCGCCACTGTCACTGAGTTGGTGATGTTTTTGAAGGGCTTTGCGTCGGTGACCGAGAGGAGGCCGGCGTCGATTAGAAAATCACCGTCGAATTCGTCGCTCCCGTTCCAAATTAATTCGCCACTGCCGATTTTGTGCAGCGTCGTGTCGCCGGTAATATCGGCGTCCATGATCAGTTTGCCGCCCGTGACATTGATGAACGACGGAAAGCCGTTGCTGGTGATGAAGTGAAATTCGGCCCGGCCTGAAATGGTGGCTGTGCTTAGCGGCGTGGGGTAGGACGTGAAATTTGTCCCGCAAACCAGAGTGGCATAGTTCGTGGCCCACCCGTTCGTGTACTGATTAAAATATGGGTGAGGAACGAACTCGATCTTGCCACCAGTCATGGTGAGCGAAGTGACCGCACACCCGCCATACAGTGACAGTTCCATCGTGCCATTGGGATTGATGCTCAATGCCGTATTGCCGAGTTGGGAGAAGTAATCCAATCGCACGCGTGGCGAATGGGTCATGTTGGTATCTCCGATGATCAAGTCTCCGGGGATGCTCACCTTTGGATTGCTCCACGAACCGAACCCACCGTAATCACTTCCGGCTGCGAACAACGTGCCGTCCAACACTGTCACTTTGCCGGCATAGGTATTGTCCAACAATCCGGACAACCCGAGCGTGCCGGCGCCGGTTTTTGTAAAGCCGCCCGCGCCGCTCATATAGGCATCGCATTCCAAGGTGGCGCCATTGGCGACTTGAATGGTGATGTCTTTCGCCAGAATCAGGTCGACCGAGGTGTCGAACCGATTGGTGGCGCTGCCACCGGACACTAGGTTTCCCGCGTATGGAAAAGGCGGCTGATTACCCGTGATGGTGATGGCCGAGGCCGCCGAACTCAATTCATAGCCCCCGCCGTAGAACGCGAGCACATCCACCTTCAGGTTATCAATGTCGTGCACCATTTCCCGCCGGGCGGAGACCGTGCTTGGAAATTGCAGGACCACGGGCGCCGCCTCGACCGGGGAAGGCGCGCCGCCGCTGGACCAGTTGGCTGGATTGCTCCAGGACCCGTCCACGGCTCCACTCCAAAGGTGCGCTCCTGCGTGGGCGAATGATGGGAGGGTCATGAGCGCGAGCGAGGTGAGTCTGTGAATGAGAGATTTTAGTTTCATAAAAAGGGGTCGCTTGATGGATGAGGCTTGGTTATGCAACAGGGCGGATGCGGACCGAGTCGCTATCGATCTTCCGGCGCGGATGGGTTGCCTCGCCCCTAACCGCCCTGTCGTTGACGTGTCGTTTTGTCATGCGGCCAGTCGTAGCACGCGAATTGCGAGGCCAACAATCGGACCCCAGTCCCAGCCCGGCGCGCGCCGTCAGACGCATTTCGGTCAGAATCCGGGACCTTGGTCCCAGTCAGCGCGATTGTCTCAAGTCCTTTTTGGTGCCATGCTCCCAGCTGTGAAGAAAATCCTCGTCATCGATGATCACGAACCGATGCGCCGGAACATCTTGATGATTTTGGAAATGGAGGGCTTCCGCCCGTTGGGCGCTGCGAACGGGGAGGCTGGTCTGGAACTGGCGAGGAAAGAAATGCCCGACCTCATCCTGTGCGATATCATGATGCCGGGCCTGGATGGTTATGGGGTCCTTCAGGCCCTGCGCGACGAGCACGAAACTGCCACCATCCCGTTTGTTTTTCTAACGGCCAAGGGCGAGAAACTCGACGTGCGAGTTGGAATGAATCAAGGCGCGGATGACTACTTGGCCAAGCCGGTCGGTCACGAGGAACTGCTCGCAGCCATATCCACCCGTCTGGATCGCAAGCGCACCCTTGAAGAACACACGCAAGCGCGGATCGCCAGCGTCAAACTCACGCCGAACTTCTTAAGTTCCGCGCCACTGGAAGCGCTTGGCCTGACTCGGCGCGAAGGCGAAATCCTCCTCTGGGTCGCGCAAGGCAAGAGCAATGCGGAGATCGGCGTCATCACCGGCGCGAGCGAGAAAACCGTGAAGAACCATCTGACCCATGTCTTCGAGAAACTAAGGGTGGAAAACCGCAACGCCGCCACCGTCCGTGCCTTGGAAGTGCTCTCCGCGCCGAAGTGATCCGGGCCAACCTGTCGCAACGATGGAACTCGCTCTCTGTAAGACCGGGAGTTTGTGGACCAATCGCTACCACGGGCCGGCCAATGGCGATGACTGGGACGTTCAACGTGGAGGACTGAGTCTGCCAGGGCGACCAGAGCAGTGCCGAAAAAACTTCACCAAATTCTTCACCTGACGCGAAACTTCCGGGCGTTGACGAGGCAATGACTAGGACTGAGTGAGCGGCTGCCAAAAGTTACTTGCACCTGCATAAACATTGGCTAAAAGCGCAGCACAAATAGAGCACGATGCATCGGAAACAGCGTCAGAATCTAGCCCGATTCCGACCCTCGCCTCATGGGAATCATTTAAGAGCAAGTGAGCGATTCTCGTTCATTGCGTCGATGCAAGTCTCGCCGGCACGCGAGAGTCACTCTCCTCGTATTCGAAAAAATCAAAGTCCGCGGCCTTGGCTGTCCCAGTTAAATCCTGGCACGCCATGCCGACGAATGCGCCGGTGAAATGGGCTTGGCCGGGAGCAATGCATTCGTCCGAAAGAATGCTGGCGTCGAATTGCTGCGGCAGCCAGCGCCAGCCGGCATCCACGCCTTCGACGCGATAGGCGAAGCGCATTCGTTCGTAGTCCGCTTCGACGCGCAAGTGAACGGGCTTGCCAGAGGAAATCGGAGTAAGCGGTGTGAAGGTGTCGGCTTGCGGTAAGTCCGGTACGCAGGACATCACACGGAGATATTTGCCAACCGTCTCGTCGTGCGAGAGGTGGAAGTAATGGAACTTGGTGCTGTTGTAGTAGCAGACGAGACCAGCGAGTTGCTGGAAATGCTCCGGCTCGAACTCGATGACCGTGGCCGCGCTGAAGCAATGGGATTGCTGGCGACGGGCCACAAGTGATTGGCGAAACAAGCTGCCGATGGTTTCGCGGCCCAAGAGCCGAAGGTAGCCCGGACGCGCAGTCAGGCTAAAAATCTCTTCCCGGTACGGTGTTCGCAACCACTGGAAATCTATCGGGAGTTCAGGCCCATGGAAATCTTCACGCCCTGCCGCAGCCGGAAATTCATGGGCAGACAATCCTGGCGCTGGTGTCTCGATGTTGGGAACGCCTTCCCCATCGAGCGTGCGCAGCCAATCATCCTCGCCCCAAATCATTTTCTGAATGGCGGTCTCGCGACCGAGCGTGCAACGACCGCGTTCGTGGAGCGGCCGGCCAACGAGATAAGCCATGTAGGTTTCGCCGCTCTGCGTCTCGACCAAACTGGCGTGGCCTGCGCGCTGCAGTTTGGCATCAGGCCGATGCCGCGCGCTCATGATGTAAGTGTCGGGATGCAGTTCGTACGGGCCGGTGAGGTTGCGCGAGCGTGCCATCGTCACGGCATGATTCCAGTTGGTGCCGCCTTCAGCCGTGAGCAGGTAGTACCAACCGTTGCGCTTGTAGAGATGCGGCGCTTCAGTGAAGCCGAGGGAAGTGCCTCGGAAAATGTTGACGCGATGGCCGATCAGCTTGCGTTCCTTCACTGAGTATTCCTGCAAAACAATTCCGGCGAAGCGATTGTTCCCAGGTCGGTGATCCCAAAGCATGTTCAGGAGATGCTTGCGACCGTCGTCGTCGTGAAACAGCGAGGGGTCGAAACCGCTGCTGTTGAGATGAACCGGATCGGACCAGTCGCCGTCGATGCGCGGGCTGGTGACAAGATAATTGTGGAAGTCGCGCATCGACGCGCCGCTCGCACCCGCGACGCTCGCGCGGCCGAAGCGTTTCACATCCGTGTAAATCAGCCAAAACAATCCAGCGGCGTAACTCAGGCACGGTGCCCAGATGCCGCACGAATCAGGATTGCCGAGCATGTTGAGCTGGCTCGGGCGATTGAGCGGACGCGTGAGTAATCGCCAGTGAACGAGGTCGCGCGAGTGATGAATCTGCACGCCGGGGAACCATTCGAATGTCGATGTGGCGATGTAATAATCGTCTTCGGCGCGCACGATGGACGGGTCGGGATTGAAGCCGGGGAGTATTGGATTGCGGATGGTCATGCAGGTTTCACTTCAGCGGTCGCGGCACGACGCGCGGCCAGTTCGCGCTCGATGTCATCCACGCGTTTTTGGTTCAACGGATAAATCAGAAGCGCGACGCACTTGAGCAGGGCGAACAACGCCGGTCCGATTGAGAATGCGAGAGCGATGCCAAGCAGCGCGCGGGCGGTCTGTGTTTCCGCGCCTTTCACATAACCGAACTGCGCGAGGAATAACGGAACCAGAAAACCTCCGATGAGAATCCCGGCTTTGATGGAGAAAAGGGAGGCCGAGTAGATGAGACCGGTCGAGCGTCGCCCGTATTTAACTTCGCCGTAGTCCGCCACATCGGCATACAGCGCCCACGTCAGCGCGGAAGTTGGACCGGCGCAGAACTGGGCGAGCATGTTGAGCGCGATCATCAGTCCGAACTGTCCTTCGGGAACGAAGTAGAAGGATAGAAAACACAGGCCGGTTACAAGGCTCAGCGCGGCGGCGTAATATTTCTTGTCGATCTTTCGCGCGATGGGACCAAGGCACAGGGTGCCCAGCACCAATCCCAGCGCGCCGCTCGTCAAAAACAATGTCGTGCGATCCAGTCCCCAAATCACCGGGGCGGAGCCAAAGCCTTGCACGTATTTGAAAAAGAAAATCGTGCTGCCCGAGCGTAGCGCGGAAAAAGCATTGGAGAAGATCGAGGTGATGAGAAGCACGACCCAGGGCCAGTTCTTGAAAAGTTCGCCGAGTTCCTCCCGTGCGTTGGTTTTTTGCTGAGGCGGCGGCTTCACTCGCTCCTTCGTCGTGGCGAAAGTGATCAGGATCAGAACCACTGACACCACGGCGAAAATCGCCATCGTCAGTTGGAAGCCCCGGGTCTCGCTCCCGGCGCCGAGGTGTTTGACCAGCGGCCGGACAAACAGCGAGATCAGGAACGCTGCGCCAAACGCGCCGACGAACCGGCAGGTGGAGGCGACGGTGCGCGTGCGCGGCGACGGACTGATGACGCCCAGCATCGCCGAATAGGGCACATTGACGACCGTGTAGCTGAGTAGCATAAGCGCGTACGTGACCGCGGCGTAGATGATCTTGCCCTTTGGCCCAAGGTCTGGACCCGCAAACATAAGATAGCCGCAAATGCCATATGGGATGGCTCCGAACAAAAGATACGGTCTGAACTTGCCCCACCGCGTCGTGGTTCGATCGGCAACGAGGCCCATGATCACGTCATCGAACGCGCCAAAAGCCCGCACCGCCGGAACCAGCCAGAGCAACACCGTGGCCGGGATGCCCCAAACGTCCACGTAGTAGTAGGTGAGAAAGATATTGAAGGTCTGAAAGAAGAAGCCCGAAGCCGTGTCGCCCAGCGCGTAGCCGATGTATTCGCTCGGCTTGAGACGGTCGCCGTTGACGGCAGTTGTTTGCGTTTGTTGATTCGGCATGCGCGGGCAGAACGTTGCGCTACTTGCTCATCTCCGTCTTGTAGCCCAGTAGCGAAAGCATCTTCAATCCATACCGAGTTCCAAGTTCGCGGTATCCCGCCGGAGTGAAATGCATATGGTCGGGTCGACCGGCGCATCCGTCCGATGAAACGAAGTGCGCGGTTGGGATTGTCTGGGGAAGTTCAGCGATGATTTTGTTCATGCTCGCGCAAGCGCCCATTTGGTCTGCGGGCACAAGTCCGCCGGCGAGTAGCGGCACATCTTCGGCCTTGAGGTTGAGGTCTTTCAGCAGGCTGTCGTAAATGCCTTTCACTTTGTTCGGCCACTGCTTGTCGTTGTTGTTGGATTCGCCCTGGTGCAGGAGGATGCCTTTGATGACTCCGTTCTTCTGTGCGAGCCTCGCCATGTCCACGAGGTATTGATACGGATTGTCGTCGTAGCTCTTGATGATGTTCTTCAACCATGGCGCCGCGTTCGAGGCGTAAGACTCGTGGTTCGCTTGTTCGAACAATTCGATTTTGCACCCGGCGACCGAGACGTTCACGATGCCAATTTTGATGCTCGGCGGAAGGTTGGAAACCAGCGTTCGGCCAAAATAGTCAGCGGGACAAAGACCCGTCGAAGGTCGGCACAGTGGCGGCACGGCGCGATACCAATTTCCTTTCGTCCGCTCCTGCTTCGGAAAATCCACCGTCGCGAAAACTTTGAAGCGCTCGTCCACGCCGGTCTTGTCCTGTTCTTCAATGCCGGGGAAGCCCTCCATGTTGGACTGGCCGAAACAGAGGAAGAGCCAGAAGTTCGTGTCCTGGGCGGGAGCATCAGGCTTCAGCCCCAGCCAGCCGGCCAATACAAACAGTGCGAGGAATTTGTTCATGGTTGGAGACCGGGCGTGCGAATCAGTCCCGGAATGTCTTTTGCAAAAGGGTGTGCAGGTAGATGCGCCAGATCTGGTAGTCGTGACCGTAGCCGGGATCTTCACTCCAGAGATGTTTGATGCCCTTTTCGGTGAACGCCGTGTGCAGCGCGCGACCGCCGTTGACCGCGTTGTCCTCGGTGCCGGAGCCGAAGAAAATGAGCTTGTAGTCCCGGTTCGTCTTTTCGGGATCGGCCAACAGCTTGGCCGTGGTGGGAGACTGGGCGCCCGCGTAGCCGCTGAAACCGGCGACACACGCGAACAACTCCGGGTGCCCGAAACCAATCGTGGTGCTGTGGCCGCCGCCCATCGAATAGCCAAAGATCGCGCGCTGGTTCTTATTCTTCAGCACGCGGAATTCCTTTTCGACGTAGGGCACGACGTAGCCGAGGAGATCCTTTTCCATGTAACTCGGGCCGGTCGGTGCGCCCGGCGCGCCGCTAGCGCCGCGGCCGCCCGTCCCGCGCGCCGGCGGGGTAAAGCCGAGGGAGGCTTGCAGGGCGCGGACTTCCGGCTGTTTGCCAGTGGAGCCGGTTGTGTCGTGGCCGAATGGCATCACGATGATCGCCGGGACCGCTTTGCCTTCGGCGATCAAATTGTCCATGATCGTGTTGGCCATGCCGGTCTGCGTCCAGCCGCGCTCGTAGTCGTTGGCGCCGTGCAACAGGTAGAGGACGGGATAGCTCTTGCCGCTCGTGCTGTAGTCCGGCGGCGTGTAGATGACGACGCGGCGGGCGGTCTTGTTTTCCGGATTGAGATAGTGGTGCTCGATCAGATTGCCGTGCGGGACGTCGCGAAACATCATGAAGTCCGCTTCCTTGCCGGGGAGGGCGACGATGCTCTTGTAAACGCCGGAGGCCGGGCGGACGAAGGTATTCTGCGGGTCGGGCGTCGAGAAGCCGTCCACGACGAACCAGTATTGGTAGTAGCTCGGCGCGAGCTTCGGCGAGGTGTAGGACCAGACGCCTTTGTCGTCCTTGGTCATGTCGAAACCAGCGGAGCCCTGGACTGGGACGTCGCCGAGCTTGGGAAAGTCGGTGACCACGCGTACCGCCTTGGCGTTGGGGGCCTGGAGGCGGAAGGTGATCGTGCCGTTGGCGTTGACCTCGGGGGATCGGGCGGCGGTGACAACGCTGGCTTCAACACCGGGTCCACGGCCACGGCCGCCCCCGGCCGGCGCAGTTACGGAAGGAGTCTGGGCTGGGACCAGCGTGGCCAGCGAGAAGGCGAAGATTGTGGCGCGGGAGAGAAGGAACGGGAGATGGCTCATGTCAGTGGTGGGTGGATAAGGGTTGGATTTGTTCCGTCGATGGCCGGGTAACATGGTCGTTCGCTGTTCACTTCGTGACTGGTTGGTAATCTTTCCAGAGCCACTCCAACGCGGGTGCTAGAGTTTGCGCGCGGACCGCACGGTCCACATGGCCGGCCTCCTTGGCGAAGACGAACTGGTAGTGATAGCCCTTGGCTTTCAGCGCCCCGGCCATCCGGTGATTAGCGATGACCCAGTTGCCCATCCCCGCGCTCGATCCGCCAGCGCCGTTGTCACGATCGGAGACGTGCAGCCAGATGCGGAGGGGCTTGTTCGGCGTGGTCTTGGGAACGAAGTTCTCGTGGTATTCCCACGCCCCGTGCGGGGCGGCGACGGGATCGTTGCGCAAGTTGACGAACGTGCCGGAGAACATGAGCACGCGGTGGTAAAGCTCGGGATGGAACCACGCCATCGAGAGCGCGGCGGCGCCGCCGGAACTTCCGCCAAGGGTGGCGCGGGCATCAGGATTCTTGGAGAAAATGACGTTGCACTCCTTTGTCACTCGCGGGAGCACTTCGGCTTCGACAAACTCGGCGAACTTGCCCGAGACGGTGTCATATTCGAGGCTGCGCTGGTTGCTGGGCATGACCATTACCGCGACCATCGCCGGCAGGCGTTTGTCGGCGATCATGTTGTCCAGAATTGTGGGCAAGTAAGGCGCGGGCTTGTTGTCGTGCATGCCCATCGCGTCGTGACAGAAGAGCAGCGGCGTGGGTGTGCCGGCGAAGTAGCCGGCGGGAATATAGACGTTCACTTCGCGCGGGGCGGGCGGGGTGCCGCCGCGACCGGTCGCGGGCGGGAAGAATTTGCTGTCGGTCTGGTCGATGTGGAATGTCACGACCTTGCCCTGCGGGACGCCATCGCGTGGCGCGTTCTCGGGGGCGGGCGCATAGGGCGGGGCGATGGAATAGTCGCCATCGCCCACACCAGGCTTCCACGCGGGAAGTTGGGCGAGCCCGGCGATGTCAGCCTGATCCTCGGCCGTTATCGGGCCACCGCGCCCGCCACGTATGCCTCGGGGCGCACCGGTCGCAGGCGGAGCATCGGCGGCGAACAAACTCTGCCCGCTGACGAGCAGACAAGACACAACGGCGGTTCGGACGATTGCCAGCTTCAAGGCGAATGGAGCCTGCGATGAATGCACGTTTCGGTCGGGGTTGTTCAGACGTTCCCCAGACGGCCCGTGGAGTCGCCGAAGCGCGGCAACGGTTCCGTGCCATCGACCCGATCCATCATGTTCAGGAAGAGATTCGTGACCGGCTCGTCATTAAACTTCGTGTAGCGTCCGGGTTTCAGCGTCCCGCCGGCGTGGCCCGCGAGAATGACCGGCAGGTTCGTGTGCGAGTGCCGGTTGCCGTCCGAGTTGCCGCTGCCATAAACGATCTGCGAATTGTGCAGGAGCGAGTTGCCATCCACGTCCTTCGTGGCCGCCATCTTTTCGAGGAAGTAGGCGAGCTGGCCGACGTAGAAATGATCAATCACGGCCACCTTCTGAATCCAATCCGCCCTGTTGCCGTGATGCGAGAGATTGTGATGGCCATCGTTGACCCCGATTTCGGCGAAGTCGCGGTTGTTGCCGTCGCCTGCGATCATGAATGAAGCCACGCGCGTGGTGTCGCTCTGGAACGCAAGGATCATCATGTCGAACATGATCCGGATGTAGTCCCTGTAGCTGGCAGGGATGCCTCCGTCGGGAGCGTCCATGTCAGGCTCGGTTCTTCCGGCGCGGGCCTGCTCGGCGGCCTGAACGCGTTGCTCGATTTCGCGGACGCCAGTAACGTACTCGTCGATTTTCTCGCGATCCCGGCCCGAAACTTCGCCGGTCAGGCTGCGCAAGTCGTCCTGGATGAAGTCGAGCACGGAGCGCTTCTGCTGCTGCCGGATTTTCAGGTTCTGCGCGCGTTCCTTCGGCGTGCCGGCCCCGAACATCCGCTCGAAAAGCGCGCGAGGGTTTACCTCGGGCGTGAGCGGCGTGGTGGGCGTGCTCCAGGCGAGGTTGTGCTGATACACGCAGGCGTACTCGGTGTCGCAGGTTCCCACATTGAGCACCGTGTCGCAGGAAAGTTCGAGCGAACGAAACGGCGTGAGCAGGCCGATCTGCCGCGCCATGACTTGGTCGATGGAAACGCCGGCCTGAAAATCCGCGCCGTTGGTTTTCTTGATGCGCACGCCGGTGAGAAACGTGGCGTTGGCGCGGGCGTGGTCGCCGCCGCCATCCGCTCCGCCGTTGGCCGACAGGTCGGTGAGACCGCCCAGCACCTGGATGTGTTCCTTCACTTTGGCGAGCGGCTCCATCGTGCGATTGAGCGTGAAATCACTTCCCGTGCTGGCGGGCCACCAGGCCGAGGGAATCGCGCCGTTTGGAAAATACAGAAACGCGCTGCGCAGCGGCACGCCCGTGGCCGTGGTGGCGGCAAACCTTTTGGCGCCGGGGGCGGCGAACGCCCGCGCTGGAAACGATTCGAGGGCCGGGACGGCGAGACACACGCCGAGGTTGCGGAGAAAGCGACGTCGGCTTGATGTGTTCGACATTGATGATTTCATAGGCTGGCGCGGGTTGAAGCGGGGCTTGCCGGATTGTCAGCGGCCCGGCCGGAGTTTGGAGTGAGACGGCGTTGCTGGAAGGACGCGGAATCGAGGACGCCGAACAGGAGCGTGGAGAACTTGCCGTTGTCCCGGTCGAGCTGTTCGGCAATCGCATCCACCGTCGGCATATCGTAGTACTCGACGCCGCGACCGAGGACGTAGGTCATCAGCTTCTCCGTGAGCGTCCGATAAAATTCGAGACGGTGTTTTTCGACCAGCGCCTGCTTGAGGTCGCGAACGCCCGAGAACTTTTCGCCGGTGGCGAGCTCGCCCGACGGATCGATGGCGTGGCCGGATTCATTCGTTCGCGCGCGGCCAAAGGCGTTGAAGCCTTCCAAGGCCAGCCCCGGCGGATCCATCCGCGCGTGACACGAGGCGCACTTGGGATCCGCGCGGTGCAGGGCCAGCAGTTCGCGTTGCGTCGGTGCCTTCACCTCGGCCTTCGCCTGCGAATCTTCCAGCGCGGGCACGTTCGGCGGCGGGGGCGCGGGGGGCGAACCAAGGATGTTTTCCAGAATCCATTTGCCCCGCTTCACTGGCGAAGTGCGCGTGGGATTCGAGGTCACGGTCAGGACGCCGCCCATCGTCAGGACCCCGCCGCGAACGTGGTCGGGCGGCAGCTCGACGCGCCGCATCTCCGGGCCGGTGATATTGGTGAGGCCATAGACCGCCGCGAGCTGATCGTTGACGAACGTGTAATTGCTCTGGAGCAGTTCGAGCACGCTGCGATCTTCGCGGACGATGTGGTCGAAATAGGAGTCCACTTCCTGCTTCATCGCCACGCGAAGCTCCCTCGTCAGTTCCGTGCCCGTCGGCACGCGGCTGCGCCGGCCGAATCCGCGTCCCCCTAACCCGGCTCCGCCAAAACCTGGCCCGCCGAAACCGGCCCGCGCCCCGCGCGGTCCGGCACTGGCCAGCGCTCCCGGCGCGCCATTCGTGGCCGTCAGGCCCGCCGACGCAGTCTCTGCGGTTGCTGGCGCCGATTCCGCGGCCATGACGACGGCGGAGTTGATCGAAATGTCGAGGATGCTCCGCGTTTGCAGCCATTGGCTGGCGAAATTTTCCGAGAACGCGCGCGCCTTCGGATCGGCGAGCATTCGCCGGACTTGCGCCTGAAAATCTTTGCGTAACTCGCCGCGAGCCGCGAGCCGCGTCAATTCATCATCCGGCATCGATGACCACAGCGCATACGAAAGCCGCGACGCGAGGGTGTGCTCGTCCACCCGCGCGAACGGTTGTCCAGCCGGCGGCGGCTCGGCGCTCTCCACATGAAACAAGAAGCGCGGCGAAGCGAGCACGGCGGTGATGGCTTGCGCGATGCCCTTCTCGAAAGTGGTGCCGGGCAGGGAATAATTTTTCTCCGCGATCTCGACCAGCTGCTCGACCGTCTCGGAAGCCACGGGCCGACGGTACGCCCTGGTCACGAAGCGCGACAGCACTTCAACCGCATATTGCCGACGCTCGGCGGGATTTGTCGGCGGCATGTCGCGCGTGTAAAAACGGTCGAAGTTTGGGTGGTGCTCCCATCTTTCCTTTTCGAGCGGCCCATCCAGGACCAGGAACAGGATGCGATACTCCATCTTGGTTCGCAGCGGTTTCAGCTCCGGATACACCGGGGTCAGTTCGCAAGTGACGACGTGATCGCCTCGTCCCCATTGGAACGTGAAGGTGTCGGAAGGATACTCCATGTCCGCCCAGGCGTAATCCTTGTCGAGGAACACCTTGCCATCGCACTTCCACACCACATGGGCGTGCTGCGGATCGACCGGTGTCGACTCGCCGTCCAGCTTGGTGTTGACCATGAGGCGGTACGAACCGGGCTTCTTGACGTTGAAGGTGTGGCTGGTCGTGCGCGCTTGGTAATACGAATAGCGCTCGCCAGTTTGCCCGCCGTCGGCGGCGCGAAAATCGCCGCCCTGGATCATCTTCGTCGTCATGACCATCGTGTCCATCGGCACGCCGCGGCTCACGGAGGTCATCGCCGCCTCGATGAACTTCTCCAACCGGATCGGCGACAGGCTCAACACGTCGCCAATGTTGTCGAAGCCGTAGCCGACGTCATCGGTCGGCAGAATCGCTTCCGCATCGAAATCAACTCCGATGAGGTCGCGCAAGGTGTTCTTGTACTCCGTGCGGTTCAGCCGGCGAACCGTGACGCGTCCCGGGTCGGGCCGCGCGGGATCAAGGCCGAAGCCGCCCGTCTTGATCCATTGCTCCAACGTCCGCTGTTCCGCCACCGTCGGCTGCTTCTCGCCCGGCGGCGGCATGATGTGCGCGCGGGTGTTGCGCAACACTTTCAGCCAGAGCTGGGGACTGTGGAAAATCTGGTCGCCAGCCGCGAGCGCGTCGAAATCGAGGCCGCCCTTCTTCGCACCGTCGCCGTGGCATTCGTAGCAGTGCTCGCGCAAGATCGGCGAAACGACCTTCTCAAACTGCGCCAGCGCCGGACCGTCGGTCGGGGATTTCTCCGCGGCGATCAGCGCAAGAGCGCAACCGGTCGCGAGTATCGCGGCCGTGGCACGCATCTTCAGGCACACGTTCATGTTCAATAGCCGGCGGGATCGCAAATCGATCCGGGCCGCTTCCAAGGGATGTATGAGATTCAACCTTCTCCCGCCCTCAGAGTAAAGCGCAGTGCCGGCGGCCACGATGAATTGCCCGGAGCGGTTCATTGGCAGTCGCCGCCTTCTTTGCCCTCCCACGGCATCGAACGCGGGCTGGTGCCATGGCGTTACGCTACAATGATACTTCCGGCCAACTGCGATTTTTGGACAGACAAATTCGGATGGTCTTTGCGATAAAATGACAAACCTTGGGACTGGCAGCTAACCACGTCGCCCAGATGTACGGAGTCATGAATGAGGTCTTCCAGTTCGCGGAAACCTTCAAGGAATTCCCGCCGCGTTCGGTCCCGCCGAGTTTCAATCCCGCAACAATCCTGGACGACACCCTGCGCGACATCAAAGTGGAGAGAAGGTTGAAGGCCGCTTTCCCGATGCTCAATGAGGCAGCGCCAAAATAAGCGAATGAATAACGAAAGCAGCGCCGGGCATCCGCTTCGCGTGCCCGGCGTTGCTCCTTTCAATCCATCGCTCGTGTGAAAAGCACGTCGAGCACCTTGCGTGCGATGCCCCACAACTGCTCGCCTAATCCACGAGGCGGGAATGTCCTCCCTCCCCATGAACCGGAGCGCCGGCGTCCTCACCGGCTTTGGCGTTATCCGCGTCTCCGCGGTGAATTCGTGGGACTCGCGGGGCCTGCGCGCAATCCTCGTCGCTGAGGTCGGCCATGTGTCCCTTATTAACCAGTCAGACAATGCAGCCCGTTCATCCCCCTGCACCAATCCTCAAGGTCTGGTCCGCGGCAGGTAGCAATTTCGCAGTTTGGCAATCTGTTGGGCAGTGAGTTGGCTTTCCACCTCGCGTAGAATTGCCGTCGCTGTGGTGTCCTTGAGTTCGACTGCGCGGTTCAACCACAGCCACGCCAAACTCGCTGACTCGGGTGTCAGCGCGGAGCCACTGCGATACAACTTGCCTATCTGACGGCATTCCGCCGCATTTCCCAGTTCGATGGCTCGATGCACACGAGTAACGGCGTCACGAATGCGCTGATCTTCGGGAGAACCGACCAATACTGTGCCTTCAACAATTCTGCCAAAGATATGCGTTGGGCTGCCGTCCACCCGCTGAAGCACCAGCATCCATTGTGCGAAGGAAACGTAATCACGCGGCGTTCCCACCCCAAACCGGTAACGTTTGGCCAACTCCGAGGCATCAGTGATCAGGGCACGCATCTCTCGCGGCGAATAATCCTGAGCGCCGTCGCGTTCGAAACTTGAAGCTCGTTTGTCAGCCGAGCGGCGAAATAACTCCAGCGGGGTCTCGGACGAATCACGAGGTTCTGCCAGGCCCTGGCTGTAGAGCGAAGCAAGCTTCTCCATCATTTCAACTCCCATCTGGTCCCCGGCATATCTCGCCCAGAACACTGCCCGCTCAACATTCGGGGGAGTGCCCTTGCCCCCAAGGTAAAAGTCCACCAGGTGCGTGGCGGCATGGTTCATTCCGTTCGATGCAGCGCGTTCGAAGCAGCGCAAGGCCGTGACGTAGTCAACTTTTGGGACGGTGCCAGCTTCACCATTCATCAGGAAATGTCCAAACCAATCCAGTGCCCAAATCGATCCGTCCTCGATGGCTTGTTCAAAATGTTGGCGGGCTTTGATGGCGTCGACAGGCACGCCACTACCTCTGCCATAGGCATCGGCAAGGATGGCGAGTGCATCCGCATGTCCTTGCTTCGCAGCATGCCTGGCCCATTCAAGACCCTTTTCGGTGTCCCTTGCCGTGCCCGTGCCACTCAAATAAAAGCGCGAAAGCATGTGCTGTGCATCGGGCAATCCGAGCTCGGCCGCGCGTTTCAACCAGGCAAAGGCTTCTTCCTCTCCCGATCGGTTGTTTGCATAAAATGAAGCGCGCGCGTAATAGAACTGCGCGAGCGCGTTGGTGCGCTGCGCTTCGCTCAGGAGCTCCGGCAACGGCCTGTTCGTCCATTGCGAATCGTTTTTGCTCTCGATCCACCAACTCGCGCCCGATACCGTGTATGCTGCGGCAATTAGAGCTGTCAGATTAATTCGAAGAAGCATTTGTGATAGCGCGCCTTTCATGAGACCTCACTTGCGGGAGGCAGGTTTTTGACGAATGAGCCGTAGGGCGGCAGCACGTTCAGTCTTGTCAAGAATGCCATCGCCGTTCGTGTCGCATTCCTCCAACTTCAGGCCAAAATTTGTCACCCAGGTTCCCGATCGGTTAATCTCGCTGGGTAGTCTCGGATCTGCCATGAAATCGAGAAATTCAGCGCGCTCCAACGCGGCGTCGCTATCCAAATCGAACGGTCGCGCGAGAGGAAATGGCTCCACGTTGCTGCCCAGCAGACGCTCAGCAAACGTGGATGGATTTGCCGACACCAGAGTTGCGAATTCAAGATTACTCAGCTTTCCGTCCTGATTTTTGTCCGCGTTCGCGAACATTTTTTCCCATTCTGGGCCGTGCTCTTTCAGGGCACGAGCACGGGCCGCCTCGATACGCGACGAGAATTCTTTCTGCCACGTTGTGTCCTGCCGCATCGAACGCCGTTCCATGTCGTCGAGCCATCCATCGCCATTCTTATCGAAACGGCCGAGGGCCGGGGCATCAATTCGTTCGCGGGCACCTTGTTGTTCGCGGGCCCGGGCTAGGGCGATTTGCAAATCAGCCTTGGGAATCCACAACAGGAATGCAGGCTCAGCCACCTGAATGGCCAACCCATCGGGAGTCGCAAGGAACATCGGGGGTGGCCACGACTTCTTGTAGGCTTCAGCCTCCGCGGCCAGATCGCGCGCGAAATCCAGTTCCAGTTCCAGTCCTCGATCCAGTGTAGGATCAAAAAACAGCAATGTGGGCGGCGCCAGCTCGAGTTTCAATACCCGAAGCTGGGGGTTGAATAATACCGGAAATAACCAGATGCCAGAGCCATCGAACTGGGCGACGCGATTGTAAGAAACGCTTTGATCCGGTACTCGCCAAAGCGGCGGCGTATAGGGATCTACGCCTCTTGGGGATCCTTGCACCGGCGGCATCCAAGCAAAATATTCGAACCAGGTGGTATTTGGCCGCCATCCTCCAAAAAGTCTCACTCCGCCGCATTCGCCTGATTGCCTGAAGAAAACGCCTTGCGGTTCCAGTTGCAGACTTTCCCCACAGTTCGTCACCGAGATGACGGCTCGCCAATCATTTTGCTTTGATTCAAATCTCCACACTTGTTTGCCGACCAGCGTGTAAAGATTGTTGTCCGGCCACACGGTCAAAACAGCGCCATTAAGGTGGGCAGAGTCGAGCGCGGAAACTGGAGGATTGCGACGCTTGCTGGCAAGTATCCGAGCTTCGTCTGTGTCCAGCTTTACTTGCACAATCGTTTCGGCCCCGCTTAGTACCACGCTATTGCTCCACAACAAAGGAGTGCCGCTAATCGGCACGGAGATTTTTTTCCAGGTTCCTTTCGCATCTCTACGCCATAAGGCTTCCTGGCCAGCGACGAAGATTTCTCCATTTCCCACCTGCACGATGCGTGCCCCCGGCGGAACGTCCTGTTCAAATGGAGTCTCAATGAGTTCAGGACGGAGAGTGGTCGGATTGAACTTCATCACGGCTGCTTTTTGGTGTGCGCCTTGAACGGTGCTGTCCTGAGTCACTGCAATCATCCAGAGATTTCCGTCCTTCCAGAACATGTCTTTCAGCGGCCAGCGATACGGAAATGTTCTGCCGGGGGGAAGCGGCTGTTCGTCCTGACGCCACACGCGGGCCACGGTGAGCCGCGCGCGTTCGTCCGCCTTTGCAAGGGTTGCACCCGATGAAGTTTTTGTAATCCCCAATGCCTGCTGTTGTTCCCGCAGTAGCCTCAGCGCGGTTGTCACAAGTTGCTTGCGACCTGTGCGGTCGCGTTGCTGGAACTTCTGTTCGGCGCTTTCAAAGCCGGGAATGAGATCGGCAAGTTGTTCAGGTTTCATTCGGGCAATTGGGAATGAAACGACTCTGAGTCGCGCGTTGGTGTCGGTGGCTGTTCGTAAAATATCTTTCCACTCAGTGTAGCCATACTCTGGATCCAATAAGGCGATTTGCTGGGGCGCTGAGTCTCTGAGTTGACGAAGTACATCCGCTTGGGGAACACCCCAATCTTTGATCCGAAAATGCGCGTTTGAGATTATTTGTGCCGGCGGAAACAACTCGCTCCTTGCGCCCAAATCACGATGAGTCGTACGAATTTCCTTAAAAATCCGCGCGGCTTTCTCCACCTGAGACGGATCATTACTTAAGGACATGATCAGTTGGTTGGCGTCTGCTTGCCTCAGCAAATTGGAAGAACCCGCCATTCGATTCAGGAATTGCAACCAGAGGACACGGCCCTGCTCCTGGTCTTTTGCGGTCCATCCAGCGATGGGAGGATCCGGCGGCTGCGGCCTGTTTCCCAGCATGACCTCTCTGGCCGTATCATACGCTGGCAGCGACGGCAGAGTTTCATAGGCACGTATGGCCTGTGCCGGCGTATCAAACCAAAGTCCGCCTGATTCCCACCATGCCGCCACCAACGAATTCACGGCGACACGATTGACAAAGTAGTTGATGCGGGGCAGGGCCGGTCCAGTGAGGGTTCGCGACTCACTTGATGCAGCCACTGAAGCGCGATTGGTTGTCAGCCATTCGTTGAGTTCTCTGGCTAATGCCCGCACACGTCGGAGGTCTTCGTCATGATCCATGCGGTAATCCACGTTCTTGTAATAGGGTTCCAACATTCGAGCCGTCACGGGGAGCAGATGCAGGCCAAACTGAGTCCAATTCGCATCAAGTCCGTTTGTCTGCTGGCCGAGTTGCTGACTGCATTCACGAAACAATTCCAGTGTCTGCGCGGTACTGGGTAGAGCCTCGAGTGAAGGAACAGCATAGAATCCGTATTTGTCGGTCCTGTCGTGACCCAGTCCCACATAGCCGCGCATTTGCAGGGCAAGGGAACCCCGTGCCTGGATGCGAAGCGCCGCAGTCATTGTCGTGCGCTTGCCCAAAAACCAGCTGGCATCTGCCGACTCGCGTGCTTGCTCCCAAAGGCCCCACGTCGCCGCCCACTGCGCTTCCTTGAAAAACTTTTCTGCTTCCGCCGATGCCTGCCAAACGGGACTGGACTGTTTCTTTCCGATCGCGGCCAGAATGTTCGTGACCAATCCGTCGATGAAGTCGCTGAGAAAGGCGCTCTGTCCCGCAATCCGCATCGCCAATGGCGCGCTATTGGGCGGCGCAACGCGGGCATCGATCGTCAGATTCTTCAACGAGACAACGTCCCGATTGATCGTGCCATCGATGACGTAAGCGCCCTTCCAGAATGATTCCTCCACGGCATTGAAATCGTTTTCACGCTGGAGCGCTTCCATTTGATTTCGCTCCAACACAAACACCGCTGGCTCAATTGCAAGACGGAGGCGTAGTAAAGTTGTAAGCTCCTTCTCCAATGTCGTGCCTCCCGCGATTGGGACGGAAAAGTGCAGGCTCCCGATGGAAACCGGCACGGCGTCTCCCTCTTTTACGTTAAGCTTGGGCAGAATCCGCTCGGCTCGTGCGGCGTACGATGTGGCCCAAGCCGTCAAATTCGAAACTGGCAAAGTAAATTGATCGTGAGCCAGCACGATGCCCGGTGCCGTCGCAACAACCCGAATTGAGAGCGAGTCGCTTGCTCGCTGCTCTACCAAGACAACGCCCTGGGCGCCGAGCAGCTTTCCCACCCGAAGGGCGGACTGCGGTTGTTCCAGCGATAGTTGTTGCTCACGCGCCACGCGGTCGATGTCACTGCGCTCGAGCAAAACGACATTCGTCAGCTGTGAAAAAGGAGGTGATAAGAGGTCGGCGAAAGTCCTGGCGTCGCTGTTTACTGGGACAACCGCGAGCCTGGTTAGATCTGCTCCCACCGCTGATAACACGCACAACACTCCGCAAAGCAACGCGGCTCGCAGCAGCCGAAGGGAACTCATGCCAGTGGATACTGTGCTGCCTTGTGAAAACGTCAAACTAGAACTCACCGTTGATTGTGCGTCCATTTTGTCCAATTGGACAACTCGCTCGCGCTTATCCTTTGAACTTTTATCAAATTCAGGGGAAGCGTTTCTCACTCCTGCATCGTCACCATGAGCCCGACTCGATTTCGTGGACAGGTGAGGGCAGCGGCACGGTGTATGCCCTGAAAAATCCAGAAGCCAAGGTTTCGGAATCTTGAAGCGGGGCGACCCCATGAACCGGAGCCCCGGCGTCCCCGTCGGCTTTCGACCATTCGTCACTCGTTCATTCGACCTTCGACATTCACTCACTCACCCTCTTCGCCCTGGGGACTTCCGCCGACGACCGGCGTGCGCCTGGGAGCGCAAGTCCACATGGCAACAGCCGGAGCGCGGGCTTTCCAGCCCGCAGCAAGAGGCGCTCCCCAAGATTCGACCCTCGTCATTCCTCCGTGTCTCTGTGGCCAATCAGTTTTGCCCGCGCGCGCGCCGGGGGACCGCGGCCAAAAGCGGCCAAAAGTCGCCAAAAGTGGCCAAATCGCGCCGGTGCCCAAAAGTTGCGGGAGCGTTTTTGCCAAACGAACCCATCTTGGAGTCGGAGCGCCGGCGTCCCCGCCGGCTTTGGGGCTGAAAACTCATCAGCCGGGTTCATTCGATCCTCGACCTTCGCCCGTCGCCCGTCGTCCGTCTGTCGTCTGTCGTCTGTCGCCCCTCTTCCCCTCTTCTGACCCGCCCACTTTCCCACTTTCCCGCCCCCTCCAAAACCCGCGCGCGCGCCGGGGGGGACCGGTGCCAAAAGGTGCCAAAAGGTGCCAAAAAGTGCCGTCGCCTTAAACGTTCGGCCCCGGCTTGCTCCCTCGTGATATTATGTCTGCAAGGGCGGTACAAGTTCATTCGGCATTGACCCTCGCGGGAATGCGTTTATCGGCCTGTTGTTTGTCGGGTCGGCGTTGTTATTTCGCAAAGCCGCTGGTGGGGAATCCGCCTCGGCCGTATAAGATGGTGCGGCCCCGAACCACCCGTAACGCCCTTTCAGTGAAACCCGTCTCAATTCAGCAGGGCATGGGGTGCTCCTTCAAATAGGGTTCCAGGCCGAAGCTAAGAAACGAATGAAGAGACTCGGAACATTTGGCCGTGGAATGGAGGTTCTTGTTGCCCTGACCTGCACGCTGGCCCTGCGTTGCCCGGCGGAGCCGGCGGCCGACCCGGACTTCATCTCCCTCCAGGCCGATGCCAGGAAGTCCTTCAAAGACGTGGTCACCCCATTCGTGGACACTTATTGCACGCGCTGTCACGGGCAGGATCGGCAGAAGGGCGGAATCAACTTCGGACCGGCCCTCAAAAAACCCGGCGAAACGGCGTCCAGCAAACGATGGAAGCAGGCGGTGGCCATCGTGAAATCCCACGAGATGCCGCCCGATGGCGCGAACAAGCAGCCCACGGACGAGGAGCGTCAGAAGTTTCTGGACGGGATCAGCAAGATCAAGTTTCTCAGTTCCAAGGATCCGGGTGCCTTTGTCATCCGTCGTTTGACCAAGGTGGAGTACGGCAACACCCTGCATGACTTCCTCGGTGTGAATACCAAGGTTGCCGACGACCTGCCGGACGAGGTTTTCGGAGAGGGGTATTTGAACACGCTGTCACCGCTCCAGTCGGAACAGTATCTCGCCATCGCCAATGAGGCGCTTGATCAGAGTCTGGGTCCGAAGGATGGGCCGCCGACCAGGGCGGAAAAGCAGCTTTTCGGCAGGACCCCGGCTCCAGGCACTGACGAGCGGGAGGCGGCCAGAAAGGTCGCTCGCTCGCTGGCGCGAAACGCCTATCGTCGGCCTCCCTCGGAGGCGGAACTGGATGTTCTCCTGCAGGTATTCGATTTGGCCCGCGAAAACAAACTCGCCTATCCAGCGGCCCTGCGCTTGACGCTCAAGGCAATCCTCGTCTCCCCCCAGTTCCTTTTCATCACCCCGGCCGTGGAGGCCGCATCGGGTCGCTCGATTGTTCCGCTGGATGACTATCAACTGGCCTCCCGGTTGTCGTATCTGTTGTGGGCTACGATGCCCGATGCCGAGTTGTCGGCCCTGGCCGATCGCGGGAAACTCCACCAGCCCGCCGTGTTGAAAGCGCAGGTTAAGCGTCTGCTGGAGGATCCGCGTTCGCGGGCGTTGTTTGACGGTTTTGGCGCCCAGTGGCTCGGCCTGGGAAGCCTCGAGAACAAAACTTTCGACCCCGCCAAATTCCCCCAGATGACCGGCCCGATGCGCGCTGCGATGTACGACGAGGCTCGTCTGTTCTTTGAAAGCATCGTGCGTGAAAACCGGAGCGTCGTCAGTCTGGTGGATTGTGATTACACGTTCCTCAACGGGACCCTGGCCGCGCTCTACGGCCTCGATAAAAAAGTCACCGGATCAAAATGGCGCAAGGTCAAGCTGGCCGATGCCAATCGCGGAGGCATTCTCGGGATGCCCGGCATTCTGGCGGTGACTTCGTTCCCCGAACGCACCAGTCCCGTCAAACGCGGCGTGTGGGTGCTCGAACAGGTGCTGGGAGAACACGTCCCTCCGGTCCCGCCCAACGTCCCGGCCCTCGACAAACAGGACCGACACGCCATCGAGAATCTGACCCTGCGCCAACGCACGGAGCTGCACCGCAAGGATGCTGCCTGCGCCAATTGCCATAAGACCCTTGATCCCATCGGTTTTGGTTTGGAGAACTTCGATGCCATCGGGCGGTGGCGCGATCGGGATGATACCGGAGGGGCCATCGATGCTGCGGGTGAACTTCCCGGTGGAAAACGCTTTTCCTCACCCAAGGAGCTGAAAGCCATCATCGCCGCGCGATCAAGTGATCTGGCCCGCAACGTGACCGAGAAACTGCTCGCCTATGCCTTGTGCCGCCAGCTTGAAGGCTACGACGAAATCGTCGTCGATCATTTGATGGAAACCATCGCCCGGGACGGCTATCGTATGCAGACTCTCATCACCGAAATTGTGACCAGCTATCCTTTCACTCATCGTCGAATCCAGGAACAGCTCGCATCCAATGAAAAGTAACTTCCTCATCAATCGTCGTACCTGCCTGAAAGGGCTCGGAGCCACTCTCGCGCTGCCGCTTTTGGAATGCATGGGCTGGGCCGATTCGCTGCCGGGGAAGCCTTACCGACCGCCGGTCCGCCTCGGATTCATGTACATGCCTCACGGGGTCATCATGGATCAGTTCTGGCCCGAGTGTCCGGAGAGTTTCCTCGAAACGCCGCCGCCGGCCCTGGAATCGCTGCGTCCCGTCCTCGATCGGTGTTTGTTGATGAAGGGCATTTCCGGAGTTGCGATCGCCCCATTCAATGGCGCGCCGCATGCGCTCGAGTTATCGACCTGGCTTACTGCGATGCTGCCGGATGCCAGCACCCGCAACCGGATCAACATCGGAATTTCGGCGGACCAGATTGCCGCCAATTACGTGGGCGGATTCACCCCGTTGCCCTCCTTGGAGCTGGCCACGATGCCCCAGACCCACAAGGAAAATCAGGAAGGTCTCAACGAGGGTTATTATTCACATTGTAGCTTTCGCTCCGCGACCCAGGCCGTCCCGGCCGAAATCAATCCGCGCAGCGTTCTCAACCGGCTCTTCGGGAAGTCTGATCGGCCCGGGCATGTCCGCCCGGCCGACCCTCTCGATCGGCAGATGTTGGACCTGGTGATTGGCGGCGCCAAAGACCTTCGCCGGAAACTGCCCCGGGACGATCAACACAAGCTGGATGAATACCTGGACAGCGTTCGCGCTGTCGAACGCCGCATTGCCGCCATCGAATACCGCCAGAAGGAGGCCGCGCTGGAGAAGGCTGGAGTCAGCGTCACTAAACGCAACGCTTCGGATTCCCCGCCCCTCGAGGTAAAAATTCCCGAGGGGGACAAACGCAGCGAGTACATGCAGGTGATGTGTGACCTCAATGTCCTCGCCTTCCAAACCGATACCACCCGCGTCAGCACCTACATTGGCTCGACCCCCAACGGTGTCTCCTATCCCGAACTCGGATTCCGGAACGAACATCACTCTCAAACCCATCACAACAACGAAGCCGAGAAGGTCAGGAAGGTTGCGGCCATCACCGCCTTCAACATCGCCCAGTTCGCCTACATGGTGAAAAAGATGCATGCCCTGCGCGAGGGAGACGGCACCCTGCTCGATAACTGCATCATGATGTGGGGCTCCGGCCTTGAAGACGGCAACAAACACGAACGTAAAAACCTGCCCTTCATCGTCGCGGGCAAGGGCGGTGGATCCATCAACACCGGACGGTTTCTGCCCGACACCCAGGGCAATCAAGGCGACCTGCTCACCACTCTCCTCGCCTGTGCTGGCATTCCCGTGGACCGCCCCGTTGGCATCGCCACCAAACAGCTCAAGGAGATGACCACCATTCTCTAGGCCCGCGACCTCGTTTCACGGTATGGCTCGCAAAATGATCATTTTCGCTGGCGGCGGAGTTGGGGAGTTTTGGACGTGGCGTTGGCCCAAGCGGGACGGCACATACAAATATGAACCTTACCGCAGTGTGGCCCATCTCAGGATGTGGGAGTCAGTACGTCGAGGTGAGTCCCCATGCTGTCATTATGAAAGAGACGGGCAGATTGTCCGGTTCAAGGTCCGTGCCATCCCGAAGCATGGACGATTGGAGTGTACCCACTTTGAGTTTGGGCAAACCAGCGCGGCCTGATCATGCGCGAGGCTGTGTGAGAAGCTTTTCGATATCTTGAGGGCGAGCCGGATCCGCACGGGTGGCAAGCTGTTTCCAAAAAATCTGTGCGGGCGTTCTCCCGAGTTGGTTCCGCTCTTCCCCGGTGTCCGGGGGGCCGTGGAGTGGTTGACGGAAAAAAGGGGCTCCCGCCCGGCGTTTCAGGCCGGTTGGGCCGCACTTTCTTTCACCGCCGCCAGCAGTTCCTCGAAGCTCACCAGGTTAAGCACGCGTTTGAGGTTGTAGCAGAGGGTGATCAGGCTCCACTCGGCCTCACCATCTCCAGTCCTTTGACCAGAAAGTAGGTGTAGCCAAACCACCGCTTGATGGTGCCGAAGGGATGTTCGACCAGCGCCTTTCTTGATTTCATTTTCTCTGGGTGCGCTCCGACCCGCGCGGCCATCGCGTCCATCTGGTCTTCGTCTTCCTCGCGCGTGATGGTGCGGTTGCCTTTGTTGCGCGTGCACTTTTCCTTGAGCGGACATTTCGCGCAGGCGCTGGTGCGGTAGTAGCGCAGGGCCCGGCCCTTCTCATAGGTGTTGAAGCGGTGGGGCAGCTCCACGCCCGCCGGGCAGTGGTAAACGTCCTTCTCGGGGTCGTAGTGAAAATCTTTCTTGGCGTATAAGCCCAGCCGGGTGTTGGCACTGGTGTCGGCCTTGCGGATGTAGGGGGTGATGCCCCGCTCCACGCACAGGCTCACGTCGGCGTTGTGGCAGTAGCCGGGGTCGGCCACCACTGCGAGTTGTTCCACGGCGAGTGTTTCCTTGGCCTCGGTCGCCATGCCGGAGAGTTGCTGCAGGTCCGTGCCTTCGTTGGTCACGTCCTGGGCCACGATCAGTTTGTGCTTCGCATCGACTGCGCTCTGGCAGTTGTAGCCGATGACCGTGCCCTGGCTGGCGTGCATTTTCCGCGCGTCGGGGTCGGTGGTGGAGACTTGCTTTTCGTCCTCCAGCTGGCCCAGCAGTTCCTCGTGCCAGCCTTTCTTCTCGCGCAGCGCGGCGATCTTTTCCTCCAGCTCGGCGCGGGTGGGTTTGGATGAAGTAGTTTCGCTCGCATCCCCTGCGTCCAGCGCGGCGGTGTATTCGGCCAGGCGGGCGTCGGCCCGCGCAAGCAGTTCCTGGAGTTTCTGCTCGTTGTAATTGCGGTCGCGCGCGTTCACCGCCGCCAGCTTGGTGCCGTCCAGCGCGATAAGTTCGCCGCCAAAGAGCTTCAGCTGGTGGCAGAGCAGATGGAACTGGCGATGGACGAGCTTGAAGCTGGCGCGATGGTCGCGGCGAAAATCGGCGATGGTTTTGAAGTCGGGGGCCAGCTTGCGCAGGAGCCAGATGAGTTCCAGGTTGCGCTGACATTCCCGCTCCAGCGCCCGCGAGGAACGGACGCGGTGCAGGTAGCCGTAGAGGTAGAGGCGCAGGAGATCGCCCGGATGATAGGGCGGCGCGCCGGTGTGGGCGGCGATGGCCTTGGGAAAACCCAGCGCGAAGAGATCGAGCGAGCCGACGAAGGCGTCGATGAAACGCACCGGGTTATCCGGCGCGATGTAGTCCTCCAGCCGCTCGGGCAACAGATGCACCTGGGAACGATCCAGACCGCTGCGATGGTTCATGGTTGAGTCCGATCCACCCGCGCCCTAAAACATTCAAAGGAAATGGAAAGGTTTTCACACAGCCTCGCGCTCCAGCGATTCGAAGTATCCAGCCGTCCACCCGTCCCGCGGGCTGTGCCCGTGCGGAAGCACTCGCACAGTTCGGGTCGGTAGCCCCGCCTAGCCGCGTCCATGCGTACTAGCACCCAAAAATGCAGACAGCACGGCCATCTCGAAATCTCTGTTGAGTGTGAGGACGCATCGGCGCTCTCGCGCAGTCTTCGTTGGTTTCTCGATTGGATCGAGAGTGAAGTCGCAGGTGGCAGGCGCTTCCTGCCGGAGCAGACCATTCAGGTTGGGTGGTCGATTCTGGAGATTCGTCAACGCACCGATGGTACGCTGGGACTTTTTGAGCCTGACTTTCACAGCATGCCGGTGAGGTTCGTTGACAGCGTGTCGAGCACGTTGCTTCACCTCTTTGTTCAGAAGAGTGTTGCCGAAAGCTTGCGGTTGGAAGAGGAGCTTGCGCTGCCTTCGTTGCGTGAAGGCGCGATTGTTTGCGCTGAGTTCGGTTCGACCGAGGGCTTCATCATGAGCCGGATGGCCCCGAATGCAGGCTACTCGGGCTGGTTCTTCGGCTGCGATAGTCCGGAACACGACCACCAGTCGCCGGATGCTTTACGACACGTTTCGCTCTACGAAGCGGTGACCCGTCACGGTAACCGCACTATTCCATTTCTTGCTTTGCCACCTGACACATTTGTTGGCTTCGGTGGCCCGGTTCCATATTTCTCACGCGGAGAGACTGAACTTGTGATTCGCCCTGGTTCATATTTGCATAAAAAGTATGTCGAGAAAGCGGCCTAATCGGGGCACGGAAGCGAGTCGACGGTTTTGGGATTCGTGTCCGCTCTAAATTTTACGGAAAATGAAGAGCCTGACCATCGCTTCAGGCATTCATCAAGTCCAAAGGTTATGCAGCATATCGAGAAACTTACCGCAGAGGAGGCGCGAGGCGTTCTGTCTCAACTGGTCTCACTGCTTCAAAATGCGGTGCATGATGGTGCCTCCATCGGGTTTACCCAGCCTCTGCTCGTCGATGTCGCCGAGCGGTATTGGCACGATGTCTTTCGCGAGGTGGCGCAGGGTTCGCGAATTTTGCTCGTGACGCGGCGGGAGGAGGTCGTTGTTGGCAGTGTGCAGTTGGGACTCTGTACCCGCCCAAACGGCTTACACCGGGCGGAAGTCCAGAAACTATTCGTGCATACACGCTGGCGGCGCCAGGGCCTGGCCAAGGCCTTAATGACGGCCATCGAGCAGGAGGCCCGTGCTGCGCGCCGTTCTTTGCTCTATCTCGACACCGAGCCCCACAAGCCAGCCGCCGCGATGTACGAGCGGACGGGCTGGATTCGGGCTGGCGAGATACCAGGCTACGCTTGCAGCCCCGATGGTCATTTGCACGGCACGGCATTTTACTATCGAACGATTTGTATATGAAGCTGTTTGACCATCTCGCCTCGATTCTCAAACCCGCCACTATGGTGAGCATCAACCTTACGAATTTAGTACCCCCCTCGAGATTGGGAGACCGGACTGGGCGCCCACCCCGCTCGATTAATATCGCGCCCTGGCAAGCCGGGAAAACTCGTCGAATTCACGGTGCTGCGGCCTTTTTATGTGCAATTTGCCCGATTCATGGCTCGTTCCTAGTGCAAAACACCGGAACGAAGTCATGGAAAGTCATGATTTCAATAGTTAGCCATGGCACCCGCAGTGCTGAAGTGAGGCAGGGATACAAACTCTCCCTCCAAACATAACTATGAAAACGAAAACACAATGGATCGGGTTGGTGTGCGCGGGGGTAGTGGCAGTCGCGGTGACGGGTTGTGACCGAACCGTTTCCAGCGAGGAACAGACGAAGGTCAGCCGCGATGGAACCGTGACCACGAAGGAAAAGAAGGAAACGGTCGCTCCGGATGGCACCGTCACGAAGAAGGAAGAAGTCAAAAAGACCACGCCGTAAAACTGTGGCTTTTAGTTTGTTGAGGAGAGGCTAGTTTCAACAGCCTGGTCTCAATTCAGCGAAGGCAACTTGCGCGCAGGCGCGAGTTGTTTTGTTTGTGTGGACGGGTAGCGGGGCTGTGCCGGGAAATTTAGGCGCGCTGGACCAGCTCAAAAAATTGCGGCCGTTGCCGTTTGATGAACATCTTTGACGCCAAGTTTTTGTTCGCCTCCCTGATTTGGGGATCGATCGGTGTCGGGTATTTCATTTACGGCAAGAAGCAGCAGGAGATGGTGCCCCTCATCGGAGGCCTGGCCATGATCGGTATCTCCTACTTGGTCGGCAGCGCGCTGATCATGTCCCTTCTCGGCGTGGCGCTGATCATTGCGGTTTATCTGTTGGTGAAACGCGGGTGAACCCCCGAGGCCCGACGCGTATTCGGACCCCGAAATCTCCTGGAGGACAAAGTTGACTTGCTGGCATCGATTCATACAGTCGTTTGAAACGGTCGTATGATACGCCGGGGAAATACAAGATCACGCATCCTTGATGTGGCCGAGGCGCTGTTCGGGGAGAGTGGACTGGATCGGGTTTCGATTCGGGACATTACCAGGAAGGCGAACGTAAACCTCGCGGCCATCAACTACCATTTCGGCAGCAAGGAGGATTTGATTGCCGCGGTGTTCGAGCGCCGGCTCGTTCCCGTTAATGAAGCGCGCCTGGCCGCGCTTGACCGCGCCGAGAAGAAGGCCGGCCGGCGAATTCCCAGGCTGGAGGATATTTTGGATGCGTTCATTCGCCCGGCTCTGCAGTCCTCGCTCGATGCCTCCGCGGGCGGCGCGGCATTTTCGAAGTTATTCGGCCGCTGCCTCTCCGAGCCGAGCCCTGAAGTGGAGACTCTCTTGAAAAGGCAGTTTGAACCTTTGGCGGAGCGGTTGCACCAGGCGTTGAAAAAATCGCTTCCGCGCCTGTCCCGCTCGGAAATTTTCTGGCGCATGAAATTCACCTACGGAGCGCTGCATCACTGGCTTTTGACCAGGGACAAATTCCGGCCGGACTGGGTGGAGGAGATCGAGGTTGAAGCCCAGATTCAAAAACTCATCTCGTTCGCGGCCGCTGGCTTCCGGGCGGCCTGATTATCCGATTTTATGAGATCAAATCTTTTGCAGGGGTTTTTTCAGGCGCTTGCGGTGTCACTCGTGGTTTTTCAGGCGGCGTGCGGAAAAAAGGAAACCAAGGCCCCGGTGCCTCCGCCTCCCGAAGTCTCCGTGCTGGCGGTGGCGGCGGAGCGCGTCAACCGCACCACCGAACTCCCGGGGCGGATTAGTGCCACGAGGGAAGCGCAAGTGCGCGCACGCGCCACGGGAATTCTTTTGCGCCGGTTCTTCGAGGAAGGTTCCAACGTCAAGGAAGGGCAGCTCCTGTTCGAAATCGATCCCGCGCCTTTGCAGGCAAGCCTCAGCAGCGCCAAGGCTTTGATGGCGAGGGCGGACGCCACGTTGAACGAATCCAAAGCCAATGTGGCTCGCTATCAGGAACTGGTTCCCATCAATGCCATCAGCAAACAGGTTTACGATCAGGCCCTTGCCACGCGGGGCCAGAACGAAGCAGAACTGCTGGCCGCGAAGGCCGCGGTGCAAACGGCCGAGTTGAATCTCGGTTACGCCCGCGTCATCGCGCCGATTTCAGGACGAATCGGAAAGGCACTGGTGACCGAGGGCGCGCTGGTCAGCGCGTCGGATGCAACCCAACTCGCGGTGATTCGCCAGCTCGATCCGGTTTATTTTGATTTCACCCAGTCGAGCACGGAAGTGTTGCGGCTCAAGCGCGCCATGGAAAGCGGCGCCCTCGAAAGCGTGGCCGGTGAAGCCCGCGTCACGTTGATTCTGGAAGACGGCACAGCCTACCGGCACGCCGGCAAATTGTTGTTCTCGGACATCGTCGTGGATCCAACCACGGGCATGATCACGCTTCGCGCCCAGATTCCCAATCCGGAAAACCTCCTGCTGCCCGGGATGTTTGCCCGCGCGCAGATCATCGAAGGCGTCAGCGCCAACGCCCTCACCGTTCCGCAACGGACGGTCACCCGCGGGCCGGGAGGAGAATCCAGCGTGCTGGTGGTCACGGATGAAAACAAAGTTGAGGCGCGAACCATCGAAATTGATCGCACCGTCGGAAACAAAGTCATCGTGACGAAGGGCCTGAAGGCCGGCGAACGAATCATGGTGGAAGGTTCGCAAAAAGCCCTGCCCGGTTCGGTCGTGAAGCCGGTCGCCTTTACGCCGCCTTCATCAGGGACCCAGCCGAAGGCCAACTGAGGAAACATCATGGCCCAATTTTTCATCAACCGGCCGGTTTTCGCCTGGGTCGTTTCCATTCTCATCATGATTTTGGGGGCACTCGCGATCACCCAGCTGCCCGTCGCTCAATATCCAAACGTGGCGCCGCCTTCCATTTCTGTGTCGGCCAATTACGCCGGCGCTTCTGCGGAAACATTGCAGGAGACGGTCACCTCGGTCATCGAGCAACAACTCAACGGCATCGACAACCTGCTCTACATGTCGTCCAGCACCGACGCGTCCGGACTGGCGACCGTCACCCTGTATTTCCGCCCCGGCACGAATCCCGACACGGCCCAGGTCCAGGTGCAGAACAAGGTGCAACTGGCCCTGCCCAGCCTGCCGCAGACCGTTCAGCAGCAAGGTGTCGTGGTCGCGAAGGCCACGCGCAACTTCATGATGTTTTTCACGCTTTCGACCGTGAACGACAGCCTGGATGAAGTGGCGCTGGGCAACTACATCGCGTCCAGCGTTCTCGATCCAATCCGGCGCGTGTCCGGGGTCGGTGAGGCCAACATGTTCGGTTCCCAGTACGCCATGCGCGTGTGGTTGAATCCGGACAAGCTCAATAGTTTCAACCTCACCGCGGCCGACGTGGCGGCCGCCATTCAAAATCAAAATGCACAAGTGCCGGTCGGGCAGATCGGGGCGACGCCCGCCGTCGAAGGCCAGCAGCTGAATGTCATCATGCAGGCCCGCGCCACCCTTCGAACGGTCCCGGAATTTGAAAGCATTCTGCTGCGCTCCAATCCTGATGGCTCCCGCGTGGTGTTGAAAGATGTGGCCCGCGTCGCGCTGGGCGCGGAGAATTACGGCACCCAGGCGCGGGTCAACGGCCACCTTTCCGCCGCCGTGGCCATCAAGCTCTCGCCCTCAGCCAATGCCTTGAACACGGCCCAGGCCGTGCGCGAGAAGATCGCCGAGCTCTCCAGGTTCTTCCCGACCGGCGTGCGGGTTGATTTCCCGCTCGATACTTCCACCTTCGTCCGCATTTCCATCGAGGAAGTCCTAAAAACGCTCCTCGAAGCCATCGCGCTGGTTTTTCTGGTGATGTATCTGTTCCTGCAAAACATTCGCGCCACCCTCATCCCGACGATTGTGGTGCCGGTCGCGTTGCTGGGCACATTCGGGGCGATGCTGGCCTTCGGATTTTCCATCAACGTGCTGACCCTGTTTGGCATGGTGCTGGCCATTGGCATTCTCGTCGATGACGCCATCGTCGTCGTGGAGAACGTGGAGCGCATCATGAGCGAAGAGGGTTTGTCGCCCCTCGAAGCGACCCGCAAGGCGATGAGCCAGATTACCGGCGCGCTCATCGGCATCACCCTCGTGCTCACGGCGGTGTTCATCCCGATGGCCTTTTTCGGCGGCTCCGTCGGCACGATTTACCGGCAGTTTTCGCTGTCCCTCGTCTCTTCGATGCTGTTCTCGATCTTCCTGGCCATGTCGCTCACGCCCGCGCTGTGCGCGACGCTGCTGAAGCCGGTTCCCAAGGGGCACAAACATGAGAAGCATGGATTTTTCGGCTGGTTCAACCGCACCTTCGCGAAATCCACCACCCGTTATCAATCGTCGGTCGGCCGCATTCTCAAACACAACCCGCTTTCCATGGTCGTGTATCTCTTGATTGTTGGCCTGGTCGGCCTGCTTTATTTGAAATTGCCCTCGTCGTTTTTGCCCGCGGAAGATCAGGGCTATTTCATTACCAACATCCAGCTGCCGGTGGGGGCTGCAAAAGAGCGGACGGACGAAGTCCTCCGGCAGGTGGAGGAATATTTTCTGAAGCAGCCCGAGATTGAGAGCTTCATCACCGTCGCCGGTTTCAGTTTTAATGGGCGGGGCCAGAATTCGGCGCTGTCCTTTGGGCGGCTCAAGGATTGGAGTCAGCGTAAGGGACCGGATCACACCGTGCAGGCGGTGATTGCGCGCGCGGCCGGAAAGTTTTCCCAAATCAAGGACGCGGTCATTTTCCCGTTGAACCCGCCCGCCATCAGTGAGCTGGGCAACTCGACCGGATTCGATCTGCAGTTGCAGGATCTCGCCGGTTTGGGCCACGAAAAACTTCTTGCGGCGCGCGACCAGCTCCTGGCGATGGCGCGCAACAACCCGGCCGTCATGGGCGTTCGCGTCCAGGGTCTGGATGACGCCGCGCAATTGAAGATCGAGATGGACGAAGCCAAGGCCAATGTTCTGGGCGTGGCTCCCGCGGAGATTAACTCCACCTTGCAAACCGCCTTTGGATCCACCTACGTGAACAACTTCATCAACGGCAACCGAATCCAGCGGGTGATTGTCCAGCTCGACGCCCCGTTTCGCATGTCACCCGACGACGTGAAAAATGTTTACGTTCGCAACCGCACCGGGGCCATGGTGCCCCTTTCAGCATTCACGACGGTGAAATGGATCTACGGCTCGCCGCAGGTGAACCACTACAACGGTTTTCCCTCCTACGAAATCATCGGCTCCGCCGCGTCCGGCCGGAGCACCGGCGAGGCGATGGACGCGATGGAACAGATGGTGAAGCAATTGCCGGCTGGCATCGGCTTTGAATGGACCGGCCAGTCCTACGAGGAGCGCCTGTCCGGCTCGCAGGCGCCGGCGCTTTATGCCCTCTCGCTGCTGGTGGTGTTTCTGTGCCTCGCGGCGCTTTACGAGAGCTGGTCCATTCCGCTGTCGGTCATCCTGGTCGTTCCGCTCGGGGTTTTGGGCGCGCTGCTCGCGACCAAGTTGCGTGGCCTGCCGAACGACGTGTATTTCAAAGTAGGTTTGCTGACCATTGTCGGGCTCGCGACGAAGAATGCGATTCTGATCATCGAATACGCGAAAGACCTCCAGGCTGAAGGCAGGGATTTAATCGAAGCCACCCTGGAAGCCGTTCATTTGCGCTTGCGGCCCATCTTGATGACTTCGTTCGCGTTCATTCTGGGTGTGATGCCGCTTGTCGTCAGCACCGGCGCCGGCTCCGCGAGCCGCAACGCCATCGGCACCGGCGTTGCCGGCGGAATGCTGGCGGCCACCGCTTTGGGCATATTTTTGATCCCGACATTTTATGTGGTGGTGCGGCGCATTTTCAAATTGAAGGCCAGGCCCCGTCCGGCTGCCCAGCCCGATCAAGAAGGCCCTGGCGGCCGCAAGGAGCCGGCCGTATGAACAAACGCGGCTTTCAGGTTGCGCTTCTGGCCACGCTGCTTGGCGGTTGCACCATGGTCCCAAAATACGAACGGCCTCCCGCCCCGGTGGATGGCTCGTGGCCGCCCGTTTCCACTTCGACCAACACGAACCACATCGTGGCCGCGGACATCGACTGGCGGGAGTTCTTTGATGACCCGCGTTTGCAGAAATTGATCGAAATTGCCCTGGAGAATAATCGCGACCTCCGAACCGCCGCGCTGCGCGTGGCCGAGATGCGAGCGCAGTATCGCATTCAGCGGGCGGAACTTTTCCCCGTGGTGACGGGGCAGGCGGGCTACACCCGCCAGCGATTTTCCGGCGCGGTCACCGCTTTCAATGGAGGCACTACGCTCACCACCTACAGCCTGGACGTCGGGGCGGCTTACGAGGTCGATTTGTTTGGCCGGGTGCGCAGTTTGAAGTCGGAAGCGCTGGAAAAATATTTCGCCAGCGAGGAGGCGCGCAAAAGCGTCCAGATGGCCCTCATTTCCGAAGTGGCGACGGAGTATTTGACGCAATTGCGTCTGCTCGAGGCGAAAGCCGTCGCCCATCAAACCCTGCAGGCGGTCCAGTCGTCGTATGATTTGATCAAGCATCGTTTCGACGTGGGCGCGGCCTCGGAGCTGGATCTGCAAACGGCCGACGGGCAGATCCAGGCCGTGCGGGTCACCTCAGCCGATTTCCTGCAAATGCTGGCCGAATCGGAAAATGCGCTCGCGGTGTTGATTGGGCAGCCGCTTCCGCGGGATCTTCCGTCTGGAAAACCGTTTCAACAACAGCATCTCCTTGCGGCTCTGCCCATGGAGGTGCCGTCGGAAGTTTTGCAACGCCGTCCGGACATTGTCGCCGCGGAACACACTTTGAAGGCGGCCAACGCCAATATCGGCGCCGCCCGGGCTGCTTTTTTTCCGCGAATTCTGCTGACTGGCTCCGGAGGAACGGCCAGCGCCAAGCTGACGGATTTGTTCACCGGTCCGTCCATGACCTGGAGCTTCGCCCCTCAAATCACCGTTCCTATTTTCGATTTCGGCCGCAGGCGGGGAGAACTCGACGTGTCGAAAATCGAGAAGCTGATTGAAATCGCGAATTATGAAAAATCCATCCAGAACGCCTTCCGCGAAGTGGCCGACGCGCTGGCCGTCCGTTCCATTCTCGATGACAAACTCAAAGCCCAGGAGTTGCTCCTGAACTCCCAACAAAAACGTTTTGATCTCACCGCCGCGCGCTACAAACAAGGCGTGGATGATTATTTGGCCGTTCTTCTCGCGCAGCGGGATCTCTATATCGCCCAACAAAACCTTCTGCAATTCCAGGCCGCCCGTCTGCTCAATGCCGTCAACCTTTACCGCTCGCTGGGCGGTGGTTGGAAGTTTTGATGGCGCGGTCGCTCCTGGAGCGCCGGAATACAAACCACCAGAACCAGACTGTGCCCAGCGCGCCGCAAACTGCCGCGCCGATGAAGTTGGCCTGCGGACTGATGCTCCATAGCCATGCACCGAGGAACGAGCCGGTCGTCACCACGCAGTCGCGGATAAGGTAATAAGCGCCGTAGGTCCGGGCGCGCAGTTCAGGCGGTGCTTGCGCGATGATGAGTGCCTTGCGGGCTGGTTCACCGAACTCCTTCAAGCCGCGCACGGCGAAGGCCACGGCGAGCCAGGCGAAGTTGTCGGCCCGGAGCAGCGACAGCGGGAACAGCGTGAAAAAGACGAAGGTCGCGAGCACGAACGGACGCTGGCCATATCGGTCGGCCAGATGCGCGACCGGGATGTAACAGATCATTGCTGTCACCATCTCAATGGACACGAGCCAGCCGAATTCCCGGGCGTTGACGCCGCCGTGATTCATCGCCCAGAGAATCACGAAGGAATACGGCAGCCGCTCGCAGAACCGGATGAGGATGTCACTGACCAGCAGTTCACGCAGGGTCGGGTTGAACGACCTGACCACCCCAAGAAAGTTCACTCCTGACTTCGCGGTTGTGCCAGGCGTGTCCGGCGCGGGCTCGGCCATGAACCATTGAAAGACGGCCGTGGTGGCACCGAGCGTGATGCAGCCGAGCAAGGCGTAGCGCACGCCCTGTTCCCAGCCAAAACGCGTGATGAGCCAGCCGCCGACGAGCGGGCCGACCATCATCGGCACGCGGCGCACCATCGACTGCACCCCGATGCCCATGGTGTGCTGGCGTTTGTCCAGTGAGGATGCTACGACGCTGAACGTCGCGGGCAGGGACAGGGCGCTCCAGGCGAGGAACAGGCATGCACCGACGACCAGCGCGAGCCAGTGGTGCCAGATCAGCACGAGGAAATAGCCGGCTAGCGACAACGCGTTGAACAGGAGCAGTGACCGGCGCTGGCCCCAGTGGTCCGTGAGCCAGCCGCCCGGATAGGCATAGACCGCGCCCAGCAAAGTTTGCATCGCGTCGAACAGGCCGATGATCAGCACGCCCGCGCCGAGGCTCTCGAGATACTTGGGCGCGAAGCCCAGCCACAGGCGCTCGCCTGTTCCGGCCAGCACCAGGGCCGCGAGCAGCAACACGTTGTTGCGCCGCAGGGCGAGGAAGTCGGTGATGGAACGTCGCTCGTTCATCGTGGTGCCGCCACGCATTGATTCCGGTAGGGGTGTCGCCGTCAACCCGAACGCCGCATATAAATCCCAGCTCGTCGGGTCAACGATTCGGCGGTGCTCCCATATGGATGAACTCGTCGCGGCTCAACACGCCGTCCTTGTTTGCGTCGAAACGGTCAAAGCGCCTGGGGGCCTCGGCCGCGTCGGGCTGGTTGGCGAGGAATTCATCGCGAGTGAGATGATTGTCCTTGTTCGTGTCCTTCTTCTCAAAGAGCGCGGTGCGGTCCTGAATTTGTTTCGCGGTCAGCGGTTTCGTCACGGCGATTTGCGGCTTGGCTTCAGGAAGTTTGGCGAGCACGGAGCGCATTCGGGAAACGATTTCGAGTTGTTCAGCAGCGAGGTTCTTGGTTTCGAGCGGGTCGGTTTCGTAGTCGTATAGTTCGAGGTCGGCGGTATCGGCGGCCCGGCCAGGGACTTTCCATTCCACCAGACGGTAGCGCGTAGTGCGGACGGCCCGGCCAATGCGTTCGCCGCGCGGGAAGACGTGGAAAGCATAATTCTTCGTGGCGAGATTTGGGTCGTTCAGTACCGGCACGAAACTTTTTCCTTCAATCCCTTGCGGCACCGACGGCGTGGGCAGGCCGGCGAGTTCGGCGAGCGTCGGATAGATGTCCACTGTCTCGATGAGTGCGTTCGTGGCATGAGCTCCTGATTTTGTAACGCCCGGTGCGACGATAATGAGCGGCAGGCGCGCAGTCTGTTCGTAGTTGTCGTGCTTGCTCCACCAACCGTGATCGCCCAGGTGCCAGCCATGGTCGCCCCAGAGCACGATGATGGTGTTCGAGCCAAAGCCCAGTCGGTCGAACTCGTCGAGCACTTTGCCGAGTTGCGCATCCACGAAACTCACCGCCGCATGATAGCCGTGGATAAGAGCGCGCGCCTGGTCGTCGTTGACGAGGCCGACGTCGGGAATGTCGCTGTATTGGCGTAACTCGCCCCAACCACTCGGTGCGTATTTCGGCGCACCTGCGGGCGGTGTCCGAAGAGGAGGCACGGTGAACTTTGAGCGGTCGTAGAGATCCCAATACTTTTTCGGTGCGCAGAAAGGCAGATGCGGCTTGAGGAAACCGACGGCCAGGAAGAACGGTTCGTTTGGCTTCCCTTTTGCGGCTTGCAGACGGCGAACCGCTTCGTCGGCGATTTTGCCGTCGGGATAAGCGTTGTCCGGCACGTCGGGCGATTCGTAAGGAGCACCGCGCGGCAGGCCCCTTGCATCCTGATTGGCGAAGAGCGCTTCTTCGCGGGTCAGCCCCTGCGTCGCGTGGCTCGCCGGCAGCACGTAGGCAATCGACTTCTGGTAAAAGTGCGGCGCACTCCACGACACGGGGTCTTCGTGATTGCCGTGGCCGGTGTGGAAAATCTTTCCCAAAGCTTCAGTGCGATAACCGTGCTGCTTGAAATACTGCGGCATGGTTACCGCGTCCGGCACGGCCTCGCGGAAATTGGTTCCCAGATCATAAATGCCGGACGTGGTCGGGCGCACGCTGGTCAACAGCGCGTTGCGCGAAGGCGCGCACACCGCCTGGTTGCAATAGGCGCGTTCAAACACCACGCCACGCGCGGCCAACCGGTCGATATTCGGCGACTTGATGACTTTGTCGCCGTAACAGCCGAGCAATGGCTTGAGATCATCAACCGCGATGAACAGTACGTTGGGCTTCGGGGCGTCCGCTGCTTGGGTTAACCAAGGCAGACACAGAAGACACCGAATAAGGCAGCGAGCGAAGCGTCCTGCTGCAAAGTTTCTGGCATTCATGGTTCGAGCTCGATCATCCCGGATTCCAGGGGTGTGAGCCAACATTTTGGGGCTCCAACACCATGGGCGCCTCGGTTCACGTCACGCCTCCAATTCCCGAAAGCGCCTCCGCCAGTCCGTGCGGGGAGACAGGCATTGGGGCTTCACGTCGCCCAGCTTTCGTCCTTCCACGCCGACCGCAGCACAGAAGGTTTCATACGCACCCACTCGGATGCGAAAAAGTTGCAGCGACCCGAGCTGGCCCAGATCGCGACAGAGTGCATAATGCGGGTTGGCGCGTAGCTCGGTGTCGAGTCGGCTGGCGAGCAAATCATCCGCATCGCCCTCGATGAATAAGATGTAACGCCAACAGTTTGCATCATTTTCCGGCGAGAGCATGGCGAAGCACGGAGCGAGCCCGGTGGCGGAGCACGCGGTTTCAATGGCACGGGTGACGAAGGCCTCCGCTAGTTTTTCGCCGCAGAGGTCAGAGATACTGCCGCCACGTCCGAGAAAGCGCAGTGAGGGCGTGTGCTCAACGAATCCGTCTACTTCAACGACATCGTCCAGTTGGTAACGCCACAGTCCGCCGCCGGTGGTGACGATGACGCGGTAGCTCACACCGTGTTGCAGTTCGTGTGCGAGTTTCACCGCTCCCTGTTCGTCCGCAAATTCGTAGAAGTGCGACCGAATCGCCACGGGATGCAGGCCGCGAAACGGAATGGAAACGAAAGCTTCGGTGGCAAGTAGACCCTTCGACTGAACGACAACCCCCGGGAACCGGCGTTGCAAATCACGCGCCGGAAGTGACGCTTGGGCGTCGGCCCAGCAGCTCACCACCCGCAGGTGTGGCCACAAGGCATTTGGATAAACCGGCCCTGCCTGGCGGAGTTCAGCGGCTCGGCGCGGCTGCGGTTCTGCCGCCAGGGCTCGCTGCACTTTCGGAGAAAGCCCTTCGGCATATTGGCAGTCGCCATGTTCGACATCGTGCAAGAGTTCATCCCAACGCTTGGATAACGCGTCGAGGAGCAGGGTAAGAAACGACGGGTGCCATACTGAAACCAGCCTTAACCCGCGCTGACGGAGCAGGCAGAGCAAGGTAAAGTAGCGTGCGTCTTCCACGTTCGACACCAGCCGCAACGCCGGGGGCACGGCGAGTGCAGCTTCGACAAATCGCCGGCGTAACCCGCCCAGATAGGCGCTGTCGTCGTCGAAGCCGATCGGAATGGCAGACTCTTGCGGTGGGATTGGCATTGCTGGCGACACGGACCAGTAGGCTGGGCCAAGCGCAACCGTCGGCTGCTGGTTGAATAGGTCCACCATCCACGGCCCGATGGCGGCATTCAGTTCGCGCTGAAAGCCGGCGGTGAAGGGTATGAATTTGCGTCCGTCGGTAGTGCCGCTGGTTGGCAGTAAGCGCGTGACGGGTTCCTGTGTGAGTACTGCCGGCTCACCAAGCCGGGTGCGCGCGATCCACGGCTCTACGGTTTCATAATTCACGACCGGCACACGCTCGCGGAACTCTTCGTAGCTGCGAATTGTGGCCAAGCCGTGGGCCCGGCCAAACGCGCAATCCACGTTGCGTGCGATGAGGCGGCGAAGAATCTCCCGCTGCGTTCCCTCTGGCTCACGCAGCGCGCGGCGAAATCGAATCCACGCGGTCAGGCTCGACGCGATCCAAGCGGCATTGGCGACGGCGGCGGCGCTCATGCCTTGACCACCCGGCGTCCGGCTGGCGTGAGGTTCGCCTCACTGATCTCAGTGAGGCAGACCAGTTCATCGCCCTGCGCATGGTTGGGATTGCGCGCGAGAAAAAACGCGACGTCGGCGTCCTTCTCGCGTCCGGGCGGCACGAGGCTGAGGCGTCCACGTAGCATTTGTGGTTGGGTGAACCGGACAAGTCCCGTCGCCGAGTCGAAGCTGGTTCCGTATTGCGCGCTCGCCAGCTGCGAAAGAAGTCGCTGCGTGTCCGGAGGCGTCGGCTTGCAGTGGCGGGGGAAAAACTCCCGCCAGAAGACAGGCAGAAAGCGGTAGGTGCGAAAGCCGGACGTGAGCAGCAGCCAATAGCACGGGCGCATGTCCAATCCGGCGCGGATTGCGTTCACAGCTGCAATCCAGGAACGGGCCAGGGCCGTGGAACCCCGCGCCTCCGACGCGACAATCGTGTCGCCGGAATACACCGCGGTGATGGCCTTCCCTTCGTGCTGCGCCTCGCGCACGAGCAGCGTTGAGAAGCCAAACAGTCGTCCATCGCAACGAATTTCCACCACCCAGTTTTTCTCCGCGAGGTCGCGCTCGAAGCGTTCGCGCGTCACACCCTCGAAATGCGCGGCGAGCAGGACGAACATCTCGTCTCGCTGGGTGGCGTTTAGTGATTCACGCGGAACTAGTCCGTTCATAGCAACGCCACCTCGGGAAGAAACCGCGCGTTCGCCGCCGCAGATTCAAACGCCGGCTGCTCCGGCCAGCGCACGCGATATAACCGGCTCGCCCAGGTCCGTGTAGAGAACCGACGTCGCAACGCGGTCAGGCGTACATCGCCGCCGGGCAACCCGAGCGTAAGCCACTCGATGCCCGAGGCCGCGGCGAGCCGAAGGATCGCTCCGATGAACTCGGGCAATAGATCGTTGGCCCCATTGACGAAGGCGAGCGGTGAAAGAAAAACCTGCGCCAAAGCGACGCCAGGGCGCGGTAGGGGAGGACGCCCGGTGAGGCGGTTCGTGGCATTCAGCAACGGGCGAGCCGTGCCGAGCATCCCCGCATAGCCTTGGACGACGACTTGCCGGAAGCATCGTTGGTCCCAGAGCGCGCCACAGGCAAGGACTTCTCCGCCTTCGCGAACGAGGAAAAATCGCTCGTGCGACAGGCCATGATGAGCGAGCGAGCGCAGTCGCGCGTCGGTCCAGACGGCGGCGAGTTGGTGGCGCCGGCCGTATTGAATCAGGAGACGAAGCAGCGCCGGGATGTCATCTTCCGTGGCGGATTGGACGCGGAGTTTCGACGGACGCGGGTGGCGAGGCACGGCAATCATCAGTGTCACCAGTTCGGCCAAAAAATCGTAGCGTGGCAAGCCGCGCACACCGCTTTCGAGCAGCCGACGGCCGCGTTCATTGTCGCTGGCGATGCTCGTGAAGTGAAGGCCGTCGCCCTGCCGCTCGCGAAAGAATTGGTAGCCGTCGCGCACAATGGCGAAGCGGCGGCGGGCCGCGTGATCGAGACGGAGTTCGGCGAGATAACCGACCTCCTGCGGGCGGCCATTCACCCAGCACTCGCGGCGGGTGCATCTTCCCAGGCAGACAAGCCGCCCGTCTTCGTAGGCGACAATGGTCTGATCTTTGCCACCCGCGAGTCCCGCGCCGAGAAAATAATCCGGCTCGCGCTCGAAGGTGACGCTCACGGTGCCGCGCATCGAATTTTCGCGGAGCAGGCGGCGGATGTCCGCCTCATGCGTCTCGTCTGCGAAGGCGAAGCGTACGTTGCGGCTCAATTCGCGGTCAGCAGCGGTCCCGCCCATGATTCGTCCCCCAGTGGAAAGTGGTTTCGCCCGCTCACGTCCGCGCGGTGCAGGGCGTTGATGAGGAAAAAATTCCGCCACATGAATCCGTTCGCACGGTTCACAGTGTCGCAGCTTCGCCGGAGAATGCTGTTCCACGAGTAGAACTTCCGCCGCGCGCCCAGGCAGCCGCGCTGCAAATCCTCCGCGCTCATCCCGTGTGGTTGAAACGGAATGAGATTGTAGCTGTAGCGGTCGTCGAGCCACCAAGCGTCGTAGCTCAGGCGCTTTTCGTCCGCGAGCCGGCGGTAGAGCGGGGTGCCGGGAAATGGGGTGAGATGATTGAAGGCCGCGATGTACATCGCGTGCTCCTGCGCGAACTCCACCGTCTCATCGAAACTCGCCGCCGTGTCGCCGTCGTAGCCGAAGACGAACGTGCCGTAAATGCGGATGCGATGTCGGCGCAGATTCGCCAGCGCCTGCGTGAAGCCACCGCGCGCAGTGTTGAAGCTCTTGTTCATCGCCGCGAGGTTGCGTGGGTTCAGACTCTCGAAACCGATGAGCACACCCTGGCAGCCACTGCGCACCAACAGGTCCAGGAACTCCTCGTCGTGCGCCGCATTGATGCTCGACTGCCCGACCCAGCGGATGCCCAGCGGAATGAGCGCGCGGAAGAACTCCTTCGCCTGCGCGAGGTTCGACGTGATGTTATCATCGACGAAGAAGAAAAGTTTCTTCTCGTTCTTGATCGAAGCGAGTTCCGCGATGATCTCATCGGGCGGACGGCGCGTCTGGGTTTGCGCGAACACGGTCTGCACGGCACAGAAATCGCATTTGAAATGGCAACCGCGTCCCGCCTCCACCAGACCGATGGGCAGGTAACGCTTGCCGCGAAAAATGGAGCGGTCGGGACGCAGTCCGGCGAGCGATGGGCGGCTCGTCGAGCGGTATAATCTTTCGAGTCGGTCGTGGCGCGCATCGTCGAGCACGCGCGGCCAAAGTTCCTCGGCTTCACCCGTCACGACCGCCTCGGCGTAACGCGCGACTTCTTCCGGGCACAGGCTCGCGTGAAAGCCTCCCATTACCACCGGTACGCCGCGACTGCGGTACTCACTGGCGATTTGGTAAGCGCGCTTGGCCGTGTAGGTCTCGATACTCATCGCCACGAGATCGGTCGGCTCGTCGAAGGGAATCGTCTCCATCCGGTCATCGTAGAATCGTACCGTCACATCGTGCGGCGTCAGTCCCGCGAGCGTCGCCGCGGGCAGCGGCTCCATCTGCCAGGTGCGGATGTAATCACGATCGCCCCGCCGCCGGCCAATGCACGGATGGATGAGGGTAAGTTTCATATTGGCATCGCTTCCACGCTGGCGAACGATTGCCCCGCAGGCGCGCGACCGATGATCCAATCGCAATTGTAGAAACGGCTCAAGTTGTGCGCATAGAAGCGGTAGCCGAGATTCGTGCCGAGTTTCACCGGCCACGGCGCGGGTGAGCGGCAGATGCGGCGGGCGATGGAGCGCCAACTGTAGGCATGTTTCCACGCCGTCTCGATGCCGAGTTGTAGTTCCTGCACGTTCAGATGGCGCGGCTGAAAGACAACGTGCTGCCCGTCGTAGAGTTCCCAGTCGCGGGTGAGCAGGCGGCCCTCGGCCTCCAGCCGTTTGTAGAGCGGCGTGTTGGGAAACGGTGTTACGACGGCAAAGCGCGGCAGGTCTATGCCAGCCTCTACTGCGAACTCGGCCGTCCTCATGAACACGTCCGGCTTGTCGTCATCCAGCCCAAAGACGAAGCAACCTTGCAGAGCAATGCCGTGCGCGTGCAGACGCTCGACGACGCCGGCGTAGTCTTCCGGTGAGTTGAAGCCCTTGTGGTTCTGCCGAAGGTTGGTTTCCGAAATGGATTCCAAGCCCATTAACAGACCCTTGCATCCGCTGCGCGCGGCGAGTTCGAGCAACTCTGCGTCGTCTGCCAGCAGCACCGTTGCGAGTCCATACCACTGCACGCGCAGCCGGATGAGCGCGGTGAAAAGCTCCAATGCGTAGCCGCGATGCGCGATGAGATTGAGGTCCACGAAGATGAGTTTCTTCGCTCCGTGCTGGCGGATGTCGGCGATGATTTCCGCGACCGGTTTCTGAAAGGGCTTTCGTCCCCACGCCGTCGGCACCACGCAGAAGTCGCAAGCGTGAACACAACCGCGCGTGGCCTCGAAGACATTGTTCGTCAGAAAGTGCCGCGACGGCAGCAACTCGCGGCGCGGGAAAGGCCGCCCGCCAATGTCCAGCGCCGGTGCCTGACGGTATTCTTTCCAGCACATTGGGATCCTAAGCTTAGAATTCCACGTGGACAAGTTGTCGCG
>JADMIO011356671.1_pt1 | contig 67541 bp, 63 predicted proteins | sample 8958161 | NCBI WGS metagenome assembly JADMIO01 (sample SAMN16585339, study PRJNA669376) | soil metagenome | isolation source: Crop rotation soil | place: USA: Cullars Rotation, Alabama | collected 2011 | reverse complement strand
GGCTCCCGCCATTCCGTAGTAAAGCGTTGTCGGACCGATGGCGACCGCGATGTTGCCGGAAAAGGTGCCCGGTGCGCCGCTCGTGTTGTTCCAGGTCGGCCTCGTTGCATTTTCGAGATTGAAAAGGAGGACCGTGCCATATGTAGCCGTGTTGCCGACGGTGTTGGCGCCCGGAAAGGAATTTCTCGTCCCGAAGAGATCGCCCGTGTAGCTCCAGGCGAGAATTTGCAGCGATTGGTCGGCGGGTAGGGTCGCGCTGGTCGTGTTGCTCCCGGCGGTGGACGATTCCACAAACAACAGGCTGCCGTCCATGAGCGATGCCATGTAATAAACGGGAACGGTGCCGAAGCCCGGCACGTTGCCAGTCCCGATTGTGACATCGGTGATCTGCGCGGTGTCGCGGGTGACCTTTAGTGTATTGGGATCGAGCGGATTGGGCGTGCCTTGCAAGGTGATCGACCGCAGATCCGTGGCGTTATCCCATGTCAGGCTCGAGCGCTGCGCGTAAACGTAATTCGACTGACGCATATTAGCGTCGTTGTTCGTTATGTTGTTCGGGGGAAAAGCATTGTCGCCGCCGACACCCGTGACCCGAAATAGATCGATCACATTCGGAAATGCCGGCCCCGTTCCCGTTCCCGTCGGCGGGAGCACGCCCAGGCACTCGGCCGTCGTGCAGGGCGGAGGCGGAGGGGGCGGAGCGCAGCCAGAGCTGCAGCCGGACAAACTCCCAATTCCGGTTTCTCTGCCGGTGCCGCCCGACCCGGAATTGCTGCCGCTGTTACCCTGATTTCCGCTGTTTCCGCCCGAACCGGTCGAACCCGTGGTGCCGCCAGATCCCGCGGCAGCGCCGCTCGGGGCGCTCGGATCTTGTCCCGCCGCACGAGAGAGCAAAATGTGGCTCTGATCGAGATTGTGGAAGAGCTGTCTTGTTTCGTTCGGGCTGATCGATATGAACCCAGTCGGGCCGATCGAGAATGCGGGATCGCCGGCGTTGTAGTCCCGACAATTGGATGTGCCGCGCGCGCAACCGGTGATGGAACCGGAGATCGCATTATGAATCCAGTGACCGTTTACGAATCCGGCGTCGACAACGGTGCCACGCACGCCAATGGTGGCGACGGGCGTTTTGATTTCGTAAGCGTTGTGGTTCGACGTGCCGCTGACGAAGCGCATCGCGCCGCGCACGACTTCGATCGATAGGCTTTTCGCCGTTGATCCATCAAAGACAAATTTGTCGAGAAGAATTTCGGAGTTCGGCCCGATCGTGAGCATCGTGTCGTCGAGAAAGCGGACCTGGATCAGGCCGCTCTGCGAGGTGCGAATGCGGTCGTCTTGTTCGAGCGCCTCATCGATCGTCAGCGTACGGACAACGGTGCCGCGCGTAAAATCCGCGGATGGTACGACGGAAGCGGCTTTGCCGATCGCTTCCGCATACGCCATCGAGGCGATGCCGGAACATGCCGACACCCCCCAAAGAAAAGCTAGTGCCCGGCTGACGAAACGCATGGTACGCCAGACCCCCCGATCGGAACGCTAGCTTGCTGAGGGACCGCGAGGAAGTGGCGGAGGATTAGGGGAAAACCCCGGCTGCTGGTAATTCCGCACCGGTGGCGCTGAACAAAATAGCGAATTATCGCTGAATTCTTAGAACCGGGAGCTCAGATAATTTTTTTTTACAACGGACGATCCCAGCAATATGAGCGGCAAATTATTCGTTCGAGAAAAAGCCTGCACTGGAAGGAAATGGGAATATAAAGCTATTACAATTGGCGGCTTGCGACTGACCTTTAAATCAAAAACGTCGAAGCGAGTATTCCACGCAATACGTTTTCATGCGCGTGCATACATAGCTCGAATGTTCGCTTAACTTGCATTGAAAGATATTCTGGCAGGCGTACAGCGGTTACCCGCGCGGCGTCATCTGATCAGACTGATGATGCCTGCCGCCATCATCAGCCCAAGCGCGATGCGCCGAGCGGCGTCGTCGTTCAACCGCGTGAAGAGTTTGCCGCCGAGCCACGTCGTCAGCAAAAATGGGGCGATGAGGGCGGCGGCGATCAAGGCGAGCTTCAAGGTAATCGCGCCCGCGACCGCGAGCATGACAAGCCCGATTACGGATATGGTCGTGACAAAAATCGAAAGATTGGCGCGCGTGATCGCCGCGGGATCAGGGCCGGACAAAAGATAGAGAATGACAGGCGGCGCGCCCACGCTGGTTGCGCCGAGCATCGCGCCGACGATGCTGCCGAGCACGATCGACGTCGCCGGCCGCGGTTGGCCCGTGTAGCGAATGCCAAACAACAGCGCCGCGCTGCAAATAATGACAACGATGGCGATGACCTTGCGGGCGAGCAGGGGATCGAGCGTGAGCAACAGGTAGCCGCCCAGCGGCACCGTGAAGATCGTCGGGATCGTCAAATAGGACAGAACTTTCCAGCGCGCCTTGGGAATGGCGTCGGCGAACATCACGAGCGCCGCGGAAGTTTCCAGAATGAGCGCGATGACAACAGCGGGGACCGGACCCGCAAGGACCGACAGAAGCGGCGTGATCATCATCGCGCCGCCGAAGCCGGTAACACCGCGCAAAAATCCCGCGAAGGTAACGATCGCGACTGCGCCGGCAAATTCGATCGGAGTCATTTCGGGCGCTATGTCGTGAGTATGCCGCCATCGACGGGGATTGTGGTCCCGGTGATGAAGTTCGCGCGGTCCGAGGCGAGAAAAACGGCAAGATCAGCGATATCCGAAAGCGCCGCGAGCCGCCCCATCGGGATGCGTGCGAGAATGCGCTTGAGCGCATCCTCGGTCAGCAACTTATGCGTCATCGCGGTGTCCGCAATCGCGGGTGCGATCGCGTTCACGGTGATCTTGTCGGGCCCGAGCTCGCGCGCGAGTCCCTTCGTCAGGGCGACCACGCCCGCTTTTGTCGTGGCATAGAGCGTATTGCCGACCGATCCGCCGCCGCGCTCCGCCGAAACCGAAGCGATGTTGATGATCCGGCCGTTCTTTTGTTTTTTCATCGCGGGAATTGCCGCCTTCACGCAATGAATCATGCCGGCGAGATTGACTTGCGATACGCGCTGCCATTCGCTCGCGGGAAGATCCGCGACAGGACCGGTAGAGAGAAGCCCCGCCGCATTCACGAGAATATCGATGCGGCCGAGCTGCGCTGTGATTTCCGCAAATGCCCCAATCACCGCTTCCGCGTCGCTCACATCGAGCGCGACGGGAAGGGATTGTCGCCCCAGAGATTCCGCAACTTTCTTCGCTGCATTGAAATCACGATCCAGAATGCACACCTTGCATCCTTCCGCGGCGAGCGCGCGGGCAATGGCTTCGCCGATGCCCGCGCCGGCGCCCGTGACGGCTGCGACACGATCCTTGAGGTTAAGTTCCATCTTCGTGCCGCAGCCGCTGTCTCGTCAGGCTTTCCGATTGTCGACCGTCATATCGCGCTTGTGCGACTCCTTCATCGCAAAGACGCAGAGTGCGCTGATGATGCTGACCGCGAGAACGTAGAGGCAAATCAGCCACGGCTTCCCACCGCCAACTGGCAAGAGCGCGGTCGCGATGATCGGCGTCAGCCCGCTCGCGAAGATACCGGAGAACTGATAGACGAACGAAATCCCGGTATAGCGGACGCGCGTATCGAACAGTTCGGAGAACAGCGCTGCTTGCGGCCCATAAACGGCCGGATACACGAGCGCGAACGGAACTGCGATCGCGATCCAGATCAGGATCGGCGAAAGCGATTGCATCAGCCAGAACGCCGGGAACGAGAGAACCCCGATCAGCAAACCGCCGAAGGCGAATAGTTTGCGCCGGCCGATTCTGTCGGAAAGCGTCCCATAGATTGGCAGCGTGATGATCATCAGCGCCGACGAAATCATCACGCCCGCAAGCGCGGTCTGCCGGGGAAGATTCAATGTGCCGGCGATGTACCCGACCGCAAACACGCCGAAGGTGTTGAACGTGACGCCTTCGATATAGCGTGCGCCGAGACCGAGCAGCGTCTCTTTTCCGTGCGTCTTGAAGAGATCGACGACCGGAACGGCCGCGACTTTTTTCTCTGCCTTAACGCGATTGAAGGCCGGCGTTTCGAGCACCTTCAAGCGGATATAGAGGCCGACCACGATGAGGACGGCACTGATCAGGAAGGCGATACGCCAGCCCCAGGAAAAGAACTGGTTTTCCGGCAGATAGGAGAGGAAATAGACCATACCCGAGCTGAGCAGCAGTCCGGCCGGAACGCCGACTTGCGGCCAGCTTCCGTAGAAGCCGCGTTTTCCGGCGGGTGAATGCTCGACCGCCATCAGCACCGCGCCGCCCCATTCGCCGCCAAGGCCAAAGCCCTGCGCGACACGCAAGATGAGCAGCATGATCGGCGCCCAGATGCCGACTTGCTCGTAAGTCGGCAAGCAGCCGATCAGAAACGTCGCAACGCCCATGATCAGGAGCGTCAGAATGAGCACGGCCTTACGGCCGATACGGTCGCCGTAGTGGCCAAAGACAACGCCGCCGATCGGCCGCGCGATGAAGCCGACGAAGAAAGTGATGTAGGCGAGCAGCGTGCCTACCAGCGGGTCGAAATTCGGAAAAAACAGCTTGTTCAGCGCGAGCGGCGTCACCACGCCGTAGAGAAAGAAATCGTACCACTCGATCGTCGTGCCGACCGCGCTCGCAAAAGCGACGGTACCCGGCGAGACTTTTTCTTCAGTCCTTGCCATGTTTCGCTCCCCGTTGTTCCCCCGGTGTCAGGCCGGAGATAGTTGCAGTATTTTTCTCGCTTCGGCGGCACTCGCAGCATGCCGCCCGTATTTTCCGCACAAGTCTGCGACCCGTTGAACAAGTTCGGCGTTGCTCTTCGCGAGCCGATCCTTGTCGAATTTGATGTTGTCCTCGATGCCGGTGCGGACATGGCCGCCGAGTTCGAGGCACCAATGATTGATTTCGAGCTGCGAGCGCCCGATGCCGGCGGCGGACCAGGTCGCGTCGGGCATCAGCTCTTTCAGTTCGGAGACGAGAAATTCCAGCAGTTTGCGCCGCGGCGGCAGCGCGTTCGGAATGCCCATGACGAACTGCACCTGGCAGGGCCGTTTCAGCAGGCCGCGCTCGGCCATCGCTTTCGCGTTGTAGAGCATGGCGGCGTCAAAGACCTCGATCTCCGGCTTCACGTTGTTCGCGAGCATGGATTTTGCGAGATCTTCCACGAGCTGCGGCGTGTTCTCATAAATGATTTTTGCGAAATTTACCGAGCCGGTCGCGAGCGAAGCCATGTCCGGCTTTAAGCCAAGCATGCTGCCGCGCTCGCTCTGATCGCGGCCGCGCCCGCCAGTCGAGAACTGCACGATCATGCCGGGGCAATGCTTGATGATGCCTTCCTGCACTTGCGCGAATAGCTTCGGATCGGAGCTCGGATTCTCATCCTTATCGCGCACATGAATATGCGCCACGGTCGCGCCCGCCTCGAAAGCTTCATGCGTCGACTCGATCTGCTCCGAAGGCGTGACGGGAACGGCAGGCGTGTCCGCCTTGCGTGGAACGGCGCCGGTGATGGCTACGGTGATGATGGCGGGGGTTGTCATGCGTGTGCTTTGCCGCGTTGAATGAAGTGAAAGGAACGAATATCCGGGCGCAACGCCACTTCCTTGAGAAGCGTGACGAGCGGCGTCGAAGCGAGCGGATAATTTGTATTGATCGGCCCGGCCGCCTTGAGCGCTTTATACTCCTTGTCGGAATAGAATGCCGCGAGCAAAAGATCGTCGTCCGAAGTAAACGGCCCGCGCTCGCGCCGGACGCGCGGAATGCCCGGCTCCAGGAGATCGCCGGGGCGCGCTTTTGTCGGCTCGGCGCCTTTCGTGATGCGGTCGAAAAGGTTCGGATCGATCGGCCCGGCGATCTCGCCATAGTGGCCAAGGACATATTTCCGCACTTCGTCCGGCACCGTGGCGTAGCGCTCCTTGCCCATGACGTTGAGCACCGCTTGCGTCATCACGAATTGCGCAAAGGGACTGACAATGATCGGATAGCCGAGGTCGTGGCGAACGCGCGCCGCCTCTTCGAGAACGTCGGGCAGGCGATGGGCGAGGCCAAGCGGCGTAAGCTGCGATTTCAAATTCGAAATCATGCCGCCGGGCATCTGGTGCTCGTAATGGAATTCGTCGAATTCCACGATGTCGCCGAGCGGCTTGTCCTCGCGCTTCGCGATATAGCGGAGCCGCTCCGCGACTTCCTCGACCGGCTTTAGATCGACGGGCGTCTCAAAGCCGTCGCGCCGGATATTTTTCACGAACCATTCGGTTGCAGGGTGCGACGCGCCATTGGCGAGCGGCGAGGTCGCGGTGTGGACAACATCGACGCCGAGCTCGACGGCGCGGCAGGCGGTGTACGGCGCGAGCCCGGTCAAGCAATGAGAGTGCAGGTGAAGCGGAAGCTTCCCGCAAACCTTTTTGATTGCGGGCACGAGCGTTTTCACGCGCTCCGGCGTCAGCAATCCGCTTGCGTCTTTCAGATAGATCGCATCGACGCCGAGCTTGATCAGCTCCTTCGTTTTCCGCGCGTAATACTCGTCGGTATGGACGGGGCTTAGCGTGTAAACGACGCCGCCTGCCGTATAGAGCCCAACCTTTTTCGCGGCACGCACTGGAACGATCATGTTGCGCATGTCGTTCAGCGCGTCATAGGGCGTGTGATAGCGGATCCCGTTCGCGAAGATGCGCTCGGCGGTCAGCTCCACGATGTCGTCGGGAAAGAACTCGAACGTGAAGAGGCTTTGGCTGCGCGTCATCACGATGAGCGGGGTCTGTTTCACCCAACTGCTCAGGATGCGCATCCGCTCCCACGGATCTTCCCGCAGATAGCGAACGCAGACGTCGAAAACCGCGCCGCCCGCAAGATCGATCGCCTCGAAGCCCGCCCGGTCGAGCCGCGGCGCGAGATCGGCCATCATCGCCGTCGTCATGCGCGTTGCCCACAGGCATTGCGGTGCGTCGCGCAGTGTCACGTCAACGAGCTGAATCGTTCGCTTTTCCATCAGTGAGCCGTCATTTGCAGGTTTTCCTCGATCCAGCGGGTATGAATTTCCGCGCGGCTGAATTCGGGCTTGCTGACCAGTTCCGCGTGGAAAGGCACCGTCGTTTTCAGCCCGGCGACCTGGAATTGCGCAAGCGCGAGTTTCGCGGTTTCGATCGCCGACGCGCGGCTGTCGCCGCTTACGATGAGTTTTGCGAGCATCGAATCGTAATAGGGCGGGACCGCGTAATTCTCGTAAGCGTGGCTGTCGACGCGCACATTCAGCCCGCTCGGCGGCCGCCATCGTTTCAAAGTGCCGGGCGAGGGACGGAAATTCTGCGCCGCATCTTCTGCATTGACGCGAAACTCGATGGCCGCGCGCCCTTCCGAAAAGGTCGATCCGAAGGAAAGTTTCTCGCCCGCGGCGACACGAAATTGCTCGCGGATCAAGTCGGTACCCGTGACGATTTCCGTCACCGGATGCTCAACCTGAATGCGGGTGTTCATTTCGATAAAAAAGAATTTCTCGCTCGCCACATCGTAAATGAACTCGATCGTTCCCGCGTTCACATATTCCAGCGCCTTGATCAGCGCGACGGCGGCTTCCGCCATTTCGCGGCGTGTTTTCTGGCTGATGATCGGCGAGGGGGATTCTTCGACAAGCTTCTGATGCCGGCGCTGTACGCTGCAGTCGCGCTCGCCAAGATGCACGTAGTTTCCATGCTTGTCGCCGAATACCTGGATTTCGATATGCCGCACCTGCGGGAAAAATCGCTCGAGATAAATTTCGCCGTTGTTGAACGCCGCCTGCGCTTCCGCCGAAGCCTGCTCGAATTGCGCGCGAAAATCTTCCGGCCGATTGACAACGCGCATGCCGCGCCCGCCGCCGCCGCCGCTCGCTTTCAATAGTTGGGGATAACCAATCTCGCCGGAGACGGCTTCCGCTTTCTCAGCCGAGGTGAAGCCGCCCTCTGAGCCGGGAACCACCGGAACGCCGATCGACGCGGCCGCTTGCCGCGCCGCGACCTTGTCGCCCATGCGCGTGATGCATTCGCTGCTCGGCCCGACGAAATTGAGATCGTTCTCGGCGCAAAGCTCGGCGAATTTCGCGTTCTCGGCGAGAAACCCGTAGCCGGGATAAACCGCGTCGCATTTCGTAGCGACCGCGGTTTCGATCAGTGCCGCCGCGTTCAAATAGCTCGCTTTTGGTGACGGCGGTCCGATGCAAACGGCGTGATCGGCCGCCCAGCGATGCGCCGAATTCGCATCGGCTGCGGAAAACACCGCGACGCTTTCCAGCGAATTCTGCCGGCAAGCACGAATCGCACGCAAAGCGATCTCACCGCGATTGGCAATCAGCACCCGGCGCAAGGAAGGCCTCTCGAATTGCACGTCACCCTCTTTTGGGGTGGACAAACCAACTCTGGCAGCTAAAAATCATATTGCAAGACTTTTTGTTTCGGTTTTTGATACTCACCCATGCCACTGCGCGCAGACACTCACCTTTCGGATAAGGCCCGTCTCAAGGGCGGCGTGGCGCGCTCACCCGTTTCGGAAAACTCCGGAAAAGCGTTTCCCACCGTAAAGGCCGTCTCGATCCTCGAGACGATCGCAAGCGCGCGCCGCCCGCTTAGCGTCACCGAGCTCGGCGCATTGCTCGGTCTGCCGAAGCCGACCGCGCACCGCATCGTTCGCATGCTTGAGAGCGAAGGCTTGATGCAGCGGGAGCCGGGAAGCCGGCGCTTCGTGCCCGGCCCGCGCTTGGTTCGACTCGGGCTCGGCATCGTTGGCGCGGCCATGCTCGGCGCTCCGCGGCATTCGATTCTGGAATCGCTTTCGCAAAAAATTCGCGAGACCTGCAATTTCGGCGTGATCAACGGCAGCCACGTTCTCTACCTCGACCGCGTCGAAGCCGAATGGCCGCTCGGGCTGCGTTTCGAGTCAGGCTCGCGCGTGCCCTTGCATTGCACTTCGATGGGCAAACTGTTTTTGAGCTGGCTGCCGAAACAGAAGCGCGCCGTTTTGCTGCGCTCGCTGTCGCTCCTTCGCTACACCGAAAACACCATCACCGATATCGCGCGGCTGGAGCCGGAATTGGAAAAAATTCGCGAGACGGAAGTTTCGACGGACGATCAGGAATTTCTGGCGGGCGTCGTCTGCGTAGCTGTTCCGGTGCGCGATCAGAGCGGCCACCCGGTCGCGGCGCTTGCCATTTCCGCGCCGCTCGCGCGCATGTCGCTGGAGCAGGGATTGCAGCACGTTCCGCTTATGCAAAAAGCGGCCGAGGAATTGACCGTTACGATCGATGAAGACGACAGCAAAGAGTAAGAGGTGGCGGTGAATCTGAAATTCGAGGAAATCGCCGAGATTATGAAGATCATCGACAGCAGCTCGTGCGACGAGCTGATTGTCGAAACGGGCGACGTGAAGCTGGTCGTCCGGCGGAATGGCGGCGCGACTGCATCGCCGGTGATCGAGCGTCCAGCGGCAGCGGCGCCAAGGGCGCAGGCGACAACGACGCCGACGCCGGCCGCTCAAAAAACCTCTGCGCCGGCGGCGATAGATTCTTCCGGCAAGCTTGAAGTCACCGCGCCGATGGTCGGCACGTTTTATCGCGCGCCGAGCCCCGATGCGCCGGTCTTCGTCGAAGTAGGCAGCGTCGTCAAAAAGGGCCAGCCGCTATGTCTGATCGAGGTGATGAAACTATTCACCACCATCAATTCGGAATTCGACGGACGCATCGTGCAGGTCGGCGCTGAAAACGGCGAGCTGGTCGAATACGGCCGGGTTCTGTTTGTGATCGATCCGGCCTGAAGGAGTTCGAAACCCAAGGAGCGAGTCAGCAACAATTTGCGGTTGCCATTCAACGAAAAACCAAAATGGGAGGGAATGGAATGCAAAGGAAACTGAGTTTCAAATTATTCGCAGCCGGCATTTTCGCCGTGCTGCTCGGCGGCATGACGCCGGCCGCCGCGCAAAACGTGACGCAATGGGGCTGGCCTCAGCCCTATGAAAAAATTTCCGATAAATCGATCGCCTGGCTGAAGGAAAAAGGCTGGTGGCCGATCGTCGTGGGCTGGCAGGGCCCGTTCTCCGGCCAGAATACGATCAATGTCGTGATGGACAAGGAACAGCTTCTCCAGAAACGCGGCATTGAAGCGAAATTCCAGGCGTTTGCTTCCGGTCCGGAAGTCAACGAATCCGTTGCCGCCGCCCGCATTCAGGTCGGCAATGGCGGGAATTTCCCCTTCACTTCGCTGCTCGACCGCGGTGTTCCGGTGCGCGCGATCGCGGTGGTTGCGCCGAACCTGAAACATTCGACAGTGGTGCCGCTGGATTCGCCGGTGAAGAAACTCGCGGATTTCAAGGGCAGCAATCCGCCCGCGACGATCGGTATCGTCACCGGCTCCTCGTCGGAATTCTATTTCACGCAAGCGGCGGAAGTCGTCGGCCTGCAAATCGGCAAGGACGTCATTCTGAAAAACATGCCGCCCGCTGAGCAGCTTTTGATGGTGAAGGGCATCGGTGGCGTCGTTCCGTGGGAGCCGTCGGTGACGATCATCACCGAGGAGCGTAAAACCGGCCGCGAAGTCGATACGATCTTCCCGTACAATTTCTATGAAGGCCGTTTCTACGTCCGCCAGGAGTTGATCGACAACGTTCCCGACGTCGTTCAGGCGATCAGCGACGCTTTCATGGAATCGACGCTTTGGATCCGGCTCAATCCGGAAAAGGCGGCGGATTATCTGTCGGCGGAGCCGATGCTGAAGACTTTCGGCAAGCCGCTCCTGCTGCAGCAGACGCAGCTCTACAACAATCTCTACAAGCCGACTTACAGCTATCCCTTCGCCAAAATGTGGGGCGAAGAGGATTCGCGCATCGCAAAATGGTTGAAGGAACGAAATCGTATCACTAAGGCGCTGACCGCCAAGGATTACGAAAATTCCTTCGACGAGAGCTTCATGAAAAAAACTTACGCGAAGCTTGGATGGAAAGTGCCGGATCGCGCTCCGTTCCTGCCGGCAAACTGGACGGGGAAAATCGGCCAGCTTCCGTATCCGCCTTATGACAATGCGCTGACGTTGAAGGCTCCGCAGCCCTGGCCTGAACCGGGAGATCTGACGAAGCCTTGGACGTTCAACGGCAAGACCTACAATCCCTGAGCTTGCAGCATGAACGAAAAGCCGCGAGGCTTTGAAAAAGATAGCCTCGCGGCGGAGCTGCGAACCGGAACCATGTCGCTGAATCAGGCAGAAGATCGCGTTTTGCCCGCGGGCCAACAGGAATTGGCCACGGACGAGGCACTCCAACCGAAGCCGTCGCTCGGCGTGCGGCTATTCCGGTTGCTCTCGTTCCTGCCGAATTTGGCTTTGCTCATATTTCTGATCGCGGCGTGGCAATTCGCGTCGAAGGTTTGGCTGCCGAGCATCGATCCGCACATGGCGGTGCTAATGCCGGCGCCGACCGTCATCGCCAAAACCGCCGCCGGCATGATCGTATCCGGCGAGCTCTGGTTTCATCTACTCGCCAGCATCAAGCGCGAGGCCGTGGCTTTTCTGTTTTCCGCGATCGCGATCCCTCTCGGCATCGCGATGGGCTGGTGGCGCGTCGTTTACAATCAGGTGAGCCCGATCATGGAAATCCTGCGGCCGATTCCGCCGCTCGCGTGGATTCCGCTCAGCATCCTGTGGCTCGGCATTGGCGACAAGCAAAACGAGTTCATCATTTTCCTTGGCATGTTCTTTCCGATTCTGGTGAACACGATCGTTGGCGTGAAAAATATCGAGCCGAATTTGGTGCGCGCGGCGCGCAGCCTGGGTGCTCCGGAATACAAGGTGCTGGCGCGCGTCGTGTTCAAAGGCGCGCTTCCGCAGATCATCACCGGCATCCGGATCGGCCTCGGCGTCGGCTGGATGGCGCTCGTCGCGGCCGAGCTCGTCGGCGCGAATTCGGGCCTCGGCTTTCTCATCAACGACGCCCGCAGCATGCTGCGAACGGACGTGATTGTCGTCGGCATGTTGACGATCGGCCTGATCGGCCTCCTGATCGACGTCGCGATCCGCGTCCTCAGCCGGCGTTTGCTTCCTTGGTCGCTGGCGCTGGGCAGGTGAGGAGCGCATGGGCCGGCTGACAGTAAAAGGATTGTCGAAAACCTACGGCGACAGCGCCGAGACCGGCAGCGTGACCGCGCTTCAAAACGTGTCCTTCGAAGTGCCGGACAATCAGTTCTGCTCCATCCTCGGTCACAGCGGTTGCGGCAAGACCACGCTGCTCAATATCGCGGCCGGGTTTGAAAAGCCCTCATCCGGCGTGGTGATGGTGGACGATCAGCCGATCTCCGCGCCGGGCTGGAAAAATACGATGATTTTTCAGGACTACGCTTTGTTCCCGTGGGCGAGCGTTGCGGAGAACATCGCCTTCGGCCTCGAAATGAAAAAAATGCCGAGTCACAAGCGGCTCGACACCACGCAATACTTTATCGGCCTCGTCGGACTGAAGGGTTTTGAGAACAAATATCCTCACCAGCTTTCCGGCGGAATGCGCCAACGCGTTGCTATTGCGCGCGCACTTGCGGTGCGTCCGCAACTGCTCCTGATGGACGAGCCCTTCGCCGCGCTCGACGCGCAGAACCGCACTTTCATGCAGGACGAGCTCGTCCGCATCTGGCAGCGCGAGCCGAAAACCGTGATGCTGGTCACGCACAGCATCGACGAGGCGATCAAGTTATCGGACTGCATCGCTGTGATGACCCGCCGGCCGGGCAAGGTGAAAGAGTTCATCCATGTCGATTTGCCGCGTCCGCGCAACGAGGACGACAGCGCTTATCTCGCGTTGAAGCGCAAGCTGCGCGATTTGATTCATGATGAAGTAGACGAGGCGCGCGTTTAAATCGCTATTGCGCCGTCCAGCCGCCGTCCATTGTGATCGCTGCGCCTCGGATTTGAGAGGCTGCATCCGAGCAAAGAAAGACCGCAAGCGCGCCGAGCTGGTCAGACGTCACAAATTCCAGCGACGGCGTCTTTTCTCCAAGCAGTGCAAGCTTGGCCTGGGCGGCGCTGATCTTTTCCTTCTCGACGCGCGTGTCGATTTGCTCCTGAACGAGCGGCGTAAGCACCCAACCTGGGCAGATGGCGTTGCACGTTACGCCGGTCTTCGCGGTTTCCAGCGCCACCGATTTTGTAAAACCGACAACGCCATGTTTCGCCGCGACGTAGGCGGATTTCTCGGCGCTCGCCACAAGGCCATGCGTGCTCGCGATATTGATAATTCTTCCCCGGTCACGCTTGAGCATGCCGGGCAAGGCGGCTCTCGTCGCATAAAACACCGAAGATAGATTGATCGCGATGATTGCTTCCCATTTTTCTGGCGGAAAATTCACGACTGGCGCAACGTGCTGGATGCCAGCATTGTTGACTAGGATATCCAGTTTCCCGAATTCGACCTCAACCGCTTCAATCATTGCAGCGATTTCAGCGGGTTTGCTTACATCGGCCGGAACGTAGATCGCCTTCACCTTGAAATCGGAAGCGATCGCGGCGCGCAACTTTTCGATTTCGGCTGGTGAACCGAATCCGTTCAACGCGACATCCGCCCCCTCAGCCGCCAGCGCTCGCGCGATGCCGAGACCGATACCAGAGGTCGATCCTGTCACTAGGGCGGTCTTTCCGCTAAGCATGTGATTTTTTTCTCTTGGACTGCGACGGTTCTTTCATAGCGCCGCGGAAACTTTACGTGTTGTCGTAAAGCAGGCGGTTCAATTCGGTTCGCCGGATGAAATTACATCATGCGACCTTTACTCGGCTACTATATACAAGAAAACACTCGCTCTAATTATGCGCATTATCGTATCGTGAGAAAGAAATTGCGGTCCGCACCGGTGTCGAATTTCGATTGATTCTGCTGCTCTTGGTGTCAATCCGAGTGAACGAAAATGAATAGTTCTAAGCTCTCATCCACATTGGGACGGCGCCCCGGATTTCTGGTGCGGCGCCTCCATCAGATATTTATTTCCATTTACATGCAGAATTGCCGGGAGTTTGGGACCACGCCCGTCCAGTCGAGCGTGATGCAGGTTCTCTTTAAAAAACCGGGGATGGATCAGGTTTCGCTCGCGGCCGAGATCGGCATGGACCGCGATACGACGTCGAATGTGCTCGGCCGGCTCGAGAAGCGCGGCATCGTAAAGAGAGCCGTCGATCAAGCCGACCGGAGAAACAAACGCGCGTCGCTGACGCCGGCGGGCCGGAATATGATCGCGAAAATGCGCCGGGAGATCGAGCTCACGCACGACAAGCTTCTTGAGCCGCTGAGCGCGCGGGAACGAACGGAGTTCAAGAAAATGCTGTGCAAGCTTGTCGATGCCAATAACGATCTCGGCCGCACGACGCTGGGACGCTCCAAAGAGTGAGCAACGCGGGCGCCGAAGCGCCCAAATTTCACGCTTGCTCGAAATCTTCCCTGACCTAAACTTGCTGAAAGGGCTTGCTTTTTAGGCTCAAATCATCAGTATACTGATGAATTCCGAGTACGAATATCGCAAGACAACGCAGAAGGAAAAAATCAGCACCCAAACGAGGAGTTCCGATATGGCTACCCGAGTCTTGAAAGGAAACTTGTTTTCGATCGCCAGGCTGATCGCGCTCGCCGCGATCCTGTTCGTGATGCAGCCGGCAAACCGATCCTCGGCGGAGGTTCAGGAGCTTCGTCTCGCGCGCCAATATGGAATCTCGCATCTTTCGATGGCGATGCTTGAGGAACTGAAGCTGATCGAGAAGAACGCGCAGAAGGCGGGCCTGCCGAATCTAAAGGTGACCTGGCGCCGGTTCAGCGACGGCCCTGGAATGAATGAGGCGCTGATCTCGGGCAACATCGATATCGCGAATGGCGGCCTGACGGCGCTGATCGTTCTTTTCGACAAGAGTCACGGAAATTTTGTCGGGCTCGCGCCGTTAAGCTCGATGCCTGCGATTCTGATGACGAGGTCGCCCAACGTAAAAACGCTCAAGGACCTGAAGGAAACCGACCGGATCGCGCTCGTATCGCGGGTGTCGATGCAAGCGATCATCTTGCGCATGTTCGCGGAAAAGGAGCTGGGCGCGGCGCATACCAATGATTTCGACCATTTGACCGTTCCCCTGCCGCATGTCGATGCAATGACGAGCTTGCTCTCGGGCGTCTCGGAAATCACCGGTCATTTCACGGCCGCGCCCTACTACCAGCAGGAAGAAGAAGCGGGGATGCATCGCTCGCTGAACTCCTACGACGTGCTGGGAGGCCCCGCGACCTATAGCGTGACGTGGACATCGAAAAAATTCATCGCAGAAAATCCAAAAACTGTCGCTGTGGTTCTGGCGGCGCTCAAGGAGGCGAACGACATCATCAAGAACGACCCGGCGCGCGCGGCGGAAGCCTATATCAAGGCGGAGAACTCGAAGCTCGATCCGAAACTGATCGAAAAGATGATCCGCGATCCGGAGAACGTATTTACCAACACGCCGCAACACACGATGAAATTCGTGAACTTCATGACGAAGTCGGGACAGGTCAAAGAGCCGCCGAAAACCTGGAAAGACCTGTTTCCGCTGATGAGCGACAAGCCGGGAAGCTGAAGAGCGGGAAGCCAACAATGAAAGGGCGCGGCGATGCCGCGTCCTTTCAAAATTTCCAATACATCGAGGTCAAAATGCGCACATTGGTTGCCGGGAAATGGGTCGTGGGCTGGGACGGGAGGGGCCATACGCTGATTCCGAACGGCGTCGTCGTTTTCGAAGGCCAGAAGATCGTTCACGTTGGCCGCTCGTTCGAAGGCCACATCGACATGCGAATCGATGCAACCGAAAAACTGGTTTGCCCCGGTTTCATCGACACCCATGTTCACTCCGGCCATCGCGCCTCGCACCGGCTGATTTCCGATACAGGCCGGCCACTTTATTTCGGCCAACCGTTTCTTGAAATCAGCGTGCCGAAGGAAGGCAAAACCGTTTCAGGCGATCCACGCTATCTGAAGCCGGGCGACAAGGAGCTAAATGCCGCGCTGGAGTTGAACGCGGCTTTTACGACGGTCGAACTTTTGCGAAATGGCGTCACCACCTTCGTCGAGTTCGGCAGCAATATCAGCGTGCAAAAAGCGTTGTTCCAGCATCTGGAGCGCCTCGGCACCCGCGCTTATCTCGGGCCCGGCTACGATTGCGGCAGATGGGTTGGCGATCCGAAGGGACGCCTGAAAAGAATTTTCGACCCGGAAGGCGGAATGCGCGGCCTCAAACAAGCGGTCGAATTCATTCGCGAGCATGAAAATAAATACGATGGCCGCATTAAGGGCATCCTGGTTCCGCGTGAGGTCGAAACCTCAACCGTCGAATTGCTTGAGCAGACGTTGCGTCATGCCGACGAGCTCAAGGTGCCGATGGCGACCCATGCCGCTTACAGCGTACTCGAATTCCACGACATCGTCCGCGAGCACCAGATGACGCCGATCGAGCTCTTGCACGACGTTGGCATGCTTCGCACGACGCTGAATATCGGTCACGGCAACTTCATCGCCGAAGGCGAAAACCTGAATTATTCCGGCGGCCGTGACTTGGAGTTGATGGGACATCATCATTGCTCGATCTCGCACTGCCCGATCAACATTGCGCGCCGCGGCCGGGTGCTCAACGACTGGAAGAGCTATCGCGATGCCGGCGTTAATATTTCGATCGGCAGCGACACCTATCCGCGCGACATGGTTATGAATATGCGGACGGCGTCCTTGATGGGAAAAATTGTCGGCCGTGATTATTTCAAGGCGCCGGCGGGGCAGGTATTCGAAGCGGCGACGATCGGCGGCGCGAAATCGGTCGGCCGCAACGACCTTGGCCGTTTGGAAAAAGGCGCAATGGCCGACATCACGATCATCGATTTCAAGGGACGGAATTCCCTCCGTTACGGGCCGGTGCGCGACCCGATCAAGAGCTTGGTCGAGTGTGGCGTGGGTGACGACGTCGACACGGTCATCGTCGATGGGCGCATCTGCATGGAGAACGGCGTTATTCCCGGCGTCGACGTGAGCCGGCTGGCGGCGGAGGCGCAGGCGGCGGGCGACGCGATCTGGGAGAGCTTGCACGAATGGGATCCGCGCGGCCGCAAAGCGGAGGAAGCGAGCCCGTGGTCGTTTCCAATCGCAACGGCGTGAGTCCTGCTGGGTTTGAACGATTCGCCTGCGCATGGACGGGAGGTCTCTCGGGCCTCGGCTTGAGAATTTGCCCGCCTTCCAGCAGATTTGCGCCGCGGCCGGCGGTTACGGCGAGCGCGCGGAAGATCCGGCGGAATTGCACGCGGGGATCGAACGCGCGCTCAGTCGTGAAGAACGAAGGCCGCCAGGCCTTGCTCAATGTGATCTGCGCCGCATAATCAAAACATGACCGACATCGATCCCGTAGAGCTCACCCAGAAACTGGTCGCGTTCGACACAATTAACCCGCCGGGGCGCGAGCTTGCTTGCGTGGAAATGCTCGATGGCATTTTGTCCGATGCCGGAATCAAGACCTCGGTGCAGCGCTTCGCCGACGGCCGCGCGAATTTGACGGCAACATTAGGTGACGCTTCGGCAGGACGGCCGATTTGTTTCACCGGCCACGTCGACACCGTTCCGCTCGGCAATGCGCCGTGGAAATACGATCCATTCGGCGGCGAGATCGTCGATGGCCGCCTTTACGGCCGCGGCTCCACGGACATGAAAGCGGGCGTTGCCGCTTTTGTCGCCGCGGCCTGCGGGATCGCGCGCAGCGGGAAAAGCGATGCGCGAATCGTGCTGCTCATCACCGCGGGCGAGGAAACCGGGTGCGATGGCGCGAGTGAACTCGTGAAATCGAAAACGCTCGAAGAGGGCGGCGCGCTGATCGTCGGCGAGCCGACCTCGAACGTGCCGATGGTCGGCCATAAAGGCGCGCTATGGCTGCGCGCGGTTACGACCGGCGTCACCGCGCACGGCTCGATGCCGCATCTCGGCGTGAACGCGGCCTATAAAGCCGGGCGCGCGCTGAACAAACTCGAGGCCTTTGAGTTCAACGAAGCGCCGCATCCGCATCTCGGCAAGCCGACCTTGAATGTCGGTGCTGTTAGAGCGGGCATCAACGTGAATTCGATTCCTGATCGCGCCGAAATCGATATCGACATCCGCACAATCCCGTCGCTTCCGCATACGCGCGCGAAGGAGCATCTTGCGGCCGAGCTCGGCGACGAAATTTCGATGGATCCGCTGATCGATGTCCCCGCGGTATGGAGCGAGCCGGGGGACAAATGGATTGGCGAGGTGTTTTCTGTCGTCCGCGAAGTGACGGGCAAAGCGCCTTCGCCCTATGCGACCGTGCCTTACTTTACCGACGCGTCGATTTTGAAGCCGGCGCTTGGCGATCCGCCGACGATCATCCTGGGGCCGGGCGAAGCCTCCATGGCGCATCAGATCGACGAATACTGCTTCGTCGATCGCATCCGGGAGGCCGCGGAAATCTACGCAAGGCTGATGCAGCGCTGGAAAGTGTGACCGTTTAACGCGAGGCCGCGCGAAATCATCCCGGATCACAAGCCGCCCCGAACGATTCCATCAGCAATCGAGAATGGAAACCGCGCGGCGCCCGTGCTGATTCAGCGCGATGGCAAAGCCGATGATCTATAACGATCCGCCCGTCGCGAAGAACGCGCCGATCGCGGACGAGGTCAAATACACCACCTGTTATATGTGCGCCTGCCGCTGCGGCATCAAAGTCAGCCTGCGCGACGGCGCGATCCGCTACATCGAAGGCAACCGCCGGCACCCGGTGAACCGCGGCGTCCTCTGCGCCAAGGGCTCGGCCGGCATTATGCAGCACTATTCGCCCGCGCGGCTGAAGAAGCCGCTCCTGCGCACGGGTGAGCGTGGCAAGGGCGAATTCCGCGAAATCGAATGGGAAGAGGCGCTCGGCATTGCCGTCGACTGGCTCGGCAAGATCCGCGCGAGCGATCCGAAGAAGCTCGCCTTTTTTACCGGCCGCGATCAGTCGCAGGCGCTCACCGGCTGGTGGGCGACGCAATTCGGCACCGCGAATTACGCGGCGCATGGCGGCTTTTGCTCGGTCAACATGGCGGCGGCCGGGCTTTACACAGTGGGCGGCTCGTTCTGGGAATTCGGCGAGCCGGACTGGGATCGCACCAAATATTTCATGCTGTTCGGCGTTGCCGAGGATCACGACTCGAATCCGATCAAGATCGGTCTTGGCAAGCTGAAGCGCCGCGGCGCGAAGGTCGTCTCGATCAACCCGGTCCGCACCGGCTATTCCGCCATCGCCGACGAATGGGTGGGCATCCGTCCCGGCACCGACGGGCTCTTCATTCTGTCGATCATTCACGAACTGCTGCGCGCTGGGAAAATCGATGCCAATTATCTCGCGCGTTACACGAATTCCTCGTGGCTCGTCATTCAAGACAAGGGCGCGGCCGACGATGGCCTGTTCGCGCGCAATGAAGAAGGCGCGCCGCTCGTTTATGATAGGAAGACGCAAAAAACTGTCAGCGCGCTCGAACCCGATGCGCAGCCGAGCCTCAGCGGCGAATACAAACTCGCAGACGGCCGAAGTGCCGTCCCGGCATTCACGCTGATCGCGAAACGCTATCTCGACGAGCAGTATTCTCCCGAAATCGCCGCAGTGCAGACGGGTGTTCCGGTCGAGACGATCAAACGCATCGCCGCCGAGCTTGCGCATGTCGCCTTCAAGGAAGAAGTCGTCGTCGAGCAACCCTGGACCGATTGGGCCGGGCGGCGGCACGAAAAAATGATCGGCCGCCCGATCAGCATTCACGCAATGCGTGGAATTTCAGCGCACTCAAACGGTTTTCACACCTGCCGCGCGCTGCATTTTTTGCAGGTGCTGCTCGGCGCGATCGATACGCCGGGCGCTTTCCGCTACGAGCCGCCTTATCCGAAACCGATTCCGCCGGCGATCAAGCCGGCAGCCCCTGTCGGCTCGGGGCAATCGCTGAAGGGCTCGGCGCTCGGTTTTCCGCAAGGCCCCGAAGATTTGCTCGTCGACGAGAGGGGCGATCCGCTTCGGATCGACAAGGCATTTTCGTGGGAAGCGCCGCTCGCCGCCCATGGCATGTTGCACACGGTGATCGCGAACGCGCATCGCGCCGACCCATATCCCATCGATACTTTATTCCTCTACATGGCCAACATGGGCTGGAACTCCGCGATGAACACCGCGGAAACCATGACCATGATGACCGACAAGAATCCGGAGACCGGCGAATACCGCATTCCCCGCATCATCTACTCGGACGCCTATTATTCCGAGATGGTCGCTTACGCCGACCTCGTTCTGCCCGACACGACCTATCTTGAGCGCTACGATTGCATCTCGCTTCTCGACCGCCCGATCAGCAACGCCGAAGGCGCGGCCGACGCGATCCGCCAGCCGGTGGTGAAGCCCGATCGCGACGTGCGCCCGTTCCAGGACGTGCTGATCGATCTCGGCGCGCGATTGCAACTGCCCGGCTTGGTCAAAGAAGACGGTACGCCGAAATATCCCGGATTCTTCCCCGACTATATGGTCAATCACGAAAGGAAGCCCGGCCTCGGGATGCTCGCGGGCTGGCGCGGCGCAAATGGCGGGGACAGCGGCCTCGGCGGAATCAATCCGGACCAGCTCGATCGCTACATTGAGAATGAATGCTTCTGGGAAACCGAAATCCCGCATGAGGCGCATTATTTCAAGCCGTGGAACGCCGCCTATCTGAAATGGGCGACGGAAATGGGTTTTCTCGACAAGCCCGAGCCGATCTTCATTCAGCTCTATAGCGAGGCGATGCAAAAATTCCGGCTCGCAGCGCGCGGTCACGGCACCGTTCCGCTGCCCGAGAAGCACAGAGCGCGCGTCGAAAAATATTTCGACCCACTGCCGGTGTGGTACACGCCGTTCGAGGAAGAGCAGTCGGGCAGCGAATACGATCTGCACGCGATCACGCAGCGCCCGATGGCGATGTATCACAGTTGGGGCTCGCAAAACGCGTGGCTTCGCCAAATCCACGGCGAGAACAATCTCCACATGCATGGCGACACCGCCGCGCGCCTGCAAATCAAGGATGGCGATTGGGTGCGGGTGACAAGCAGCCACAGCACCATCGTCGTGCCCGCGAAAATCATGAGCGGCGTGAACCCGCACACGGTCTGGACATGGAACGCGATCGGCAAGCGCGCGGGGGCGTGGAATCTCGACCCCGATGCGAGCGAGGCGAAGCGCGGCTTCCTTCTCAATCACCTTATTCGCGATCTTCTGCCGCCAAAGGACGGCTATCGTTATGCGAACGCCGACCCGGTGACGGGGCAGGCGGCCTGGTACGATCTTCGCGTGCGGATCGAAAAAGCCGCGGGCGCGCACGAAAACAGCCAGCCCAGGATCAGCGAAGTTGAAACGCCGCCGCTGCCGCAGCGGCCCGACATCCTCCGCTACGGCAAGCGATTCCGTCCGAAAGCGAAAGTGTAATGACGACGCTTCCGCAACAGACCGGCAAGCAGCTCGGCCTTGTCATCGATCTCGACATTTGCGTCGGCTGTCATGCCTGCGCGGTGAACTGCAAGGAATGGAACACCGGCGGCGTCGCGGCGCCGCTCACCGATCTCAACCCCTACGGCGAGGATCCGCTCGGCGTCTGGTTCAATCGTATCCACTCTTACGAGACGAATAAGAACGGGAAGGGCACGACGGTGCATTTCCCGCGCTCCTGCCTGCATTGCGAGGAGCCGGCTTGCGTGACGGTTTGCCCGACCGGCGCGAGCTACAAGCGCGCGGAAGACGGCATCGTGCTCGTGAACGAGGACCTCTGCATCGGCTGCAAGCTTTGCTCATGGGCCTGCCCTTACGGCGCACGCGAATACGATTACGACGCGGGCGTCATGAAAAAATGCACGCTCTGCATCGATAAAATCTACAACGAAAATCTTGCTCCGGCCGACCGCGTGCCGGCCTGCGTCGCGACCTGTCCGACGTCTGCGCGTTCTTTCGGCGATTTCGCCGACCCGAATTCGGACGTTTCAAAACTCGTACGCGAGCGGGGCGGTTACGATCTGATGCCGGAAATGGGTTACAAGCCCACCAACAAATATCTTCCGCCGCGCACCAAGAACAAGCCGGGAAGCGACGCGCCCGCGCTCGTGCCGATGGGTCAGCCGGAGGGATTCCTCGGCTGGGTCGATCGCATGCTGTCGAGCCGGTAATGCATCCCGCTTTCTCCGTCATCATCTTCACGACCGTTTCAGGCGCGGGCTTTGGCTTGTTGTGCTGGCTCGGCCTCTACGCCGTCGCGGGGTTGCTGCCGGCCAATCAGTTTTTTGCGCTCATTTCGCTCGCGCTCGCTTTCGGCGCGATCGGCGCCGGGCTTTTGTCGTCGACGTTTCACCTCGGGCATCCCGAGCGCGCCTGGCGCGCCTTTTCGCAATGGCGCTCTTCCTGGTTGTCGCGCGAAGGCGTCGTCTCGATGCTGACATTCGTGCCGGCGCTTGTCTTTGCAGCGGGATGGATTCTGTTCAGCCGCTCGGATGGAATCTTCGCGCTTTCCGGCGCGCTGATGTCGGCGCTCGCCATGCTCGCGGTGGTTTGCACGGCAGGAATTTATTTTTCACTGAAGCCGATCCCCGCCTGGCACAACAATTGGGTGCTGCCGAACTATCTCGCGCTTTCGGCGATGTCGGGCATGCTGCTCCTGACGGCGCTCGCAAGCGTTTTCGGTTACGCGTCCGGCGCGACCTATTTGCTAAGTCTCGCGCTGATCGCAACGGCGTTGCTCGCGAAGCTCGGTTACTGGCGTTTCATCGATAGCGCGCCGGTTTCGAGCACGATCGAAACCGCGACCGGCCTCGGCGCGCTCGGCAAGGTCCGGTTGTTCAAGGCGCCGCATACTTCGGAAAATTACTTGATGAAGGAAATGGGCTTTCGCATCGCCCGCAAGCACGCGAAGAAACTCCGGATCATTTCCATATTGCTTGGATTTATTGCTCCGTTTTTGCTGCTTCTCATCGCGCGTCAGAGCGGCGGACTGCCGGCGGCGGCGCTCTCTGTCGCTGCGGTTTGCGCGTCCCTTACGGGCGTATTGACCGAACGCTGGCTGTTTTTCGCCGAAGTGAAACATGCCGTTACTCTATATTACGGCGGTAACCTCGATACGAATTAGGCCGCCACGTCTCTGCCGCGAACTTTTGCATCGCTTTACCGTTGAAAGAGGGAACCTCAGAGCGCAGGCGCATCGTGTTTCGTATCGCCGGATGTATTTCGATCCTGATTTTGTCGCTTGTTTCCGCGCGCGCTGAAGATGCGAGCAAAATATACGATACCCAAAAATCGATCTGCCTTGTTCTCGAATCCGCCGCCCGCGCCAATGATTTGCCGGTTGAATTTTTCGCCCGCCTGATCTGGCAGGAGAGCCGCTTTCACCCGAACTCGATCGGGCCGGTCACGAGGAGCGGCAAGCGCGCGCTCGGCATCGCGCAATTCATGCCGGGCACTGCGGAGGAAAGAAACCTGCTCAACCCCTTCGATCCGCTGCAAGCGCTGCCGAAATCGGCCGAATTCCTGCGCGAGCTGCGGCAGGAGTTTGGCAATCTGGGCCTTGCCGCCGCGGCCTATAACGCCGGCCCGCGCCGCGTTCGCGAATGGCTCGCGGGCTCCGGACCGCTTCCTGCCGAGACGCGCGCCTATGTGCGCGCGATTACCGGAGCGCCGGCGGAGCAATGGGCGAAGGGCGCCGATGCGTCGCGCGAGCCGAAACCGAATGCGAATTGCACCACGCTCATGGCGCTTCTCAAGAGTGCGCCGAGCGACTTCGTCACCGCGCTCGAACATAAAGTTGTTATGGGCGCGATGCAGCCATGGGGCGTCATTCTCGGCAGCAATAATTCCCGCGACCGCATCTTGTCCAAATATGCCGAGCTGCAACGGCGCCACGCCTCCGTTCTCGCGGGCCGCGACCCGATCGTGATCGAACGCCGGCGCGGGCCGCTTCCGCGCTATAGTGTGAGGATCGGCGCGGAAACGCGTGTCGCGGCGAATGAGCTTTGCCAGCGCATTCATAAAAGCGGCGGCGATTGCGTGGTGCTGCGCAACCGGGGCTGAGCCCGCCGGATGGAACCTGCCCGGCTTTGCCGGGTTAGTATCGGTTGCAAGGGAGTTCGCATGCCGACGCGCGCCTATTGGTCCGGAAATATTCGCCTGTCGCTGGTCTCCATTCCAATCCAGGTGATCCCCGCGACCAAGTCGGGCGCCAAGATCGCCTTCCATCAAATTCATAAGCCGAGCGGTGCGCGCATTCGCTACCAGAAGGTCGTGCCCGACATCGGCCCGGTCGACACCGACGACATCGTCAAGGGTTATGAGCTGGAGAAGGGAAAATATGTTCTCCTCGAGGACAAGGAAATCGACAAGCTGAAACTCGAGGCGAAGAAGACACTCGATCTCGTGCAATTCGTCAATGCGAACGAGATCGACCCGATTTATTTCGAACGGCCGTTTTTCGTATTGCCCGACGACGAGGAAGACGACGAAGCCTTCGTCGTGCTGCGCGACGCGCTGAAGAAAACGAAAAAAGTGGGCCTCGGCCAGATCGTCATCCGCGGCAAGGGCACAATCGTGGCGCTGAAATCGTGCGGCAAGGGGATGCTTCTGGAAACGCTCCGCTACGCCGACGAGGTAAAAAAAGCCGATTCGGCATTCTCCAAGATCAAAGGCGAAAAACCCGACGACGACATGATCGAGCTCGCGGAAGAGCTGATCGAAAAGAAGACAAAAAAATTCGATCCCGCCGCCTTCAAGGACGCTTATGAAGAAGCGCTCCGCGAATTGATCGAGGCGAAAGCCGAGCACCGCCAGGTCCGCCAGATCGAAGAGACGCGCCCGACCGCCAAGGTGATCGATCTCATGGACGCGCTGCGAAAGAGCGTTCGCAAAAACGAAGGCGGGCGCGAAAAGAAACCGGCGAAACGCAGCAAGAAGCATTCGCGCCGTAAGGCGGCCTAATCATGCCCGATCGGCTCAAACGTTATCGCGAAAAGCGGGACTTCACCCGTACGCGCGAGCCGGAGGGCGTGAAAGTAAAATCCGGAAAAAAACTTTCCTACGTCATCCAGAAACACGCCGCGCGCCGGCTGCATTACGATTTCCGCCTCGAGTGGAAAGGCGCGCTGATGAGCTGGGCGGTCCCGAAGGGCCCAAGCGAAAATCCGAACGACAAGCGCCTCGCCGTGCATGTCGAGGATCACCCGGTGAAATACGGCAGCTTCGAGGGGACGATCCCGAAAGGCGAATATGGCGGCGGCACCGTGATGTTGTGGGATCGCGGCTGGTGGGAGCCGCATCAGAATCCCGACGACGCGATGGAAAAAGGAAAGCTCAGCTTTACGCTGCATGGCGAGCGCCTGAAAGGCGATTGGGCGTTGGTGCGCCTGCGCGCCCGCAGTAAAAAAGACAAGGACAACTGGCTGCTGATTAAGGAAAAGGACGAAGTCGCGCGCACGAAGGGAAAGCTCACCACCGAGCGCGAAACCGAAAGCGTGGCGACCGGCCGTGCCATGGAAGAAATCGCCGAAGGCAAAAAGGTCTGGCATTCGAACCGGCGAAAGCCCGAGCCTGAGCGTCCCTTAAAAAAAAAGAGTCAAAGCTTCCCGCGCTCAAGCTCCCCGCGTTCGTAAGGCCACAACTCGCCACCCTCGTCGACGCGCCGCCCGCCGGCGCTAAATGGCTGCATGAAATCAAGCTCGACGGCTATCGGGCGCTCGCGTCCGTCGCGGGCGAGCGCGTCGTGATCCGAACTCGTAACGCGCTCGACTGGACGGATAAATTTTCGCCGCTGGTCGAATCGCTTTCAAATCTGCCGTGCCGTGCAGCCTTGCTGGACGGTGAAATCGCGGTCGCGGATGAAGAAGGCCACACCGATTTTGGCGCGCTGCAAGAGGCGCTGTCGGAAGGAAGCGGCGGGTTCGGATATTATGTTTTCGACCTCCTCCATCTCGATGGCGAAGATCTGCGCGCCCTTCCGCTCGCTGAGCGGAAGCAAAGATTGAAATCGTTGCTGGAAGGAATCGGCGCGCCGCTTCTTTATTCTTCGCATATCGAGGGTGACGCTGATTTGATCTTTGCGCGCGCCTGCGACCTCAAGCTCGAAGGGATCGTGTCGAAGAACAGAGACGACCGTTATCATTCCGGCCGCACCCAAAGCTGGCTGAAGACCAAATGTGGCATGGAGCAGGAATTCGTCATCATCGGCTGGCGGCCTTCCGACAAAGCGGGCCGGCCGTTTTCGTCGCTGTTGCTCGCGGTGCATGAAGAAGGGAAGCTGCGTTATGCCGGCCGCGTCGGCACCGGCTATACCGGCGAGCGGCTCGACGAACTCGCGCGAAAATTCAAGCAGCATGCGCGCGACGATCCGCCGGTGAGGGACGTTCCGCGCGCGATCGTGCGGCATGCGCATTTTGTCGATCCGGTGCTCGTCGCCGAGATTTCGTTTCGCGGCTGGACGAGAGACGGACTCGTAAGGCAAGCGAGTTTCAAAGGGTTGCGGGCCGACAAGCCCGCGCGTCAGGTTGTTCGGGAGAAGCCCATGCCGAAAGCGAAAGCTTTGAACCTATCGAAAACCGAAACCGATGAGGTCGCGGGTATCCGGATCACGCATCCCGATCGCGTCGTGTTTCCCGGTCAGGGCGTCACCAAGCGCGATCTTGCCGACTACTACACGAAAATTTCAAAGCTCATTCTGCCGCATCTCGCCGAGCGCCCGCTTTCGCTCGTGCGCTGCCCGCAAGGCCGCGAGAAGGAATGTTTTTTTCAAAAACATGCTTCGCCGGGGTGGCCGGAAGAGCTGCACAAAATCCGCATCAAGGAAAAATCCGGCTCCGACGAATATATGTATGTCGAGGATATCTCCGGCATCGTCGCCGCGGTGCAGATGGGCGTGCTTGAGCTGCACATCTGGGGCTCTCACACCGACGCGGTCGAGAAACCGGACCGCATGGTGTTCGATCTCGATCCCGATGAAGGCCTGCCGTTCGGCCGGGTGAAGGAAGCCGCGCTCGATCTCCGAAAACGCCTCAAGCAATTCAAGCTCGAATCCTTCGCCATGGCGAGCGGCGGCAAGGGCATTCATGTCGTCGTTCCGCTCGCGCCAAAACATTCCTGGGACGAGCACCGCGCTTTTTCCGAAGCGCTCGCGCGGCTGATGGAGGAGCAGGATCCGGAGCGTTACGTCGCCAATATGTCGAAGAAAAAACGCCGCGGCCGGATCTTTGTCGATTATCTGCGCAACCAGCGCGGCTCGACTGCGATCTGTCCCTATTCGACGCGCGCGCGCACGGGCGCGCATATCGCGGCCCCGTTGTCGTGGCAGGCCGTCGCGAGGCTGAAAAACGCGCAGCCCTATAGCGTCGCGGACGCGGCGAAACTCGCCCGAGCCGGCGATCCCTGGAAAGGTTACGCCTCGCTCAAGCAATCCCTGCCGAAGCTGTAGCGAAAAAGCCGAAAATTGGCGGGTTTAGGCCAAAAATATGCAACCCGCCGCGATTTTGTCGGCAGAATTTTAACTTTCTTAAAGGAGCTTTCGTTTGTTCGCTGCCAGAACGGCGGCTGAAGGAACGAGAGATCCATGAAACTGAATATCAAGATCGTTGCAGCCGGCATGGCCTTCGCAGCCATCCCGGCCGCTGCCGCTTTCGCGGCGGAGTCCGCGACCAAGGATGAAGCGCAGGCCATGGTGCACAAGGCCGTTGCGTTCATCAAAACCGAGGGCGCCGAGAAGGCCTATCCGGTCATCAGCAACAAGGGCGGCCAATTCTCCGACCGCGACTTATATATCGTCGTCTATGGGCTCGACGGCAAAGTGCTCGCGCATGGCGCCAACCAGAAGCTCGTCGGCAAGGATTTGATCGAGGCGCAGGACGTCGACGGAAAGTATTTCGTCAAGGAGCGCACCGAACTCGGCCGCAAGCAGGCTTCCTTCTGGCAGGACTACAAGTTCGTCAACCCGACGACCAAGAAGGTCGAGCCGAAGGAAATGTATTGCGAGCGTGAATCGGAAACCGTCGTCTGCGGCGGCGTTTACAAGAAGTAGGCAGTAACCAGAGCCGTCGCAAGGCGGCTCCGTTTCCATAACGGCGATTGATCTGGCTTGGTGATTGAGATGGCTTGGTTCGGAAATTTGCGAATTCGCTGGAAAGTCCTGCTTGCACCCGCATTCCTGATTTTGACGCTGGTCGCGCTCGGCACCTACGTGTTGCAGACCCAGTGGGAAAATCAGGCAACCTTGCAACAATTGATGAACGGTCCTGTCCGCCAAGCGGAAGTCGTCGCCGATTTCAGCGCCGCCGCTTGGGCGGTGCAGACGCGGCTCTATCATCTGACCGCGACCGCGGCGAATGAGAGCGACAAAGGAAAAATCGCGACCGTCGCGCAGGAGACCAGTGAGAGCATCATCGATCTTTCCGGCAAGATGCTTTCGCTGGACCAGTTGAAAGCGAACCGGACGTCGAGCTCATTTGGCAAGCTCAAGGAAACCGTCAATAAATACACGAAGCAAGCGAACGGCGTGATCGACATGGCGGACACCGACGCCGGTTCCGCGCTGATGTTCATGATGAGCGCGCAGCGCAGCTTCGCCGAAATCGTTTCGCTCACCGACGAATTAATGCAGCTCAGCAAGCAGGCGCGCGACCGCGAAGTGGTGCGCGTCGATCAGAGCATGAGCCAGCAGGCCAAGGTGCTCGCGGCGCTCGTATTGATCGCGGTTCTCGTCGGCTGCGCCGTTTCGTTCCTCGTCAGCCGCGCGATCACAAAGCCGGTGATTTCGCTCGCGAACGTCATTCAGCGCATCACCGGTGGCGATTTCGAAGTGGCGATTCCGGCCACCAAACAGCGCGACGAAATCGGTTCGATCGCAGGAGCGGTCGTTTCGCTCAAGAAAGCGAGCCAGGAAGCGGCAACGCTCCGCCAGCAGCAGGAAGACGCGAAGGCCCATAGCGATGCCGAGCGCCGTATCGCGCGCGAAAATCTCGCGTCCGAATTCGAGCGTCAGATGCAGGGCGTGATGAACGCGGTCGCCGAAGCGACCCATCTCGTCGGCGAAAGTGCGAACAACGTCGCGACGATCGCAACACAGGCGGGCTCGCGCACCTCCGCCGTCGCCGATGCGGCGCAGGTCGCGTCATCGGGCGCGGAAACCATCGCCGCCTCGTCGGAAGAGATGTCGTCCTCGATCGCGGAAATTTCGCGTCAGGTCGGCACCGCGCGCGATTTCTCGCGCGAAGCCGTGGCGCATGCCGGCGGCTCGAGCAACATCATCAAGAGTCTCGCCGAATCGGCGCAGCGCATTAACGAGGTCGTGAAGCTGATCAGCGAGATCGCCGAGCAGACGAATTTGCTGGCGCTGAACGCCACGATTGAAGCCGCGCGCGCCGGCGAAGCGGGCCGGGGTTTTGCCGTCGTCGCATCCGAAGTCAAGGCGCTCGCGGCGCAGACGGCAAAAGCGACCGGGGAAATTTCCGCGCAGGTGCAGGCCATCCAGACGGCGACGAACGAAGCCGTGCAGTCGACGGAAGCGATCGTTTCCGACATCTCCAAGATTTCCGAGATCACGGTTGCGATCGCATCCGCGGTCGAGGAGCAGGACGCCGTGACGCGCGACATCGCGTCCAGCATCGAAGCCTCATCGGCTTCCGCCAAGCGGGTGACGACCGATATCGGCGAGCTCGACATCGCGGTGGCCGCGACCGGCAAGGCGTCGCGCGACATGCTGACGGCGGTGAAAACCCTCGACGAGCAGTCGCGGAATCTCAACGCCGCAGCCGAAACCTTCTTGCGCGGACTGCGCGCAGCTTAGTCGCGATCAAGCAAGCGGCGCGCTGTCAGCGCGCCGTCCATGCCTTGAAGTCGGCTTCCGAAACGCTCGGGAGTCTTTTCACGAAGGCGACGATCTTCCAGATTTCGTCGTCCTTCACATCGATCGCGGCAAAGCCCGGCATGCCGGTGAATTTGAGGCCGTTCTTCACCACCCAGAAAATTTGCTCGGGCGTCCGGTGCGGACCGACTTCGGCGAGATCCGGCGGCGAGGGATAAAGGGCCTCGGAGAATTTCGCCCAGGTCGCGCCCGGCGCGCCATGGCAGGTCACGCAGCCGCGCTCCGAAAATGCTTTCGCGCCGGCTTGCACCGTCGCCGGATCGTCTAGCGAGCCCGCGGGCTTGTCTATGGCGTGATGTTTGATTGAGGCGATGCGCACGCGGTCGAGCGCCGAAGTCACGATATTGAAATGCTGGTCGGTCGCCGCGACGTTATAAAATCCCCCGAAGAAATAAATGGGCAGCGCAATCGCAAGGATGATTGCGAGCGCGCCAATCGCAGCCAGTAATCGCATGGGCGTCCTCCCGTTGGGTCGCAACTCCGTAGTAAACACCGATCGACGTGGTTTGGTGCCATTCCACGACGAAAATTGATTGCCCTTAAACCGGTGCCGGAATGACCCGGACTGGCTTCCCGTCAAGCCACGCGCGGACGTCTTCCGCCATCTGCGTGTAGAAGCGCCGGTATCCTTCGGCGGTGACATAGCCAAGATGCGGCGTGATGACGGCTCGATCTAACTTCCTTAGCGGATGATCGAGCGGTAAGGGCTCCACATCATATACGTCGACTCCCGCGCCGGCGATTTTATTCCCCCGGAGCGCCGAAAAAAGCGCCGCCTCGTCGACAATAGGCCCGCGCGAGGTGTTGATGAGATAGGCGCTTGGCTTCATCAGCGAAAATTCGGCGGCACCCACCGCGCCGCGCGTGCGGTCCGAGAGCTGCGTGTGAATCGTCAGGAAATCGGATTGGCGAAAAAGCTCCTCCTTGCTGACGCGTTTTGCGCCCGCGGCCTTCGCTTTTTCGTCGGTGAGATTCTGGCTCCAGGCGATCACATTCATGCCGAAAGCATTGCCGATCGCTGCGACCCGGCTTCCGAGCTTGCCGAGCCCGAAAATGCCGAGCGTCTTTCCCGCAAGCTCCGTTCCGAGCGTCGATTGCCATGGCGCGCCGGATTTTAGCCGCCCGTTCTCGAAGCCGATCTTGCGCGTGAGCTCGAGCATCAGGCCGAAGGTCAACTCCGCCGTCGGCGTGCCGATGGATTCCGTGCCGCAAACCGGAATGCCGCGAGCGGCTGCGGCCGTGATGTCGATCGCGGCGTTCCGCATGCCGCTGGTGACGAGGAGCTTCAGATCGGGAAGCGCGTCGATCGTCGCCCGATCGAATAGCGTGCGCTCGCGCATGAGGCAAAGGATCGAAAAATCCCGCAACGTGCCTGTGAGCTTCTTGCCGAGCGGCTCCGTGAACACGGTGATATCCGCGTCCTTTTTCACGCTCGTCCAGTCGGCAAGCGAAAGAGCCACGTTTTGGTAGTCGTCCAGAATGGCGCAGCGGTGTCGCATGATGGTCTCGGGTAATTTCGGGCGGGTGAGGGCGCTTCTTATACCTCGCGCGACGGTTCGCTGCCGTACAATTGATGTTGAAAAGGCGCGCAGGTTCCCGGCGAAGACCGCGGGCTTATCGCCTGTTGTAGCAAAGCCACAGGCATGGAAAAACGCGGAACGCGCATATACGGCACTGCAATATCGGATATGGTGCGTCGATCCGGTTACCATCCGGCGATCGGGCACATCATATTTCAGGGTAACGGCTTCGATGAAAGCCCCCCGCTTGGTGAGCTTGGCCGCTGTAGCGGCCGCGTTTCTCTATCTCGGCTGCCCGCCGGCGGCCGCCGAGACCGCGGCTGCGCCCCAGGACAACGCATCTTCCATCAAGCCGATCATGGCGCCGCCCGCCGCGAAGAAAACTTCTTCCGCGCGCACGTCCCACCACAGGATCGCGTCGAAAGACAGTGTGCATGTCTATCTGTTTCGGGGACTTCTGAACGTTTTCTCCCTCGGCATGGACGAGCTTGCCGACAAGATCCGCGCCACCGGCGTGGCCGCGACCGTCTACAACCACACCGAATGGGAAGATGTCGCGAACCAGATCGTGGCCAACTACAAAAACGGCAATCATGCCCCGGTCATTCTGATCGGCCATTCGCTGGGGGCCGACGCGGTGATGTTCATGGCCGCAAATCTCGGCAAACGCGGCGTGCCGGTTGCCCTTGTGGTGCCCTTCGATGGAACACAGACGCTGGTCGCCCCGAGCAATGTTGCACGCGTTATCAATTTGACCCAGCGCGATTATGCCTATGCGCGCCGCGGGTCCGGTTTTCATGGCGAACTGAAAAATCTCGATGTAAGCGGCGAGGGCGTCGATCATCTGAACATCGATAAGTCGCCGCGTTTGCACGCGCTGGTATTGAGCGCGATTGCGGCCGTCGTGAAGAAGGGCGAGACGCCGTCTTCCTTCGCGACCGTACCGCCCGAAGAAAAAGAGCAGGCGAAACCGATGCCGAAGCCCGCGCCGGCGGAAATGGCGGCAAAGCCTGCACGCTCGGAAAAACCTGCATCGCAAGAGACTCCCGCTGCTCCCGATGTCGCCGCCAGGCCCGCGCCGGATACGCCGAAGGCGGAAGCTGCGCCGGCCATGGCACCGTCGCCTGCGCCTGCGTCGCCCGCCGTTTCGGCAGCGGCCGGCTCCTCCTCGCCCGTTCCGCCGACCCCGGTTGTTGCTCCGGCAGTTGCCCCGCAACCCGCCAGTGCGCCCGCGCCGGCGGCACCCGTGAGTGCGCCCGCGGCATCGGCGCCGCAGCCCGCGAGCGTGACTCCGCCCGGGAAGCCGGTCGCGATCCCTGCGCCGGATCGGCTCGAATACGAAAAGCTCGTATTGCCCAAGCGCTAGGCGCTTCGATCTACCGCTCAATTTTTTGGAAGCTTGCCGCCGATTCCTTCGGTGATTTCGGCTGCGGCGCGTTTCACCATCGGGCCAAGCTCGCCGAGCCGTTCGTCGCTCATGCGCACCATTGGGCCCGAGATTGAAATCCCGCCCATGACCTCACCGTACTCGTTGAAGACGGCCGCGCCCACGCAGCGCATGCCTTCCGCTCGCTCCTCATCGTCGACAGCCCAGCCGCGCTTGCGCGCGACGGCGAGGTCTTTCAGTAGCACATCGGGATCGACAATCGTGTGTTCGGTGAATTTCGGCATGCCGACGCGGTGCAGGCGCTGCGCCACCGCTTCGTCGCTGAGCGAAGCGAGGATCGCCTTGCCGATCGAGGAAGCATGCAGCGAGCCGCGAGAGCCCGGCCGGTGGAAGGCACGAATGGCTTGGTGGCTTTCCATCTGCGAGATGAAGACGATGTAATCGTCCTTCTCGATCCCGATCGATGCGGTCTCGCCCGTCGCTTCCATCAGCCGGCGGATGATGCTGCGGCCGGTATCGACAAGCTTTCGGTTGCGCAAAAAGGCCGCGCCCACTTTGAAAGCTTTGACGCCGATCAAATAATGCCCTTGCGAGCCGACGCATTGCACGAAACCCGCGCTCTTTAGCGTGTTGAGAATGCGATGGGCGGTGGAGGGGGCGATGCCCGCGCGCTGCGCTATGGTGGTGAGGGATAACCCATCCGCTTCGGCGATGATCCCAAGAAGCGTCAGCCCGCGGTCGAGGGCCTGCACCGAATGGGCATGAGCCTGCTGGGAAGCAGGGGCCTCTGCCTCGCCCGGAATGCCCTTCACCAACCGGGGTCTGCCTGCCATTGCCGAACCTCTCTCGTATTTCCTGCTCGTAGCACAAAAAGCCGCGCCTTTTGACGCTTATTCGCCCTTGCAAAGAATCTTAAATCATGGAAACTATTTCCATGATACGGAATTAAGCTCTGATCTATGATAAATAAGGCCGATTTAGACTGTTATCCCACCTTGTGAAAATGGAACATATTTCCATTACAAAGGGAGGAAATTCTGGAATACCGTATGCCAAGGATTCCAAATTTCCAAGGGTTAAGTAGGGAGAGACCGGTGAAGACGTCGGTGGGGCTGAAAGAAAAAGCGGGTGCGGATTCGTTTTTCTCGGCGGACCTCGCGAGCGCCGATGACGAAGTGGCGGGCGCGATCCGCCGCGAACTGCACCGCCAGCAAAATGAAATCGAGCTGATCGCGTCGGAAAATATCGTGAGCCGCGCCGTGCTGGAGGCCGCAGGCTCTGTCCTCACCAACAAATATGCCGAAGGCTATCCCGGCAAGCGCTATTACGGCGGGTGCCAGTTCGTCGACGAAGCCGAGACGCTCGCGATCGAGCGCGCGAAGAAACTCTTCAACTGCGGCTTCGCCAATGTGCAGCCGAATTCCGGCAGCCAGGCAAACCAAGCCGTTTTTCTCGCGCTCGCGCAGCCGGGCGATTCGATTCTCGGCCTATCGCTTGCCGCCGGCGGCCATCTTACCCACGGCGCGCCGCCGAATCTTTCCGGCAAATGGTTCAAGGCTCATGCGTACGGCGTGAGCAAGGAAACCCAGCGCATCGATATGGAAGAAGTCGCGGCGCTCGCGCGCGAGCATAAGCCGAAGATTATCATCGCGGGCGGCTCGGCCTATCCGCGCACCATCGACTTCGCCGCGTTCCGCAAGATCGCGGATGAGATCGGCGCTTACCTCATGGTCGACATGGCGCACTTCGCCGGACTCGTCGCAGGCTGGCATCACCCGAGCCCGCTGCCGCATGCGCATGTCGTCACCACGACGACGCACAAAACGCTGCGCGGCCCGCGCGGCGGCATGGTACTGACCAACCACGAAGACATCGCGAAGAAAATCAACTCGGCGGTTTTCCCCGGCCTGCAGGGCGGCCCGCTCATGCACATCATTGCGGCGAAGGCGGTCGCCTTTGGTGAGGCGCTGAAACCTGACTTTAACATTTACGCCCGGTCGGTGATCGAAAACTGCAAGGTGATGGGTGAAATGTTGCTGGAGGCCGGTTACGACCTCGTCACCAAGGGCACCGACACGCACCTTATCCTTCTCGATCTTCGCCCGAAGAAACTCACCGGCAACATTGCCGAAAAGGCGCTCGGCCGCGCGCATATCACCTGCAACAAGAACGGCGTGCCGTTCGACCCGGAGAAGCCGACGGTCACGTCCGGTATCCGGCTCGGTTCCGCCGCCGGTACCTCGCGCGGTTTTGGCATCGCCGAATTCCGCGAGGTCGGCCGCCTGATCGTCGAAGTGCTCGACGGCCTCGCCAGGAACGGCGAGGCGGGCAACGCCGCGACCGAAGCCAGCGTAAAAGCGCGCGCCATCCAGCTCTGCCAGCGATTTCCGATCTGCGCCTGATCTGCCGAACCACCGCAACGTACTTTTGGGAGAAAGAAATGTCTGGATTTCATGGTCTCTTCACCCCCGGCCCGACGAACATGCCGTTCCCGATCCGGCAGGCGATGGACGTCCCGATGGAAGACATCCGGGCGCCAGATTTCCCGAATTTCACGCTGCCGCTCTTCCAGGATCTGAAAAAGGCCTTCAAGACCGAGAAAGGCCAGGTTTTCATCTTCCCGTCCTCCGGGACGGGAGGCTGGGAGGCCGCGATCACGAACACTTTGTCCCCCAATGATAAAGTTCTGATCGCGGTCTTCGGTCAGTTTTCGCACCTCTGGGCGGATCTCTGCCGCCGCAAGGGCCTCAACGTCGAAGCGATGGAGTGCGAATGGGGCGAGGGCTTCCCGGTCGAACTTGCGGCCGAAAAGCTTGCTGCCGATAAGGCGCACGAGATCAAGGCCGTGCTCGTCTGTCATAACGAGACGACGACGGGCGTCACCAGCGATCTCGCCGGTGTCCGCAAGGCGCTCGATGCGGCGAAGCACCCGGCGCTCCTGATGGCTGACGGCATCAGCTCGATTGCCTCGATCGACTTTCGCATGGACGAGTGGGGCGTCGACTGCGCGGTCGCAGGCTCCCAAAAAGGCTTCATGCTGCCGACGGGCCTCGCGATCGTCGCGGTGAGCCAGAAGGCGCTCGAAGCGCATAAGTCCGCGAAGCTGACGCGCTGCTTCTTTGATTTCGCCGACATGATGCGCACCAACAAGGACGGCTACTTCCCCTATACGCCCGCCACCACCTTGATGCGCGGCCTGCGCGGTTCGCTCGACATGCTGTTCGCCGAAGGGTTGGAAAATGTTTTCGCGCGTCATCGTCGCATCGCCGAAGGCGTGCGTCAGGGCATCGCGGCCTGGGGCCTGTCGCTCTGCGCCAAGGAGCCGAAGTGGCACTCCGACACGGTCAGCACCGTGATGGTGCCGAAGGGCTTCAACAGCGAAGACGTCGTGAAGACTGCGTATTATCGTTACAAGATGTCGCTCGGCCTCGGCCTCACCAAGATCGCCGGCAAGGGTTTTCGCATCGGCCATCTCGGCTACTTCAACGACATCATGGCGCTGCAGGCGCTCGCCGGTGCCGAGATGGCGCTGATGGATGTCGGCATTTCGATCGAAGCCGGATCGGGCGTCGCTGCGGCCCAGCAGTACTATCGCAAGTCCGCGCCGCAGATTCAGTTGGCCAAAGTCGCCTAAGGAAGCCACTTATGAAAGTCTGTATCTACGGAGCAGGCGCGATTGGCGGATACCTGGCGGCGGGCCTCTCGGAGGTTGACGGCGTTGAATTGTCGCTGATCGCGCGCGGGCCGCATCTCGCGGCGATCCGCGAAAACGGACTGAAGTTGCTCGCCGGCGGCAAGGAAAAAGTCTGCAAGCCGAAGGCGACGAAATATCCCGTCGACCTCGGCCAGCAGGATTACGTCATCGTCTGCCTGAAAGCGCACCAAGCTTGGGAGTCGGCCGAGGACATGCGGCCGCTTCTCGGCCCGCACACCACGGTCGTCACCGGCCAGAACGGCGTGCCGTGGTGGTATCCCTACGGCCTCGGTTCGAAATTTGCGGATATGCGCCTTGCGAGCGTCGATCCCGATGGCCGTCAGTGGAAGGAGATTGGCCCCGAGCGTGCGATCGGCTGTGTCGTTTATCCCGCGACCGAAATCGCCGCGCCCGGCGTCGTCAAGCATTCCTATGGCAAGAAATTCGCGCTCGGCGAGCCGAACGGCGGCATGTCCGACCGCGCGAAGAAGCTTTCGGAGGTTCTGGAGAAGGCGGGCTTCGAGGCGCCGGTCCTACAGGACATCCGCAGCGAAATCTGGCTCAAGCTTTGGGGCAATCTCTGCTTCAACCCGATCTCGGCGCTCACCCGCACCACGCTCGATGTCGTTGCGACCGAACCGAGCCTGCGCTCGCTCTCCTACAGCATGATGGAAGAGGCGCAGGAGATCGCCGAGAAATTCGGCGCCTCCTTCCGCGTCGACATCAACCGCCGCATCAACGGCGCCGCCAAGGTCGGCGCGCACCGCACCTCGATGCTGCAGGATCTCGAGAACGGCCGTCCGCTCGAGATCGATGCGTTGCTGACATCGGTGCAGGAGATGGGTCGGCTGGTGAATGTCAGAACGCCGCATATCGACGCGGTGCTCGGCCTCGTGCAGCAGCTCGGACGCTCGCTGCAAATCTATCCGACTTTTCCGAATGTAGTGGCCAAACCCGGGCATTCTTCTAGAATGCAGGAGAACCATTCCGTCCCTGCCTAGAAATCCGGAAGTGATGATGAAGATTGTGTTTTTGGATCGCGGGACGATCGGGCCGAGCGTCGAGCTTTCGCGCCCGTCGTTTCCGCACGAGTGGAAAGAGCACGACGCGAGCAAGCACGAACAGGTGGTCGAGCGCCTGAAGGGCGCGAATATCGCGATCACCAACAAGACGCCCATCCGCGAAAAAGATCTCGACCAGCTTCCTGATCTGAAAATGATCGCGATGGCGGCGACCGGCTACGACGTGGTCGATGTCGCCGCCGCGCAAAAGCGCGGCATCATCGTCTCGAATATCCGCGGCTACGCGGTGAACACGGTGCCCGAGCACACCTTCGCGCTCATTCTCGCGCTTCGCCGCTCGATTGCGGGCTATCGTCAGGACGTGATCGACGGCGAATGGCAGAAGGCGGGACAGTTCTGTTTCTTCACCCAGCCGATCAAGGATCTCGCGGGCTCGACGCTCGGCATCATCGGCGAGGGCGCGATCGGCCAGTCGGTGGCGAAAATCGGCCAGGCCTTCGGCATGAAGACGCTGTTCGCGGCGCATAAGGGCGTTTCGGGCCTCGGGCCGCTCTACACGCCCTTCGACGAGGTGCTGGAAACGAGCGACGTCATCACGCTGCACAGCCCGCTGATGCCGGCGACGCGCAATATGATCGCGATGCCCGAATTCAAGAAGATGAAAAAGAAGCCGCTCCTCATTAACACTGCGCGCGGCGGGCTGGTGGTCGAAAAGGACCTCGTTCAGGCCGTCAAGGAAGGATTGATTGCGGGCGCGGGCTTCGACGTGTTGACCGTCGAGCCGCCGCCGCCCGATCATCCGTTCAACGAGATTTTGGATCGTCCGAATTTCATTGTGACGCCGCATGTGGCCTGGGCCAGCGAAGAGGCGATGCAGACGCTTTGGAAGCAGCTCGTAAGTCACCTCGAGAATTTTCACGCCGGTCGCCCAAGCAATATCGTCGGGCAATAAGCGCGAGAGCGGGCGGAATTTGGTGTAGTCTGAGGCGGAGGAGCCGTCATGGATCTGCATGAATTCAAGGCGAAACGCCTGCTCGCGGGCTACGGCATCGTGAGCCCCGAAGGCCGCGTCGCGGTCACGGCCGATGAGGCGGCGGGCGCGGCAAAAGAGCTCGGCGGCGCGGTCTATGTGAAAGCGCAAATCCACGCCGGCGACCGCGCGAAGTCCGGCGGCGTGAAGAAAGCGGAATCCCCCGTCGAAGCGCGCAAGATCGCGCATCAATTGCTCGGCCAGAAACTCGTGACACCGCAGACGTGTCCTTCCGGCCACGCGGTGAAGCGCGTGCTGATTGAATCCGCCGTGCGCGCGCAAAAAGAAATTTATCTCGCCATGATGATCGACGCGCTTGACGCCGCGATCGTCGTGCTCGGCGGGAAGGGCGGCTCCGGCATCGAGGATCGCGCTGCCAGTGGCGTCAAACTCGAATCCTTGCATCTTGGTCTCAAAGGCGAGCAGAAAGCCGGCGACATCGCCGATTTCTGCAAGCGCCTTGGTGTCACGGGCGCTGAAGCGGAAAAGCTCGCCGCCACCGTGAACAACATGCACCGCGCCTTTGTCGAACTCGACGCGAGCCTGATCGAGATCAATCCACTCGTCTTCAACGAAAAAGGCGAGCCGATCGCACTCGACGCAAAGATCGTGCTCGACGACAATGCGCTCTTCCGCCACCCCGATCTCGCGGGCCTGCGCGAGGAAGACGAGATCGACGAGGTCGAGCTCAAGGCGCAGCAGCATCAGATCAACTTCATGCGCATGGACGGCGACATCGGCGTCGTCGTGAACGGCGCAGGGCTTGGCCTCGCCACGCTCGACATGCTGCGCGCCGCGGGCGGCGAGCCCGCGAACTTCATGGACATTCGCACCACCGCAAAGAGCCTCGACATCGCGCAAGGCATTGGGCTCGTGCTCGACAATCCCAAGGTGAAAGTGATCCTCGTCAACGTCTATGGCGGCGGCATGCAACCTTGTGACACCATCATCGAAGGACTTGGCATCGCGTTCCGCCGCAAGGGCCGCGTATTGCCGCTCGTCCTGCGCGTCACGGGCAACAACGAAGACATCGCGCGGGTGCGCATCGAGAGCTTCGGCCTTCCGAAAACGCTGAGCCCCGACATGTGGCAGGCGGCGACGCGCGCGGTCGCGATCGCGCAAGGCAAGAGGTGAGGGCATGACCGTCCTCGTCGACCAGAACACCCGCGTTCTCTGCCAAGGCATGACCGGCTGGGCCGGCACCTATCACACCTACCGGATGATCCAGTACGGCACGAATGTCGTCGCGGGCGTTACCCCCGGAAAAGGCGGCAAGCCGCATCTCGACGTTCCTGTGTTTAATACTGTGAAGGAAGCCGTCGCGGAAACCAAAGCGAATGCGAGCTGCGTCTTCGTGCCGCCGGTTCACGCCTCGAACGCGATGATCGAGGCGATCGAGGCGGAATTGCCGCTCGTCGTTGTCGTGACCGAGCGCGTGCCGGTCTTGGACATGGTGCGCGTGCGCGACGCGCTGAAAGGATCGAAAACCCGCCTCGTCGGTCCGAATTCGCAAGGCGTACTCGCGCCCGAAATCTGCCAGATCGGCGTCATGGCGACCGACCGTTCGAAGCGGGGCGGGATTGGCGTTGCGTCGCGCTCGGCCTCGCTCACGAGCGAAATCGTCGCGCAACTCACGGGCCGCGGGTTGGGGCAGTCCACCACCGTCGGCATCGGCGGCGACGCGGTGCATGGCATCGGCTTCAGGGATTGCCTGGAGCTTTTCTTCGCCGATTCGGAAACGCAGGGCATCGTCCTGATCGGCGAGATCGGCGGCACCGAGGAAGAAAGCGCGGCGGAATATCTCAAGAAAACCGGCCTGAAAAAACCCGTCGTCGCACTCGTCGCCGGAAAATACGCGCCGCCCGCGCGCCGCATGGGCCATGCCGGCACGCTCACCATGCATGCTTCCGGCAATGCCGATGCGAAAATGGCGAAGCTCAAGGATGCCGGCGTCGTGATCGCCGCAAGCGCGCATCTCGTGGGCGAAACCATGAGCGAGCTTCTCGCCAAACGCGCGGCCTGACCTTTAAGCCGCGTCATGGCCGGGCTTGTCCCGGCCATCCACGCCTTCACGACAGCGCAGTAAGAAAGACGTGGATGCCCAAGGCCGGGCATGACAAGAGTGGAAACTGCGCCCCCTTGTAATGAAGGGGCGACAGGTTTATTGCGGCGCTCCCAAAATTTTTCGCGCAAGGGTTCCCGCCATTTCCGCCGACTCCATCATCTCGATTCAGAATCTTTCGAAAACCTATGCGACCGGCTTCCAGGCGCTCAAAAACATCAACCTGGAAATCCGGCGCGGCGAGATTTTCGCGCTCCTCGGCCCGAACGGCGCCGGCAAGACGACGCTGATCGGAATCGTCTGCGGCATCGTCAATCCGTCCGAAGGCCGCGTCACCGTCGGAGGCTATGACATCGTGCGCGACTATCGCGCTTCGCGCTCCTTGATTGGCCTCGTGCCGCAGGAGCTCACCACCGACGCCTTCGAAAGCCCTTGGGCGACCTGTTCCTTCAGCCGCGGGCTCTTCGGCAAGAAGGCCGACGCCGCGCATCTCGAAAAGGTGCTGAAGGAGCTTTCGCTCTGGAGCAAGAAGGACGACAAGATCATGACGCTTTCGGGCGGCATGAAGCGCCGCGTTCTGATCGCGAAAGCGCTCGCGCACGAGCCGAAAATTCTCTTCCTCGACGAGCCGACCGCGGGCGTCGACGTCGAGCTTCGCCAGGCGATGTGGGAAGTCGTGCGGGGCCTGCGCGATGCCGGCGTCACGATTATTCTCACCACGCACTATATCGAAGAAGCGCAGGACATGGCCGACCGCGTCGGCGTCATCAACAAGGGCGAGCTCATTCTTGTCGAGGAAAAGAAAGAGCTGATGCGCAAGCTCGGCCGAAAGCAGTTGCATTTGCAATTGCAGAAAAAGCTCGACGCGATTCCGCCCTCGCTCGCCGCGCATAATCTCACGCTCACGCCGGAAGGCATGGAGCTCATCTACACCTACGACACGCAGGGCGAGCGCACCGGCATCACCGCGCTCCTCGGCGCCATCAACGAGACCGGCATTCGCTTCAAGGATCTGAATACGGTGCAGAGCTCGCTCGAAGATATTTTTGTCGATCTGGTGGGGCGCGGCAAATGAACTGGCACGCGGTCTGGGCGATCTACAATTTCGAGATGGCACGCACGCGCCGGACGCTGTTTCAGAGCGTCGTCTCGCCGGTCATCTCCACTTCGCTTTATTTCGTGGTATTTGGCGCTGCGATCGGCTCACGCATCACCGAAATCGAAGGCGTGAGCTACGGCTCCTTCATCGTGCCCGGCCTCATCATGCTGACGCTGCTGACGCAAAGCGTCATGAACGCCTCGTTCGGAATTTACTTCCCGCGCTTTGTCGGCACGATTTATGAGCTTCTTTCCGCCCCGGTGTCGTATCTTGAAATCGTGCTCGGCTATGTCGGGGCCGCCGCAACGAAATCGCTGATCATCGGCCTGATTATTCTCGCCACCGCCGGCTTCTTTGTGCCGCTCAAGATCGCGCATCCGTTCTGGATGGTGGCGTTTCTCGTGCTGACGGCCCTGACTTTTAGCCTGCTCGGTTTCATCATCGGCATCTGGGCCGACGGCTTCGAGAAGCTGCAGATCATTCCGCTTCTCATCATTACGCCGCTCACCTTTCTCGGCGGCAGCTTTTATTCGGTGAGCGTGCTGCCGCCGTTTTGGCAGAAGGTGACGCTGTTCAATCCGGTCGTCTATCTCATCAGCGGTTTCCGCTGGAGCTTCTTCGAGATCGCCGACGTCAATATCGAAATCAGCCTCGGCATGACGCTCGCATTTCTCGGGCTGTGCCTCGCGATCGTGTGGTGGATTTTCCGCACCGGCTACCGGCTGAAAAACTGACGAGAGTGTGAAATTCCGGCCATTGCTGATATAGAAGCAATCCCGAGATTTATCCCGATTGAGCGAATGGCCGCGCCCAAAGCTTCCGAGACGCTATCCCGCTTCACCGTGCTGGACCTCACGCAAGTCCGCTCCGGCCCGACCGCGGTGCGCCAGCTTGCCGATTGGGGCGCGAATGTCGTCAAGATCGAGCCGCCCGCGGCGCTTGCGCCGGGCGAGGGGCCGGGTGGCCCGCGCGAGGGGCCCGACTTTCAGAACATCCACCGCAACAAGCGCGGCATCACGCTCAACCTGAAATCGCCGGAAGGGCTAAAGGCCTTCTACCGCATGGTGGAAAAGGCCGATGTCGTCGTCGAGAATTTCCGCCCCGACGTGAAGGCGCGGCTCAAGATCGATTACGACACGTTGAAGAAAATCAATCCGCGTATCATCTGCGCCAGCATTTCGGGCTTCGGCCAGACGGGGCCCTACAAGGATCGTCCCGGCTTCGACCAGATCGCGCAGGGCATGGGCGGCCTGATGTCGATCACCGGCAAGCCCGGGGACGGGCCGATGCGCGTCGGGATTCCGGTCGCGGATCTTTCCGCCGGCATTTTCTGCGCGATGGGCGTTTTGCTCGCTCTCCTTGAACGCGAGCAATCCGGCATCGGCCAGAAGGTGGATACTTCGCTCCTGCAAGCGCAGATTTTCATGCTCGATTTCCAGGCCGCGCGCTGGCTGATGAAGAAAGAAGTGCCGGGCCAGGCCGGCAACAATCATCCGACCGCGATTCCGACCGGCGTGTTCAAAACGAAAGACGGCTACATCAATATCGCTTCCACCGGCGACAAGATGTGGAACCGGCTGTGCGAGGCAATCGGTGCGAAAGAGTTGCTCGCGAGCGAGGAATACAAGACTTCCGCCGCGCGCTCGAAGAATCGCGACAAGCTGAACGAAGAGATCAACCGAGCGCTCGCCAAAGGAACAAGCGCGGAATGGATCGCCGCGCTGAACAAGGCGGGCGTTCCCTGCGGCCCGATCAATTCGATCGATGCGGTGTTTGCCGATCCGCAGGTGCAGCATCTCGGCATGGCGAAGGACGTAAAGGCGAAAGACGGCCACATGTTCCAGATCGTCGGCCAGCCGATCGGGCTCTCGCGCACGCCAAGCAGCATCGTATCGCCGACGCCCGAGCTCGGCGAGCATACCGACGAAGTACTGCAGGAATTCGGATTTTCCACAGACGAGATCGCGGCGCTGCGCCGCGCGCAAGTCATTTAATCAAGTTATTGAAGGGAGCGCATCATGGATTCGGCTGGAAAAGTCATCGTCCGCAAGGAAGGCGGCGTTGCGCATCTCGTCTTCGACAATCCCGATCGCCTGAATGCGCTGTCATTGGAGATGTGGCAGGCAATCGTCGATCATTTCAAAGATTTCGAGAAGGACAGGAACATTCGTGTCGTCATTCTTTCGGGCGCGGGAGATAAGGCGTTTGTCTCCGGCGCCGATATTTCCAAATTCGAAAACGAGCGCGCGAACGAAAAAGCCATCGCGCACTATAACGAAACTGTCGATCTCGCGAATAATGCAATCGAGAATTTCCCGAAGCCCACGATCGCGATGATCCGCGGCTACTGCGTCGGCGGCGGGCTCGGGATCGCGCTCGGCTGCGATCTTCGCATCTGCGCCGACAATGCGCGCTTCGCCCTGCCTGCGGCGAAGCTCGGCCTCGGTTATGGCTTTTCCGGCATCAAGCGTTTCGTCGACACGGTGGGGCCGTCCTTCACCAAGGAATTTTTCTTCACTGCGCGCCAGTTCGATGCGGGGGAAGCATTGATGATGGGGCTTGCGAATCGCGTGCTGCCCGCAGCCGAACTCGAATCCTACGTGAAGAAATACGCCGAGATGATCGCGGCGAACGCGCCGCTCACCATCGCGGGTACGAAATTCATCGTCGGCGAAACGATGAAAGACGAGTCGGAACGCAATCTCGCGCGCTGCAAGGAAGCGGTCGACCGCTGCTTCAAGAGCGCCGACTACCAGGAAGGCCGCAAGGCGTTCATGGAAAAACGAAAGCCCGTCTTCACGGGCGTTTGAACACTTCGTCGTCATACTAATGTCGCGCGGCAAATCGCGCGCGCGATCATTTTCCGTTGCGGATTGTGACCGCATGGGCGCTAACCTTTGAGAATAATTGAAAATTATTTGTGATGGAGCGGAACTGGCGCTGTTGCATTGAGTTCCTATGTACCGTTCTGCCCGTGTCGAAAAGTAAGGTTAAGACACTGATACCAAAGGCGTTTTAGCCGCAATTCGGACACAGTTCCCGCCGCAGGTCCTGCCATTCCTGCGGCGAGAAAATTCCGGAAACACCTAGCGATCAAGCAAGGCATTTAATGACGCGCGCAAAAGTTCTTCTCGACTTCGACGGCACGGTCACCGTGAAAGATACGGTCGACGCGATTCTGGAGCGCTTCGCGGAGCCCGCATGGCGCGACGTGGAAGAGGATTGGAAAAACGGCAAGATCGGCTCGCGCGAATGTTTGGCGCGGCAGACCGCGCTGATCCGCGCGACGCCGAAAGAAATCGATACCCTCATCGACGGGATCGAGATCGATCCGGGCTTCGATGAATTCATGCGGACCTGCAAGCGCCTGAACGTCGGCGTCACCATCGTTTCCGATGGCTATCGCCGCTCGATCGAGCGCGTGCTCAATCGCGCAGGCCATGCCCTTCCGTCGCGCTCGGGCGTGCTCGAATATTGCGGACGCCGGCGCTGGAAACTGATCAGCCCCGTTTCGCGCACGGACTGCTCGTCCGGCTCGAACACTTGCAAATGCATGGTCGCGAGCGAGATCAATATACCGGCAATCTTGATTGGCGACGGCCGCTCCGATTTTTGTGTCGCGAACGAAGTCGACTTCGTATTCGCCAAGGGATCGCTCGCGCAGCATTGCACCGAAAACAACATCGAATATCAGGCGATCGAGACCCTCGCGGACGCGGCGAAGCTGCTCTCCCGCCATCTCGTCAAAATCGACACCAAGCGCGCCGCATAATTCAGCGGCTTACAGGAACCAACATGAACAGGCATGTGCGAAATTTGAAGTCTGCTGCGCGCGTCGCGGAGGACGCTGGAAAGAGCGAGCAGGAATTGCTCGCGCTCGAGGCGAAATATTGCTCCTTCGGTGACACCGTTCACTACAGCGATCCGCCGAAAATTTTTGACGGTTGCGAAGGCTCGTTTCTGTACGACGCCGACGGCCGCAAGTTTCTCGATTTGCAGATGTGGTACTCGGCCGTCAACTTCGGCTACGCCAACAAGCGGCTGAACGATGCGCTGAAGCGCCAGATCGATCGCCTGCCGCAGGTCGCGAGCCAATATCTCCACCGCGAGAAGATCGAGCTCGCCGCGACCATCGCGCAGGACGCCGAAAAGAAATTCGGCAAGAAGGGCCGCGTGCATTTCAATGTTGGCGGCGCGCAGGCGGTGGAAGATTCGCTGAAGCTCGTTCGCAACGCGTCGAAAGGCAAAAGCCTGATGTTCGCCTTCGAGGGCGGCTATCACGGCCGCACGCTCGGCGCTTCCGCGATCACCTCGTCCTATCGCTATCGCCGCCGCTACGGCCATTTCGGCGACCGCGCGCAATTCGTGCCGTTTCCGTATCATTTTCGCGGGCCGAAAGGCATGACCAAGGAAGAATACGGCGAAGCCTGCGTGCAGAATTTCGCGCGCCTGTTCGAGAGCGAATATAACGGCGTGTGGGATCCGAAGGCGAAAGAAGCCGAATACGCCGCCTTCTACGTCGAGCCGATTCAGGGCACCGGCGGCTACGTCATCCCGCCGAAAAATTTCTTCAAGGGCCTGAAGAAAGTGCTCGACGAACACGGCATCCTGCTCGTGGTCGACGAAATCCAGATGGGTTTCTTCCGTACCGGAAAGCTCTGGTCGATCGAGCATTTCGGCGTCGAGCCGGATGTCCTCGTCTTCGGCAAGGCGCTGACCAACGGCCTGAACCCGCTCTCCGGCATCTGGGCCAGGGAAGAGCTCATCAATCCGGGCGTTTTCCCGCCGGGCTCGACGCACTCCACCTTCAACTCGAACCCGCTCGGCACGGCCGTCGCGCTCGAAGCCATGAAGATGATGGAAGAGGAAAATTACGCAAAGACGGTGCCGGAAAAGGGCGCCTATTTCCTCAAGGGCCTTGAAGAGCTGAAACGCCGCCACAAGATCGTCGGCGATGTCGACGGGCTCGGCCTCGCGCTGCGCGCCGAAATCTGCGAGCCGCAGGACAGCTTCACGCCGTCGAAGGCGCTTGTCGACAAGATGGTGGACGAAGGCCTCAAAGGCGATCTCGAATACAAAGGCAAGAAATACGGCCTCGTGCTCGACATCGGTGGTTACTACAAAAACGTCATCACCTTCGCGCCGTCGCTCGAGATTTCCTTTGAGGAGATCGACATGGCGATGGCGCTTCTGGATCAGTTGTTCACGCGGGTCGTTAAAAAATGAATTTCGCAAAGCAGTCGCTTTTCTTCACCGGCGGCAAGACCGGCATTCTCCTCATTCACGGCCTTGGCGGCGCGCCCGCCGAGCTGAAGATCGTCGCCACCGGCCTGCAGAACGAAGGCTTCACCGTGAGCTGCTGCCAGCTCGCGGGCCACTGCGGCACCGAAGAGGATTTGATCAAGACGAGCTGGCATGATTGGGCCGCGAGCGTGGAACGGGCGCTTACCGAACTTCGCGCCCAATGCGATACCGTCCTCGTCGGCGGCCTCTCGCTCGGCGCGATTCTCGCGCTGCATGCGGCGGCAAAGCATCCCGACAAGATTTCGGGGCTACTGCTCTATGCGCCGACGCTCTGGTACGACGGCTTCTCCGTCCCCTGGTACGCGTTCCTGCTGAAGTGGGTGATCAACACGCGTTACGGCCAAAGCTATCGTTTCAAGGAGCGCGAGCCTTACGGCATCAAGGACCCGCGTATCCGAAAGCTCATCGTGCGCGCAATGGGACTGGGCAAGAGCGACGAAGCGGGACTCGCCTCGACGCCGTCGCTCTCGTTGAAAGAGATGTGGGATCTCGTCGCCGTCGTGAAGCCGGAGTTGCCGAATATCAAGACGCCCGCGCTGATCGTGCATGCGCGCGAGGACGACATTAGCGATCTGTCGAACACGATCTATCTGCAACGCAAACTCGGCGGGCTCGTCGACACGCTGGTGCTCGACGACAGCTATCACATCGTCACGATCGACAAGCAGCGCAGCCTCGTCGTCGACCGCTCGGCGGCCTTCGCGCGCTGGATCGAGCGGATCGCCAATCCCGCGGTCCACAAGCGCGTCTCGCTCGTGCGCCAGCGCGTCGCGATGCACGGCGTTCCGTCAGCCTAAACGGTCGATCTTCGCTGCCCCACCCTTAATCCCTCCCCGCAAGCGGGGAGGGAGGCGAGCGCAGCGAGCGGGTGGGGCTAAGAAATTCGATCGATCTTTGCAGCTAAAATAAAATCATTCTCGTGCAGGCCGCCGATGGCGTGCGTCTGCAAGGCGATATTCGCGTAACCCCAACCGAAGGCAATGTCGGGGTGATGTCCCTCGGCTTCGGCGATCTCGCCGACCTTGTTCACGAAGGCGAGCGCTTCCTTGAAATTCTTGAACTTGAACGCGCGCTCGATCTTGCGCGCATCGTCCACAAGTTTCCACTCGGGCGTCTGCTTCCGCCAGGTCTCCGCGCCTTCGCGCGAAAGCGGCGGCACGCCGCCGCGGCAGGCCGTGCAGGATTTTGCGGCGAGATCGGTCATGAGAGCCTCCGCTTTTCGTCAAGAATACTTCGCTTGACGGCAACGCGGAAGCATTCACGATGGTTCGGTTTGCAAGGGGTAAGCAGAAAGAGGGAATCATCCATGGCCGCCGCTTATTCGACGACCGCGAAATTCTTTCACTGGACTGCAGCTCTTCTCATCCTGACCATCGTTCCGATGGGCCTTCTCATGGGCCGGATCCCCGACGGCCCGCTGAAGGACAATCTCTTCTACTATCATAAGTCGCTCGGCGCGCTCATCCTGTTTGTGATGACGCTTCGCCTGATCTACCGTTTTTCGTACGGCACGCCGCTGCCGGAGCCGAGCCTGAAGCGCTGGGAAATCCTCGTCGCCGAAACCGTGCACTGGGCACTTTACGCGATGCTGCTCGCGACGCCCTTGGTCGCGCTGTGGGCTTATTCCGCCTATGGCCAGCCGGCGCCGTTCTTCGGGCTTTTCGGCATCGGCCCCTTCACGGCGAAGAACGAGCATTTCGCCGAGCAGCTTTTTTACGTCCATAGCTGGATGGGCTGGATCGTGGGCGCGCTCTTCTGCATGCACATCGCCGCGGCGCTGCAGCACTATTTTATCCGCCGCGATGGCGTCTTGCAGCGGATGTTACCGGGGAGTGCAGACGGCAACTAGCGCGGCGGAAACGCGAGCAGGTCCTCGTGGCCGATGACGCAAGTGCCATCGCGGCTGCGAGCTTTGAACCATTCGCGCACTTCGGCGGCGGAAAGCGTCTTTGTTTCGAGGACGGCGTCCGCCCAGCCTTGCGCAACCTCAGCGATGAGCTGTCGGTCCGCCGCGCCGAGCCGCCACGGCGTTTCGCGCCGTTCAACCTGATAGCCCGCGCGCTTGAAAGCGCTTGCGAGAAACTCGGTCGCCTTCGATCCGGCGGAAGGGCCGAAGCCTTTGTCGGTGCCGAAATGACTCTCAAAGGCCGCCGTCATCGCGTCGTCCAGCGGATGCGGCGGCGTCCAGATGGCGGCGCTGGAGTGGGTGAGCGCCGTGTAGAAGACAGCTTTTGCGCGGGCGACGGCATCGACGAAGCGCTCGATCCACTTTTCCGAAACAAGATCGAAAAGCGCGGCCGCTGTCACGAGGTCGGGCGTTTGCCCGGCCCAGGCGGCGGGTTCGGCGGCGAGGTCCGTGCGTTTGAGATCCACGAGAACTGAGCGGCCGCCTTTCGAGACGCCGATTCCGTTGACGGTCGCGCGCGAGGAATCCGCCCAGGCGGCGATGGCATCGCACGCCGCCGCGAGCAGCTTCGGATCGTGATCGACCAGCGTCCATTCCTGCGCGGGCGGAAGCGAGGGCGCCGTCGCGCGCAAATTCGAGCCGGTGCCGGTGCCAAGATCGAACACCGTGACGGATTCCCGCCCTTTGAAATGATCGCGCAGTTTTTCGAGCAATCCCGGATCGCGCGCGCGATGATCGGCGCTTTCGCGCAATGCCAGCCAGTCGGGCGAAAAGCCGCTCATGCCGAAACCCTCTCAAAGACGGCCGCGATTTTCCTGGCGGCATCCTTCCAGCGCGGAAGCTTGGGCGCATGCTTCCACGCGGCGTCCGCGCGCTTTTTGATTTCGTCCGGATTCGTGAGCAGCCAGCGGAGTTTCGCCGCGAGCGCCTTAGCGTCGCCGGGCTTGACGAACACGCCGGCATTGGCGGGGACGGTCGTCGTCACCGCGCCGCCTTCGCAGGCGACGACGGGAAGCCCGCGCGCCATCGCCTCCGCGAACGCCATGCCGTAACCCTCGAAATGCGACGGCAGCACAAAGAGCGTCGCCTTGTCGTATTCGTCGGCAAGCTCCGCATCGTTGAGCGCGCCAAGGAGATGCACGCGATTTTCCAGTTTCGCTTGCGCAATTCCGCGGCGGAGCCTTTCTGTCTCCGCAAGATCGCGATCGAGACTGCCCGCGATCCGGCATTCCCATTCAAGATCCGAAATCTCCGAGAGCGCCGTAATCAAAACGTCAAACCCTTTGCGCGGCGTGATCGAGCCGACGCCGAGAAGCCGCGTTTCTTCACTGCCCCGCGCACGTGTCGCGCTTTCGGTACCGGGTTCGGCGACCGCGATCGCTCGCCCTTCGACGCCGAAATCCTGCTTGAGGATTTCCGCCGTGGCGGGGCTCGTCACGACGACGCCGCGGACGCGCTTCAATGCCTCGCGTTCGAGCCGCGCCAGCGCCGCGGCGCGTTCTTTCGAAATTCCCGTTTCCAGCGCGAGCGGATGATGCACGAGCGCGACATAGCGGCGCGGAACGCGGTCGAGGATTTCCGCGGGGAGCGCGCCAAGCGCAAGGCCGTCAAAGAAGATGATGGCCCGCGCAGGCGTCGCGCTCAAAAGCCGCTCGGTCTCGGAGAGGCTTGCCTCCGACGGCGCGGGAAAATCGCCGGGCAGTTCGAGATGCCGCATTTTCCATCCGAGCGACGAGAGTTCCTCCATCACCCGCCGGTCATAGTGATAGCCGCCGGTCGGAGTGGAAAGATCGCCCGGAATCGCGAACCAGGCCTCAGGCACGATCGACCGGTCCCTCGAACCAGGCGCGGGCGACGTGCGACTCGTGCAGCGTGACGCGAATGCGCGAGACGCCGCTCGATTCCGCCCCGAGCGCGCCTTTCTTCAGCGCTTCCACCATCTTGTCGAAGACATAGCGCGAGAGCGTTTCGGTCGTCGTCTGCATGCCCTTGAACTGCGGCAGCTCGTCGAGATTTTTGTAGTTGAGCGGCTTCAGGATCGCTTTCAATTCGTCAATCGCGCGGCCGATATCGACGACGACGGAATTCTCGCTCAGCTTCTCGCGGAAAAAAGCGACATCGACGACGAAAGTCGCGCCGTGCAGCGCCTGCGCCGGGCCGAATATCTCCCCCTTGAAACTATGCGCGATCATGATGTGGTCGCGGACTTCGACGGCGTACATGAGATCCCCTTGCTTCTTTGAAAGTCAGTAACGAACGAGCGCGCCGACGCCCGATGCGCCATGCGCGAACAGGCGCGGCAACTCCTTCGGCAATTTCTCGAACGGGATTTTCTCGCCAAGAAGCGCATCCAGCCGCGCGTCGGCCAATAGCCGCACCGCGGCTTCCAGGCGGCGGCGGTGATTCCAGCGCGGCTTGCGGTAGGCGGCGATTTCGCCGACCTGGCTCGAAATCAGTTTGAGCCGCCGCGAGTGAAATGCGCCGCCGAGCTTGAGCTGGCAGGCGCCCGCGCCATGCCAGCTTGCTTCTACGATTGTCGCTTCCGTGCCGGCGCAGTCGAAAGCGAGCGCGAGGCCTTTTTCGCTGGCGCTCGCGTGGATCACAAGATCGGCGTCATGCGGCGCCGCGTTTGGTTCGGCAAAACGCGCGCCCATGGTCTCCACGAGTTCCTGGCGCGCGGGATCGATATCGACCACCGTCACTTCCGCGCCGGGAAGTTTCGCCGCAAGCGAGGCGGCGAGAAGCCCGACGATTCCCGCGCCGATAATCACGATTCGGTCGCCGGGCGCGGCGTGGCCGTCCCACAACACGTTCAGCGCCGTTTCAAGATTGGCGGTCAGCACCGCACGCTGCGCCGGGATGTTGTCCGGGATGACAACCGCGCTGTCGGCCGGAATGACGAACCGGCTCTGGTGCGGATAAAGAGCAAAAATCGTTTTTTGCAGCAGCGCAACCGGCCCGGCTTCGACCGTCCCGACGGCCGCGTAGCCGTATTTCACGGGGAAGGGGAATTCGCCTTCCTGCGCCGGCGCGCGCATCCGCTGCCATTCGCTTTCCGGCACGCGTCCTTCGAACACGAGCCGCTCCGTCCCGCGGCTCAAACCCGAATAAAGGCTCTTCACCAAGAGCTCGCCCTCGCGCGGCGCGGGCAGGGGAGCCGGGCGAAGCTCGGCCTTGCCCGGCGCGACATACCAGAGGGCCTCTGCTTCCATGGCTTGCACAGGATGCGTTTCAGCTTTCACGGAACGCTTCATCGCATGGAGGGTTCTTTCCGCCAAGCTGTGCAAAACCACGATCCGGCCATTTGTCGGGCTTATGCTGAATGCCGCGCGGGGGATGGCGGACCGCTCGGAATCCGCTAAGAAACCGCCGGTTTCGGCCTATCCCTGCGGCCGCCAAGTGAGGGTTTTTCGTTGTCGCTCGATCCTGTCGCCGCCAAAGCGCCCGACGCCGTTCCGGCGCGGGGGCAGCTCACCCCCACTGGCGCCCAATCGGCCATCACGGTCATGTGGCGGCGCAGGCTTTTCGCTTTCGTTTGCTTCGCGACGCTCGTTTTGATGACCGACCGGCTCGCGCAAATTCTCGCGCCCGCGGGCTTCGGCTTGATCGAAATTCTGATGATCCTGATGTTCATCGTTTTCATGCCGTGGTCGATTTTGGGTTTTTGGAATTCGGCGTTGGGCTTTCTCCTATGGTTCACGCGCGATCCGATGCAGGCGATCAACCCGGTCGCAACGCGCGCCCGCGAGGACGATCCGATCTTCATCCGCACCGCCATTCTGATGACGCTCCGGAACGAAAACCCGGCGCGCGCTTTCCGCCGCCTTCGCACGATCAAGAAGAGTCTCGACGCGACGGGGCAGGGCGAGCATTTCGATTATTATGTCTTGAGCGACAGCTCGAATCCCGGCGTGATCGCGGCCGAGCGCGCGGCTTATGCCGCGTGGCTGCCGGAATTTCCGAGCGTCGACCGGCTCGGCTATCGCCACCGCGACAACAATGCGGGCTTCAAGGCCGGCAATGTCCGCGATTTCTGCGAGCGCTGGGGCAAGCAATACGAGATCATGCTGCCGCTCGATGCCGACAGCCTGATGACGGGCCCTGCGATCGTCCGCATCGTCCGCATCATGCAAGCCAATCCGCGGCTCGGAATTTTGCAGAGCCTTGTCGTCGGCATGCCGGCTGCGAGCTTCTTCGCCCGCGTCTTCCAATTCGGCATGCGTCACGGCATGCGCGCTTTCACGAGCGGCAGCGCGTGGTGGCACGCCGATTGCGGCCCGTTCTGGGGCCACAACGCCGCCGTGCGCATCGCGCCTTTCACGGATTTCTGCAAGCTGCCGGATCTCCCGGGCAAGCCGCCTTTCGGCGGGCACATTCTCTCGCACGATCAGGTGGAGGCGGTGCTGATGCGCCGCGCCGGTTTTGAGGTGCGCGTGCTGCCCGAAGACGACGGAAGCTTCGAGGAAAATCCGCCGGCACTTTTGGATTTCGTGCGCCGGGATCTGCGCTGGTGCAACGGCAATCTGCAATATTTCAAAATTCTCGGCATACCGGGGTTATTGCCCACGAACCGCACGCAGATCGCGCTCGCGATCCAGATGTTCCTCGTGTCCCCGGCGACCGTGTTGTTCGTGGTGCTGGCGGCGATCGCCGCTGCGCGCTGGCCGGCTGAGATTGCATTCCCTGAAAAATCCGCGCTCGCGCTCTACCTTCTTTTCATCTTCATGTATTTCTCGCCGAAGCTCTTCGGCGCGGCGGAAGCTCTCTTACGCTTTCCGAAGCAATTCGGCGGCGTGCTCCGCATTTTTGCGGGCGTGATCGTCGAGACGATTTTCAGTTTTATCCTCTCACCGATCTCCTGGTTCAACCAGGCGATGTTCATGACCGCGCTTCTGTTCGGCAAGGCGAGTGGTTGGGGCACGCAGCAGCGCGACCACTACCAGGTCGCGTGGCTTGCCGCCGCGCGCGAGCTTTTGCCTGCCACGGTTTTCGGGCTCTCGATGCTCGCCTTCCTCGCATTCACCGTGCCTTCGGCGATTCCGTGGTTCCTGCCGTTTCTCGCCGGACTCATCCTCGCCATTCCCTTCGCGGTGTTCACATCCTCGCCCAGAATTGGCGACGCCGCGGTGCGGATGAGGCTCTGCGCGATCCCGGAGGAATTCGAGACGCCCGCCGAGATTTCCACCTTGCTCGCGCCGGATTAGATTGCGGCATGGGGGGAACATTCGCGACCGTCCGCGGCGTCCTGCGCTCGCTCCGGATTTATTACGGCAATCCCGCGCAGAAAGCCGCGATGGACACGCTCTACCGGCGCTTCCTGCGGCCGGGGGATCTCGCCTTCGATATCGGCGCCCATGTCGGCGACCGCGTCGCATCTTTCCGGCGGTTAGGTGCGCGCGTCGTTGCGGTCGAGCCGCAGCCCGCGCTCGTCTTTACGCTGAAGCTGCTCTACGCGCTCGACCGGCAGGTGACGATCGAGCCCGTCGCGCTCGGACCGCAAAGCGGCTCGATCGAATTGAAACTCAACCCGCCGAACCCGACGGTGGCGACCGCATCGTCCGATTTCATCGCCGCCGCCAAAGGCGCGCCCGGCTGGGAAGAGCAACGTTGGACGAAAACCAAAACCGTCGCGATGAAGACGCTCGACGAGTTGATCGCGAAGCACGGCATTCCGCGCTTTGTGAAGATCGACGTCGAAGGCTTCGAGGACGAAGTGCTCGCGGGCTTGCATCATCCGCTGCCGATGCTCTCGTTCGAATTCACGACCATCCAGCGCGGCGTGGCGCTCAAAGCGATCGAGCGGCTCGCGCGCTCTTCGCTTTATTCCTTCAACGCCGCGCTCGGCGAGAGCCAGAAGCTCGTGCACCCCGATCCGCTCGACGCGAAGAACATCGCCCGCTGGATCGAGCGGCTCCCGCTCGAGGCAAACTCCGGCGATATTTACGCGAGCATGGACCCGGTGCCGCTCAGAATGACGTAATCACGGCGAGCACGGCATCCGCCTCTTTCCCTCTCCCCTTGTGGGAGAGGGCGCCGAGCGAACGAAGTGCGCGAGGCGGGTGAGGGGTCAGATCCTGCCGTATTGAACCGCTGACAGTTCCCCTCACCCGACCGCTCGCTGTCGCTCGCGATCACCCTCTCCCACAAGGGGAGAGGGAAGAACGCACGCCTCGCAAGCCATGCGCGCCGTGCGGCGCTGGCTTACCCGGTCCTGCCTTGCTCGCGTGAATAAAAGACGGCATGGAGCGGGCTCTTTTCCGGCCGCCCATGCACCAGACGCTGAAAACCCGCCCGCACAAGACGCCAAACCGCACCATCGCGTTTCTCGCGGCGGCGAGTTTTGCGAGCGCCGCATCCGTGCGCGCCTGCGATCCGATTTTGCCTGAAATCGCCAACAGCTTCGGAACCAGCATCGGCGCGGCGTCGACCGTCATCACCGTGTTCGGCGGCACCTATGCGGCGGCGCAGCTTTTGTTCGGTTTCATCGGCGATCGTTTCGGCAAGCTCGAGACGATCGCGGTCACCACGCTGCTTTCGGTATTCACGGCGGCGCTTTGCGCGTTGGCGGACACGCTTCCGTTTCTGATCGTCGCGCGTGTGCTCGCGGGCGCAACGGCGGCGGCCATCATCCCGCTTTCCATGGCCTGGATCGGCGACGAGGTGCCCTACGACAAACGCCAGCCAGTCATCGCGCGCTACATTATGGGGCAAATTTTGGGATTGACCGCCGGGCAAGCAATCTCCGGCATCGTCGCCGAACATATCGGCTGGCGCTGGGTTTTCTACGTGCTGGCCGCGTGCTTTCTGGTTTCGGGCGTCGCTCTCGCGCGCGAGATTTTTCGCGAGCGGTTCTATGCGCCCAAGCCGGTGCCCCTCGCAAAATCGCTTCGCCAACTCGCCGCGATGCTGAAGACCGGCTGGGTATGGGTCGTGCTCGTGACGGTGTTCGTCGAGGGCGCCGCGCTGTTCGGCGGCTACTCCTTCGTCGGCTCGTTTCTGAAACTTCGCTTTGACGCGAGCTACGACGTAATCGGCCTGATTGTCGCGGGTTTTGGCATCGGCGGGTTCCTGTTCGCAGCGGCGGCGCCCATCTTTGTGCGCAGATTCGGCGAAAGTGGCCTGTCGCTCTGGGGCGGCGTCGTCCTCGCGATTGTTTTCTTTGCGATGACGCAGCTACCCGTCACCCTCGCAGCGGTTCCGCTGACGGTCCTCGGCGGGCTCGGCTTTTACATGCTCCACAACACATTGCAGACCAACGCGACCCAAATGGCACCCGAAGCACGCGGACTCGCCGTTTCCTGCTTCGCCACCGCCTTTTTCCTCGGCCAGTCGGCGGGTGTGAGCGCGGCGGCGCCCGCCTTCGACTACGCGGGCGCGGTGCCGCTGTTCATCGGCTCCGGCATTATTTTGCTCGCCCTCGGCGCGATCTTTTGCACCGCACTCAAATACAAAGGCTGAGCCTGTGCTATAGTGGGTCCATGTCCGCGGCCGAAAAGATTTCCGTGAACAAGGAAGACCTCGCTTCGCTCACCGCGACCGAAGCCGCATCGGCAATTGCAGCCCGCGAAATTTCCGCGGAGGAGTTGACGCGAGCATGCCTCAGCAAGATCGCGGTGCGCGACGGGGATGTGCACGCTTTCATTCACATCTCGCCCGAATATGCGATCCAGCAGGCGCGCGAGCGCGACCGCGAGCGCGCGCAAGGCAAGCTCGGCCCGCTGCACGGCGTGCCGGTCGCGATCAAGGACATTTTCGATACGTCCGATTTTCCGACCGAAAACGGCTGGCGGCTGCATCGCGGGCGGCGGCCCGCGCGCGACTCGGCGGCGGTCTCGCGCCTTCGCCGCGCGGGCGCGGTCATCATCGGAAAAACCGTCACGACCGAAGCCGCGTATTTCTATCCCGGCCAGACGCGCAATCCGCACGATCTCTCGCGCACGCCGGGCGGTTCCTCCTCGGGCTCCGCTGCGGCGGTGGCTGCGAAGATGGTGCCGCTCGCGCTCGGGAGCCAAACCAATGGCTCCGTCATCCGGCCGGCTTCCTTCTGCGGCGTGATCGGCGGCAAGCCGGGTCATGGCACGATTTCGCGCGCGGGCGTCCTTTCGCTCTCGGAGAGCCTCGATCATGTCGGCGTGTTTGCGCGCTCGGTCTCGGACATCGCGCTCGCCTATGACGTGCTCGCGGGGGCCGATCCGGACGATCCCGACACCGAAAAAACGCCGCTGCCGAATTTCAGCGCCGAGATGAAAAAAGCGGAGGAGGCCTTACCGAAATTCGCCTTCGTACGCACGCCGAAATGGGATGCGGCCGATGTCGAAACGCGCTCGCTGTTCAACCGCCTGATCGCCGATATCGGCAAGAACGCGATGCCGGTGAACTTGCCCGACGCTTTCGCCGATTGCTGGCCGAGCCACCGCGTCGTAATGGCGGTCGAGATGAACAGGAATTTCGGCGATGAGGCGCGAAAAGCGCCTGAGAAATCGAGCGAGATGTTGATGAAGCTGCTCGACGAGGGCCGTGGCGTGCCGCCGGACGCCTACGAGAAAGTGCTCGCGAATGTGCCGGCGCTGCGCGCGATGTTCGAGACGGCGATCAAGGATTACGACGTTGCGATCACGCCTTCCGCCAAAGGCGAAGCGCCGCCGATCGAGACGACCGGCGATCCCGTCTTCTGCTCCGCCTGGTCGCTCCTCGGCGCGCCTTCGATCACGCTGCCGCTCCTCACGGGCGAGCACGGTCTTCCCATTGGCGTGCAGATCGTCGGCCGGCAGGGCGACAATACCCGCGTGCTGCGCGCCGCTGAATGGCTGTGGCGGAAATTCAGCCGCTAGCTTTCGCGGCCTGCGCAAGCGCAATCAGGATCGCCTCCGCCGCACGCTGGATCATCGCCATCGTCGGCCGCGCGGAAACATAGCCCCCGCGGCTTTTCAATCGCCCGCGCGGCGGCGGAATATGCACGAAGGCGACAAGCGGCGTCTTTCCGGGTGCCGATACAAGCGCATGAAAAATCGCGGCGTTGCAAAGATAGCCGCCGGCATCGCGTGAAGGCCGCGCGTCGGCGCCTGTGCTGCGCGCGGCCCGCAGCAATCTCCGAACCGGCGCACGGACCGGCAGAACGCCCGCTGCGCCGGGAATAAGAATCTGGCCGCTTTTTCCGCGTGCGGCATCGGCATGAAAGAGACTCGCGCGATTGCGGCCGCAGCTTTCGATCCGCAGCCAGGGCGTCTTGGCGGCAAGCCCGAACATCAACACTGCATCGGGCTTTTCCTTCGCGATCAGCTTCGGAAACTCGGCGATTTCCGCATAGACGGTGGGAATGATCGCGGCTTTGATGCGCGCGAAATGCGCGGCGCGTTTCGAGCGCGCGAGCGAAAGCGCGACGGTCGCGCTCGGATTTTTCGGCGCGCCGGGAAAGGGGCCGAAACCGGTGACGAGAATTTTCGGCAGGCTCATTTATGAAATGCCGAGGAGTTTCAAAATCTCTTCGGCCGCGAGCGCGGGCGGCTGCTTGCCTTCGGCCACCGCCTTTTCGAGCGCGGGCATTTTTGATTTCAGCTTCGGGTCGGTTTTCAGCTTGTCGCGAATGCGGTCCTCCACGAGCGACCACATCCAGCGTACCTGCTGCTCACTGTGCTTTTTCGCGAGCTTTCCGCTGGCCGCGAGTTTCTTCCGGTGCGCTTCGAGCGCCTTCCAAAGATCGCCGATCCCATCGCCGGTGAGCGCGGAATAAGTGAGCACCGGCGGCGCTTCGGTGCCTGCGCTCGATGCGAGAATATGCAGCGCAGCCTTCAGCGACGAAGCCGCTGCCCGCGCGCGCGAAAGATTGTCGCCGTCGGCCTTGTTTACGGCGACGACGTCGACGAGTTCGAGCAAGCCTTTCTTGATGCCCTGCAACTCGTCGCCCGCGCCGGGCAGCATCAGCGCGAGGAATGTATCGGTCATGCCCGCGACGGTGATTTCCGACTGCCCGATCCCGACAGTCTCGATCAGTACGACATCGTAGCCGGCCGCTTCGCAGAGAAGCATCGTCTCGCGCGTGCGCGCGGCGACCCCGCCGAGCGTTCCGGCTGACGGCGAAGGGCGCACGAAGGCGCGTTCGTCGGCCGCCAATTTCTGCATCCGCGTCTTGTCGCCGAGGATCGAGCCGCCGGTGCGCACCGAGGAAGGATCGACCGCCAGTACCGCGACGCGAAGGCCTTTTCCCGTGAGATAGGTCCCGAGCGCGTCGATCGTGGTGGATTTCCCAACCCCCGGCGCGCCGGTAATGCCGATCCGCGCGCTCTTTCCTGTCGCGGGCAAAACGCTTTTTACAAGCTCCTGTGCCTCGGCGCGATGCGCGGGCTTTTTCGATTCGACGAGGGTGATCGCGCGCGCGAGCGCCGCGCGGTCGCCAACGCGGAGCGCTTTTGCGAGATCGGATGGTTTGAAGGGCTTGTTCATCGAGTCGGCCAGATATTACTTGTCATGGCCGGGCTTGTCGCCTCAAGTCGGATTTATCCGACTTGGGGGCTCTTAAAACTTGTCGAACTCGGGCAAGCCCGAGTTCGGGTACCATCCACGCCTTAACGGCGATACGATAAAGAAAAGACGTGGATGCCCGGCGCAAGGCCGGGCATGACGAAGGAAAGTCACCCGTCCTTATCGCTCGTAGGCCTTTCGCCGCCGAACAGCTTCTGCGCTTCCGGCGTCAGAAGCGGCATCAGCGCGGAGGCGGGGACAAAGGCCACATAGTCGCCTTCGACGTAGGCGCCCACTTCATAAGGCGAAAAGTGGAACGTCACCCCCGACGATTTCCCCGCCTCGGTCGAGGGCGCCAGCGACGGCTCGCCGAACATCTTGAATTCGGGCTTCCAGTCCTTGAACCACATGTCGGTCATCTCGAACGGCACGTCGCGCGCCTTCTTTTCGGCGCCGAGCGCATCGAGCACGAGTTTCGAGAGCGCCTGCATGTCGGGGCCGTTGTCCGCCGTGTCCTTGAACAGCGTCTTGAAATCAGCGCGGACGTTCTTTTCGCGGTCCCACAGGATCGTGGTCGAGCCGTGGTTGGGATGCGCGCCGCCGGTGAATTCGGATTCGTCCACGATGACGCTGACGTATTTTCCCGCCGCCGCGCGCAGCCGGTAGACGCGGTTGAAATTGTAGGCGAGACCGCGGAAGACGCTTTTATCGTCGCGCCATTGCGCGGCAGTCTCTTCTTTACTTTCCTCGCCAAATTTTCTGCCCTCTGCGGCGAGCCGCGCGTAGAGCTTCGGAAAGGCCTGCAACCGCCTGTCGATACGGATATCGACTTCGACATATTGCGTGTTCGCCGTATAAATCGGCACATCGTCGTCGGCGCGCGCGCCGGCACACGGCAGCGCGAGCAGCGCCGCCGCGAAAATGATTCTTGCGTATTGCACTTATTCCGCCGCGGCGCGCGAATGGTCAAGCCGCGCGGAGAGCTTGCGCAGCAAGTCTTCGGCGGCTTCCGCAATCACCGTGCCGGGCGGGAAGATCGCCTCGGCGCCGGCTTTTTTCAGCGCGTCGTAATCCTGCGGCGGCACCACGCCGCCGACCACGATCATGATGTCGCCGCGGCCTTCTTTCTCTAACGCCGCCTTGATCTCCGGTACAAGCGTGAGATGCCCCGCCGCGAGGGAGGAGACACCAATGATATGCACGTCGTTCTCGACCGCCTGCCGTGCCGCTTCGCCCGGCGTCGCGAAGAGCGGCCCGATATCGACGTCGAACCCAAGGTCAGCGAAGGCCGATGCGATCACTTTCTGCCCGCGGTCATGGCCGTCCTGGCCGAGCTTGGCGACCAAAATGCGAGGCCTGCGGCCTTCCTCGCCCTCGAACGCTTCCACCAGATGCTGCACGCGCTGCACGGAATCAGCCATCGCGCCGACCTCACGTTTATAGACGCCCGATATAGCACGGGTTTCGGCGTGGTGGCGGCCCCAGACCTTTTCCAGCGCGCCGGAGATTTCGCCCACCGTCGCCTTGGCGCGGGCGGCATCGACCGCGAGCGCCAGGAGATTGCCTTCGCCGCTTTGTGCCGATTTCGAGAGCGCGTTGAGCGCGGCTTCCAGTTTTTGCGGATCGCGCTCGGCTTTCAGCGCCCGCAATTTATCGAGCTGCAAGGTGCGCACGGCGGAATTGTCGACTTTCAGGATTTCGATCTCGCTTTCGCTTTCGGGCTTGTAGCGATTGACGCCGACGACGCTCTGATGGCCGCTGTCGATCCGCGCCTGCGTCTTCGCCGCGGCTTCTTCGATCCTGAGTTTCGGAATGCCGGCTTCGATCGCCTTCGCCATGCCGCCGAGATTTTCGACTTCCTCGATATGCGTCCAGGCTTTCTTCGCGAGCTCGTCCGTGAGCTTCTCGACGAAGAACGAGCCGCCCCACGGGTCGGCGATCCGCGTCGTGCCGCTTTCCTGCTGCAGGAAAAGCTGCGTGTTCCGCGCGATCCGCGCGGAGAAATCCGTCGGCAGCGCGAGCGCCTCATCGAGCGCATTCGTGTGCAGGGACTGCGTATGGCCTTGCGTCGCCGCCATCGCCTCGATCGCGGTGCGGATGACGTTGTTGTAGATGTCCTGCGCAGTGAGCGACCAGCCGGAAGTCTGGCAATGCGTGCGCAGGGAAAGCGAGCGCGCGTCCTTCGGATTGAACGGCTTCATCAGCTTCGCCCACAAAAGCCGCGCCGCGCGCATCTTCGCGACTTCCATGAAGAAGTTCATGCCGATCGCCCAGAAGAAGGAAAGGCGAGGCGCGAACTTGTCGATGTCGAGCCCGGCCGCGACGCCCGCGCGCACATATTCGACGCCGTCGGCGAGCGTGTAGGCGAGTTCCAGATCCTGCGTCGCGCCGGCCTCCTGCATGTGATAGCCGGAGATCGAGATCGAATTGAATTTCGGCATGTGCTTCGAGGTGTAGCCGAAAATATCCGATACGATCCGCATCGAAGGGCGTGGCGGATAAATATAAGTGTTCCGCACCATGAATTCTTTCAGGATGTCGTTCTGGATGGTGCCGGAAAGTTTCTCGTGCGGCACGCCTTGCTCTTCGCCCGCGACGATATAGAGCGCGAGCACGGGGAGCACCGCGCCGTTCATGGTCATCGAAACCGACATCCGGTCGAGCGGAATGCCGGCAAAGAGCGTGCGCATGTCGTAGATCGAGTCGATCGCGACCCCCGCCATGCCGACGTCGCCGGTGACGCGTGGGTGATCGCTGTCGTAGCCGCGATGGGTCGCAAGATCGAAGGCGATCGAGAGGCCCTTTTGTCCGGCGGCGAGGTTGCGGCGGTAGAAGGCGTTGGAATCTTCCGCGGTCGAGAAGCCGGCATATTGCCGGACCGTCCACGGCTGCGTGACATACATCGTCGGATACGGCCCGCGCAGATAAGGCGGGCAGCCGGGCCAGGTGTTGAGGAAGTCGATGCCCTTAAGGTCAGTCTCGGAATAAACCGGCTTCACCGGAATGCCTTCAGGCGTCATCCACGGCTCCGCGCATGCGCGCGGCGGTGTCGCCTGCGGCGCCTGCCAATCGAGCTTTGCGAAATCCGGCACACCGCTCATCGCGAAACCTTCGCTCCGATCACTTAATCCTAGTCACTTAAGACCAAGTGTAGCATGGATTTGCTGCAACGCGGCGAGAACGTCCGAACCTGCGTAAATAAAGCCATCCACGCCGGCTTTTTTGAGTGCCGCCTCATGCGCACCAGGCCGTCCTGCGAGATAAACGGCTTTTGCGCCCGCCTGTTTCAGCGCCCGGACGGCGGCGTCCGCTTCGCGCTCGTAAACTTCGTCGGACGAGCAAAGACATGCGATGGAAGCGCCCGAACTTTTGAAAGCGGCGACGAGCGTGCCGGTCTCTTGAAAGCCGTCGATCGATTTCGCCTCGATCCCGCCGGCCTCGAAAAAATTCTTCGCGAAAGTTGCGCGCGGCGTGAAATCCGCCGGCGTGCCCAAATTCGCGAGAAAAATCCGCGGCGTTCCCGCGCGCGCAGCCGCATCGCGCAGCGCTTCGAACGGCTCCGCGAGTCGAATGCGCGGCAGCGTTTTTGAGTGCGCCATCGGCTTTTGCAGCGGATAAGAAGGCTTCGGCACATCGAGCACCGCGGGCGAGGCCTCGCCGAGATTGGGAAATTCGCTGGTGCCGGTGAGTGCGTCCTTGCGGGTCGCGATATTTCTCTCGCGCGCCTTACTGACTTCTTCCACTTTGTTCTGGATCGAGCCCGAGAGCAGCGCCTTCGCAGCGCCTCCCTGCGCCTCGATCTCCTGAAAGAGCTTCCAGGCCGTCGCACACAGCTCATCGGTCAAGGCTTCGATCGCGCCCGAGCCCGCATTCGGATCGCTCACGCGATAGAGGTTCGATTCTTCGAGCAGAATGAGTTGCAGGTTGCGCGCCATGCGGCGCGCAAAGCGATCAGGAAGGCCGAGCGCCGCCGTGTGCGGCATCGCCGTGATCGTATCGGCGCCGCCCGTTCCGGCCGCGAACACCGCGACCGTCTCGCGCAGCCAGTTCACCGAAGGCTCATAGCGCGTCATCATCCGCCACGCGGTCTCGGCGTGCAGCTTGATCGGCGCGGGTGGAATTTTCGCCGCTTCTTCCACGCGCGCCCATAGTTTTCGCAGCGCGCGGAATTTCGCCGTCGTGAGAAACTGATCGGCGTCAGCAGAAAGCAGGAACACGATCTGCTTCCTTGCGGCGTCGAGCGAAAGCCCCGCTTTTTCCAGCGCGCGCCAATACGCCACCGCGCAGGAAAGAACGTAAGCGAGTTCCTGCGCTTCCGATCCGCCCGCGTCATGCACCGGTCGCCCGTCGGCCGTGAACACCTGTCCGCGAAAGCCGCGCTTCACGAGTTCGGTCGTGAATTGCGCGCGCTTCGCAATCGTCTCCTCCGGCGATTGCGGCGTGCTGCCGAGCGCCGCGAGCGCACCCATCGGATCGATGGCGAAGCTCACGTCAAGTTTCGCCAGTTCCGCTCCACGATGTTCCGCCAGCGCGATAAAATTCTTCATGGCGGCGAAGGCCTGCCCGCGCGCGTCGAAACGGATTGCGACCGCATCGATCCAGATATTATCGAGCGCTTGCGCGAGGCCTTCCACCGACACATCGGCAAGGCCGTAGCCGTTCGCTGCCGGCGCGCCGGCGAAGATGAGCGCGAGGCCCGTCGCGCCGTTTTCGAGCTCATGCAGCGCTTCCGTATTGGCCATTTTCGCGTCGGGGAGATCGATCCGCGACAGCACCTGCCACGGCGTGCCGGCGGCGCGGTTCTCGATCGGGATCGCGTTTTTCGCGCGTTCGTAGAGCGGCTGGATTTTCAGGCCGTCATAGGTTTTGCCGACGAGCTTCTTGTCGAAATCCGTGCCTTTCAGCGTTTTTTCGACGAGCTTCAGCCAATCCTCACGGCTGACTGCGGGAAATTCGGCGGCGAGCTTCAATTCGCTCATAGGGAAAGCAACCTGTTGTGATCACTCGCAATGTGCCACGCCGAAGAAAGAGCGCCAACCCTGACTCTGTCGTTCCGCGGCGCCGCGGAGCGGCGAACCCGGAATCCAGCGCTCTCGTCTGGATTCCGGGCTCGCGAGCTGCGCTCCCGCCCCGGAATGACAGTTTAGTTCAGCGCCACCATCGTCGCCGCTTCGTCGCGCAGCTTTTCCAGCGCGTCCTTCACCGGCCGTCCCTGCACCACAAGATCGGGCGCGATCTCGGCGAGCGGCACGACGACAAAAGCGCGCTCCAGCATCAGAGGATGCGGAATCTGCAAATCCGGATCGTTCAGGACGAGGTCATCGTAGAGCAGAATATCGAGATCGAGCGGTCGCGGGCCGTAGCGGACTTCTTTCTCGCGGTCGCGGCCGAAGCGCGCTTCGATCTTGTTGAGCTCATCGAGCAGCGCATGCGGCGAAAGCGAAGTCTCGCCCTTCACTACGGCGTCGTAATATTTTCCCTGCGGAATAGGCCCCCACGAATCCGCCTCGTAAATCTTCGAGCGCTTGGTGATTTTCACCGGGCCTTCGCCCAGCGCCTTCAAACCTTCCTGCATGTTCTTCGCGCGGTCGCCGACATTGCCGCCGACCGCGATATAGACTTCAGCCATCTCTCTTTCGCTCCACCGTTGCGGCGACATAGTCGATCGCAGCGGGAACCGGCGCGGAGGGCTTCCGCACGGTAATGCGAACGAGTTTCACCTTCGAAAAATGCGCGAGCAGGACACCCGCGACGTGCGCGGCCGCGGCTTCGATCAGATAGAAGCGTTTCGCTCGAAACGCCGCTTCCGCGACTGCGACGGCTTCGCCGTAATCGACGGTCGAATCCAGCCGGTCGCTTTTCACCGCGTCGTTGACGTCGATCTCAAGCATGATGTCGAGCACGAAGCGCTGGCCGAGGCTCGCTTCTTCCTCGCGCACGCCGTGCTTCGCGAACAGCACGAGGCCTTTGATGTCAATCATCCCCCGCATCGCTCTTCCTTGATGCGGTCGGCGATCCGCAGCGCCTGCGTGTGCTCCGCGACGTCATGTACGCGCACGATCGCGGCGCCCGCCATGACGCCCATCGTATTCGCAGCGATGGTGCCGGGCAGGCGCTCGGGCGGTTCGGACGGAAACAGTTTTCCGATGAAGGATTTTCGCGATACGCCGAGGAGAACGGGATAGCCGAAAGCGACGAGTTCCGAGAGCCGGCCGATGGCCGCTAAATTCTGCTCCAGGCTTTTGCCGAAGCCGATGCCGGGGTCGAGCACGATCTTCCCCTCGCGGATCCCCGCCTTTGCCGCGCGCTCGAGCGCGATCCCGAAAAAGCGCTTGAATTCCTCGATCACATCGAGCGAGGCGTCGATGGTCTCGCGGTTATGCATGATGACGACAGCCGCATCGTGGGCGGCCGCGACGCGCGCGATCTCCGGCTCGCGCGAAAATCCCCAGACGTCGTTCACAATATGCGCGCCGGCCTTGAGCGCTGCTTCCGCGACACGCGCTTTATAGGTGTCGATGGAGATCGGCACGGCGGTTTCGCGCGCCATCGCCTCGACCACCGGGATCACGCGCGCAAGTTCCTCTTCCGCGCCGAGTGGCGTGTGGCCGGGGCGGGTGGACTCGCCGCCGAAATCGAGAATGTCGGCGCCTTCCGCGACCTGCCGGAGCGCGGCCTCGACCGCGGCTTTCGCCGCCGGGAACTGGCTCCCCGCATAAAAAGAATCGGGCGTGACATTGATGACGCCCATGATCAGCGTGCGGCGGCCGAGCGGCAGCGCATGGCCGCGCGCGTCGAGGGTGCGATGATGGGACGGGTCGAGCATTCCGCCAGCCGTGAGATGAGGCGTGCCGCGAGCGGAACGCCGGTCGCGCAGAATAGCGCGGATTTTCAGCGGGTTGAAGCGGTTTCCTGAGCCGGATCGAACGAGAAAACCGGATTTCAGTACGAAATTTTCAGCGGCAACGTCTTTGCCCGCTCGATCCATTTTTTGACGGCTTTTTCGCTCGGCAGGAAACGCACGCTGATTTTCTTCTCGGCGTTCGCCTTCGCCATCGCTTCCGCGAGCTTCTTCGGGTTGCGGTATTTGAGCTCGCGCACCGTGACGCCGACAGCGGCGAGGAGCTTCGCGTAATCGTCGCCGACGCCCTTGATCCGCATCCGGTCGGCGGCGTTCGCCCAGGCGAGCACCGTGCACTCATCGACGCCGACCTTCTCGGCAAGCGCCTGGCGGCCTCGCGCATCCTTCGCCGACTCCAGAAGTTTCGCCGTCGTGCGGATGCGCTGCAGCTTTAGCCGCGCCGCCACCGCGGCATCGATGTCCGGGATTTTGCTGATCGGGTAGGACATGGGCCTCACGCAGGAAATCGGTCTCGGTTCGGAACGCGGGGTACGAAACGGAGAACAGAACTCGCATCCAACACAGGGAGACCGGCCGCGAGGACCGGGGAGGGCGATTATGCGCGCCCGCTTTTTGGAATCACAAGGGGAAAATGAAAAAAAGTTTTTTCGCCCTTGTCACGCGGCTAAACTTGGCGGTTGAAAGGAGTGGCGGCGAACCAAGGGACCGCCTATAACGGCACACCATGGCGAAGAAAAAACCCGCGACCAAAGAAACGGCGAAAGCCGCCCCGAAATCGGCGGCGTCCGCGAAGAACGGCGACACCGCCGACAAGGTTTTCGTCGGCAAGAGCGTGCAGCCAGAATATCTCACGCTCAGGCTCGCCAATCGCCATGGGCTGATCACCGGCGCGACCGGCACCGGCAAGACCGTGACGCTGCAGGTGCTCGCCGAGGGGCTCTCGCGCGCGGGTGTCTCGGTCTTCGCCGCCGACATCAAGGGCGATCTTTCCGGAATTTCGGAAGCCGGCGAAGGAAAAGATTTCGTTTTGAAGCGCGCCGGCGAAGTCGGCCTCGATTACGCGCCCGAGCAATTCCCCGTCATCTTCTGGGATCTCTTTGGCGAGCAGGGCCATCCGATCCGCGCGACGGTTTCGGAGATGGGGCCGCTTTTGTTCGCGCGCATGATGGATTTGAACGACACGCACTTTCCAGCACAGTGGGATCCGAAGCTTGGAATTCACGTGACTTGAAGTCGCGG
>JADMIO010703166.1_pt1 | contig 67541 bp, 60 predicted proteins | sample 8958161 | NCBI WGS metagenome assembly JADMIO01 (sample SAMN16585339, study PRJNA669376) | soil metagenome | isolation source: Crop rotation soil | place: USA: Cullars Rotation, Alabama | collected 2011 | reverse complement strand
GCCGCGACTTCAAGTCACGTGAATTCCAAGCTTCGGATCCCACTGTGCTGGAAAGGTGCTTGATGCGGTCGTGCAACAGGATCCGGGCGAGCGCGTGGACGGCGCGGTTGTCACGCCGCGTCGGACCGGGTCTTGCGATGCCGGCGAGGTAGATCGGCGCGTTCTGGTGCACGAACGGCAGCGGTACGAACTCGGTGAAGCCACCGGTCTCGTCCTGGATGCGCGCGAGCAGCCGGAGATGCGCGACCCAGTGCGTCGGTGCGTCGACGTGGCCGTACATCATCGTCGACGTCGTCGGGATGCCGAGCCGGTGTGCGGTCGTCACGACCTCGACCCACTGTGCGGCCGGCAACTTGCCCTTCGTGAGCACCCAGCGGACGTCGTCGTCGAGGATCTCCGCTGCCGTCCCGGGCAGGGAGTCGACACCAGCAACGCGCGCCTCGCTCAGCCACTCGGCAATCGACAGACCCGTGCGCGCGACACCGTTCATCACCTCCATCGGGCTGAACGCGTGCAGGTGGATGTCCGGCGTACGCCGCTTCACCTCGCGGGCCAGGTCGAAGTACGCGGTGCCGGGCAGGTCCGGATGGATACCACCTTGCATGCAGATCTCTGTCGCTCCGGCGTCCCAGGCTTCGATCGCGCGCGTACCGACCTCTTCGAGCGAGAGCGTGTACGCATCCGCGTCGGTACGCCGTTGCGCGAACGCACAGAAGCGACAGCCGGTGTAGCAGACGTTGGTGAAGTTGACGTTGCGGTTGACGACGTAGGTGACCTCGTCACCGACCGCGTCACGACGCAGGTCGTCGGCGAGCGCCGTGACGGCGTCGAGCGCGGCGCCGTCGGCGGTGATGAGTGCCAACGCGTCGTCTTCGTCGATACCGCCAGGGTCACGTTCCGCATGACGCAACGCGGCGGTGACGTCAGCGTCGAGACGCTCGGGTGCTGTCCGCTGCAGAACGTCGAGACGCAGCGCGTCCCAGTCGCCGTAGGCGGCGTCGAAGTCACTGCGTCGATCAGCGCTGCGACCCGTCGTGTCGATCGTCGTCTGAAGGTCCGTACGACCGGACGACTCCCATCCACCATCCGGCTCCTGCCACGGGATCCCACGTGGCTGCACGTCCTCGCGTGCGAGCCCGCTGTCGTCGCGCAACGCCTCGACGTGCGGTCGCAGCCGCGGGTCGAGCCACGGCTCGGCGAGGTAACCGGGATGCGCTGTGAGCCGCTGCCGCAGAACGAAGCCGTTGTCCGCCGTGATCTGCGCGAGCCGCTCTATCGCGGGCCAGGGGCGCTCCGGATTCACATGGTCCGGCGTCAGCGGCGAGACACCACCCCAGTCGTCGACGCCGGCGGAGAGCAACCGTGCGCACTCGGTGTCGTCGACGAGGTTCGGCGGCGCCTGCACGCGCATCGACGGACCGAGTACGAGCCGGGCGACTGCGATGGTGGCGGCGTAGGTGTCGAGGTCGACGTCGGGAGTAGCGCGCATCGCGGTGTCGGGCTTCGCGCGAAAGTTCTGGACGATGACTTCTTGCACTGCGCCGTACTGCCGCGCGATGCGACGGATCGCGAACAAGGACTCTGCGCGATCGGCGTACGTCTCGCCGATGCCGACGAGGATTCCGGTCGTGAACGGCACGGTGCAGCGACCGGCGTCTTCGAGCACGCGCAGGCGTACGGCGGGATCCTTGTCCGGGCTGCCCTTGTGCGCAGGGACCTCAGCCGTGGTCTCGAGCATCATGCCCATCGACGGCGCGACCGGCTTGAGCCGCTGGAAGTCCGTCCAGCTGAGGACGCCCGGGTTGAGGTGCGGCAGCAGGCCGGTCTCCTCGAGCACCAGCACGGCCATCGCGCGCAGGTAGGAAAGGGTGTCGTTGTAGCCGCGCGCGGCCAACCAGTCGCGCGCCTGCGGCCAGCGGTCCTCAGGCCGGTCGCCGAGGGTGAACAACGCCTCCTTGCAACCCAGCGCGGCACCTTGCTTCGCGATCGCGACGACCTCGCCCGGGGAGAGGTACGGCGCGTCCAGCCGGTTCGGCGTCGTCGCGAACGTGCAGTAGTGGCAGCGGTCGCGGCACAGCCGCGTCAACGGGATGAACACCTTGCGGCTGTAGGTCACGATCCCTGCCCGGCCCGCAGCGACGAGCCCGGCATCACGGACCCGTGCAGCGCTCGTACAGAGATCGAACAGGTCGTCGTCGCGCGCATGCAGGAGGACCGTCGCCTCGGTCGCGTCCAGCGCCGCCCCGTCGCGGGCCCGCCGCAACGCGCGTCGCATCGCGGAAGCGTTCGGAGACGCCGGGCCGGCCACGCACGCAGCCTAGGCGGGCCGGCTCGAGCAACGGCCGCGGCGTCCCGCCCCTGTCCCCGCAGCATCCGACGGTCGTGGCAACCGTCGTGCGGATCCGCTCCAGCTGATGGGGGTCGGAGCGGCACGACCGATGTCACGACCGGGGTCAGCTGGCGGTACGGCGCTCATGGAGGAGCCGGGTTCGGACGTCGAGGACGTCGCGTACGACGTCGTCCAGTCGGCGCATGGTGTCGACCGCGTCGAACCGGGAGGTCGTCCAACCGAGCTTCTGCGTGAGCCGGTCCCGGGTGCGGTCCCAACGTTGCTGGGCCCGCGTCGAGTGCGCCCCGAAGCCGTCGATCTCGACAGCGTGGCGAAGGTGCGGATCAGCGAGGTCGACTCGCGCCACCAGGAAGGGGCCGTCCCAGATCTCGTACTGCGCGACCATGTGGACGCCGGCACGCGCGAGCGCCTGCCCGACAGACGCTTCGACCATCATCTCGAACGCCGGGTCGAATCGCTCCATCACACGACGCAGACGGCCGAGTCCGGCGCGGCCTCCTCCGATCGACTCCGCCTCGGCCGCGACGTTGTCGACCGTCAAGACATCTCGACGTACGAGGTCGTACATGAGCCCCGTGAGCTCTTCCTGGTCGAGGAGTGCCGCGAGGTCGACCAGCGTTCTTGCCGGCGGAAGCACCGGATGCCCCCACACCCTGGTTGGTTCCACCGGATGCCGTGTGCGCACGACTTTGACCTGTCCGAAGCTCCGAACGGGACACGACAAGGGCGCGGAGAGCCAGGTGAACGGACTCGCCGATCGCAGGTCGAAGCCCTGCATACGACCACCGGTCACGTGGCTGAACGCCGCCGTGGCACCAGCGCGGAGGAGCGCTGCCACGGCGAGCAGTTCCGGCGTCCGCTTCGCGGTCGCGGCGCAGTAGACGCGCTGGTGCAGCGTGATCCAGACACCTCGGGTGAGGCGGTTGGCGACCGCCTTGGGCGTGAAGCCAGCCGCCACCGCCTGCTGGAGCGTGAAGCATCCGGCCTGTTGACGCGCGACTGGCGCGAGCTGGCCGTCCGGCGACGAGGCGGGCATGGCGGAAGGTTGACCCGCGGGTCGCAGCGAACGCGGCACGCAATCGCCAACTGTGGACGGTCGCGCCGCACGTCCAGGCTGTGCGCGCACGGTCGTGCGGAATGTGCCGACGGTCGTGACAACGGTCGTGCGGATCCGCCGCGGTTGATGGGGGTCGGAGCGGCACGACCGCTGTCACGACCGCTGTCACGACCACCGGCACGACCGAGCGGGCAGGTTGACACACTGGACGGGTGCGAATCACGGCGTTGGCGGGCGGGATCGGCGGTGCGCGGTTCCTGCGCGGTCTGCTGCACGCCGTACCCGACGCGGACGTCACGGTGATCGGCAACACGGGTGACGACATCACGCTGCACGGGCTGCGCATCTGCCCCGACCTCGACACCGTCATGTACACGCTCGGTGGCGGCATCCACGAGGACCAGGGCTGGGGACGCGCGGACGAGACGTTCACGGTCAAGGACGAGCTCGCGGCGTACGCGGTCGGCCCGGAGTGGTTCGGGCTCGGTGACCGCGACATCGCGACGCACCTCGTACGCACGCAGATGCTGAGCGCGGGCTACCCGCTGTCGGCCGTCACGGCCGCGCTGTGCGAACGCTGGGGACCCGGGGTCCGGTTGCTTCCGATGTCGGATGAGCGCATCGAGACGCACGTTGTCATCGATGACACGGAAGCTCCCAGCGGCCGGCGAGCGGTGCACTTCCAGGAATGGTGGCTGCGGCTGCGCGCGAGCCTGCCGGCGCGCGAGTTCGTCTTCGTCGGCATCGACGGCGCGCGACCCGGTCCCGGTGTCATCGACGCGATCAGCGGCGCCGACGTCGTCGTGCTTCCGCCGTCCAACCCGGTCGTGTCCATCGGCGCGATCCTCGCGGTTCCCGATGTGCGCGATGCGGTTCGTACGACGGCCGCGCCGGTCGTCGGGCTCTCCCCCATCGTCGGCGGCGCGCCGGTGCGGGGCATGGCCGATGCGTGCCTGACCGCGATCGGAGTCGAGACGACGGCGTACGCCGTTGGCCGCCACTACGGCGTACGCACCGAGGGCGGGATCCTCGACGGCTGGCTGGTGGACGAGAGCGACAAGGACGCAGCGGACCAGCTCGTGGAGGAACAACTGCCGACGCGCGCCGTGCCACTACTCATGCACGACGTCGAGACGACGGCAGCGATGGCGGCGGCCGCGCTCGAGCTCGCCGCGGAGCTCCGGCCATGACCGAGCTGCGCATCTGGGGTGTCGACGGCCTGCCCGAGGTGAAGAAGGGCGACGACATCGCCGCGCTGATCGCCTCCGCGCACCCCGGGCTCGACGACGGTGACGTCGTCGTCGTCACGAGCAAGGTCGTGAGCAAAGCCGAGGGCAACGTGATCGCGTCGGACCGCGAGTCTGCGATCACCGACGAAACGGTGCGCGTCGTCGCGACGCGCGGCGAGACGCGCATCGTCGAGACGAGGCACGGCTTCGTACTCGCCGCGGCAGGTGTCGACGCGAGTAACGTCGATCCCGGCACCGTCGCGTTGCTTCCCGACGACCCTGACCTGTCCGCGCGCACGATCCGGGAAGGTCTCCGTGACCAGCTCGGCGTCGACGTCGCGGTCCTCGTCACCGACACGGTCGGTCGTCCGTGGCGCACCGGGCTCACTGACATCGCCATCGGTGCGGCCGGCATCGCAGTTCTCCGCGACCTGCGCGGGCAACACGACACGTACGGCAACTCGCTCGAGATGACGGTCACCGCCACCGCGGACGAGCTGGCGGCGGCGGCCGACCTCGTCAAGGGCAAGACCTCCGGTGTCCCGGTCGCTGTCGTACGTGGGCTCGACTTCGCGCGTGACGACGCCGGCGCCCGCGCACTCGTACGCCCTGCCGCGGAGGACCTCTTCCGTTACGGCAGCCGTGACGTGGTGACGGCACGCCGTACGGTGCGCGCATTCACCAGCGAGCCGGTCGACCAGGACGCGGTACGCCGCGCCCTAGCGGCCGCGCTGTCAGCGCCCGCGCCGCACCACACCGTGCCGTGGCGGTTCGTACTGGTGGAGTCGGAGGAGACGCGGACCCGGCTGTTCGACGCGATGCTCCGGGCGTGGGTCGACGACCTGCGCCGCGACGGCCTCGACGACGACCAGATCGCGCGGCGGACGAGCCGCGGCGACGTACTGAGGCACGCCCCGCAGGTTGTCGTGCCGTGCCTCGACTCGACCGGCGCGCACATCTACCCGGACGCGCGGCGATCGGAGGCCGAACGCACGATGTTCGTCGTCTCGATGGGCGCCGGTGTCGAGAACCTGCTGATCGCACTTGCCGCTGAAGGCCTGGGCTCGTGCTGGGTGTCGAGCACGATGTTCTGCGCTGACGTCGCTCGTAAGGTGCTCGACATCCCGCCGACGTGGGAACCGATGGGGGCCGTCGCGATCGGCCATCCCGCACACGAACAGCCGCCGCGGGTCGCCCGCGACGACAAGCACTACGTCGTACGCCGCTAGCGGCCTGGCTAGTCGCTCTCGGCGGTCGCAGGCTCCCGAGGTGCGGTCCAGCCGGTCCGCTCGAGCTGCTTGCGCAACGCCATCTCGGCGAGTGTCTTCGCGTCGGCGCGGTCGATCACCTCACGGGACCCGTGTCCCTCGCTGCTCGCCGCCACCGCCTCGTCGAGCTCATCGGCGGCGGTGACGAAGGCGCGCATGGCCGAGCGCGTCCTTGCGTCATCGAAATCGGCCATCTGGCACCTCCCCGTCGAGGTTGATGTTAGAACGAGCGATAGTCCTTTGTTGAGTAACGTTGTGCAAATCGCGGCTTGCGGAACCCTGACAGCTCGATCAAGCGCACGACGCGATGGCGATGCGGAGCGTACGGCGCGAGAACGTCGAGCATGCCGTCGTCGTCGAGCGGACGTCGGAGCAGCGCCCAACCGACCAGCCGTGGGATGTGCAGATCCCCGATCGAGACCGCATCGGCGTTCCCATACGCACGCTGCGCAACTTCGGCCGCAGTCCAGACGCCGATGCCTGCAACGGTGCGTAAGCGACGCAACGCATCGTCCGGCGCCATCGCGACCGTCTCCTCGAGTCGCGATGCCACCCGGGCCGCGCGGATGATCGTCTGCGCCCGCTTGCCGTCAACGCCCGCGCGATGCCACTCCCAGGACGGGATCCGGACCCACACCGAAGCCGGTGGCACGACCCGCATGCCCCTCGGTGCCGGACCGGGCGCCGGCAGGCCGTACCGCCAGAGCAGCTCACGCCACGAGCGTCGTGCCTCGGTGCCCGTGACCTTCTGCTCGAGAACGGCCGGAGCCAACTGCTCGAAAACGAGACCGGTACGCGGCATCCGCAGTCCCGGTCGGCCGGCGTGCACGTCACGGACGAGCGGGTGCATCGGAACGAACGAGCCGGGGTCGTCACGTGCGCCCAACAGGTCGGGCAACGCGTCGAGCGCCCAGGCCGCTCCCGGACCCCACGCCGCGCCCGCGACTTCACCTCGACCGTTCCTGCTGATGCGGAGCGTGGACGGACCGCCGGGAGTCAACGACGTACGCCAGAAGGCACCGTCTCGCCCGAAGCGATGCGTCGGGTCACCGGCGCCGCGACACAGCGGCCCCACCGTCGCGGCGATGTCGACCGGGTATCCGGGCGACCAGCAGGTGCTGATCACGCGTCGGTCGTGAAGCGCACCGAGGTCGGCGGCAGCTCGACCTTCGGCCAGACCCGGAGGCCACCGCGCAGCTCGTTGCGACCTCCGATGTCAGCGTCATCTCCGATCACCGCTTCGTCGAGGACGCAGTCGTCACCGATGCGTGCGTTGCGACCGACGATCGATGCCCTGACCTGCGTACGACGACCGATCGACGCGCCGTCGAGGACGACGCTCCCGTCGACGACGGCACCGTCACCGATGGTGGCGCCGGCGCCGATGGTCGTCCCGTTCACGACGCGCGCGCTGCTGCTGACACTCGCACCGTCGAGCAGCAAGGACTCTCCCGACCGGGACACGATGTCGACACAGGCGCGGACGTACGCCGCCGGCGTACCGATGTCGAGCCAGTACGACTGCTCGACGTAGCCCTGCAGCCGTTCACCGGCTGCGAGCAACGCCGGGAACGTCTCGCGCTCGACGGACACCGGCCGTCCCGCCTCGATCGTGTCTATGACGGAACGCCGGAAGACGTAGCAGCCGGCGTTGATCTGGTTCGTGACTGGATCCGGTGACTTCTCGAGGAACGCGGTCACCCGCCCGTCCGCATCGGTGGGCACGCAGCCGAACGGACGCGCGTCGTCGACGACGGTGAGGTGCAATGTGACCGCGGCGTCGACGCGCTGGTGCACATCGAGCTGAGCAGCGATGTCGTGGTCGGAGATGACGTCGCCGTTCAGCACGACAACGGGATCGTGTGGACCACTGCGCAAGTGGTCGACGACGTTACGGATGCCGCCCGCGGTGCCGAGCGGCTCGACCTCTGTCACGTAGTCGAGGGCGAGTCCGACCCTGGACCCGTCACCGAAGTACGTCTCGAACACGTCCGGTCGGTACGACGTTGCGAGCACGACATGGTTGACACCGGCGTTGCGCAGCCGAGCGAACTGATGCGCGACGAACGGCAGCCCGGCTACCGGGAGCATCGGCTTCGGCATGGTGACGGTCAGGGGACGGAGACGCGTGCCCTGGCCGCCGACCAGCACGATCGCGTCGATGGGAGCAGACCTCAGCCGGCGACGGCGCGGGCGTAGCTCGCCAGGTGTGCCTCCGCACTGGCCGCCCAGGTGAACTCGCGCGCCCGGCGAGCACCGGCCTCGGCGAGCTGTGCCCGACGGTCGTCGTCGTCGAGCAGCGAGGCGAGCGCGCGACCGATTGCCTCCGGATCGGGCTCGGTGTAAGCAACCGCGTCGCCGCCGACCTCGGGGAGCGACAATCGCTGCGTCGTCAGGACCGGAGCCCCGCAGGCCATCGCCTCGAGGACCGGGAGCCCGAATCCCTCGCCGTGGCTCGGGTAGGCGCAGACGACCGCGCCGCCGAGGAACCCGGGCAGGTCGGCGAAGCGCAGGTAACCGGGGCGTACGACGCGCAGATGCGGCGGCACCTCGGCGATCGCCGCGTCGACCTCGTCGTCCCAGCCACTGCCGCCCGCGAGCACGAGCGCCGGCGGCTGCGAGCGCTCGGCCACAGCGCGGACCCAGCCGCGGATCAGGTTCGGGACGTTCTTGCGGGGTTCGAGCACGCCGAGGAACGCGACGTACAGCGAGCCCTGCAGTCCCAGCCGTGCGGCGACACGGTCGCGGTCAGCGGGCTCGGGCCGGTGGAACACGGCCTGGTCGACGCCGTGGTACGCGACGTCGATGGTGGTGGGGTCCGCGTCGAGGATCCGCACGAGCTCGTCGCGGGTCGCCTTGGACGGGACGATGCACCGGTTGGCCCGGCGCAGCGCCGTACGCGTTGCCGACCGGTAGAACGTGCCGCGCACCGCGGTGTGCATCTCGGACTCGGTGAAGAACGTCGCGTCGTGGATCGTGACGACGACCTTCGCGCCTGCACGCAGCGGCATCGTGTAGTGCGGCGAGTGGATGAGCGCGGCCTCGACCTGCTCGGCCGCGAGCGGGAGGCCGGTCTGCTCCCAGGCCAGGCGGGTCGCCCGGTGGCTGATCGCGGCCGGCCCGGGCACGATGCGCGCGGCCGGGGCCAGTCGGCCGTACCGCTCGGCGTCGGCGCGCTGACAGGCGATCGCCAGGTCGGCACCTGCGGCGTCCAGCGCGGGGAGAAGACCGTCGACGTAACGCCCGACCCCGCCGCGGTCGGCGGGCACAGCCGTCGCGTCGACGAGCACGCGCGGACCCACGCTCACTTCCCTTCGCGCATCGTCGGTGGGTCAGTCAGTTCCCCGTTGCCCTGCCAGCGTACGCCGAAGGACCACCCGGTCAGTGCCCCGTCAGTATTCAGCCACCGCCGAACCGAACCGGTCGCCGCTGGCGTTCGACGCCCCGGTGCCGGCACTGCTGATGTAGACGAGCTGGTCCCCGACCGCGGTCAGGCCCGTCTCGGTGCCCCGCAGCACGTTGAGGCTGCCCGAGCCGCCGCCATTGCCGGGTGAGCCGGCGACCAGGTCGGCCAGCCGGTCCCCGGTCACGTCGACGAGGCTGACGGTCCTCCCCATCTCGTCGCCGGCCTGCGCAGCGCCCTGGACGGCGCTGCCGCTCTGGGTGATCAGGCGAGCGCGGGTCCCGGTGACGCCGTCGGACGAGCCGTACAACAGCGTGACCGCGCCGGCGTTGGAGATGTCCCCGACGTTCTCGCCCGAGGCGCCGACGGCAACGTCGGCGTACCCGTCCTCGTCGATGTCGGCCGCCGCAACCGCATAGCCGAAGTTGTCGCCCGCCTCGCTGGCTCCCGGCACGCCGGACGAGCTCTGGGTGATGGTGCGCGTCGTGCCGTTGAAGACGCTGGGCCCGCCGTAGAGCAGGGTCACGGCGCCGCTGCCGCTGCCGGTCCCGCCCGCGACGACGTCGGAATAGCCGTCTCGGTTGAAGTCGGCGCTCGCGAGCGAACGGCCGAGTGCCGGGTTGCCGAAGTCCGAGCCGGTCCGGCCCACTGACCCGGCGCCGGTCACCCCGCTGCTGCTCCCGACCAGCACGACCACGGCGCCGCTCGCCTTCGTACCGACCTTCTCGCCGGGCGAGCCGACGATGAGGTCATCACGACCGTCGCGGGTCATGTCACCGGCTGCCACCGCGGCACCGAAGTTGTCGCCCGACTCGGGCGACCCGGGTACGCCCGCGCTCTGCTGCGAGAACGACGTCGCGTGCGTGGAGTCCAACCCCGAGGAGGACCCGGGGATGACGGTGACCATGCCGGCACCCGGCCGGCCGTCGAGTTCCTCGCCCGGGACGCCGATGACGAGGTCGGCGTACCCATCGCCGTTGAAGTCACCGGTCGCCAGCGCGGCTCCGAACCGGTCGCCCGACTCGGGCACGCCGTCGATCCCGTCGGAGTCCTGGCTGAACAGCCGTACGCCGCTCGTACTGACCCCGCTGGACGAGCCGGGGAAGACGGCGACCATGCCGGCGTCATGGTCCGGGCCGATGTCCTCACCCGGCACACCGACCGCGACGTCCGCCTTGCCGTCGCCGTTGAAGTCACCGGTCGCCACTGCCGACCCGAAGCCGTCGCCGGCTTCGGAAGCGCCGGGCACACCGCTCGAGCTCTGGCTGATGAGGCGGCCGCCCGATGAGGCGACCCCGTCGCTCGAGCCCGGCTGGTAGGCGACGGCGCCGGCGCCGCTCGCGCCGGTTCCGTCCCGACCGGGGATGCCGGTCACGAGATCGGACGTCCCGTCGCCGTTGACGTCCGACGCCGCCGGGATGATCTGCCACCACGACGACCGCATTCCGGTGCTGTGTGCGGGCCAGGAGTACGCGTTGTAGAAGTCCTGCCCGGTCACGGTCACCGAGCCGCTGCTCCCTTCGAGCACGACGCTCAGAACCCGCCCACCCCAGTCGCCGTGCCCGTCGCGGTTGGAGACGCGCACCCGGAGCAACCTGCCGATACTCGGCCAGCGGCTCTCCAGCACGGATGCGGGCACCCGCGCCGTCCACGCGTGGCTCAGGGTGTGCGTCAACCCGTCGTAGGGGTCGCGTTGCGCGATGAGGTACGGCTGCGCGCCGTCGGTGCTCCACCCGCCGTTCGACGCGGAGAACTGGGCGAAGATCGCCGACCCGCCGTAGGTGCGGATGCGACCGGCCGTCTTCGCGACGGCGTCGTCGGTGCTCGCCGGTTCGAGGTCGAGGGCCGTGCCCGACGGCGTCACTTCGCGGGTGCCGCCGAAGACTTGGCACTGCGTGGAGTCGCAGATGTGGTACTCGCGGCCGCCGGAGTGCTCGCGGTTGTACTCGGCGTACGTCCGCGCGGCGATCGCCTGGGCCTGCAGCGCGGCGGCCGGGTAACTCGACGGTGACTCGCGAGGCACGACGCCGCGCAGGTAGCTCTCCATCGGCATCACGGCCATGCTCGTCTGCTGGTCGTCGCCGGTCTGCACCATCTTCATGTAGCCGCGGTAGTCACGCTCGTCACCGTCCGGGTAGAGGACCCGCATCGGCGCCGCCTCGGCTGTGTCGGTCACCCCGAGCGTCAACGGGCCGTCCCACGCCGCCGACGCGTTCGGCCACCGCGTCCATGTCCCGTTGCTGTACTGCCACACGTGCATCTGCGTCGTACCGGCGGTGATCTGCCATCGCGCCGGCGTACGGGGTAGCGACATGCGCTTGTCTGTCGCGAGGTCGTGCAGTGACAGGTGCGCGCCGGAACCGTACGGACGCAGCACGGTCACACCGTTGTGCGGAGCGCCGGTGAGCTTGATGAGCATCGTCGGGTTCCCGATCGATCCCGACGCCGTGTGCGGGTAGTAGAACGACACGATCGACGTCGCTGACAGGTGCTTCACCTCGGCGGCGGCGCGAGCGCCTTCCTGCGACAGGCCGTGGCCGTGGCCCCAGCCATGACCGGCGACGAGCAGGGTGCGGCTCGCAGGAACGGTCGTCAGCGTGTCCGAAGTGTTCGCGGACGCGGTGCCCGCGGCGAGCGGAACGAGGGCGATCGCGGTCAGCAGCGGCAGGCCGACGTGCCGGCGACGCATGGGCGCACTCCCGGGGGCTTGGAGGGTGCTCGTACGTCGGCCTTCGGCATCGGCGGGCGAGCGCTTGACTACGTCACGGTAACCCCATGCGTCACATGAAGTCCGCAGACCGGGGCATTTCGGGCGTGGTCCCTGAGGTCGCGCGGGGTGCCGTCGGGCGAAGCAGCAGCGCGACGCCGCCCCACATCAGGTCACCGATCGAGAGGATCACGCGGGACAGCAGCGCGACCGCGGTGGCCTCCGCGGTCGTCAGAGCCGGGGACAACGCGACGACGAGCATGGCCTCCCGGGCGCCCGCGCCGGCGGGGGCGATCACGGTGAGGAAGCCGACGGTCCAGGCGAGCGCGTAGCCACCGAGCGTCAGCAGCGGCAGCCGATGGCCGGAGTCGGCAAGCGGCTCGCAGAGCACGTAGATGTGCGCGCCGAAGCAGATCCACGTGACGAGCGCCCAGCCGACGGCGCGACCGACACCCGGACCGGACAGCGGTTGTTCGAGCGGCGACCGGTGCATCAGCCGGAGGACGCGATTGACCAGTGCCGTCAGGACCCGCGGATGCAGCAGCACGAGGCCGATGGGGAGGAACACGAACAGCCACGCCGCGCGACCGAGCGCCTCCGTCGACGCGAACGGCAGACAGATCACCGCGACCGCGAGCCCGGTCGTGAACATGACACCCAACGCGACGACGCCGGTCGCACCCGTGCGTCTTCGATCTGCACCGGAGTCGCGACCGAGCTCCATCTGCGCGACGACCGACCAGATGCCTCCCGGGAGGTACTTCGCGAGCTGGCCGACGAAGAAGACGTACGTCGTCACGCGCCACGGCAGCGGCTCGCCCATGTCCGTGAGCAGCGCGCGCCAGGACAAGCAACCTGCGACCAGCCCGACGAGACCGGTGACGACCGAGATCGCAATCGCCGCGGGACCGAGCTGGGTCAACGCGTCGCGGATCTCGGACCGCTGTGCGACGACGGCGTAGACCGCGACGCCGACGGCGGCGAGGAGGGCGAGCGTGCGGGCGGACCGGGCGACGGACCGACGGTCGGTCACGACCCGATGGCCTGCGGCCGACGGGCCCGAGCGACGAGACCGACGCCGTGGTTGGGGAACGCACGTTGCACGAAGCGGAACGGTGCGGTGCCGACCAGGGTGAGGGCGGCGAGCGCGCCGCGGTCCGGCTGCAGCAGCCGTCCGCTCTCGCTCGTACGTTCCTCGGGTGTTCGCCGGCCGTCGTCGAGTCGTTTGAAGAGCCGGTTGCGGCCGTGCTCCAACGCGTACCCGAGCGGCATGCCGTAGACGATGACGCGGACGTCCTCGAGACCCGCAGCCGTCAGCAAGGCGCGCAGGTCGCGCGGGTCGTAGCGGCGGTAATGGCCGGCGACACGGTCGGAGGTGCCGAACCTGCCGGGATGTGCCGGGGTGCTGATGATCAGGTGCCCACCCGGCCGCACGTGCTGGATCCACTGCGCGAGGCTCGCCCGGTCGTCAGCCATGTGCTCGAGGACCTCGAACGCGCACACGAGGTCGAACGTGTCGTCCGCTCCGAGCTCCTCCAGCATCGAGCAGCGGACCTCGGCGGAGTCGAGGGCGGCGAGGCGCTCACGCGCGACGGCGTACGACTGCGCGTCCGGCTCCAGGCCGAGGTACCGGCGGCCGTCGGCGAGCCGGTACCCGAGCGCGCCCTGGCCGCAGCCGATCTCGAGCACCGTGCGCGCGTCGTCCGGGAGCAGGGTGCGCACCCGGTCGTACCGCAACGTCGCCATCGGCGTGAGCGGCGGCTTCACGCGGCGACCTTCGCGCCAGTGGCCGCGCGCAGCCGCTGCCGGAGGTCTGCGGTGACGGCCACGGGAGTGAAGCGAGCGTCCGCTGTCCTCGCCGCACGACGACGCAGCTCGGCGAGCCCAGCACGGTCCTTCGCCAACGTCTGCAGTGCGTCGGCCAGCGCCTGGGCGTCACCGGGAGGGACGTAGACCGCGGCGTCGCCGAGGGTCCGGCGCTGCGGCGGTGTGTCGCTCGTGACAACGGCACACCCGGCGGCGGCGCCCTGGAAGACCTTGTTCGGTACGACACGCGACGACTTCGGGCCGGTGTCGAAGATGCCGAGGCAGACGTCGTACGACGCGACCAGTTGCGGCAACTGCTCGGGCTCGACCCACGGGACCCACTCGACGGCCGCTCCTTCGGCGGCGCGCTGCGTCGCGACGAGTTCTTGGCCGTGCCCGACCATCAGCGCATCGACCGTGCCGCTCGGCAACAGCGCGAGGGCTCGTCCGATGACTGGCGCGCCGTGCAAAGGGATGTAGTTGCCGAAGAAGATCACGCGCAGTGGCCGATCGTGTGCGTCATCCGTGGTCGTCCGACGCGCTGCGAACCAATCCTTCGTCGCGCCGACGGGCGCGATCACGGCCTTGTCGCGCGCCTTCTCGCTGAGGAGGTCGAGGTGCTCGTCCGTGTCGATGACGATGACGTCGGCAGATGACGTGGCGAGGCGGTCGAGGAGGCGAAGCAGTCCCTGCCTCACGACACCGCGCGCACCTCGGTCACGCGCGGTGTCGCTCGCGCTGATCAGGTGGTCGAGCACGATCGGTTTCTTCCGGAAGAGCGCGCGGGCCAGCAACACGTCGAAGTGACCGAGGTAGCCGACGAGAACGACGTCGGCCGGATCCGCAGAGCGCGAACGCGCAGAGCGCGAACGCGCGACGAGGCGCAGCCAGCAGATGCCCAGCCGCCACGCCAGCAACGGCAGCCGCCACGGCTGTTGCAGCATCGCAACGCGATCGGCGGTGTCGAAGCCGAGTGGCACGTTGCACTCGGAGATCTGATCGCCGGCCGCGGCGAGACCTGAGGCGAGCACGCCGACACGGGGATGGCGCCGCACGTCGTACGTCCCGAAGACGACGATGCGCATCAGCGGTCGATGCGTGACCGCACGATGAGATCGCCGAGCAACGCAAGCACGCCGATCTGCAAGCCGGCCACGAGGATGAGGACTGTCGACCCAGGTACCCGCAGCCCGAACCGAATGACGTCGGTCACCATCTTGACCAAGCCGAGACCGATCATGGTCAGCGCGATCGGCATGAGCACCTTGAGCGGGTTGAAGTACATGACCATGCGCAGGACCTGGAGGATGTACAGGTACGCGTCCTTGACGAAGTGGAACTTCGACCGGCCGGCGCGGGTTGTGTACTCGATCGGGACGTAGCGGATCTCGTGCCCGTTCGACAGGAACGACACCGTCAACGTCGTGACGCACGAGAAGCCGGCGGGCAGCAGCCGCAGGTACGGCTCGGAGACGCGACGACGAAACACCCGCATCCCGGAGTTGAGGTCGGGGATCTCCGTTGCGGTCAGGTACGAGGCGATGCGCCGGATCGCCCACTTCGCCGGGACACGGAGCAAGCGGTACGTGCCTGCCTCCGACGTCCGGGCGCCGACGACCTGGTCGATGGCGGGGTCCTCGTCGAGCATCGCGACGAACTCGGGCAGCCGCTCGTTCGGGTAGGACATGTCCGCGTCGGTCCACGCGACGATCTCGCCGCGTGCTTGTTGCGTGCCGATCCGCCGGACCGTGCCGCTGCCACCGTTCGTGTGGCGCGCGATGAAGCGCAAGCGCGGATACCGCCCGCTGGCGACCAGCTTCTCGAGCAGCTCCCGCGACCCGTCGGTCGACGCGTCGTCATAGACGTCGAGGTCGTACGCGTAGCCGCTGGCGTCCATGGTCGCGGTGATCCGCTCGAGCTCGTCCTCGATATGCCCGACCTCGTTGAAGATGGGCAGCACCACGCTGACGTACGGCGCGTCGTCGACGGGCGACGGACGTGCCGCCCATCGCGACGGTTCGGCGGCGAGGGCGCCGGGGTCACTCGCTGCGACGCTCATCGCTCGCGAGGATATCCGGCTACTCGTCGGCGACCGCCGAGGCGAAGCCGTCGCCCGACGCCGGATTGGCGGCGGTGCCGTAACCGATGCCGGCGTTCACGATGCGGTCCGCGGTGGTCGGCAGTCCCCCGCTGTCACCGAGGAACCAGGTGGCCATGCCGCCGTTCGTCACGTTCTGCAGGTCCTCACCGGGCGAGCCGCTGACCAGATCGCCGTACACGCCGTTGTTGAGCCACAGGATCGCGACGGTCGTCCCGAAGACGTCGCCCGGCTCGGCGACGCCGGGGACGCCCGCGGCGTCCTGGTGCACGGCCTGTGAGCCGGTCCCGGTCAGGCCGGCCGCGGACCCGAACAGCAGCGTCACCGCGCCGGCGTCGACCTTCGAGCCCACGTTCTCGTGCGGCGTGCCGACGGCGAGGTCCGCCCGCCCGTCGTGGTTCAGGTCAGCCGCCGCGAGGGCCGCGCCGAAGTCGTCGCCTGGCTCGTCGATCCCGGGTACGGACGGCGAGTTCTGCGTCAAGTGCGCCGCACCGGCCGCGACGATCGACTGACCGCTGACGTTCAGGACGGACACGCCGTCGTCGGCGCCGACTGCGAGCGCGGGGTTCACGCCGTCGAAGCGTCCGGCGGCGAGGGCCTTGCCGAAGTGCCCCGCGTTACCGGCGGCGTTACCGCTCACGGCGCTCGAACCGGCGCCGCTGACTCCAGACGTACTGCCGGGAATCAACACGACGACATTCTCGGTGGGTGCACCGACGACGACGTCGCCGATGCCGTCCCCCGTCAGGTCGCTGACCGCCAGCACCCGGCCGAAGTGGTCGTCCGTGCCAGCAACACCCGGCACAGTCGACAGCTGCTCGCTGATGCTGACAGACCGCGTCGACGCAAGGCCGGACGCCGATCCCGGCACCACGGTGATCATTCCGGCGTCGCCCGCGGACCCGAGGTCCTCCCACGGGACACCGATCACAAGGTCGTCGATGCCGTCACGGTTGACGTCCCCGGCAGCAAGGGATGCACCGAAACTGTCACCCGGCTCAGTCGCACCACCGATCCCGGGACTGTCCTGCGACAGCGCGTACGACTCCGCAGTCTGCGGCCCGTCCGGACCACCTGGGAACACCTCGACCATTCCGGCGTTCGCGCCGTTGGTCAGGTCCTCACCGGGGATACCGACGGCGACGTCAGAGAACCCGTCGCCATTGAAGTCACCCGTCGCGACCGCGGAACCGAAGCGGTCGTTGCGCTCGGCCGCACCCGGCGCGCCGTAGCTGGACTGCGCGAGCAAGGTGTTGCGCGTGGCCTGCAGGCCGCCACCGCCACCACGTTGCACGACGACGGCACCCGCCTTGAGCTGGCCGGTGACCGTACGACCGGGCACGCCGGTCACGAGGTCGGAGTGACCGCTGCCGAAGACGTCCGACGGCGGCCGCGGTGGTGCAGTCGTGGTCAGCGTCACAACCCGCGTGTAAGACCGCGCGGTGCTGGAGGAGTTGCCACCGGAAAGGCTGAGGATGTAGGTCCCCTTCGGCGCAGGGACGCCGTGGCTGTCACGGCGGTCCCATCCGGTCGCGAGCGGCCGGATGCTGCTCGCCGTACCCCGCATCGTCTTGATGACGGCGCCGGTCGCCTGGCTCGTCACGGTCAACCGCCAGGACAGCAGTCGGGTCACGCGCGAGCGAACCGCGAACGCGCCGCTGCCGAGCGCGGAGTCAGTACGCGGTGTCAGCGACGGTGAGAGGAACGCCGCGCCCATGAGGCTCTTGGCACCGGTACGGATGGCACCGATGCGCGAGTAGAGCGCACTGCCGGGACACGTCGTGTATCCCGCGTTGCGGTGTCCCGAGACGACGTTGAACCGCACCCGGGTCCCACGCGAGTAGCGGCTCGTACCACCACCGGCAGAGACCAGATAGTCCTTGCTCATCGGGTCGCGGTAGTGCAGACCGAGCTTCCACGAGAACAGTCGCTGGTACGCAGAGATCATCACCGAGGGCGGTGCGTGTGACGTGAACGTTCCGATCGCGGCCACACCGAAAGCGTCGGTGTTGAAGCCACCCGTGTGCGCGCCGATCACCGGCCTGGTGATGCCGCCGTACCGGCCTTCCCAGATCCGGCCGAAGCGGTCGATGAGGAAGTTGTAACCGATGTCGCACCAGCCGTTGCCCTTGACGTGGTACGCGTAGATGCCGCGGATGATGCCGGGCACGTCTGATGCGCTGTAGCTGTTGCTGGTGTCGGTGTGGTGGACGAAGCCCACCTTGATCGTGCTGCTGTAGTCCGGGCCGGCCGGGCACTTGCTCCTGCGCAGCGACTCGTCAGCGCCCCAGTTGGCGCGGGTGTAGATGTGTGGCTGCCCGACCGAGGCCTCCGCAACGTCGCCACCGATCGGCGCCGCTGGATCCACCGCCGCGTCCGCGTCGCTGCTTCCCGGGTCGACGAGTGTCAACTGCAAGTTGCGAGGCGCCACCGCGATACCGCCGCCGCCCGCGATGCGCGCCTGCGCCGCGTCGGCGTGGCCGACCCACACCGGTTCGCTCATCGTGCGACCCACCGCCGCGGCGCGTGCGTCCGCGGAACCGTCGTCGGGACCGCCGTCGGTTGCCTCGACAGGCGTCCACGGCGACCACACGTCGCCGGTGCGTGCACGAACCTCGACGCGGGTTCCGCGTCGCAACGTCCCGGCGTCCCAGCTCGCTCCGACGAGCTGCACCGGACCAGCGCTGACCCCGGACTCGAGCGTGTTGCTCAGACCGAGCGTGCGGACGGAGGGATGCACCGCATGAGCCCGCGGCTGCGGCTTCGACAGCACGGGCAGGGCGATGACGGCAGGTACGACAGCGAATGAGAGTGCGAGCGAGGTCAAGCGGGGCGGGGCAACACGCACGATCAGGACTCCCGGTCGTCGGCGGGGAAGGCGGGGACCGACCTCCCTACTCTGGACCGCATCGACCTGACCGCAGGTTCTCTTGACCCGAGTGTCGTCCCGGGAGAAGAAAAGCCTCACCTCAGCAGATAGTCGCCCTCACTCTCGACTGCGGCGGCGAAAGCGGCGCTCCAGGGCGGCAGCGGGGGCAAACCGGCCGCGCGCCACCGCTTTCCTGTGAGAACGCTGTACGCCGGCCGCGGCGCCGGCCGCGGGAAGGCGCTCGTCGGCACGGGGCGCACCCGGCCGGGATCAGCGCCGACGGCAACGAAGACGGCGCGGGCGAAGCCGCACCAGGTGGTCTCGCCGGCGCTGGTCGCGTGGTAGATCCCTGGCTCGGGGCGGGCTTCGATGAGCTGCCGGAGCCCGATGGCGAGATCGCGTGTCCACGTCGGAGAGCCGAGCTGGTCGTCGACGACGTTGACGTTGTCCTCGCCGCGAGCGAGCCGGGCCATCGTGCGTACGAAGTTGCGGCCACCGGCGCCGTACAGCCACGCGGTGCGCACGACGTACGCCGTCGCTCCTGACTCGAGGACGGCCGCCTCACCTGCCGCCTTACTGCGACCGTAAGCAGAACGAGGCGCGACGACCGCGTCCTCGGCGTACGGCTGGGTGGCGGTGCCGTCGAAGACGTAGTCGGTCGACAGATGTACGAGCGCCGCGCCGATCTCGACGCACGCCTCGGCGAGAAGCGCGGGCGCGTCGCGGTTCACGAGGAACGCGTCGGCTTCCGCGGTCTCAGCGCCGTCGACGTCGGTCCACGCAGCAGCGTTGACAACGACGTCCGGACGGTACGCAGTGACACTCGCCCGGACAGCCGCACGATCAGTGACGTCGAGATCGGCGTGGCCGAGCCCCACCGCGTCGCCAGCGAAGACCCGCAACAGGTCACGACCGAGCTGTCCGCCTGCGCCGGTGACGAGCACCTGCATCGGCGCAGTCTCGCAGACCGCTATCGCGGCCGGGCGAGCCAAAACTCCAGGTGCAGGACTTCGAGCCGCCTCGGTCGCTGCACGAGCTGACGGTCGTCCTCTCGAGTAACGAGCAGCACGACGCGTTCCGCTTGCGCGTCGGCAGCGGCGGCAACGGCGGCGGCGGTGTCGCCGAGCACGACAACGGTGCGCCCTTGCTCTCGTGCCGCAGCTGTCGCGCGCGCGACGGTCGACGCGGCGTCGGTCTCCGGTGCAACGGCGACAGGCACGTCGCAACCGGCGCGGATCACCTGCGGCAGCTCGTTACGCCCACGTGCACCCGTCACGATGACCGCCGCTCCGTCCGGGAGCGCGTCGCAGGTTGCGCGGACAGCCGCGAGCTCGCCGCGGTTCGCCTGGTCGAGGAGCAGCGGAGCAGAGGCGACGGCTGCCGGCACGACGAGAGCCGCCACTCCTGCGACCGCGGCCACGAGTGCGGCGCGTAGGTCGAACCGGCGGCGTACCCAGGCGACGAGCACGAGCAAGAGCCAGGTCGCGGCGACGACCAGCGCAGGAAGCACCACCGGGACGAACCGCCGGTCCGCCCACGGGTGGTCGGGCGTGATCGACGGACGCGCGACCACCACAGCGGTCGTGGTGACGGCAACGAGCGCGAAGGGCAGCGCGGGATGTCGTGCGTATCGCAACGAACGGCGGAGCAGCAGCGCCAGACCGACCACACCGAGGATCAGCCCCGTCAGGCCCAGCCACCAGGCGAGCCAGTGCATCGACTGCTCGGCATAGGTGCGCGGACCGGAAGGCGGCAGGCCGAGCCTGGTCTGCAGGTCGGTGATGTCACGGGCGACGGGTTCGCTCGCATCGAAGCGCGGATGCTGCAGGTGCGGTCGGACGGCGTACGCCCCGAACGCACCGAGGACGAACGCGGCGGCAACCACTGTCGGGAGCCGGGGGTACCACGGCACGCGTTCGCGTATCCGGCCGCGGTTGCGTACGACCAACCACGTCCCCACTGCCACGACGACCGCGAGCAGCGCCGAGGCGACGAGTTCCGTCGACAGCATGTCGACGTACGGCTTGGTGAGAACGAAGCCGTCGACAACACCGAGCCCGACCCCGGTCGCCAGACCGAGGGACGCCGCGGTTCCTCCTCGCCGGTTCTCCGTCATGACGATGACGACGAGTACCGGGACGAGCGCGACCAGCTCGAGGACCGCGTCGATTCGCACGAGGCAGCCGAGGCCGAGCACGAGTCCGGCGAGGCCGTGAGCGAGCTCGGACAGTCGGTTGGGCAGCGCGCGTCGTGCGTCGACGAGCATCGACAACCCGCCGAAGAGCAGCAGCTGCGCGGCCGGCTCGCTGTACGCCGAGCGCGCCACGTGCAGGTCCGGGTAACAGAGCGCGAGCGCCAACGCCGCGAGCGGCGCCGCCCACGGACCGGCGAGACGAGCCGCGAGCCCTGCGACGGCGAGCAACGCGAGTGCACCGATCACGGCGTTGCCGCGGGTGATGCCACGAAGCCCGCCCCACCAACCCGCAGGGGTCAGCGCGACAGCGGTACCGGTCATGAACTGCGGGACGAGGACCGGTGGGTCCTCGCGCTGGTAGAAGCCCGGGCTGCCGTACGTGAGGCCGGGGGTGTCGCCGAAAGCAGCGGAGTCGGCGGGAATGGGCAGCCGTCCCGAGTCGGCCAGCCGATCAGCGGTCTGTGCGTACACAGCCGGGTCGCGCCGAACGACGACGTCCTCCGCGCTCTTGGTCCACGCAAGGACCCCGAAGCCGACCGCGACAAGAGCGGTCAGGAGAAGCGCGATCGATGCGCGCCCATCGACGTCGGACGGCTCCGGACGCAGTCGGAGCACCACCACGACGAGAACGACTGCGAGCGGAGTTGCGAGCGCGACGGTCACTGCAGGGTGCAACGACCGCGCGAGCAGCAGTGGCAATCCGACGACCAACCAGGCAGCGAGAACGACGGCCGGCACCGTCGAGCTGAGTCGCAGGATGCGCGCGGCCATCATGCGGCCTCGCGGTGCAGTGCCACGAAACCGCCGTCGGATGCGACGAGCGCATAGCCGTGCGACTGCAGCCACGTCACTCGCGCCCGCACGTCGTCGACCGAGACGAACGGAAACTCCTGACGGCCGACATCTGCGACGACCCATGGCGCACCGCGCGGTGTCGTGTCGAGAAGCAGGACGGTGTGCCCCCGCGTCAGCTGGGGTCCCAGCCGGTTGCTCGCCTCGACGACGGCTCCGGAGGGAACGACGCCGATCACGCTGCGAGCCGCACGGTCAGCGGTCGAGGTGCGCCACTCGTCGCCACGAACCAACCGCTGGAACGGGAACACCGAGCACAGGGCGACCGCTCCGGCAAGAACGACGGCTCCCCACCCTGCGGCCACCCGTGATCGCCACTCGGGACGCATCCGTACCGTCAGCCGGCCGAGTCCGTCCACCGCTCCGAGCGTGACGATCGGCATGAGCACCGAGTTGTAGTGATGCGACGTGGTCCAGAAGTTGGGATTGGCGGACAGGAGCCGTTCGACCAGGAACGGGACCGCCAGCAGGGTGATCGGCGAGAACAACGGCAACAACAACAGTGGAGCGACGAGCCACGCGAGGGTGTGCCACTTCGTGTCGGGCGTCACGAGCAACTGCAATGTGTCGAACGGATGCGTGACGATGTGTGACAACACGGACGGCACGTCGTTCCCGAGCGCGTCGTAACTCCAGTAGTAGTCAGCGCGTCCACCCGCCGCCGGCACGAGCACGAGCATCGACAACGCGACGGCACCGAGCCCGACAACGACGAGGACCAGGGCAGAGCGCCATCGGCGATGCAGCAGGAACAGGAGACCGAACGCCGCGACCAGCAGCCCCATGTCCTCCTTGACGAGGAGAAGCGACAGGACGACGGCGAGTGCCTGCCCATGTCGCCGCGCGTCCCAGCGTTCGATCGCCAGTGCCACGAGCGGCACCGCGAACGCGAGCTCGTGGAAGTCGGCGGCGAGCATCTGCTGCAGGCCCCAGGACAGTGCGTACGCCGCCGCGACGAGGTACGCCGTCGTCGTCCGGAACCGGCGCGCAGCAAAGACCCAGATCGGGACGATCGAGACGGCGAGCAGAACCGCCTGGGCGACGAGCAACGTCGCCGGGTCGTCGTACAGCCGGTAGACCGGTGCGAGGACCGCGAGTACCGGCGAGAAGTGGTCGCCGAGGACCGAGAAGTGCGGACCGAACCCGTTGTGCACGCCTTTGGCCGCGGAGACCGGCGACCCGAGGTGACTGTAACCGCGCACTGCCTGATCGAAGATGACCAGGTCGTACGTCGTTGTACGCAGCTGGCGGTGCTGCAGGACGGCGAACGTGGAGTACGCAACGGCCACCGGAACGACCAGAAGGGAACCAAAACGGCGGGTCGAGGCGTCCTGCAATAGGGTCCCTCGCGGCGCGGTCATCGCGCCTCCCCCACCGACGGCAGGTGTCCGTGACGACGCACGCCCCGCATCCGCGGCGCCTCGTCGTTCGCGTGCTGCGGGTCACGGCGATCGTCTGCTCGGCCCTGCTGTTCCTCGCCACGGCGAGCACGTACGTCATCTACCGGCACCTCAACGGCAACATCGAGCACGCCGACGACGACGGGGCGTTGAAGAAGCATCACGGCAAGACCGTCAACTACCTCATCATCGGGTCCGACAGCCGGGCGGTGCCCGGTGGCCGGAAGTACGGCGCCCACGACACCGAGAATCTTGCCGACACGGTGATCCTCGCCCACCTGTCGGGGGACGGGAAGAGCGCCCGGCTCATCAGCTTCCCCCGTGACGGGCTCGTGACGATCCCGGCATGCAAGCGGCCGGACGGGTCCCGCTCGACACCGCACCTCGACAAGTTCAACGCCGCGTTCGCCGTCGGCGGCCCAGCCTGCACCGTACGCACCGTCGAGGCCCTCAGCCGCATCGAGATCGACGACTTCATCGTGGTGAGCCTGCCCGGGTTCGTGAAGATCTCGAACGCGCTGGGCGGCGTCGAGGTGTGCCTGCCACAGGCGGTCGCCGATCCGGACTCGAAGCTGTACCTCTCCGCCGGCCGGCACAAGGTGAAGGGTGAGACGGCGCTCGCGTACGTCCGTGAACGCAAGCAGCTACCGGGCAGCCGCATTCGTCGGCAACAGGCCTTCCTCGCATCTGCGATCAAAGAGGCGACGAAGAGCGGCCTGCTGGCCAACCCGGTGAAGCTCTACAAGCTCCTCGATGTCACGACCAAGGCGATCACGACCGGACACCTCAACCTCAACGGCTTGCGCAAGGTCGCGCAGCGGTTCCGTGACGTCAAGCCCGGCAACGTCAACTTCTACACGGTTCCGACGCTGCCCGAACGGCGGCAGGTGCTGCCCGGCTACAACAACCCGCGTGGGGTCGTCGTCGACCCGATCGACATGTCCGCCGCGCACGAGCTCTTCGACTCGGTCGAGGCGGGCTCGCCGGTCCCGGCGCCGACACCCACGTCGTCGGCGACGCCGCGGCTCGTGGTGCCGGCGTCGAGCGTGCCGGTGCGCGTGCTCAACGGCACCGGCGTCAAGGGCGTGGCCTCCAAGGCTGCCGACGAGCTGCGTGCAGCGGGCTTCCGCGTCATCGGAGTCGGCGACGCCGACACGTCGGCGTACACGCAGACGCTCGTTCGGTACGGACCGGACCGCGTCGAGTCTTCACAGACGCTCGCAGCGGCGGTGCCCGGCTCGGTGCGCACCCCCGACGTCGGCCTCAGCAGCAACGTCGTCGAGCTCGTGATCGGATCCGACTACCAGGGCGCGCACGCGGTGTCCGTCACTGCGAGTCCGTCACCCTCGTCGAAGGCGGTGCAGGGGTTCTCCGCCGACGAGGACGTCTGCACGGCCGGCAAGGGAGTCGCCGGGCCGGCGTAGCCGACTGCGTGTGCACGCGGGCTACGCTCCACCGCCATGGTGACGGCGGAGGGCGCGCTTCTGTGGGAACCGTCCGCAGACCGCGTCGAGAACGCACGCGTCACGTCGTTCGCGCGCTGGCTGAGTGATCACCGGGGTCTGCAGTTCACCGACGCCGCAGCGATGTGGCAGTGGTCGGTCGACGACCTCGACGCCTTCTGGTCGGCACTGTGGGACTTCTGCGGGGTGCGCGCACACGCGCCGTACGACGCCGTTCTCGCTGACGCGACGATGCCGGGCGCGCGATGGTTCCCGGGCGCTCGCCTGTCGTACGCCGAACATGCTCTCGCCTGGACCGGCCCCGACCCGGCGCTCGTGTTCCGGCGAGAGGACGGCCTGTCGGCCGTGCTCACGCGTGACGAGCTGCGCGCCCGAGTGGGCGCGGCTGCAGCGGGCCTCCGCCGGCTCGGGGTCGGGCCCGGGGACCGCGTCGCGAGCGTGCTGCCGAACGCGCCCGAGGCTGTCATCGCTCTGCTCGCGACCGCGAGCATCGGCGCGATCTGGTCGAGCTGCTCACCCGACTTCGGTGCGCGCGGTCTCGTCGACCGGTTCGCGCAGATCACTCCGTCGGTGCTCATCGGTGTCGACGGGTACCGCTACGCGGGCCGCGAGGTGCGGACGCTGGCGACACTGGCTGAGCTGGAGGCGGCGCTGCCGGGTCTCGCGACGACTGTCGTGGTGCCGTACCTCGACGACCAGCCCGACGTCAGCGGGCTGCGTACACCGATGTCGTGGACCGACCTGCTCGCCGAAGAAGCCGAGCCCGAGTGCACGCCGATGCCGTTCGAGTCCCCGCTGTGGGTCTTGTACTCGTCGGGCACGACCGGGCTTCCGAAACCGATCGTGCACAGCCAGGGCGGCATCCTGCTGGAGCAGCTGAAGACGCTGACCCTGCACACGGACATCGGCCCGGGTGATCGTTTCTTCTGGTTCACGACCACCGGCTGGATGATGTGGAACTACCTCGTCGGCGGCCTGCTCGTCGGCGCGACGTGCGTGTTGTACGACGGCAGCCCCGGCTACCCGGACATGGGTGCCCTGTGGCGGCTGGCGGGGTCCGGGCACGACGGTGTCGGCATCACGTCGTTCGGCACGAGCGCGCCGTTCATCACCGCATGTATGGGCGCCGGCGTGAAGCCACGGACTGAGGCCGACCTCAGCGCGTTGCGCAGTCTCGGTTCGACCGGAGCGCCGCTGTCGCCCGAGGGCTTCCGCTGGGTCTACGACCACGTGAAGGACGACCTGCATCTCGCGTCGGTGTCCGGCGGTACGGACGTGTGCACCGGTTTCGTGCTCGGACTGCCCACGCTGCCCGTGCACGCGGGCGAGATCCAGACCCGCGCGTTCGGGTGCGCTGCAGCGGCGTACGACGCGAACGGGCACGAGATCGTCGACGAGGTCGGCGAGCTCGTCGTCACGAAGCCGATGCCGTCGATGCCGGTGTTCTTCTGGGGCGACGAGGACGGCTCCCGGCTGCGTGAGAGTTACTTCAGCGACTTCCCCGGTGTCTGGCGACACGGCGACTGGGTCAAGATCACCCCACGCGGCACCGTCGTCATCTACGGCCGGTCCGACTCCACGTTGAACCGCGGTGGCGTACGCATCGGGACGGCGGAGTTCTACCGCGTCGTCGACGAGATCCCCGAGATCGCGGACAGCCTCGTCATCGACACGACAGAGCTCGGGCGCGAAGGCGAGCTGCTGCTGTTCGTCGTACTGCGTGACGGCGCCACGCTCGACGACGCGCTGATCGACCGGCTGCGGACCACGTTGCGCAAACAGCTGTCGCCGCGACACGTGCCGGACCGCATCGAGGTGATCGACGAGGTCCCGCGCACGCTCAACGGCAAGAAGCTCGAGGTACCCGTGAAGAAGCTGCTCGCCGGTCAGCCGATCGAGAAGGCGGTGAGCATCAGCGCCGTGGCGAACCCGGCGGCGCTGGACCCGTTCGTCAGATGACCGGCGGTCGTCCCGCACGCGCCATCGCGAAGACACTTCGCCACCGGATCGGGCGGCGTTCGCCGCACGGCTCCCGCCAGCCCTCCGCGAAGCCGCCGAACCATGCCCGCAGAGCGGACGGGCGTCGTACGCGGAGCACGGTCAGCACCGTCCAGTTCACGACGTAGAGCAGCCCGACCGGCCACGGCAAGTTGCGCCGCGCGAGCCACACCCGGTTGCGGGCGTTCAACCGGTAGAACTCGCGATGCCGGGTCGGTGGCAGCGCGGGATGTGTCATGACGGCGGCCGCGTCATAGCGGAGCCGGTAGCCCGCGTCGATCGCACGCCACGCGAAGTCGGTCTCCTCGTGCGCGTAGAAGAACTCGTCCGGGAAGCCGCCGACCTTGTCGAAGGTCTCCCGTCGTACGGCGCAGGCCCCCCCGAGGAACGTGGTGACCTCCGACGAGCGTTCCGGGTCACCGGCGCGTAGACGCGGGACGTGCCGCCGCTCGCCGTGACCACTCACGGGGTCGCGAACGCGGAAGGACAGGACGCCGAGCCGATCGTCGTTGCGGAAGGCATCCCGGACGTGTGCACCGAGCGTGCCGGTCGGGAAGTAACCGTCGTCGTCGAGGAACAGCACAACGTCACCGGTCGTCTCCTCGACGCCGCGGTTGCGACCGGCGGGAATGCCAACGTTGTTCGGTAACGGAACGGTGCGCGCGCCCGCGATCGGTCCAGGATCGACGCCGTTGCCGATGACAACGACCTCGACCTGAACACCGTCCTGCTCGCGAACGCTTCGGACGGCGCGCGCGAGCTCGGCCGGGCGGTCGCCCATCGTGAGGATGACGCACGAGAGGTTCATGTCCGTCGACACCGTCAGCGGAGTCGGGAGGACGCAAGGATCGACACCAGGTGCAGGACGACCATCACACCGGCGACGGCCGCACACGCGGCGACGAGGACGCGCGTGGCGGTGACACCGCCGTGCACCTGGTCGTAGACGGCGGCGGCGACGATGCACAGCGACAGCTCGATCGCTTGTACGACTCGGTGCGCCTGCAGGATCGACGCGAGGCGGCGGAGCCTGCCGAGGCCGCGACTACGTAGCTCTGCTGCGTCTTCCGTCACCGGCGGTCGGCCCGCGCGGGCACGGGCGACGTCGACGAGGTCGGTCTCCACCTTGACGAGGATCGCGCAGAGCGCGGCCGCGACGCCGACGGTGAGCCAGCCGTTGACCTCACGTTCGGCAGCCCGGACACCGAGCCCGGACAGCAACGCAGCGTCGGCAAAGTGATGACCGACCCGGTCCAGGTAGACACCCGTGATGCTGGTACGGCCGGTCGCGCGCGCCACTTCACCGTCGACGCAGTCGAGCAGCAGGTACAGCTGGATCAGCAGTGCCGCTGCGATGGCACCGGCCAACCCGCCGATCGCGAGCACGGCGCCGGCCACGACGCCCGCGACGAGCATGAGGATCGTGAGCTGATTCGGCGACACCGGCGTCCGCACGAGCAGCGCCGTCACATAGACGGAGATACGCCGCATGTAGAGGCGGCCGGCCCAGTGCTCACCGCTGCGTCGGTCGAGCAGCCCGGGTGGTTGGCTCGCCGCACGGATCTCCGCGATCGTGGGTCGGACCCCGGAGATCGGCACGCGGCGAGCCTATGCTGCGCGAATGTCCCGGCTCCGCAACATTGCCGTGGTTCTTGCCGCGGGCGCCGGTCGTCGTATCGGCGGGCCGACGCCGAAGCAGCTGCTCCCGGTCGGCGGACGTCGCGTCGTCGAGCACTCACTCGCCGCGTTCCACGTCGACGAGGTCGACGAGATCGTGCTTGTCGCACCGCCCGGGGAGTCGGCGCAGTACGACGACGCGCTGGACCGGTCGGAGTTCCCGAAGGTGTCGCGCACGATCGACGGCGGCGCCGACCGAACCGAGAGCACGCGGCGCGCACTCGCCGTCCTCGGCGAGGAAGAGTGCAACGTGCTCATTCACGACGCGGCCCGCCCGCTCGTCGGGCACGACACGGTGCTCGCCTGCATCGCCGCGCTCGACACGTCGGAGGCTGTCGGCGTCGCGGTGCCACCGGACGACACGGTGGTCGCGGTCGACGGTGACGTCATCGTCGAGGTTCTCGACCGCGGTCGGCTGCGGCTGATGCAGACGCCCCAGGGCTTTCGGCTCTCCGTCCTGCGCGCGGCGTACGAACGCGCGGGTGCCGATCCCGCGTTCAGCGCCACGGACAACTGCAGCGTCGTCCAGCAGTACCTTCCGGATGTCCCGGTGCGCGTCGTGCCCGGATCGCGCCGCAACGTCAAGATCACCCACCCGGACGACCTCGTCGTCGCGGAAGCTCTTCTCGGTACGCCGCTGTGATCTTCTCCCCCAAGCCGGTCGTCATCGGTCATCGCGGCTTCGGTCGCGGCACTGTCGAAGGCCATGCCGAGAACACGGTTGCTTCGTACGTCGCCGCGGTCGGCGCCGGCCTGAAGTGGGTCGAGGTCGACGTCGCGCGTACCAGCGATGACGACCTCGTCACCATTCACAACCCGGCGACGCCCGACGGCGTGTTCGTCGTTGACCAGACGGCAGACGACATCGCGCAGAAAGGTGTCCCGCGGCTGAGCGAGGTGTTCGACGCGCTGCCACCCGGGATCGGCGTCAACATCGACGTGAAGAGCACTCTCGAAGATGCCGTCGTCGCCGACGACCGCACGACGTACGGCCTCGTGGCACCGGTCCTGCGCGCCGAGCTCGAACGCCGTCCCATCTTCGTCTCGTCGTTCGACGCGGCCGCGCTGCTGTACCTGCAGCGGGCCGCGTCGGTACCCGTCGGCCTCATCGCCTGGGTGCGTTATCCGTTGCGCATGGCAGTGAGCACGGCGGCGCAGCTCGACCTGGATGCGGTCTGCCTGCACTGGGAGTCGTTCGGCCCGAACGAGATCGAGCCGGGCCCCGTCCACCCTCCCCCTGAGCGCTCGATCAGCGTCGCGCACGAGGCCGGGCTCGAAGTCATGTGCTGGTGCCCCGCGGCGGAGGAGGCGGTGCGGTTGGTCGATGCGGGCGTGGACGCGATCGTCGTCAACGATGTGCCAGGTGTGCTGGCTGCACTGGCGGCTCGGCCACCTCGTCGGCCAACTGCCGAGGAGCGCTGAGGAAGCCGAACGCCCACGCACCGTGCATCGTGGCGTACACGATCGGAAGCAGCCGTCGCGCACGTTTGGACAGGCCACGTCCTGTCACCAGGGAGCCGGCAAGCACCCCGCCGGCGTAACCCGCGGGGACGACCAGCCCACGACGACGTCCGGTGAGAGCCGCCAGGACGCCGCCGACAACGGCGATCAACGCGAACGGCGGCGCGAGGTAGCGCAGGTTGACCGACAGCGGATGCCGGCGGATGAGCGCGCGCCGCCACTGCCCGGTGTAGAAGTACTGCCGCGCGAGACCGCGGATGTCCGCACGCGGCCGGTACGTCACGCGCAGGTCGGGTGTGAAGTACACCAACCCGCCCGCTCGCCTGATCCGGTAGTTCAGCTCCCAATCCTGCGCGCGGACGAACGACTCGTCGTAACCCCCGACGGATGCCAACGCGGTACGACGGAACACGCCGAGGTAGACCGTCTCTGCCGGGCCGGCCCGGCCACCGTGATGAAAGCGGGCGTTCCCGACGCCGAGCCGACTCGTCATCGCCCGCGCCACGGCTTCCTCGAACGGGGTGGTTCCTTCCGCCGCCATGATTCCGCCGACGTTCGCGGCATCCGTCTGCAGCAGCACGGTGATCGCTGTCCGCAGGTAGTCCGGCGGCAGCAGCGAGTGCCCGTCGACGCGAGCAAGCACCGCATGCCGCGAGGCGGCGACCGCCGCGTTCAGGCCCGCCGGCGTCCGGCCGCTCGGGTTCCGCACCAGCCGGACCTGCGGATGCGCGTCGGCGATCTGTGCCGCGATGACGTCGGTACGGTCGCGGGACGGTCCGAGCGCGATCACGACCTCTATTTCGCCCGGATAGTCCTGCGTCAGCGCCGCCGCGACGGACTCCTCGAGGTGCAGCTCCTCGTTCAGGACCGCCATGACCAGCGACACCGCGGGCCAACCCTCACGTGCAACGAAACTCGGCGGCTCGGCGGTCATGACAGGCGTCACGCTACTGCGCGGCTAAGATCGTCTGCCAAAGCTTGGAGGAGGACCCCTGTCCGGGTCGGTATCGGCGTACCGCGCCCACGGCGGGCGCCGCGCCCTGAAGATCATCGCGGTCGTCACGTCGGTGCTCGTGCTGCTCACGACCAGTGCCGCGTACGCACTGCTGCGCCACTACACGGCCGCCTTCGACCGTCTCGACGTCTTCGGTGAGGGCCACGGGCACTCCAAGGGCGGCGCTCTCAACTATCTGCTCGTCGGCAGCGACTCCGGCGAGGGGTTGAGCGCGGCGCAGCTGCGTCAGTTCCACCTCGGAGCGCGGCGCGCGACGCTCGGCCAGCGCGCCGACACGATGATCCTGGTGCACGTCAGCAAGAAGCGGGACAAGGCGCTGCTCGTCAGCTTCCCGCGCGACTCCTACGTGCTGATCCCGGCCTACACGGACGCGCAGGGACACAAGCACCCGGCGCAGCACAACAAGCTCAACGCGGCATTCTCGTTCGGCGGTCCGCGCCTGGCCATCGCCACCATCGAGAAGAACACCGGCCTCACGGTCGACCATTACGTGCAGATCAACGTCCTTGGCCTCGCCAACGTGGTCAACTCGCTGGGCGGTGTCGACGTCTGCCTTCCACAAGCGGTCAACGACAGGGACAGCGGACTGGATCTCAGTGCCGGCGAGCACCACGTCGACGGGGTGACGGCGGTGGCGTACGCGCGAAACCGACACGGCCTGACCGGCGGCAGCGACATCGGCCGGATCAAGCGGCAGCAGGCGCTGATGGGGTCGCTGTTTCGCCAGGCGACGAGCACGGGGACGCTGCTGAACCTCGTGAAGCTGCACGCGTTCCTGAACGCCGCCGTCAAGGCCGTGAAGGTCGACAAGGAGCTGTCGCAGAAGGACATGTTCACGTTGGCGGACAAGCTGCGCCACGTCGACGCGAAGCACATCACGATGATGACCGTGCCGCTGGCGAAGCACTACGTGAACCACGGCATCGGCTCGACTGTCGACTGGGACCCGGTCGAGGCGCCGCGACTGTTCGCCGACATCAATGCCGACCGTCCGGTCGCAACCGCAGCCGACGCACCCAAGGTCACAGTGGCGCCCTCCCGCATCTTCGTGTCGGTTCGCAACGGCACCGACACCCAGGGACTCGGTCGCCGCGCTGCTGACGACTTGGTAAGGGTCGGCTTCCACATCCGCGGCACCCCGAGCAACGCCGCGAGCAAGGTTCCCGGCACGGTCGTCCGCTATGGCCCGAGCCGGGCCGACTCCGCGCAGACGGTGGCAGCCGCCGTCCCGGGCGCCACGTTGCAACAGGATGCATCTCTTGGGGACAACGTGCAGATTGTGGTCGGGCCCAACTACAGCGGTGTGCGAACGGTCACGGTGAGCAAGCCCTCACCGCAGTCCGGCCTCGCCGGGGCGCGTACGGCTGCAGACAACCCCTGCTCCTGATTTCGCACCGTTCGTTACGCTCATCCGATGCGTCTCACTGTTCTCGGAACCGGTTACCTCGGCGCCACCCACGCCGTCTGCATGGCCGAGTTGGGCTTCGACGTACTCGGTCTCGACGTCGACGAGCGCAAGATCGCCACGTTGTCCGCGGGCGAGGTGCCGTTCTTCGAGCCAGGGCTCGAACCGCTGCTGCGCAAGAACCTCGAGGCCGGCCGCATCCGGTTCACCACGTCGTACGAGGAAGCGGGCGACTTCGGGGACGTTCATTTCGTCTGTGCCGGGACGCCGCAGAAGCACGGTGAGAACGCTGCCGACCTCCGACAGGTCGACGCCGTGGTCAGCTCGCTCGCCCCGCACCTGAAGCGCGAGTGCCTTGTCGTGGGCAAGTCCACGGTGCCGTCCGGCACGGCGGAGCGGGTCGAGCAGATGCTGCACAGCGGGTCGCCCGCCGGCATCGCCGTGGAGCTCGCATGGAACCCGGAGTTCCTCCGCGAGGGCTACGCCGTCGAGGACACCTTGCATCCGGACCGCCTGGTGTTCGGCGTCCGTCCGGACGGGCGCGGTGAGCAGCTGTTGCGCAAGGTCTTCGCGCAACCGATCTCCGAGGACGTACCGGTCATCGTCACGGACTTCGCGACCGCGGAACTCGTCAAGGTCGCGGCGAACGCGTTCCTCGCCACCAAGATCTCGTTCATCAACGCGATGGCCGAGGTCTGCGAGGCGGTCGGCGGCGACATCACGATGCTGGCCGACGCGCTCGGCCACGACACGCGGATCGGCCGCCGCTTCCTGCATCCGGGACTCGGCTTCGGGGGTGGCTGCCTGCCCAAGGACATCCGCGCGTTCATGGCCCGAGCCGGCGAGCTCGGCGTCGACCAGGCGCTGACCTTCCTGCGCGAGGTCGACGCGATCAACATCCGCCGGCGCGCCCGGATGATCGACATGGCGCGCGACCAGGTCGAGGGATCGTTCTCCGGCCGGCGGATCGCCGTGTTCGGGGCTGCTTTCAAGCCGAACTCCGACGACATCCGCGACTCGCCCGCCCTCGACGTCGCGAACGCGATCCGGCTGCAGGGTGCGGCCGTGACCGTCTACGACCCGGCCGCCCTCGAGAACGCACGTCAGCACTACCCCGACCTGACCTACGCCGACTCGGCCGCCGGCGCCGCCGCGCAGGCCGACGTGATCCTGCACCTCACCGAGTGGCGCGAGTTCATCGACATGGAGCCGAGCGTCCTCGACTCGGTCGTGAGTCAGCGGCGGATCGTCGACGGACGCAACGCGCTCGACCCGGAACGGTGGCGCCGCGCCGGTTGGTCGTACCGCGCGTTGGGTCGTCCCTAGCGGTCAGACGGACGCGAGCTCGTCCCGCATCCGCAGCGTCTCTTCGATCGCGGCGAGGAATCGGTTCGTGCTCTCGCCGGGCTTCAGACCGTCGTAGTAGAAGTCGCGGACACGTTCGCGCTCGGACCGGTACTCGTCGACGGCGAGTTGCCGTGCAAGCAGAGCCGTCAGGCCGGAGACGCTGTCCGCGTCGATGACCGGCACGCTGGCGGCCAGAGCTGACGACGAGCGCAGAGCCGCAAGGTCGCCCCGCCGATCCGCGAGCACGATCGGCCAGGCCGTCCGGATGTAGAGGAAGTCGTACGCGACCGACGAGATGTCGGTCACGAGCAGGTCGACGCTGAGACAGAGCCCGAGAACGTCGGACGTTGCGTCGACGACGTGACCCGCGGCCGGGTTCGCCGCGGAAGCGGCATCGAGCTGGCCGACGATCGCCGCATGGCTTTCCTGGACGCGCGGGTTCTTGCTGTTGAGGGCCTGCGGGTGCGGGCGGTACACGACCCGGACCTTGGGCAGCCCCAGGATCGCCTGCACGATCGCGGGGCCGAACTCGTCGAGGGAGGAGTAGTTGTTGCCGTCCGCCTCGCCCTCCCAGGTCGGCGCGTACATGACCGTGCACCGGTCACTGGGTGGGAGTACGGGGTAGCGGACGACGTCGAGTTGCGGCCGACCCACCCGCACCAGCCGGTCGAGGTCGAAGCTCATCACCGAGCGACCCAGCCGGCGTACGGCCGCTTCGCCCGCCACGAACACGCGGTCGTAGGCCTTCAGCTGCCCGCTCACCATGCAGGCCTTGTCGCTCTCACCGTGGCCGAGGTGCACGTGCAAGGCGGTGCGGCCGGCCAGTGACTGGAAGTTCGTCCTGGAGTTGTTGACGTAGAGCACGAGCCGGAAGTCGCTGGCGTCGTAGAGCTCCATCAGCTGGTGGAACCTCGGCACCAGGATCACCCGCAGCCCGGTCTCCTGCGACAACCGCGTGAAGCTGGCCTGGGACCGGGTGACGATGACCAGGCGGTACGTCTCACCGAGGCGCTCGAGCTGGGGCAGCCACTGCCGGATCTGGTACAGCCGGTGCGGGACGTCTCCGAAGTAGCAGACGACGTCGGCGTACAGCGGCTTGCCCGGCGCGTAGCCCGTCGGATCGCCGAGCCCCGCCGCGGGCTTGGTCCTGTCCTGCGCTTCCCCGTCTTTGCCGAACCAAAGCCGCATCGCCGCCCCCCTCAGTCACCACGCAGACGACCGAAGGGATCCGGTGGGTTGCCCCGCGGGGAGGTCGGTTCAGACGATGTCGTTGGCCCGGTCGAGGTCCGCGGCGAAGTCGACCTCGACGCAGGCGTAGGTGGAGATGTCGGCGGGACGCCACTCCTGACCGTGCTGCTGGATGGCCCGCTCGATGCCGCGCTCGAAGTAGTCCGTGTCCTCACACGCCTCGAGCTGCTCGATGAGGGCGTCCTTGTCGGCGCTCGAGACGTAGTTGATGCCGACCGCCTCGCCGAGCCCGCCGGTCACGGTCTTCGCGAGCTCCTTGATGTGACCGCGGTCGTCCACGGTGTACTTGACCTCTTCCTCGCCCACCTGAGCCGTGTTGACGCAGCAGAACGACCGGTCCTGCTCGACCAGCTTGGCGACGTCGGTCATGACGGCGGGGTCGAACACCACGTCGCCGTTCAGCCAGAGAACGCCGCCGGGCGGGGTCAAACGCAGCGCCTTGAGCAGGCTCTTGGCGGTGTTCGTCTCGTCGTAGTTCTGGTTGTAGACGAACAGGGCGTCCGGGAACTCCTCCATGATCAGCTCCATCTTGAAGCCCACCACGATCATGATCGAGACGCCGGGCCATTGCCGCCGGAACGCGCGCCACTGCCGCTCGAGGATCGTCGTGCCGGACCGCAGCGGCGTCAGCGGCTTCGGGAGCGGGCGGCCGAGCCGGCTACCCAGCCCGGCGGCGAGTACGACGATCTGCGGCACGCGCGTCCTTCCTTCCGGTCACGTGGCGAAGGTAGTCGGCCGCATGCAGCTGCCGGTCCTCGATCAGTTGCGTGCGGGTCGCCAGCAGCTCGTCGAGTGCGGCGAAGAACCGGTCGGTGCTCTCCCCGACGCCGAGCCCGTCGAAGTAGAGGTTGCGCGCCCAGGTGCGGTCAGCGAGCCGCAGGTCCTCGGCGAGCTCCTTCCCCAGCAGCGACCCGACGTCGTCGATGGTCGACGAGTCGATGACGTTGACGCAGGCCGCGAGTGGAGACGTACGAAGCAGTGCCGCGGGATCGCTGAGCCGGTCGGTGAGCACGATCGGGCTGTCGGTGCGCCGGTACAGGAAGTCGAGGGCGACGGACGAGACGTCGGACACCAGCAGGTCGACGCCATCGAACAGGGCGACGATGTCGGACTCGATGTCGTAGACGTGCCCGGCCGCGTGATCGTGGTGTTCCGCCTCCGCCAGCAACCGCACGATGTGCTCATGCGCGGCGAGGATGGACTTGTCGGCGCTGGCAGCGACGCGCGGATGCGGGCGGTAGACGACGCGCACGTCCGGCAATGCGAGCAGCGCCTCCACGATGCGCACGCCGTAGACGTCGACAGAGGTGTAGTTGTTGCCCTCGTCCTCACCCTCCCAGGTCGGGGCGTAGAGGACAGTACGGCGCTGGCTCGGATCCAGCACGGGTCGGACCTCGATGTCGAGCTGCGGCCGACCGATGCGGACCAGCCGCGTCACGTCGAGTCCCAGCACCGTGCTCTGGAACCGTCGTACGGCCGCCTCACCGGCGACGAACGCGCGGTCGTACGCCTTGATCTGGTTGCTCGCCATGCTCAGCTTGTCGCTCTCGCCGTGACTGACGTGGACGTGCATCGTCGATCGGTGCGCGAGCGATTGGAAGTTCGCGCGTGAGTTGTTGACGTAGAGCGTGACGGGGAAGTCGCTCAGCCGATACAGCTCCATCAGGTGCTCGAATCGCGGCGCGCAGACCACCGGAAGCGATGTCTCCTTGACGAGCTGCTCGTATGCCGCCGCGTAGCGGGTGACGATCACAACGGAATGTTGCTCGTGCAGCCGCTCGAGGACGGGGACCCACTGGTCGATCTGGTACATCCTGGTTGCGGTGTCACCGAAGTAAGCAGCGATGGTGCCCTCGACGCGGACCGACGGTTCGAAACCGAGCGGGACCAACTCGGGCTTGATGTCCCACAGAACCCGCCAGGCCTGGCGTACCCGCCCCAAGCCGCGCCGCAGTGCCAACCGCACCGACGCGGGTAGCAACCACTTGAGCAGTGCGCGCACACGCGCTCCCATCCCGAGGTTATGGGGATCGGACAACGTGCGACTCCTCTGCGGTGGTTCCCTCACCTCCGGCGGCGAGTGGGCTGGTCTCGGATGGTAGTCGTTGGCTCAACCGGAGCCTTCGTGCGACCGTCGCAGCGCCGCGTTCTTCTCGGCGACCATCTGCGCGAGTCCGCGTTGGAACTCTTCCATCCGCGCACGCAGCTCCGGGTCGGCGGAACCGAGGATGCGTACGGCGAGCAGCCCGGCGTTGCGCGCCGCACCCACGGCGACCGTGGCGACGGGGACGCCTGCCGGCATCTGGACGATCGAGAGCAGCGAGTCGAGGCCGTCGAGGTGCTTCAGCGGTACCGGCACGCCGATGACGGGGAGCGGCGTGACGGACGCGAGCATCCCCGGCAGATGAGCGGCTCCCCCCGCGCCGGCGATGATGACGCGCAGCCCTCGCTCGGCCGCGGTCTCGCCGTACTCCAGCATGTCGCGCGGTGTGCGATGCGCGGACACGACACGCACCTCGTACGTCAGGCCGAACTCGTCGAGAGCGTCGGCTGCGGCCGACATGGTCGTCCAGTCGGAGTCGCTGCCCATGACGACACCGACGACCGGCTGTACGTGCTGTCCGGCGTCCGGCTGGCCCATCGTCACGCTCCTCGCAACATGGCGGCGGCGGTCCCGGCGCGCGTTCGTACGTCGAGCAGATCATCGCCGAGCACGGTCACGTGCCCGAGCTTGCGGCCGGGCCGGGGCTCCTTCCCGTACAGATGCACCCGAACCCCAGGGTCCGACCCGAGCACCTTCGGGAGGGCCGCGGCCAGGTCCGTGCCCTCCGCGCCGAGGACGTTGGCCATGACGGCGTGCGGCGCGGTCGGAGCCGGGTCGCCCAGCGGCCAGTCGAGGACGGCCCGCACATGCTGCTCGAACTGGCTCGTGCGGGCGCCCTCGATCGTCCAGTGGCCGGAGTTGTGAGGGCGCATGGCGAGCTCATTGACGAGCAACCCATCGGCGGTCTCGAACAGCTCCACGGCGAGTACGCCCGTGACGTCGAGCTCCTCGGCGATCGTGCGGGCCATGTGTACGGCAGCGCCCTGAAGATCGGGAGACAGATCGGGAGCGGGGGCGATGACCTCGACGCAGATGCCGTCTTGCTGCACCGTCTGGACGGCCGGCCACGTCTGCATGTCGCCGTTCGGCCGTCGCGCCACCTGCACGGCGAGCTCGCGCACGATCGGTACCCGCTCTTCGAAGAGCAGGTCCACGTCGGGCAGCTCGTCGCCGTCGTCGACGAACCAGACGCCGCGCCCGTCGTAGCCACCGCGAACTGCCTTCGCGACGTACGGCCGCGGGATTGCGTCGGCGTCTGCTGACCACTTCGGGACGGGCACGCCGAGCTCGGTCAGCCGCTCGCGCATCGCGAGCTTGTCCTGCGCGTGATGAAGGGCCGCGGGTGACGGCTGCAGGGAGATGCCGGCAGCCGCGAGCGCTTCTAGATGCTCCGGCGGTACGTGCTCGTGGTCGAAAGTCATGACGTCGCACGACGTCGCGAACGCGCGCAGGTCGTCGAACGACCGGTAGTCACCGATCACGGTGCCCGGGGCGATGAGGGCGGCCGAGTCGTCACGGCTCTCGGCGAGGACGCGCAGACTGAGGCCGAGCGCGATCGCTGCCTGGTGTGTCATCCGGGCCAGCTGTCCACCGCCGACCATCCCGACCACGGGCAACGCCGAGTTCGGTACCGGCTCGCCCACGAGACCAACCCTAAGCGACGCGTGTCTGCGGCCCGAGCCGGTAGTCGTCGGGCCGGTGTCGTCGGTTTGGGCCCGGGCTCCCGAGGGACTGTGGACAACTCGATCCCGCGGAATCGTCCGCAGACAACTGGGCGCCGCGGCGAAACGACTTGTCCACCCCACGAGTAGCGCAGTAGCCGGCGCTGCACGATGCGTCGACCACTTCGCATTCCAGGTCCCCGACGCGGACGAGCTCGACCACTGGGTCGTGCATCTCGATGAGCTCGGCGTGGCTCACTCCCCGGAGCGGGTGCTCGACGTAGGGCGATTCGTGTCGTCCGAAGACCCCGACGGGATCCAATTCGAGCTCTGGCTGTACCGGTCGATCCCATGCGCTGCGGTCGGTGCCACTTTTCTTTCGAGCCTTCAGCGCAGGCCGGCTAGCAGATCCGTCTCGGGCACCGCGCTACCTGTCGCATCGTGCACCTTGATGAAGCTCTCGCGACCGAAGGCCTCGGCGAACACGGGCTCTGGCAGCTTGGCGAAGAACGACTCGCTGATCTGGGAGGCGTGTGCCGCAAGTGCCTCGCGCTTCTGCCCGACGTACGCCGACACGTCGACGGTCGTCGTGATACGCCGCTCGGCCGCGGCCAGCTTCTCGCGCCATGTGCCGTCGTCGTCCTCGAACTCGGACATGTCGACACCCAACTCCCGCAACGACGACATCACCCTGTCGAAGTCGCTTGCCCGGATGCAGGAGAGGTAGACCTTGCGCGGAATCCCGGTCCGCGCAACTGCCGCGAGCGTCACGTGGTGCGTCTGCAAGTGGTCGGGATGCTCGTACCCGTCGTCGATGCAGTACGTCGTCACGACATCGGGCTGGTAGGTCTCCATGAGCGCGGCGAGCCGGTCGGCCGCAGCGTCGACGGGTACGGCGCTGAACGCCCGCTCGTCGTCCTTGTAGTGCCAGTCCGGCATGCCGGAGTCGTGGTAGCCGAGCAGCTCGACCTCTGCGACACCCAGCAGCTCGCACGCCTTGCGCAGCTCGCCCCGCCGCGTGGCGGCAACCGCCTCGGTGTCATGGCCCGCATCGCCAGGCTTGATCCCGCCCGGCCCGTCGCCGAGCTCGCCGTTGGTGCAGGTGACGACGATCGTGCGGACGCCCTCCGCGGCGTACTTCGCAAGAATGCCGCCGGTGCTCGAGCACTCGTCGTCGGGGTGGGCGTGCACGGCCATCAGGGTGAGCGCCATGCACACATTCTGCTCAGCCGGCCCGGAGAGGCCAATCGAGATCCGGGAGCTGAGCTGGTACGGCTCCTCGGATCCGCGCGGGGCCGACCGCCTAGACGGCGACGGGCAGGTGCCGCTTCCTCGTTACAGACCCAGTTCGCGAGCGATGAGCATTCGTTGGATCTCGCTCGTACCCTCACCGATCTCGAGCACCTTGGCGTCCCGCCAGTGACGTGCGACCGGGAACTCGTTCATGAACCCGTAGCCGCCGTGGATCTGCGTCGCCTCGCGGGCGTTGGTGACGGCGATCTCCGAGGCGTGTAGTTTGGCGATCGCCGCCTCCTTCTTGAACGGCTCGCCGCGCAGCATCTTCGACGCCGCCTCGTAGTACGCGAGCCGTGCCGTGTGCGTCCGCAGCTCCATGTCCGCGATCTTGAACGACACGGCCTGGTACCCGCCGATCGGCCGGCCGAACGCCTGCCGTTCCTTGGCGTACTTCACCGACTCGTCGACGCAGGCCTGCGCGAGCCCGACGGCCAGCGCCGCGATCGCGATGCGGCCCTCGTCGAGGATCTGCAGGAAGTTCGCGTAACCGCGACCTCGGACGCCGAGCAGATTCGCTTCCGGTACGTGAACGTCGACGAACGCGAGCTCGCGCGTGTCCGACGCGTGCCAGCCGACCTTCGAGTACTTCTCCGAGGCACGCAGTCCCTCTGACGGCACCGGCACGATGATTGACGAGATCTCTCGCCGCCCGTTGTCACCCGCTGGCTCGCCGGTGACTGCAGTGACCGTGACCAGCCGGGTGATGTTCGTGCCGGAGTTCGTGATGAACGCCTTCGTGCCGTTGATGACCCACTCGCCGTCGCGAAGGTCCGCGCGGGTCCGGGTGGCGCCGGCGTCCGACCCACCACCGGGCTCGGTCAAGCCGAACGCCCCGAGACCGGCGCCGGAGGTCAGTTGGGGCAGCCACTCCTGCTTCTGCTCCTCGGTCCCGAACCGGTAGATCGGCATCGCGCCGAGCGACACGCCGGCCTCGAGGGTGATCGCGACGGACGAGTCCGCGCGAGCGAGCTCTTCGATCGCCAGGCACAGGGCGAAGTAGTCGCCACCCATCCCGCCGTACTCCTCCGGGAAGGGCAGCCCGAACAGTCCCATCTCGCCCATCTGGCGGACGATCTCGTACGGGAACTCGCAGGCCTCGTCGAAGTGGGCCGCCTGCGGCGCGACCACCTCGCGTGCGAACTCCTCGACGGTCTTGCGGAGCGCCTCCTGCTCCTCGTCGAGCCGGAAGTCGAGCACTGAACCACCTCTGCCTGTCGCAGTTCCCTAACGCGGCATGCTCAGGGACGCCTATTAGGCTCCCATTGTGCCCTTCACTTCGACCCTGCGACGCCTGCGCGACGCCGATCACGCACTGCGTCTGTTGATACACGAGATCGCGAAGTTCGGCACCGTCGGAGCCGCCAACTTCCTGCTCGACGTGTCGGTCTTCAACCTCCTGCGTATCGAGGTGCTCCCGCACAAGCCGCTGACCTGCAAGGCGATCTCGTTCTCCGTGGCGGCCATCTCCTCGTACTTCATGAACCGGCACTGGACGTGGCGGCATCGAGCCCGTACGGGCCTCGTACGCGAATTGCCGTTGTTCGTCATCCTGTCCGCGGTCGGTCTGCTCCTGACCGAGCTGTGTCTGTTCGTGTCCCACTACCTGCTGGGGCTGGACAGCGTCCTTGCGGACAACCTGTCCGCCAACGGCGTCGGGCTGATCCTGGGCATGACCTGGCGGTTCTGGTCGTTCAAGCGCTGGGTGTTCCTGCCCGGCGATCCGCAACGCGATGAGGAAGCCGCAGAGGCGACGGTTCGTACGACCGTCTGAGCCCTCACGACGTCGCTGCGATGAACGCGTCGACACGATCCCGTACGGCAGTCGCGTCGAGCGACAAGTGCTCGAGAATCGTGTAGCGATCGGGGCGCGTGGAGGGCGCAGCGAGCACGGCATCGGCGAACTGCTCGGCCGTGAGCCCGATCTCCACCGGTGAGCGCGGCAGCCCGTACCGGCGCATGCATGTGTCGAGGTCGCCGAACGTCTCTTGATCCTCGCGTAGGAAGAACGTGAACAGCGCACCGAGCGCGACCTGCTCACCGTGCGTCGCGGTGCTCGGGAAGAGCTTGTCGATGGCGTGTGAGATCTCGTGACAGCCGCCGCTGCATGGACGACTGCTCCCGGCGATCGACATCGCGAGGCCGGAGAGGATCAGTCCCTCTGCCAGCGCCATGAGGAAGTCGTCGGACTCGATCGAGTCGGCGCGGTGCACCAGCGCCTCCGCGGCCGTACGGGCCACGGTCAGCGCCAAGCCATCGATGCGCTCGCCACGAACCTCTGCGGCGAGGCGCCAGTCCGCAGCGGCGGAGAGGTTGCTGATCACGTCGCCGATGCCCGACCGGGTCAGAGTCACGGGCGCCGCGCGAACGAAGTCGAGGTCGACGACCACGGCGACCGGGATGTGCACGCCGTAAGACCCGCGGCCGCCGTCATGGTCGAGGACGGCGACGGGCGACGCCACGCCGTCGTGCGCGAGGCTCGTCGCGACGGACACCATCGGCAGGCCAAGGCGGAACGACGCGAACTTCGCCACGTCCAGGGTCTTGCCGCCGCCGATGCCGACGACCGCGTCCCACGACCGCACGCGGAGGTTCTTCTCCAGCTCGGTAGCGGCAGCCAGCGTGCCGCCTGCGACGGAGAAGACCGCGGCGTTCGGTAGCCGCGCACGGATCGTCTCGGCGACCCTCGCGCCGAGCCCTTCACCGACCACCACGGCGACGTCGCCGTGCGGTGAGACCCGCTGGTCGGCGAGCAGGTCCGCCAAGCCGTCGACGGCCCCGGCTCGAACGTCGATGAACAACGGCGAGGTGACGATGCGCGCTAGTAGCGGCATGCGATCTCCCTCGCCCGTTCGAGGTCTGTATGGTCGTCGACCTCGACCCACGGAACCGCCCCGATCGCCCGGACGGCGATGGTGCCGCCCTTGTCGACGTAGGTCTGGTAGCCGTCCTCGTAGTAGAGGTCCGGGTCGCGTCGCCAGGTCGCTTCGAGAGCGTCGCCCAGATCCGTCGCCGTGTGCGCGGGGATCAAGGTGGCACCGATGTACTCGCCGTACGCCTCCGCCGGCGCCATCTCCTTCGTGATCCGCGCGAGGCAGTCCGTCGCGTCGAGTGCGACCTTCATCTCCTCGTGCGCGAGGCGCTTCTCGGCGTCGATGGCGAGCAGGATTGTCGACGGTTCGGCGTCGAGGAGTGTGCGCTCCACACTCGGTGGGTGAACGGTGTCGCCGTTGAGGAGCATCACACCTTCGCGCAGGTGGTCACGGGCCAGCCAGAGCGAGTAGCAGTTGTTCCACTCCTCCGCGCGCTCGTTGTCGACCAGCGTGAGCTGCACGCCGTGCCGACGTTCGAGATCTGGCTGGCGCTCGCGTACCGCATCGGACCGGTATCCAACGACGACGACGACGTCGGTCAACTCGACGGAGGCGAGGTTGCGCAACGCGATGTCGAGGATGGTCGTGTCACCGTCCACGGGAACCAGCGTCTTCGGGACGGTGTCGGTGTACGGACGGAGGCGACGCCCCGCGCCCGCAGCCAGCACCATCCCGATCATCCCGGCCGTCCTTCCTGTGCCGCAGCGACCAGCCACGCCCGCCACCACGTGACGCTCTCGCCGACGTAGAGGACCGTGAGCCACCCGGCGAGCACCCAGCAGCCGACCGAGAGCGCGTCGTCTCCACCGAGGGCGAGCAGGCTCACGGCGAGCATACGGACGTCGTAGCCCCCGCCCAGCATCGTGACGAGCGGCGACACGGACGCGTCCGCGTGCCGGATCCGGTAGACGAGGTCGTAGTGGTGGAACGACACCGCAGCCAGCAAGGCGTAGCCGGCGACCGCGTGACTCGGCGCCCATGCGGCAACCAGCCACGCGACCGCGCCGTACTCGACGGCACGAAGCAACGACGGCACCGCCCAGTCAAGACGCGTCGGCCGGGTCTCGGGCAGCGCGAGTACGACGAGGACCACGACAGCCACCGCGACCGCGGGCAGCCAGCCGACCGCGAGCGCGGCAGCGACAGCCCCGACACCGAGCAGAACGCGTGCCCATCGCGCGCCGGGCAGTGCCGGGATCACGGCGCGGAGACCGCGCGCCAGCGGCCCGGAGTCGTCCCAACTCGTCGCGTCAGCCACTTGCCAACGTCCGCAGCACCCGGCCGGTCGTCGTGTACGTAGCCGCCACTCCGCCCGCGATCAGCAACGCAAGGAAGGCCGCGCGCGCATCAGCAACCGCGGCTGCGATCGACAACAAGGCCCAACGCTCACCGATCGGCAGCACGATCACGCGCTTGGCGAAGTCGAGCAGCCCAGACGCCGACGTCTGCGTGGACAACGCAACCGCGCGCCGGCCGAGAGCGGATCCGGAGCCGACCCCGCTCACCGCACCGTCGGTGGACTCCGACTGGTGGCGGCTGAACGCGAAGTCCACCGAGTGCCGGTACACCTGAAGCCCGAGTGCGGCTGTGGCCAGCGTCCAGACGTCGTCGCCGAACCGGATCGACCCAGCCGCGAGACCCGCGTAGACGGCGTACTCCTTGACGCGGTCGAATGTCGCGTCGAGCCAGCCGCCGAGACGGGAGTATCGACGGGCGTAGCGGGCGAGCTGACCGTCGACGCAGTCGAGCGCGAAAGACACCTGCAACAGAACGGCGCCGGCGACGAGCCCGGCGCGGTTGCCGAACGCGAACGCACCGGCCGCGGCGAAGCCGACGAGCAACGACAACGTCGTCACGATGTTCGGCGTCAGGCCGAGGCCCGCCACCCAGCGCGCGACGTATCGCGACCAGGGACTGACGAGGTACGTCGTGAACGGGCTGTCCTTCGCCTTGACCGCCGCGGCGAGCCGAACCGCCTCCTCATCGAGGTTGTCCAGGTCGCGCAACGCCTGCGCGGCGTCGGCATCGTCGAGGGGTACGCGCAAGACGTATCCCCGCCGAGGTACGACAGCCGTCGGCGCGCCCGTGGCCGCGAGCGCGGCAACCGTCGCGCCGATGGGGTCGGCACCGAGCAGACCTGCGGTCGCGGTCAGCATGTGCGCGGTCGCAAGGTCGACCCGTATGCCGACTGTCTCGCCCGACTCGTCAAGCACGACGGCGACCGCCGGGCCGCGGGGGTCGGCGACGAGATCGGCCAGCAGCGCCGGGCTCACGACGACGTCCCCGCGGATCAGCAGCAGCGGCCCGCCACCCTCGGCCACCGCGACGTGCACGGCCTGCCCGAGGTCGTCGGCATGCGCAGTGAGGACGCGCGCGATCGGCAGCGACCGGAGGGAGGTGAGCAGTCGGTCAGTGACGAGGGGACGACTCGCGGCGTCGGATGGTACGTAGACGACGGCCGCGGTCAGTGGGAATCACCCGACATGTCGACGTCACCGTCAGCTTCGCCCTCGCCCATGTCGGCGGCGTAACGGTCGAGACACTCCTCCATCGGTGCGTCGAGGGCGAGCTCGCCACCACGCAGGTAGAGCCCGCGGGTGCAGAAACGCCGGAGGTCGCGGTCGTTGTGCGATACCAGGAACAGCGTCCGGCCGTGGTCGAGAACTTCTTCGATGCGCTCGTAGCAGCGCCGCCGGAACTTCCGGTCGCCGACCGCGAGCACCTCGTCGACGAGAAGGATCGGCTCGTCGATCTGGGTCACCACCGAGAAAGCGAGCCGGACCTTCATTCCGCTCGAGTAGTGCCGGAAGGGCATGTCGAGCGAGCGCGCCACCTGATCGCCGGCGAACTCGACGATCTGGTCGAACCGCTCGTCCACCCATTCGCGGCTCCGCCCGTGCAAGCCCGCCTTGAGATAGACGTTGTCGCGGCCGGTGAGCCCGGACTCGAACCCGGCACCGAGCTCGATGATCGCGGCGACGGGCTGACGCACCTCGACCCGCCCCTCGTCAGGCAGCAGCACGCCCGTGATGAGCCGCAGCAGCGTGCTCTTGCCCTCCCCGTTCGCGCCGACGACGCCGACGCACTCACCTGCGGCGATCTCGAACGACACGTTGCGCAGGACCCAGAACATGCCCTTGGGGATGCGCGAGGACCCGTGGATGAACAGCTCTCGCACCGACATCTGACGTCGACGGTTGCGACTGAACGTCAGACCAACGTTGTCGGCGACGATGACCGGCTCCATCTCAGAGCTCCTTCAGCACGGTGGGTTCCAGGCGCGCGAAGGAGAGCCAGCCCACAAGAAGGAACACGACGGAAACAGTGCCAGAGAGCGCGACGGGGGCCCACCCGGTGAAGCGGTCCCCGTACCACACTGCGTGATAGAGCTCGAAGATGCCGACGAGTGGGTTCAACTGGTAGAGGTGGGAAAGCGTCGGACCGAGACGTTCCTTGATGATGCGGACGTCGTAGACGATCGGTGAGACGTAGAACAGCAAGCGGGTGATGACGCGCGTCAGGCGTTGCACGTCAGCGAAGATCACGCTCAGGCAAGACAGCAGCAGCGCCACCCCGGTCAGCAGCATCGCCTGGATGAGGATCGCGAGCGGCAACGCAAACAGGTAGATGGTCGGTGGATGATGGAGGAAGAGGGCGAACAGAGCGACCACCGGCAGCGCCAGCAGGAAATCGGCACCCTTCGCACCCACGACCCGGACGACCCAGACCTCGCGCGGCACCGGTGATGTCTTGATCAATTTCGCCTCACCCGTTAGCGCGCGGGTGGAAGAACTGATGACGCCGCTGACCCAGAGCCACGGCATGATCGCGCTGATGATGAACAGCGGATAGTCCGGGATCTTGAGCCGGCCGATCTTGGAGAACACGAACCAGTACACGCCGGCCAAAAGCAGGGGTTCCAGGATCGACCAGAAGTAGCCCAGGGCCGACTCCTCGTACTTGAGCTTGACGTCGCGCCCGATGAGCAGCCGGATGAGCGGACGGCGCTCGACCACAGCGCCCAGCCGCCCTCGCATTCACAACCCCTTCTCGCGCCAGGCGGCGCTCTCCTGCGCCATCCTCCCACGCGACATTTGGGTGCCTTTGATCAAGGCAGGTCGCCGCGGAGCCGAAAGACGTGGCAGGACCGTGCCCACCCCCTTCTCGGAGGCCCCCTTTATGCCTCGCCGCTCCTTCCGCCGCCCCCTGTCGTACGGCCGTCGCGGCATTGCCGGACTCGCGGCAATTGTGCTCGGGCTGTCGTTGGGGTCCGTCGCGGCCCAGGGCGCCGGCGAGAAGGTGCAGGCGGAGGGCAAGGTCGTCCAGCTCGCCGACGGTGACACGCCGTACGTCGACGTCTACGGCGACGGGACCAGCACCCCGCCGCGGATCCGCATGAACGGCATCCAGGCCGCCGAGGTCTCACACCCCGACGCGCCGGGCAGCAAGACCTGGTGCCACGGCCCCTCGGCCGAGAACCGGCTGAACCAGCTGATCATGAACAAGCACGTCCAGCTGCGGTCGATGTACCAGACCACCGTCCGCGACAACCGGCCGCTGCGCACGATCTTCGTCCGCAACAGCGACGGCAGCTACTCCGACGTCCAGCGCCCGATGCTCTCCGAGGGCTACGTGATCTGGTTCCCGGAGAAAGTCGAGTGGACCCACAACCGCGAGTACCACATCCTCGCCGACCAGGCGTCCACGCGCGGCCACCATGTCTGGAACACGGACTCGTGCGGCTACGGCCCCAACCAGGGCAGCCACTTCCAGATGTGGGTCAACTGGGATGCAGACGGTGACGACGGCAAGAACGTCAACGGCGAGTTCGTGGTCATCAAGAACCTGAACAAGTACACCGGCGTCTCCCTCGCCGGCTGGCACATCCGCGACTCGAGCCTGCAGATGTACACCTTCCCCTCGGGCGCGTACGTCCCGGCGGGTGGCCGCGTCTACGTGCACTCGGGCAAGGGCACGAACACGTCGAAGTCGTTCTACATGGGCCTCAGCGCAGCGTTGTTCGAGAACGTCGACTACGCGCACGGCATCGGCGACGGCGCCTACCTGCTCGACCCGGACGGCGACTACCGCGCGTGGTTCACCTACCCGTGCGTGGTCAGCTGCACGGACCCGCTGAAGGGCAAGCTCGCGATCACCAAGCTGGTCTACGACCCGGCGGGTGCCGACACGGCGAGCAAGGAGTACGTGCGGATCAAGAACATCTCCAGCACGCGGGTGAACTTCGACGGCTACTTCATCCGCAGCTGGCCGTACACCTACGCGCCGCTCGGCGCCTGGCTCGGCCCCGGCGAGACCATGACGCTCCACGTGGGCAAGGGCACCAACACGCACCTGCACAAGTACTGGGGCATGTCAGCGTCGATCTTCAACAACACCGGCGACGAGGTCGACATCTCGAACTACCGGAACGTCACGATCACCTGCAAGCGGTACGGCAACGGCCGCTGCCCGCAGTCGTCCTGATCAACGCGTCCGGAACAACCACGAGCCCTGCGGCTCGACCAGCGGCCGCGCGGCCGTACGTACCCATGGGCTGCTGAGCACCGTCGCGAGCGCGATCGCGGCCGCAACGACGACCACGTAGCTCACCGGAGACCCGACGCGGGCTCCGAGCGAGCTGTGCCGGAAAGCCTGCACAACGAACCCGTGCAGGAGGTAGCACGTCAACGACGCCTGGCCGAGCCGCGTGAACCAGGTCCGACGCTGCGGCACCAGTGACAGGAACGCCGCCGTCATCGCGACGGCGATCAGGAACATGATGGTGCGGCCGACGACGCCACCGGCCACGCTGACGTGAAGCGCGTCGTAGCCCTCGTCCCAGGTGAGCCAGCCACTCGGCGACGCCTTGCGCACTGTGATGACCGCTGCGACCGCAGCACCGGTGAGGAACATCACTGCGAGCGCGCGCATGGGCAGCTTGCCCAGGACGGTGAAGACGCGGCGGTTGAGCACGAGACCGAGCGCGAAGAACGGCAGGAGCGCGATCGCCCGGTTGAGTGACAGGCTGCGGTCGAGTGTCGTGAACGTGCCCGCGGCCAGGGCAACGCCGAGCGTCGTCAGCACCGGCCAGCGCAACCGCTCGACGATCGGACCGACGAGGCGCCAGATGAACAGAGCGGGCAGGAACCACAACAACCAGAACGGCGTGATGAAGTCGACCGCGAAGTCATCGCCGTAGCCCCATCGCAGGGCGGCGTACAACACCGTGAAGATCGCGAACGGAACCAGCGTCGTCATGACGAGACGTCGGGCCCGCTTGTCATCGAACGTCGCGTGCTGCGCGAAGTAGCCGGCGACGATGATGAACGCCGGCATGTGGAACGAGTAGATCCAGTAGTACGCGGCTCGCGCGCCGTCGCTCTTCGACGTGAGCGTCGTGAGCGTGTGCCCGATCACGACGAGCGTGATGAGCAGGAACTTCGCGTTGTCGAAGAAGGCGTCGCGCTGATCGGGACCCCGACCGGTCGCCTTGTCGAGGGGTCCGGGAGCAGTCTGGGGGGTGCGGGGCGCGGTGCGTGCGATCGTCGCAGTCATGAGCGTCCGAATTCGGGGGCCAGCGGGCCTTCGGCCCATTCCCGCTCACACGGGTGGCTACACGCGCAGCAAGGTGAACACCGGGCGATAACCTGACCGCCCACACGACGACGGCGGGAGCACGTGAGACAGCTGGGGATCGCAGGGGTCTGGGAGCACGTTCCGGTCCTGCACGGTGACGACCGCGGCAGCCTCACCGAGTGGTTCCGTGGCGCCGAGTTCGGCGCCGACGTCGGCCGGTCGTTCGACCTCGCGCAGGCCAACGTGTCCGTGTCCCGTCGTGGGGTGATCCGGGGTATCCATTTCGCGGACGTCCCGCCCGGACAGGCGAAGTACGTCATGTGCGTACGGGGTGCGGTGCTTGACGTCGCCGTCGACCTTCGGATCGGTTCACCAACGTTCGGTCAGTGGGACGGAGTTCGCCTCGACGACGAGACGCGGCGATGCATCTTCCTCGCGGAAGGTCTCGGGCACGCGTTCTGCGCGCTCAGCGAAGGCGCAACGGTGGTGTACCTCTGCTCCGAGCCGTACGCCCCGGGCCGGGAGCACGCCGTCAACCCCATGGATCCGGAGATCGGCATCGCTTGGCCGACCGGTGTCGAGCTCGTGCTCTCCGAGAAGGACGAGGCAGCACCGAGCCTCGCAGCAGCACGCGCGTCCGGGCTGCTGCCGTCGTACGACGACTGCATCGCCTACGAGGCGAAGCGCCAGATTCGCCCCGGCTAGAGACTGGCGCGCTGGCGCAGCGGCTCCCACCAGGCGCGGTTGTCGCGATACCACCGCACGGTGTCGGCGAGACCTTGCTCGAACGCGACGCTTGGTTCGTAGCCAAGCGCGCGGAGCTTGCTGTCGTCGATGGAGTAGCGACGGTCGTGCCCCTTGCGGTCCTCGACGTACTCGACGCGGTCCCACCCGGAGCCGCACGCCTCCAGAAGCAACGTCGTGAGGTCGCGGTTGCTCATCTCGCGACCACCGCCGATGTTGTAGATCTCGCCGGCCGTGCCGCGCTCCAGCACGAGCTGGATACCGCGGCAGTGGTCGTCCACGTGCAGCCAGTCACGCACGTTCAGGCCGTCGCCGTAGAGCGGCACCGTGCGCCCGTCGAGCAGGTTCGTGACGAACAACGGGATGACTTTCTCCGGGAACTGGTACGGGCCGTAGTTGTTGCTGCACCTCGTCACCATCACCGGCAGCCCATGCGTGCGTGCGTACGCCCGCGCGATCAGGTCCGCGCCGGCCTTCGCTGCGGAGTACGGCGAGTTCGGCAGCAGCGGCGACTCCTCGGTCCAGGAGCCTTCCTCGATCGAGCCGTACACCTCGTCGGTGGAGACCTGGATGACCCGGCCGACGGCGGCGTCGAGGCACGCCTGCAGGAAGGCTTGGGTACCGACGACGTTCGTCATGACGAAGTCGGGTGCCCCGACGATGGAGCGGTCGACATGCGTCTCGGCCGCGAAGTTGAGGGCTACGTCGTGCCCGGGAACGAGATCGGCAAGCAGCTGGCCATCGCAGATGTCGCCCTGCACGAAGGTCAGGCGAGGATCCGCCGCCACCGGGTCCAGGTTCGCCCTGTTGCCGGCATAGGTCAGCTTGTCGAGGACCGTCACGGCGTCGACGTTCCCGCCGAGCCCCCCCGACAGGATCGATCGGACGTAGTGGGAGCCGATGAAGCCGGCTCCGCCCGTCACGAGGACCCTCATGAGCTGATCTGCACCTCGCTGTTGTCGCCGAGCACCAAGCGGTGTGCGCGCTGGACCGCGGACCCCCGTTCCAGGCGCACGTGGCGGCCGATCAGCGAGCCGTCGATCCGGCTGAGACCTTCGATGCTCGAGTCGGCCAGCACGATCGAGTACGCAATCTCACTCGACCGGATGACGCACCGGTCGTCGATCGACGTGAACGGGCCGATGTACGAGTCGACGACGACCGTGTCGGCGCCGAGGATCAGCGGACCCACCAGACGGGAGCCGCGCACATCGGCTCCGGGCCCGACGATGACCCTCCCGATGACCTCCGTGGCGTCGTCGATCGAACCGTCGATGTGCGGCTCGAGCCGCTCGAGCACCGAGCGGTTGACCTCGAGCATGTCGGCGACGTTGCCGGTGTCCTTCCAGTAGCCGGTGATGACGTGTGAACGCACGTCGTGGTCGTTGTCGACCAGCCACTGGATCGCGTCGGTGATCTCGAACTCGCCGCGCGCGGACGGCTCGATGGCGCGGACCGCGTCGTGCACGACGGGAGTGAAGAGGTAGACGCCGACGAGTGCGAGGTCGCTGCGCGGGAGCGCGGGCTTCTCGACGAGACGGGAGACCCGCCCGTCCGGGCCGAGTTCGGCGACACCGAACTGCGACGGGTCCGGGACCTTCGTGAGCAGGATCTGTGCCTGCGGCTGCTCCCGCCGGAACTCCTCCACGATCGAGGCGATGCCGCCGACGATGAAGTTGTCGCCGAGGTACATCACGAAGTCGTCGTCGCCGAGGTAGTCGCGCGCGACTCCGACGGCGTGCGCGAGTCCGAGCGGTGCGTCCTGCTTGATGTAGGTCACCGTCAGTCCGAACGCGGCGCCATCACCGACTGCCGCCCGGATCTCTTCCGCCGTGTCACCGACGATGACGCCGACCTCGGTGATGCCCGCCTCTGCGATGGCCTCCAACCCGTAGAACAGCACCGGCTTGTTCGCGACAGGCACGAGCTGCTTCGCAGAGGTGTGCGTGATGGGACGGAGCCGCGTGCCCGCCCCGCCCGCGAGTACGAGTGCTTTCACTAGACCGGCCTGACCCCGTGGCGGCGCCGGGAGAATCCGCGGTCCTTGCCGCGGGCAGCGGCCAGCCGTAGGACGAGCTCTCGGCGCAGGTCCGCTGCCGGGATGACGGCGTCGACGACCAGCTCGCTGGCCAGTCGCACGACGTCGATGTCGGCGTCGTACTCGGCCCGTCGTGCCTCGACGAACGCCTCGCGCTCGGCCTCGTCCTCGATCGCTTCGATCTTGTTGAAGTAGACCGCGTTGACGGCCGCCTCCGCACCCATGACCGCGATCTGTGCCGTGGGCAGTGCGATCGTCGCGTCCGGGTCGAACCCTGGCCCGGCCATCGCATACAGCCCGGCGCCGTACGACTTGCGCACGATGACCGAGAACTTCGGGACCGTCGCCTCGGACACCGCGCTGATCATCTTGGCCCCGTGCCGGATGATGCCCTGCCGTTCGACCGCCGTTCCCACCATGAAACCCGGGACGTCAGACAGGAAGATCAGCGGCACGTTGAACGCGTCGCACAGCTCGATGAAGCGCGTCGCCTTGTCGGCGGAGTCCACGAACAGGACGCCGCCCTTGTGCAGCGGGTTGTTCGCGACGATGCCAACGGCCTCACCGTCGAGTCGCGCGAACCCGACTGTCAGCTCCCGCGCCCACAGTTCGTGGATCTCGAAGTAGGACCCTTCGTCGACCAGCCCACGGACGAAGCGGCGCATGTCGAAGGCCTGCCGCTGGTTGGCAGGTACGAGCGCCGCGAGATCGATGCCCTCCGGCTCCTTGCTGATCGATGCGGGCGGTGCGCCCTGCCAGTTCGACGGGAGGTAGGAGAGGAAGCGTCGTACGACGTCGAGCGCCGACGGCTCGTCCTGGACGAGGACGTGACCGCACCCGGAGACCGAGCAGTGCATGCGCGCCCCGCCCATCTCCTCGAGCGTTGTCTTCTCCCGTACGACCATCTCGACCATGCGCGGGGAGCCGAGGTACATCGACGCGTTGCCCTCGACCATGACGACGATGTCGCAGAACGCCGGGATGTATGCCCCGCCGGCGGCGCTCGGTCCGAACAACGCGCACACCTGCGGCACCGAGCCGGACGAGCGCACCTGCGAGTGGAAGATCTTCCCGGCGCCGCGCCGTCCCGGGAACATGGCGACCTGGTCGGTGATCCGCGCGCCCGCGGAGTCGACGAGGTAGATCATCGGCACGCCGGTGCGGTACGACGTCTCGATGATGCGGATGATCTTCTCGACCGTCCGCGCCCCCCAGGACCCCGCCTTGACCGTCGAGTCGTTCGCCATCAGGCAGACCGGCCGACCCTCGACGGTCGCCGTGCCGGTGACCACTCCGTCGGCGGGCAGGTCGCCGGCGAGCACGTTGGCGTAGAGGCCGTCCTCGACGAAGGACCCGTCGTCGACGAGCAGCCGGATGCGCTCCCGGGCGAACAGCTTGCCTTTGCCGGCGTTCGCGTCGTGGTACTTGGGCGCGCCACCGGCGACCACGGTGTCGCGCAGGTCCGTCAGGTGCGGATGCCCCGGTTCGTCGACGGTCACGTGCGCGAGGGTATCGACCCGGTCAGATCGTGACCGTTCGCGTGCGCGGGCCCGCGCGCAGCACCTGTGAGGGCAACGTACGACCCACCAGGCGCTCTGCCTCGGCCGCCGCGTCGATCATCGCCTCGAGATCGACGCCGGTCGTCACGCCCATGTCCTCGACCATGTGCACGAGTTCTTCGGTCGCGATGTTGCCGGTGGCGCCGGGGGCGTACGGGCAACCTCCCAGCCCGCCGACGCTGGCGTCGAAGTCGCTCACGCCGAGCTCCAGCGCCGCGAGGACGTTCGCGAGCCCGGTGCCGCGGGTGTTGTGGAAGTGCACGTTCAGCCCGACGTCAGGGTGCGCCGAGCGGAACTCGCCGACGAGCCGTCGTACGCGCGCCGGAGTGGCCATCCCGGTCGTGTCCCCGAACGAGATGCCGTCAGCACCGTCACGCACGGCTCGCGACGCCACCTCGACCACACGTGACTCAGGAACATCGCCCTCGTACGGGCACCCCCACGACGTCGACACGATGACCTGGCAGGTCGCACCCGCCTCGTGAGCCGCCGCCACGACCTGGGCGATCTCGTCGAGCGACTCCTCGGTGGAGCGGTTCACGTTCTTTCGGTTGTGGGTGTCGCTTGCCGACACGACGGCCTCGATCTCGTGGAACCCCGAGGCGAGCGCGCGTTGGCCTCCGCGCAGGTTCGGGACGAGGGCGGAGTACCGCACGTCGTCACGCCGCTTGATCTGCGCCCACACCTGGTCGGCGTCCGCCATCTGCGGGATGGCTTTCGGGTGCACGAAGCTGACGGCCTCGATGCGGCCGACACCGGTACCGGACAGGGCATCGATCAGCGCGACCTTCGAGGCGGTCGGCACCGGCGCCTCGTTCTGCAGGCCGTCGCGCGGGCCGACCTCACGCAGCGAGATCGCAGCGGGAAGGTCACTCATCCGCGTTTCTCCGACATGTGGCCACGGTAGCCACTACCTTTCTGTCGTTGCACGATACGAGCCTCCTGGGGGGACACCGCATGAACGCACGTTCGCAGCGCTGGGCCATGATCGCCGGCCTCGTCTTCATCCCGCTGTTCGTGGTGGGGGTCTTCACCTACTTCGACGGCCAGCCCGACTTCGACGGCAGCAAGGACAGCCCGGACGTCATCGCGTCGAAGGTCCACGCCGCCGTCAGCAGCAGCAGCGACCGGCACGAGGTCCTGATCGGCGCCTACCTGCTGGTCCTCGCCTCATTCGCCCTCATCTGGTTCGTGCAGGGTCTGCGTTCGCGGCTGTCGGCGACGGCGGAGCCAGGTGAACTGGCGCCCGCTCTGACGTCCGTCTTCGGCACCCTCGCGGCCGCTGCGCTCTCCCTCGGTGCGGTGCTCGGCGCCACCATCGCCGGGTCGGTCGAGTTCGGGGACGAACCGGTACCGGGACTCGCGCAGTCGGACGCGACACGCCTCATCACCGAACTGGGCATCCCGTGCATCTTCGTGGTCTTCGGCCTTGCCATGTCGGCGATGGTCGCGGTCGTCAGCGTCTCAGCCGTTCGGCGGCGCGGGTTCCCGCAGTGGGTTGGCTACGTCGGAGTGCTCGGCGTGCTCGGCGGGATCTTCACCGTGATCTTCCTACCGGCGGTGTTCTTGCTCCTGTGGGTGCTGATCGTCAGCGTCGTCGGGCTGATCGGCACCCGGGGCGGTACGGCGACGCCCGGTGTCGGGTCACCGATGCCGGTCGGAGCGACGCAGGACTGACGCCTGCACTTCGTAGCGCTCTAGTCCTCGATGAGGTCGCGCCCTTGCTCCCGCAACACCGCCAACGAAGCCAGCATCTCGTTCAAGGCCTCAGGTTCGTGGCCCTGCCAGTCAACGACTTCCTCGATGACGCGGAGCGGATGCCGCGAGCGGTAGGACCGGGTGGGGTTGCCGGGAAACCGCTTGTTGGTCAAGTTCGGGTCGTCCTCGAAGGGGCCCAGGGGCTCCACGACGTAGATGTGACCGCGCAGGCTACTGCCGGCCAGGGCTGTCGCAAGCTCCGCTCCCCAGACGGCTGACTCCATGACTGCGGAGAAGTAGATGTTGTTCGCCACACGGCCCTTCTGAAAATTGGATCCGTACCCGGGCACGAGCTCATCGCCGACGTTGACCGCGGCCTTCGTCCCGTGGAAGAAGGGTCCCTCGACCCGCCGGCAGCTTTCGAAGGTCACCGGGACGTAGGCGTTGGTGGCTTTGCCCTCCGACATCCCCGCAGCGTAAGCGCCGCTCTCGAACGGGCGCCGTCACCGGCCGGAGCGACGGAGGACTGACGCCTCGAGGTGCCGGTAGCCGCGGACGCTCTGCCGGGCCAGGTGCCTGATCTCGTACCGGCTGTCGCGCTCGAGGCCCTTCGCCATCTCCCGATCGACCAGCACGGTGCCGGGCCGCGCGAGCGAGGTGAGCCGGCTGGCCAAGTTGACCGGTTCGCCGTAGACGTCGCCGAGCCTGGACAGCACTGACCCGACGGCGAGTCCGGCGCGTAGGTCGGGCATGGCTTCGTCCTCGCGGTGTGACGCGACGAGGTTGAGCGCGATCTCGGCACCCGCGCCGACATCGTCGGCGATGAAGAGCACCTCGTCGCCGAGCGTCTTGACGAGGCGGCCACCGTGCTCCGCCAGAATCGCGGTCGCCCGCGCCTCGAACTCCTCGAGCAGGTTCGCCAACTCCTCCGGGGCGATTCCTCGTGACATGCGCGTGTAATTGACGAGGTCGGCGAAGCCCACGACGCACGTCGTGCGGTCCTGCTCGCCCTGGGCGACTGCCCTCGCCCGAGCTGCGTGCACGGCGAGCTGACGGCGCCAGACCAGGACCATCAACCGTTCGATGTCGGGCAGCACCTGCTCCGCCACGTCAGCGATGAACTGCTCGAGCTCGTCGGGTTCGAGGCTGTCCAGCTCGAGCAACCGCTCGACGACGATGGACACCTGCCACTCGGCCAAACGCGACAGCTGCTGACCCATGGCTCGCGTGCTGGTCAGCGCGGTGGACTCGTCGATGAGGCCTGACGACTCCAGGTCGCGCAACGCGTGCAGCGCGAACAGGTCGCCTTCGGTGAACATGGCCTCGTCGTCGGCCACGTCGGCGAAGCCCATCGCCCGCCACAGCCGACGGCTGAACTCGAGGGGGACGCCGCTGCGTTCGGCGAGCTCCAGCCGGGTGTAGCGCCGAGGGCCGCCGAGCAGTACCTGGTCGAGCGGCGCTTCCGTGTCGTCCGGCACGACCGCCATCATCCCTGGCCGGACTCGACCTCGTTCCTGCGCTCCAGACCGTGCCGACCGAGGTGCTCGTCGACCAGCCGGTACAGCTCGCGTTGGACGTTCTCGACCTGAGGGACGTCCGTCAGCACGACCTGACCGCGTTCGCCCGCCGACTCGACGGTGAGCGTGCCGCACCGGAGGATCCGCTCGAAGATGTTGTGCGAGAAGCTCACGTCGTTGACGCGCGACAGCGGTATGTCGCGGCCGTGGCGGCTGAGGACACCCGACCGCGTGATGAGCCGGTCCGTCGTCATCACGTACAACGTCGTATGCCAGCGCAGGTACGGCATCAACGAGCTCCACAAGAGCAGCGCCGCGCCGATGACGAGGATCGCGCCCCGCGCAGGTGTCCGTGCACTGTTGTCCGGCAGCACGAAGTAGAGGTAGGTGCCGACGCCGACGATGATCGGAACGAGCAGCGCGGGGAAGATCAGCGCCTTCCAGTGCGGGTGCAGCTCGTGGACGATCTGCTCGTCCTGGCCCAGCAACTTGCGCGGGTAGCCCATCCGCCCTCCCTACACGCGGCGTCGCGGTCCATCCTCCCAGGATCAGCGCGGTCGTACGTGCACAACGTCACCACTGCTGAGCGCGCGTTCTCCTCGAGGCGTGCTGACGACGAGCCGGCCGTCGTCATCCAACCCGGTGGCGCGGCCCTCCACGACCGTCCCGTCCGGCAGGGCCACGCGGACATCGGATCCCAACGTGTCGCAGCGCGCGGCGTACGTCTCGGCCAGCGACGTTGCCTGACCACCCTCGTCCCGCCAGGCAAGGTATGCGGTGGAGAAGGCGCGCAGCGACGAGCGCAGCAACGTCTCCCGGTCAGTGGTCGCCGCGTCGCAGAGGAGCAGCGACGTCGCGCGGTCGTCGGGGACCTCGGCTGCAGACGTGGTCACGTTGAACCCGACGCCGATCACGACTGCCTCGCCGTGACGGCCGGCGAGGATGCCGCCGAGCTTCCGGCCGTCGACGAGCAGGTCGTTGGGCCACTTGAGGCGCACGTCGATCTCGGCCACGTGCTCGATGCCCTCCGCGATCGCGACGCCGGCTAGCAGCGGCAGCCACGTCCACCGACCTTCCGGAACACCCACAGGGCGGAGCAGTACGGAGAACGTCAACCCAGCCCTGGGCGGTGACACCCAGTCGCGACCGAGGCGCCCACGACCTGCCGTCTGGTGCTCGGCGACCACGACAAGGCCCTCGGGCGTACCGCTTTGTGCCGCTCGCTCGACGTCAGCGTTCGTCGACACCGTCGTGTCGACGAGACGTATCTCGCGCCACAACGAACCCTCTCGTACGAGTGCGCGCTCGAGCGTCGAATGACGCAAGGGTGGACGGGCAAGGTCGCGGTACGGCGACTCCATCCGACTACGCTACGGCTTCATGTCGAGCGCAGCGCCGGACGAGACCACGCCAGATCCGCACACCACCGCCGGAAAGCTCGCAGAGCTCCGGCGGCGTACAGACGAGGCCACGCACGCCGGTTCCGACCGAGCGGTCGAGAAGCAGCACGCCAAGGGCAAGATGACGGCGCGGGAGCGCATCGAGGCGTTCCTCGACCCGGGCACGTTCGTCGAGACCGACGCCCTCGTGCGGCACCGGGCGTACGGCTTCGGCATCGAGCAGAACCACCCGTACGGCGACGGCGTCATCACCGGATACGGCTGCGTAGACGGCCGCCCGATCTGCATCTTCAGCCAGGACTTCACCGTGTTCGGCGGGAGCCTCGGCGAGGTCTACGGCGAGAAGATCGTCAAGGTCATGGACCTGGCCATGAAGACCGGCTGCCCCGTGGTCGGGCTGAACGACGGCGGCGGCGCGCGCGTGCAGGAAGGTGTCGTCGCGCTCGGGTTGTACGGCGAGATCTTCTACCGCAACGTCATGGCCAGCGGCGTGATCCCGCAGCTGTCCTTGATCATGGGGCCCTGCGCGGGCGGCGCCGTCTACTCGCCCGCGATCACCGACTTCACGCTGATGGTCGACCAGACGTCGCACATGTTCATCACCGGTCCCGACGTCATCAAGACGGTCACCGGCGAGGACGTCGGGTTCGAAGAGCTCGGCGGGGCGCGCACCCACAACACCAAGTCCGGTGTCGCGCACTTCCAGGCGGCGGACGAGAACGACTGCCTCGACATCGCCCGCGCACTGCTGTCGTACCTCCCCAGCAACAACCTGGAGGAGCCGCCCGTCTTCGCCGGCACGACCGACCTCGAGATCTCCCCCGAGGACGTCGAGCTGGACACCTTCATCCCGGACTCGAGCAACCACCCCTACGACATGCACTACGTCATCGAGCACGTGCTTGACGACGGTGAGTTCCTCGAGGTGCATGCGCTGTTCGCGCAGAACATGATCTGCGGCTTCGGGCGGATCGAGGGCCGCTCTGTCGGCATCGTGGCGAACCAGCCCATGCAGTTCGCGGGAACGCTCGACATCGACGCGTCCGAGAAGGCGTCCCGGTTCGTGCGCACCTGCGACGCGTTCAACGTGCCGATCCTGACCCTCGTCGACGTCCCGGGCTTCCTGCCGGGGACGGAGCAGGAGTGGGACGGCATCATCCGGCGTGGCGCCAAGCTCATCTATGCCTTCTGCGAGGCCACCGTTCCCAAGGTGACGGTGATCACCCGCAAGGCGTACGGCGGTGCCTACGACGTCATGGGTTCCAAGCACCTGCGCAGTGACATCTCGTTCGCCTGGCCGACAGCGGAGATCGCGGTCATGGGTGCGCAGGGCGCGGTCAACATCCTGCACCGCAAGGAGCTCTCGCAGGCTTCGGATCCCGACGCGATGCGAGCCGAACTGATCGCGGACTACGAGGAACACTTCCTCAACCCGTACATCGCGGCCGAACGTGGGTACGTCGACGCAGTGATCGCTCCGTCTGAGACTCGCCGCGAGGTGTCGAAGGCCTTGCGCCAGCTTCGTACGAAGCGCGAGTCGCTCCCGCCGAAGAAGCACGGCAACATCCCGCTATGACACGTCCGCTGCTGCACGTCGTGAAGGGCGATCCCACGCCCGAGGAGATCGCCGCTCTCGTCGCTGTCATCTCCGCACGGGCTGCAGCAGTGTCCGAAACGGCAACCACTGTGCCGGCGTACGCAGATCCGGCAGCGGGTCACCGTTACCCGCTGCGGGTAGGACCGGGTGCATGGGTCGCGAGCGGACGTTCTCCGGGGGTGCGCACCAAAGCCGCGTGGTGACGCGGGTCGCCGTCGCCGCATCATTCCTCGCGCTTGCCGGATGTGCGAGCACGGCGCCGACCACTTCGGCACCCACGCCTTCCGCGACTGCCGCTACATCGCCGCCCGCGGCCGCTCCACCACAGCGACAGAAGGATGTCCACCTCGCTCGCGGGGCGGCGCTGCCGGGCATGCCGCCCGTGCCCAACCACAAGAACATCTACGCGGACGCCGGCGCCGGGATGCTCTCCGCGACCGCTCGTCGCGCCCGGAGCCTCGTCTACGTCCCCAATCTCGACAGCGGCACCGTCAGTGTCATCGACCCACGGCAGTTCCACGTGATCAACACGTTCAGCGTCGGCAAAGGCCCGCAGCACGTCGTGCCCTCGTACGACATGAAGACGCTCTGGGTGAACAACAACATCGGGAACTCGCTGACCCCGATCAACCCGCGCACCGGCAAGCCCGGCCGCTCGGTCACGGTGGCCGACCCGTACAACCTGTACTTCACCCCGGACGGGAAGTACGCGGTCGTGATGGCCGAACGCGAGCGAGCCATCGACTTCCGCGACCCGCACACGATGCGACTCACCCACCGGATGCGGACACCGGACTGCCAGGGGGTCAACCACGCCGACTTCTCGGCCAACGGCCGCTACTTCATCGCGACGTGCGAGTTCAACGGCCGTCTCATCAAGGTCGACACGTTGAAGCAGCGGGTGGTCGGCGAGATCGACCTCGGTTCCAGCGCCAAGCCGCAGGACGTGAAGCTGAGCCCGGACGGTCGCGTCTTCTACGTCGCGGACATGATGGCCAACGGGGTCTACATGATCAGCGGCGCGCCGTTCCGCCGCATCGGCTTCATCCCGACGGGCAAAGGCACGCACGGGCTGTACGCCAGTCGAGACGCCCGTTACCTCTACGCGTCGAACCGCGACGAGGGTTCAGTGTCCGTCATCAGCTTCGCCACCCGCAAGGTCGTCAAGAAGTGGCAGATCCCGGGTGGCGGCAGCCCCGACATGGGCAACGTCTCGGTCGACGGCAAGGTGCTGTGGCTCTCGGGTCGCTACAACGGTGTCGTCTACGCCATCGACGCGCGTGACGGTCACCTCATCGCGCGCATACCGGTGGGCCGCCAACCGCACGGGTTGTGCGTCTGGCCACAGCCGGGTCGCTACTCGCTCGGTCACACCGGCGTGACCCGCTGAGTCATCCCGGTACGAGCACGTCGCGTCCGAGCTCGGCGAGCGATACCCGGCCGGACAGGGCCATCGTCAGATCGAAGTCGGCGAGCAGGCAGCGCAAGACGTGGCGTACGCCGGCTTCACCGTCGAGCGCCAGCCCGTAAGCGAACGGTCTGCCCACGAGCACGGCAGCGGCACCGAGACAGAGGGCCTTCATCACGTCGCCACCGGTACGCACGCCGCTGTCGAACAGCACGCTGAGCTGACCCTGGACTGCATCGACGACGCGCGGCAGCGCGGCCAGCGCTCCGATGGCGCCGTCGACCTGACGTCCGCCGTGGTTCGACACGATGACGCCGTCCATCCCGGCGTCGACCGCGTGCCGCGCGTCGTCCGGGTGGAGAACACCCTTGAGCACCAGCGGCAACGACGTCATCGACCGGAGGTCGGCCAGGTCGTCCCACGTCTTCGATGGGTCGCCGAACATCCCGGCGAAATGCACGACGGCCGCCATCGCGTCCTCCTCCGGCGGCTTCGCGAGCCCCGCACGGAACGCCGGGTCGCTCAGGTAGTTCGCGATGCCGATGCTCTGCAGGAAGGGCAGGTACGCCGTTGTCAGGTCACGTGGCCGCCACCCCAGGATCGACGTATCGAGCGTGACGACGACGACGCGATACCCGGCTGCCTCCGCTCGTGACACCAGCGACCGTGCGACGTCGGGGTCGCGCGGCCAGTAGAGCTGGAACCAGCGCGGCGAGTCCGGCGCAGCGGCGGCAACCTCCTCGAGCGTGTACGACGACGCGGTGCTCGTGACGCTCGTCAGTCCCAGTCCTGCGACTGCTCGCGTCGTCGCGAGCTCGGCGTCCGGATGGATGATCGACTGCACACCGAGCGGCGCCGTGAGGATGGGCGCCGGCATCGACGTGCCGAGGATCTCCGTCGACAGGTCCCGCACGGACACGTCGCGCAGCATGCGCGGCACGATGCGCCACGCGTCGAACGCGCTGCGGTTCGCCCGCATCGTCGACTCGGAACCAGCGCCGCCGGCGACGTACCCCCACGCCTCGGGCGACATCGCCTCATGTGCCCGCACCTCGAGGCCGTCGATGTCCATAGGCAGTTCGGGTCGCGTCCCCGCCGTACCGGCGAGGTAGATCTCCGGCGAGAACGCAGCGAACGGTGCGCTCGGTGTTTCGCTCATGGCGGGACAGGATGGCCCACCGGGCCGCGCACGCGCACTCCCCTAGACTCGCTGCGGCTGACCATCCACGACAGAACGGACGGGGTTCCACGTGCGCAAGGTGCTCATCGCGAACCGCGGCGAGATCGCGGTGCGGGTCATCAGGGCGTGCAAGGACGCCGGTCTCGCAAGCGTGGCGGTGTACGCCGAGCCCGACCTCGACGCGCTGCACGTACGACTCGCCGACGAGGCGATCGCCCTCGGCGGCGTGACGCCCGGCCAGAGCTACCTCGACATCGGCAAGGTCCTCACCGCGGCGGCGCAGTCCGGCGCCGACGCGGTTCATCCCGGCTACGGATTCCTGTCCGAGAACGCCGACTTCGCGCAGGCCGTCATCGACGAAGGCCTCACCTGGATCGGGCCGAAACCCGAGGCCATCTTGGTTCTCGGCGACAAGGTCCAGGCGCGTCACATCGCGGCCCGAGTCGGCGCACCGCTCGTCCCGGGCACCAACGACCCGGTCAGCAACGCACAGGAGGTCCGCGCGTTCGCAGAACAGAACGGGCTTCCGATCGCGATCAAGGCGGCGTACGGCGGTGGCGGGCGCGGCCTGAAGGTCGCGCGCACACTGGACGAGATCGAGGAGCTGTACGCGTCGGCGGTCCGCGAAGCTGAGCAGGCGTTCGGACGTGGCGAATGCTTCGTCGAGCGCTACCTCGATCGACCCCGTCACGTCGAGGTGCAGGTGATCGCCGACACCCACGGCAACGTTGCAGTCGTCGGCGACCGCGACTGCTCGCTGCAGCGACGTCACCAGAAGCTGGTCGAGGAGGCGCCGGCCCCGTACCTCTCCGACGAGCAGCGGGGCACGCTCCACGACGCTGCCCGGCGCATCTGTGCGGACGCCGGCTACACCAACGCCGGCACGGTGGAATTCCTCGTCGGGCAGGACGGCACCATCACGTTCCTCGAGGTCAACACGCGCCTGCAGGTCGAGCACCCCGTCACCGAGGAGACGTCGGGTGTCGATCTCGTTCGCGAGCAGTTCCGCGTCGCTGACGGGCAGCAGTTGTCCATCCCCGTCTATCCGTCCCCCACGGGACACGCCTTCGAGTTCCGCATCAACGGCGAGGACCCCGGACGCAATTTCCTGCCCGCGCCGGGCACGGTCACGAAATGGCACCCACCGGCAGGCCCCGGCATCCGCCTCGACTCGGGTGTCGAGGAGGGCTTCGTGGTGCCGCAGGCGTTCGACTCGCTGCTCGCGAAACTCATCGTCGTCGGGTCGAGCCGCGAGGAAGCGCTGGCCCGGTCCCGCCGTGCGCTCGACGAGTTCGTCATCGACGGCATGCCGACCGCACTCACGTTCCACCGCGTCGTCGTCCGCGACCCGGCGTTCACGGCGGAGGGCGGCGACTTCCGCGTCCACACCCGCTGGATCGAGACGGAGTTCACCAACACGATCGAGCCGTACGCCGGTGCATCCGATGAGGCCGAGGAGCCGGCGCCGCGCGACCGGGTCGTGGTCGAGGTCGGTGGCCGGCGGCTCGAGGTCGTCCTCCCCGCCGGGCTGGGCGCGGCCGCGGGAAGCGCCACGGCGACGCGCAAGGCACCGCGCCGCGCCGCCTCCGCCAAGGCGGGCGCCGCGGCCTCGGGCGACTCGCTCACCAGCCCGATGCAGGGCACGATCGTGAAGGTCGCGGTCGACGACGGTCAGCAGGTCGAGGCCGGCGACCTCGTGGTCGTGCTCGAGGCGATGAAGATGGAACAGCCGATCAACGCCCACAAGGCCGGCACCATCACCGGTCTGTCCGCCGAGGTCGGTCAGACCGTCAGCAGCGGCGCCGTCCTCTGCGGCATCAAGGACTGACGGGCGCCTCAGCCGGGAGCATGTTCCATCAACTGGCGCGCGGCCTCGGTGAGGCTGCCGGACAGCGACGGGTAGACCGCGAACGAGTGCGCGACCTGATCGACTGACAGGTTCAGCTGCACCGCGAGTGAGATGGGAAGGATCAGCTCGCTCGCATGTGGCGCGACGACGACACCACCGAGAACGATGCCGGTGCCGGTACGCGCGAACAACTTGACGAAGCCATCGCGGATGCCCTGCATCTTCGCGCGCGCGTTCGTGCCGAGAGGCAAGATGACAACACGTGCGTCGACTGCCCCGCTCTCGACCGCGGTCTGTGAGATCCCGACCGTTGCGATCTCGGGGTCGGTGAAGACGTTCGCGGCGACGGTGGACAGTCGCAACGGTGCGACGGCCTCGCCGAGCGCGTGCCACATCGCGATGCGCCCTTGCATCGCGGCGACAGACGCGAGCATGAGCACACCGGTGCAGTCACCGGCGGCGTACACCCCCGGCACGGTCGTACGGGACACTCGGTCGACCTCGATGAAACCGCTGTCGTCGACACGTACCCCGATGTCCTCGAGGCCGAGGTCTCCGGTGTTCGGCACCGAGCCGACAGCGAGCAGACAGTGCGAGCCCTCGATGCAACGTCCGTCGGTGAGGCGTACGACCACGCCGTCGCCAGACCGTTCGACACTCGCCGCGCGAGACTTCGACAGCACCGTCATCCCGCGCCGCTCGAACACGGACTCGAGGACGGTCGCGGCGTCCGCGTCCTCGCCTGGCAGCACGCGCTCGCGGCTCGAGACGAGCGTGACCGCCGAGCCGAGGGCGCGGTAGGCGCTGGCGAACTCCGCGCCGGTCACGCCGGACCCGACCACCACGAGGTGCTCGGGCAAGGCCTTCAGCGCGTAGACGTCGCGCCAGGTCAGGATCCGGTTCCCGTCAGGTTCCAGCCCCGGAAGTGTCCGGGGCGTCGCTCCGGTGGAGAGCAGCACGACATCCGCCGCGATCTCGTCCCCGCCGACCCGCACGCGGTCCCGGGCGGTCAGGCAGCCCGCGCCCCGCACGATGGTCACGCCCTCACGCGCGAGTCGCCGCGCCACGTCCTCCGACTGTGCGGCAGCCAGCTGGCGCACCCGCTCGTTGACCTGGACGAGGTCGACGTCGACATCGTCGGCCTGCTCGTCGCTCAGACCGGCCGCCGCGTGCAGTCGTACGCCGAGCCGGTACGACCCGGCCAACGCCGTCATCGCGTCCGACGTCGCGATGAGCGTCTTCGACGGCACGCAGTCGGTGAGCACGCACGCACCGCCGAGTCCCTCGCGCTCGACGACTGTGACCTCGGCACCGAGTTGCGCCGCGACCAACGCGGCCTCGTAGCCACCCGGCCCGCCACCGACGATCGCGATCCGCGTCACGTGTCTCATCCTGACGCATCCGACCTGTCAGGATTGCGACGTGGCCTTGTACGCCGCCTACGGCAGCAACATGGACAGCGCTCGCATGGCCGAGCGCGGGCCGCATTCACCGTCGCGAGGGACCGGCTGGCTCGAAGGCTGGCGGCTCACGTTCGGCGGTGAGGACATCGGCTGGGAAGGCGCGCTTGCGACGATCGTCGAGGACGCGTCAGCGCGGGTGTTCGTCATGCTCTACGACGTGCCGGCGCAGGACGAGGCGGCGCTCGACCGCTGGGAAGGCGTCGACATCGGCGTGTACCGCAAGCTGCGCCTGCGCGTGCACACGCTCGACGGTGAGGTGCTGGCCTGGCTCTACGTCGTCGACGGTTACGAGGGTGGGCTTCCGTCGGCGCGGTACCTCGGGCTCATCGCGGACGCAGCGGAAGCGGCGGGAGCGCCGGACGACTACGTCGCGGATCTGCGCGCCCGGCCGTGCAAGACGGTCGGGCCGTCGTACTCAACTCCTGACGAGGGCCAGGCCGGAGACGGCGGCTAGTCGACGACTAGCCGCGTTCCGCCGGCTGCGGCTGGCGCTCGGGTGCGGGCCGGTCCTCGACCGGCTCGCGGGGGAGGCTGAGATGACCCTTCGCCGCGTAGGAGCGGCTCCACTCTGTCGTCATCGCCCGCGCTCGGTGGAAGCGCTCGATGTCATCGCGCCGGGGGGGACGGCTGAACACGAGCAACGCGGCCCCGAGCGCGCAGACGCCCACGACACTCAGTAGGACGTAGATCACGACCGGAATCCTTCCGTGCTCCCCCCGGACCTGCTGACTGACTGATCAAGGGTCACACATACGGCGGAGCCGTGCCAATCGGGGGTCGGGCCCGCGACCGCTCAGAACGCGTCCGCCGGGTGGTACATCCCCCACACTTCACGCAACGCCCCGCAGACCTCACCCACCGTGGCGCGAGCCCGCAAGGCCTCCCGCATCGGATAGAGAACGTTGTCGTCGCCCTCGGCGGCCTTGCGCAGGGCCCCGAGCGTCCTCGTCACCTCGTCGCCGTCGCGCTCGGCCCGCAGCTTGGCCAGTCGCTCACCCTGGGCGGCCTCGATCGTCGGGTCGACCCGCAGCGGCTCGTACGCCTCTTCCTCGGGCAGCGTGAACTTGTTGAGCCCGACGACGACCCGCTCGCCCGTCTCCACCTGCTGCGCGATGCGGTACGCCGAGGCTTCGATCTCTCGCTTCTGGAAACCGCGCTCGATCGCCTCGACCGCGCCACCCATCTCCTCGACACGGGCCATCAGCTCTCGCGACGCGGCCTCGATGTCGTCGGTCATCGACTCGACCACGTACGAACCGGCGAACGGGTCGACCGTCGCCGTGACGTCGCTTTCGTGCGCGATGACCTGCTGCGTGCGCAGCGCCAACCGCGCAGCCTTCTCCGTCGGCAACGCGATCGCCTCGTCATACGAGTTCGTATGCAGCGACTGCGTACCACCGAGGACCGCGGCGAGACCCTGCACGGTGACGCGCACCATGTTGACCTCGGGCTGCTGCGCAGTCAGCTGCACGCCGGCTGTCTGCGTGTGGAACCGCAGCATCATCGACTTCGGGTCTTTCGCACCGAACTCGTCGCGCATGACTTGCGCCCAGATGCGACGAGCGGCGCGGAACTTCGCGACCTCTTCGAGCAGTGTCGTGCGCGCGACGAAGAAGAACGACAGTCGTGGAGCAAAGTCGTCGACGGCGAGACCGGCTTCGATCGCCGCACGTACGTAAGCTTTCCAGCACATTGGGATCCTAAGCTTAGAATTCCACGTGGACAAGTTGTCGC
>JADMIO012752782.1_pt1 | contig 67547 bp, 51 predicted proteins | sample 8958161 | NCBI WGS metagenome assembly JADMIO01 (sample SAMN16585339, study PRJNA669376) | soil metagenome | isolation source: Crop rotation soil | place: USA: Cullars Rotation, Alabama | collected 2011 | reverse complement strand
CCGCGACTTCAAGTCACGTGAATTCCAAGCTTCGGATCCCACTGTGCTGGAAAGCATGGTGTTGGGTGGTGGGATGGGTGTTATGAGGGGTTGGTCCGCCAGAGTGGCGGCGGAGAGGCGCAGAGAGCGGATAGTGTCCTTGGGAGCCACGCCTTCCTTCTGGATGGTGCTGACCGCATTCTGGATCAGGATGAATCCTGCTCCGCCGGCGGCCGCGGCGATGATGAAGGCGGATACTCCCGCAGCGACGGGGGCATCCCAATGGGCATAGGAGACCAGCAGCTGACTCAGCAGCAGAGTGATGCTGAAAAGCACCAACAGGACCGCAGTCAGGGCGGCGACGGCTCCGGCAGCCGCCAGGATGGCCTGCTTTTTAGTCATCCTCGCCTTGCCGGCCATTTCCAGGCGCAGCATGGCCCAGTGTCCCGCCGCCAGAGCCTTCACCTCCTCCGCAAGAATGCCGATCCGGGAAGTCAGAGGATATTTCATCAGATAGGGGGGCGTTGGAGGTGAAGGTTTCCGGGGGGACTGGGGGCGCGGAGCCGGAGTGGTTGAAAACCACCGGCGTCACTTGGCGGCATCGGCTGCTTTCTGGGCGTCGTGGGAGGCTTCTTTACTGGCGTCGCGGACTTCATTGGCGCCTTTTTCAGCACCGCCGCGGATTTCCTCGGCACCGTCGCGAAGGCCGTTCTTGAGGTGCTGGGCACCGTCCTTCAGACCATCCTTGAGCTTCTCCGCTCCATTGCGGAGATGGTCGCGGGCATTGTCGAAACCTTCGGCAAAGCGGTCTTTCAGATTGCTGGCCTTGTCGCGGAGGTTGTCCACTCCGTCCTCAAGACGGTCCTTGAGATTGGAGGCCCCTTCGCGGAAATTGCGTCCAGCCTCATTGGCGGAGCGGCGCACCTGGTTGGCGCCGCGGTTCACGGCATTGCCGATGCGTTCGGCGGTGTCGTCCACGTCGTCGCGCAGTTGGTCGTGATCGGAGTCATCCCCATAGGACCGCTGCTGCAGGCTGTAGCGGCGCTCGAAGGCGAGGGCGGTGAGGGCGGCCACGCCGGTGGCGATGACGCCAAGGAGGATCTGCGTGGTATGGTCGTTCTTGATTTTCATGAGGGCTTTGGAGTTGGGAGAGTTGGGATATTCTGGAAAGAGTGGGCCGTGGCGGAGCTTTTATTCGTTTGTGCCGTGGTCAGGGGCTTGCTGACCACTTCCGGCTTTGGCGGCCAGAAGCTCTCCGCCGGCGGCCCGGGCCCCGTCCGTGCTGATCTCCGTCTCCTGGGCGGCATAGGAGCCGCCCGCCAGATAGCGGGCCTCCGCCTGGCGGTGCACCACGAAGGCGGAACCGACAAGAACCGTCATCAGAATACCGGCGTGGAGGTTGTAGCTTTTGTTGGAGATCATGGCGGATGGGTGGCTGGGGTTTGCTGCTGCGGGGGAGGAGGGAAACAGGACGGGGAGCGGAAGGCCGGCTGGGTTGACCGGCCTTTGCGGTGTCAGATCGCTTTTCTTCCGCGGATCAGCGAGACCAGGAACAGGACCAGGAAGATGAAGAAGCAGATCTTCGCGACACCGGCGGCGGCTCCGGCGATACCGCCGAATCCGAGAACACCGGCGATGAGGGCGACGACAATGAAGGTGAGGGTCCAGGAGAGCATGACTTTGTGATAGGTTGTGTGTTGGGCGAACCGCCGGTTTTCCTGGATCATCCAGTGGCCGCGGGTCTGGGCTCTTCTCTGCATTCCCGGTGCCAGGATGGCGAACTCGCATTTCAATCATTGATTATGAACGCGTTACATCCAAAGCTCCCTTTCCGTTTCCTGCACCATCCAGGAAAACAGCGGGCAATGTGCGCAAGGTCCGGCGACGGCAATTTGCAATCTGCAACAAGCGGCCCATAGTGGGCGCCAGGCAGGGTGCACGCCACCCCCGCCGGCAACCCCCGACCCCCCTCCGGCGTGTCCCGCGTGCTTTACACCCGCAACTTCAAGCTGCTGGCCTTCGCCATCGTCAGCCTTGCCCTGGTTCTCGGAGTGGCCATCAGCCAGCTGTTCCAGACCCGGCATTTCATCGATGAACTGTCCGAATCCAACCAGCGCACCCTCGCCTTCCGGAAAACCCGCAGCTGGCTGCTGGACGCCGAGGCCAGCCAGCGCGGCTACATGATCACCGGCGATCCCGGTTATCTCGGCGGCTACACGGCGGCGGCGCAGGTGCTGCCGGAGCATTTGAATCTGATGGAGCAGCTGTGCGCCGACGATGCCCAGCAGCTGCGGCGCGCCCGGCGGCTGCAGTTGGTGGCCCGAAGCCGGCTGGAGGAGATGCGGCTATCCCTGGAGGCCATGGATAAGGAGGGGTTCACGGCCGCCCGGAACCTGATGCTCTCCAATGTCGGCAAGGCCACCATGAACGAGGCCCGCCAGATTGTGGAGGACGCCCTGCGGGGGGAGGATCTGGTGCAGGCCGCCATGAAGCGCCGCCAGATCCGCGGAGTGTGGGTCACCACCTCGCTGGTCACCATCTGCGGCATCCTGTGCCTCGCCGCTGGCGCCAACGTGCTGGTGCTGTTCCAGAAGGCCATCAAAGCCTCCCTGGTGCAGCGCCGTCTGCTGATCCAGCGCCGCCGGGCCATCACCGCGGACCGGGAGAAAAGCCGGTTCATGGCCAATATGAGCCATGAGATCCGCACTCCCATGAACGCCATTCTGGGCTTCAGCCAGCTGCTGCGGGACGAGGTGCGGACCAACCGCGCCAAACACTATGTCGCCGCCATCAGCTCCGCCGGCGAGAATCTGCTGGGGCTGATCAACGATGTGCTTGACCTCTCCAAAATCGAGGCCGGCAAGGTGGAGCTGAGAGCCGAGGTGATCGACCTGCGCGAGGTGATCAGCAATCTGCGCACCCTGCTTTCCCAGCGCGTCTCCGAAAAAGGCCTGACCCTGCGCATGGAGGTGGCGGAGAACTGCCCGCGCTGGCTGCTGATGGATCCGCTGCGGCTGCGCCAGATGCTGCTCAACCTCCTGAGCAACGCGGTGAAATTCACCTCCCGCGGCACGGTGACGGTGAGCGCGGCCTGCGGGCCGGGGGCGGCGCCGGACACCCTGACGCTGGAGATCAAGGTGGCCGACACCGGGCGCGGCATTCCCGCCGGGGAGCTGGAGGCGGTTTTCAAACCCTTCCGCCAGGGCAGCCGCCAGGATGAGAACTCCGAGCAGGGCACCGGGCTGGGCCTCAGCATCACCCGCCGCCTGGCGCAGATGATGGGCGGCTCCATCTCCGTGGAGAGCGCCGCGGGGAAAGGCAGCGTCTTCACGCTGGACCTTCCCGATGTGCCCATCCCCTCCGCGGAGCACCTGCCCTCCGCCGAGCCCGTGGCCAGCGGGGATCTCAACTCGCTGCCACCCATGAAGGTGCTGATCGTGGATGACAACGCCTACAACCGCGAGGTGCTGGGCGGATTTTTCCACAACACCCACCACACGGTGATTTACGGCACCAATGGGCTGGAGGCGGTGGAGCTGTCCGTGCGGGAGCATCCGGACCTGATCCTGATGGATATCCGCATGCCCCGGCTGGACGGGCGGGAGGCCACCGCCGCCATCCGCCGCAACCACGACCTGGAGCGCACGCCCGTCATCGCGGTCACAGCCTCCAGCCTGTCCGTGCACCCCGATGACATCGGGAGCACCTTCGACGGTTATCTCCGGAAACCCTTTCTGCGCCAGCAGCTGATCAGCGTGGTGCGCGACGTGATCGCCCCCACCGGCGTGTCCGCCAAAACCGGAGCGGAGGAGGCGGCCGCCACCACTGGGGATGGGGACGGGGACACCGCTGCGGCACCGCTGCCGGAGGCCGCGGCGGCGGTGCTGCGGGAACTGCTGACTGAGCGCTGGCCGGCCCTCACCCGCACCATGGGCGTGCGGGCCGTGGGCGGCTTCGCCAAAGAACTGGCGGATCTGGCGGAATTGTGGAACTGTGATCCTTTACGCCGGTTCGCCTCCACCCTGCAGTCTGAAACCACCGCCTATCATATATCCGGAATGGAACGGACGCTTGCGCGGTTCCCCACTCTCGTGGATGCGCTGGCTCCTGTTCATATTGATGCCCAATGAGCACCTGCCCTGCCGCCTCCCATACCTCCCCCGTAATCCTGGTCGTTGATGACCAGGAGGCCAATGTCCAACTCGTGTGCGGCTTTCTGATGGATGAGGGCTACGAGGTCATCCCGGCCTCCAGCGGCGCCCAGGCGCTGGAAAGACTGGCCTCCCAGGTGCCTGACCTGATTCTGCTGGATGTGCTGATGCCCGGCATGGACGGTTTTGCCGTCTGCTCCCGGGTGCGCCACATGCCGGAGTGCGCGGCGGTGCCGGTCATTTTCCTCTCCGCCGCCGATGAGTCGGAATTCATCGTCCGCGCGCTGGAGAGCGGCGGGGTGGACTACATCACCAAGCCCTTCCGCAAGGCGGAGCTCATCGCCCGCGTGCGCACCCACCTGGCGCTGAAGACCTCGCGCGACAACCTGGCCCGCCTGCTGACGGAGAAGGACGAGCTGATGGCCGTGCTGGCGCACGACATGAAAAATCCGCTCACCGCCATCAGCCTCGGCATGCAGATGCTCCAGGCGAAAGCGCAGCCCGACCCCACTTTCATCGGCCGCGTCACCGCCCAGGTGGAGACCACGGTCGCCGAGATGCGCGGCAGCATCGAAAGTCTGCTGTCGGAGAAAGCCCGCGAACGGGCGGAGTTCCCCCTGGCCTTCCAGCCTGTCAATCTGCTCACCGCGGTGAACAGCGCCATCGCTGCGCTGCGTCCCAACAGCGCCGCCAAACGTTCCAGCCTGGTGCTGACCGCTCCCCACACTCCCATTACTGTTCTCGCCGATGCCCAGGCCCTGCGGCACATTCTGGACAACCTGATCTCCAACGCCCTCAAATTCTCGCCTCCGGGCAGCACCATCGACGTGCGCATCGTCCAGAATCCGGGGGAAATGCCGGCCTGCATCGTGGAGGACGAGGGTCCCGGCTTCACCCGCGAGGACAATGCCGGGCTTTTCCAGAAATACAGCCGCCTCAGCGCCCGCCCCACCGGGGGCGAAAGCTCCACCGGACTGGGTCTGGCCATCGTGAAAAAACTGACCGAGCGGCTGAATGGAACCATCAAAGGCGAAAACCGGCCGGATGGCCGGGGCGCCATCTTCACGCTTTGTCTTCCTCCCGCCTAGGGATGCGGGGAGGCCGGATTTTTCAGGGAAATATTCAAGACGGATTCCTGAGCATTTTATTTAACCAATGGGATTTAACCGGGCTCCCATTCCGCCGCCCGGATCCTGAACCCTTTCACTTTCATCCTCCTCCATGGATATTCTGATTATCGACGACGACCGCTCCGTGCGTGAAGCCACTCTGATGGCGGTGGAAAGCCTGGACCACTACGGCGAAGGGGTGGAGACCAGCGCCCAGGGCCTGACCCGCCTGCGCGAGGACAAGTTTGACCTCGTCATTCTGGATCTTATGCTGGGCGATGAGAACGGGCTGGATATCCTGACCGCCATCAAAAAGCAGAATCCGGCGCAGCCCGTGGTCATGTTCACCGCCCAGGCCACCATCGCCACCGCCGTGGAGGCCACCCGGCGCGGAGCCATCGATTTCATTGAGAAGCCCTTCCACCTGGAGCGCCTGCGCCACGTGCTGGCCCTCGCCCAGAAGACCCGGCATCTGGAGACCCGCGTCGCCGAACTGGAGACGGAGGTCCGCTCCCAGACCGTCGAGCCGCAGTTCTCCTCCCAGGATCCCTCTGTGCAGGGGGTGCTGGATCTGCTTTTCCGGGCGGCCAACAGTTCCGCCTCCATTCTCATTCTGGGCCAGAGCGGCACCGGCAAAAGCGTCGCCGCCCGCGCCGTGCACGCCGCCAGCCACCTGAAGGACAAACCCCTGGTCACCGTCAGCTGCCCCAGCCTCTCCAAGGAGCTGCTGGAGAGCGATCTTTTCGGCCATGTCAAAGGGGCCTTCACCGGCGCCATCAAGGATCACTGGGGCAAAGTGAAGGCCGCGGAGGGCGGCACGCTGTTTCTGGATGAGATCGGCGAGCTGCCGCTGGAGCTGCAGCCCAAGCTGCTGCGGCTGCTGCAGGAGCGGGAATACGAGCGCCTCGGCGAGAACAAAACCCGCACCGCCGAGGTGCGCGTCATCGCGGCCACCAACCGCGATCTGGAGAAGGAGGTCGCCGCCGGCCGCTTCCGCGAGGACCTTTTCTACCGTCTGAATGTCATCACCGTCACCATGCCCTCCCTGCGGGACCGGCCTTCGGATCTTCTGGTGTTCGCCGAGAACTACCTCAAATTTTTCGCCGGCCAGATGAAGCGGAATGTGAGAAAGTTCTCCGCCGAGGCCGTGCGCTGCATTCTTTCCCATCCGTGGCAGGGAAACCTGCGCGAGCTGCGCAACAGCATCGAGCGCGCGGTGATTCTTTCCTCCGGCCCCGAAATTCTGCCCCGGGATCTGCCCCAGGGGGTGCAGGACGCCACTGGCTCCTCCGGCGGCGGCGGCGGGGGGGTTCCCGGAGTGGGGGCCATGATCACGCTGGAGGAGCTGGAGCGCGAGCACATCCGCCGCGTGGTGGAGGCGACCCCCACCATTCAGGAAGCTGCCCGGGTCCTCGGCATTGACGCCGCGACCATTTACCGCAAACGGCGCAAGCACGAGGAGCAGGCCGCCGCAGCGGCCACGGCCACGGCGGACAACTGAACCCGCTTCAAGGCCAGGAAAAGAGGGATCCGGAGGCATTCCCACGGGTGGCCGGAACACGGTTTCACGCACCGTTCATCATCACTGTTCGGGCTGCCTGCCGGACCGGGATGGGGAATTCCCTCCAGCACGCGTTTTGAGCGGAAGTTTTCCGGTAACCCAGGAATCCCCGCCGCGAATAAGGGCATGGATGCGCCACGCCGTGGCCGCGCATCCGCTTCCCCATTTTCCGTATGCTCCGGCTTCTGCTGTTTTACGTTCTTCTCCTATTTGAATTGCACGCCTTCGGGGCGGATGTGCCCGGCTCCCAGGATCCGGCCGGGCTCCAGCGCTGGACCGGCTCCAGCATTGTCGGCTACCAGAGTCCCCGGCAGGATGAGTATTATTACTCCACCGGCAGCAGCCGTTCCTTTGGCAATCCGAACCCCTTCGGGCCGGATTCGCAAAAGCTGCAGGGGTTTGTCAGCCGGTGGACCTATCTGGTTCCCGACGGCTCCCACAGTGTGGCGGAGATTTTTTCACACTACCAGACCGAGCTCGGCAAACTGGGGCTGGAGACCGTGTATTTCCCCGATCCCGACAAGGATGGCTGGTTCGGTCCCGGCTACGCCAACTGGGAGCAGCGGGCCAAACTGGGTCAGATCCTGGACTACAACGAGGCCGAGGAGCGCTACCTCGTCGCCCGCAGCACCGGCGGGGAATCCGTCTATTACGTGCTGTTTGTCACCTCCTTCAAGGACGGTGTGGTGCCCGAGGCGCTGAAGAACATTCTGAAAGTCAAAATGCCGCTGGTGCAGCTGGACATCATCGCGCCCTCCGCCGACCAGCTGCAGGAGCCGGCCACGGAAGCAAGACCGTCCCTGGCGGGCAAAAGGGAGGCCATGAATCCGGATGAGATGCTGCGGCGGCTCCAGTCCACGGGCAGTGTCACCCTTTACGGACTCGTTTTCGAGGCGGAAAAGGACGCGCTGCTGCCTGAATCCGCCCCCTCCGTGGAGCGCATCGCGGAACTGCTTCGGAAGGATCCCGCGCTGAAGCTGTACATCGTCTGCCACACCGAGCACACAGGCACTCTGGAGGCCAGCCGCGATCTCTCCGAACGCCGGGCCAAAGCTGTGGTCCGGGAACTGGTCAGCCGCCACAAAGTCGCCGCCGGCCGTCTCATGGCCGCCGGCGCCGCTTTTCTGGCCCCGGTGGCCGCCGACACCACCGAGGAGGGCCGGGCCAGAAACCGCCGTGTGGTGCTGATTCCCCGGGAGACACCGCTTCCCCCCTGAAAAAGTCCGGACGGCCGGCGCAGAGCATCCCGCCCGGAGACCGGCCCGACGCCCCGCCCTGCCCCACCCGCACCCCGACCCCGGCCGGGTCATGAAACCTCAGCGGCGGAGCAATTGCTTTTGACCACCGGAACGCGCCGCCGTAGAGGCGGCTATCCTTTTCAATCCTCAGCCTCCGCGTTTTTATCCTTATGTCCGCGACTCCCACGATCATTTACACGAAGACCGACGAAGCCCCGGCTCTGGCCACCTATTCCTTCCTGCCCATCGTGCAGGCGTTCACGAAGCATTCCGGCATCCGGGTGGAGACACGGGACATTTCCCTGGCCGGCCGCATCATCGCCAATTTCCCGGATGATCTCACGGAGGAGCAGCGCCTCGGCGACGCCCTCGCGGAGCTCGGCGCGCTGACCCTGACGCCGGAGGCGAACATCATCAAGCTGCCGAACATCTCCGCCTCCGTGCCCCAGCTGAAGGCCGCCGTGGCCGAGCTGCAGGCCAAGGGCTATAAGTTGCCGGACTATCCGGAAACCCCGCGGACGGATGCGGAGAAGGAGATCAAAGCCCGTTACGCCAAGGTCATGGGCAGCGCCGTGAACCCCGTGCTGCGCGAGGGCAACAGTGACCGCCGCGCGCCCAAAGCCGTGAAGGATTACGCCAAAGCCCACCCGCACTCCATGGGCCGGTGGTCTGCGGAATCAAAAACCACCGTCGGCACCATGGGGGGCGAGGGCGACTTTTTCTCCAACGAGAAATCCGTGACTGTGCCCGCCGCCACGGATGTGAAAATCGAATTCAAGGGAGAGGACGGCACCGTCAGAGTGCTGAAGGCCTCCACCCCGCTGCAGGCCGGTGAGATTCTCGACGCGACCTTCATGAGCAAGGCCGCGCTGGTGGCTTTTCTTGGCAAGCAGACCGCCCAGGCGAAGGCCGGGGGTGTTCTGCTCTCCCTGCACATGAAGGCGACCATGATGAAGGTCAGCGACCCCATCATCTTCGGCCACGCGGTGGAGGTGTTTTTCAAGGACCTGATCGCGAAGCACGCCGCCACCCTGAAGGAGCTCGGGGTCGATTTCCGCAACGGCTTTGGCGACCTTGTCGCCAAAATCTCCAAGCTTCCCGCAGACCAAAAGGCGGAGATTGAGGCTGACATCCAGGCCGCCTACGCCGCCGGTCCCGGCCTCTCCATGGTGAATTCCGACAAGGGCATCACCAATCTCCACGTTCCCAGCGACGTGATCGTGGACGCCTCCATGCCGGCCATGATCCGCGCCGGCGGCAAGGTCTGGGACGCCGCGGGCAAAACCGGCGACACCCTGGCCGTGATCCCGGACTCCAGCTACGCGGGGGTTTACCAGGCGGTCATCGATTTCTGCAGAAAGAACGGCGCGCTGGATCCCAAAACCATGGGATCCGTGCCCAACGTCGGTCTCATGGCCCAGGCCGCGGAGGAGTACGGCTCGCACAACAAGACCTTTGAAATCCCCGCCAGGGGCACGGTCACAGTGACGGACAGCGCGGGCCAGGTCCTGCTTTCCCACGAGGTGGAGGCCGGCGACATCTGGCGCGCCTGCCAGACCAAGGACGCCCCCATCCGCGACTGGGTGAAGCTGGCCGTCAAACGCGCCCGCGCCTCCCACACGCCGGCTGTCTTCTGGCTCGACAAAAACCGCGCCCACGACGCCCAGCTGATCGCGAAAATCGAGGTTTATCTCAAGGACCACGACACCACAGGACTGGACATCCGCATCCTCCCGCCCGCCGAGGCCTGCACGCACGCCCTGGAGCGCATCGTCCAGGGACTGGACACCATCTCCGTCACCGGCAACGTGCTGCGCGACTACCTGACCGATCTTTTCCCCATTCTGGAGGTCGGCACCAGCGCCAAGATGCTCTCCATCGTTCCCCTTATGAACGGTGGCGGCCTTTTCGAAACCGGAGCCGGCGGCTCCGCGCCCAAGCACGTGGAGCAGTTCACGCAGGAGAATTACCTGCGCTGGGACTCCCTGGGCGAATTTTTCGCCCTCGCCCCCTCCTTCGAGCAGATCAGCGAGGTCTTCAGCCTGCCCCGCGCCAAGGTGCTCGCCGACACCCTCGACGCCGCGACCGGCAAGTTCCTCGAGAACGACCGCAGCCCCGGCCGCAAGCTCGGCACCATCGACAACCGCGGCTCCCACTTCTACCTCGCCCTCTACTGGGCCCAGGCCCTCGCCGCGCAGAGCGACGACCTCGGCCTGAAGACCATCTTCACCCCCGTCGCCGAGGCCCTCTTCACCCACGAGGCCCGCATCGTCGAGGAGCTCCTCCTCGTCCAGGGCCAGCCCGTGGACATCGGCGGCTACTACCAGCCCGACGACGCCAAGGCCAACGCCGCGCTACGCCCCAGCGCGACGCTGAATGGAATTCTGGCGGGGATCTAGGAAATTGTCGGTCGGCGGACATTTTGAGCGCTCCGGGAAACACCGGTGCTTCCCGGAGCGCCATCATTATGAATGAAGAACTCTTTCAGCAGCTTATCGCCAGCCTTCGGGAGGCGGCGCCATTCTGCGCGGGGCTGAAAAACCCGCCCGCAGCACAGAACGGCATGCACCGAATAGCCATACTATTCAGGAGAAGCCAAAAACAGTTCGCCCTGCCAATCGAAATCGGAGCACACGCTGGTGAGTTCCAGTGACTGAAATCAAATAGTCTGGGGAAGCGGGAAGATAGAACCGCACAGTTCCCCCGCCTGATGATCTTGGATCACCGTACGCAGCGCCTTCTCCAAACGGCCGGCATCCGGCTTCGGCAGCAGGCGCAGCAGCGGATGCTCCGGCAGCCCGCAGGCGGTGGTGGCGATGACGGGAATACCGTTGGCCAGCGCCTGAAGCGCCAGGCGCGGCTGGTGCTCGATCCAGGCGGGAATGACCAGCACCCAGGCGGAGGCCAGATCCGCAGGGCCCGCGGGTGACCAATCAATGCCGGCCAGAGGATCCGGGCCGGATTCCGTGGCCCGGCCCAGGACTTTGAGCTCCACCTCCGGCAAAGCGCGCAGGGCCTCCGACAGTTCGTGGACTCCCTTGCGGGAAAGCCGGGAAGCCGGGAAAAAGACGGAGGGCCGGGCGGAGGGTTTGCGGACCAGAGGCGGCGGAAAATGCCAGTCGAGCCGCCATCCCCTGACTCCCGCGGCCTGGGCCATGGCGCGGTGCGGGGTGACGAGGCGGGCCGCCGCCGCCAAAGCGGCGTCCTCCGCCCGAAGCAGCGGACTGCCGGCCCGGAAGTCGCCCAGGGTGGAGGATTGGCGGTGGGTTTGCAGGGCCAGGTCCAGCCGCCGCTGCAGCTCCCGCACCGGCCAGCGGTGCATCAGCACATCGAAAGTGCGGCCTCCCAGCACCCCCGCGCGCCACAGGTGAGGCAGGAGATTCTGGGAAACCACCAGATGGCGGCATGCCGGTTTCAGCCGCCGGGCATAGGCGCGGGCCAAGGCTTCATCCCCCGCCAGAAGCGCCCGCTGGCGGACGGCTCCCTGCGCGGGCAGGCGCCGCTGCTGAAAGGAGCGCAGCAGCGCGGTCAGGGTGGCGTTCCGGCTGAGGATGCCCGGTGCGGGAGTCCAGGCATAGTTCGGCTTTTTCCACCGCCGCCCGTCCATGGGAGTGAGCCACAGGTCCCCTTCCCTTGAGTGCCTGGCGCACCAGGCGTCAAACTCCGGCCAGCGCGCATCCAGCAGGAACGCGGAGTGTCCCAGCGACGGCGCGTGTTTGGCGGTGGCGGCGGGGTGGCGGAAGCACTCCGTCATCCCGCAGGTCATGCAGTCCCCCGTGACTGCACTGGCTTTATCGTGGGCCCCCGCGCCTTTGCCGCGGGCCGCCCCTGCGGTGACGGATGGGGAGGTGCCGGTGGAAGGCTGCCCGTCCGGGACCGCCGGGCTTTCCGCTCCGGCATCGGCGGACCGCAGAATGCGCACGATCAGCTCCGACGCGGTCAGCACCACCTCCAGACGCCAGTCCGCCGGACTGCGCAGGCGCAGGTCCACATAGTTCCAAAACACCGTGGCGTCCAGCCCCTGCTCCGCGGAAGATCCCGGCAGAATCCAGGAGTGCGCGTGGCGCTCCACGATTTCCAGTCCCGCCTCCAGCGCCGCCTGATAAAGCAGCCCGCTCAGCTGGCACAGCCCCCCGCCCACTGCGGGAATCACGCAGCCTTCCCGCAGTTCCCGGCCCGGCACGAATCCCCGCCACCGCACGGGCCGGCCCAGTTGCCGCCAGAAGCTGAGCATCCTGCCCGCCGGAATTTCCAGCCCGTGAAAATCCCGCATCGCCCGCCGCAGGTTCTCCACTTTGCCCGCCGTCAGGGGAAACTCCACCGCTGTGGGCTGGCCCCACAGCGCCGAGCGTTTCTCCACCCGGATCACCGGGTGGCTCCAGCCGGCACCCGCCTCATCCGCTTTTGGCATATACCGGAGCGGACGCCGGCCCCGGTCCCGCCAGCGCCGCCTCCACCGCAGCACTGCCGCCTTCAGAAGAAAAACCAGCCCGGCCCAGCGGCCAGGCAGGGGACGACCGGCATCGGAATCGATGTGGAACATGAATTTCCGCAAATTTCCATATCCTCATGAAGGCCGCAAGCCCATGCCAACGGTTAGTGGTCAGGGGGAGTGGAGTGATCCTGACCGGAGACGGGCGGGGGCTGAATTTGAAATTCAGGACTTCAGATTTGAAATTTGAGATTTCAGATTTGAAAACCACAACCTGAAATCTGAAATCCCCTATCACCTCAAGGCATCAAAAAGCGCCTGGGCGGCGGCTTCCGGCTCCGTCCACGCCGCACTGGCCTCCGCAGCGCGGGGAGCGGCATCGCCGTGATCCGGAAAAACGAGCGCCTTGAGACTCAGCCGGTCCCCGGCAATCCAGGAGTGAACCCCCACCGGGGTCTGGCAGCCGGCCTCCAGCAGGGCCAGGAAGCGCCGCTCGGCGGTGATGCGGGCAAAGGTCTCCGGATGATTGATGCGGGCCAGGACGTCCGCCAGCTCCGGCGTCTCCCGCCAGGTCTCGATGGCCACCGCTCCCTGGCTGGCGGCGGGGAGGAACACTTCAGGATTCAGGACACTGAGGTGCAGCGGACAGCCGAAATCCTTGAGCGTTTCATAGAAAAGCCCCAGCCGCAGCAGACCGGCGCGGGCGAGGATCAGGCCATCGATATCCGGCGCCTCCGCCGCCTTGCGGAGGCGGGTGGGCACGTTGCCGCGGATGTCCATGGTGACAAGGTCCGGCCGCAAATGCTTCAGCAGACGCACCCGCCGCACACTGCTGGTGGCCACCACGGAGCCTGGCGGCAGGGCGTCCAGACCTCCGGGGGTTTTGGTGATGAGCACATCCTCGATGGGCGCGCGGGGCAGCACGGCGCTGATTCTGAATCCCTCGTCCAGCAGGGTGGGCACGTCCTTGAGACTGTGGACGGCGGCCTGCACCGAGCCCTCACGCAGAGCATTCTCCAGCTCGCGGGTGAAGATTCCCTTGTCCACCACGGGATCAGCCCCTTTGGAGAAATCGGCCAGTTTCAGGTCCGGGCGCAGGTCGCCGGCGGTTTTGATGATCCGGTGACTGACCTGAAGATCCGGCAGGGCCTGGCGGAGGGCGGCGGTGGTGAGGACGGTTTGGGCGAGGGCAAGTTCACTGCCGCGCGTGCCCAGGAGAAGTTCGGTCATGTGTGCGTGAGAGAGCGGGGGGAAGGAGCGCCGGGCAACGGGGCCGGAGCGAAGAGGGGCGAAGCTTTGACATGCTCCTCGATAATGGCAAGGCAGCGCTCGATCTCACGCGCCCGGCGCTGCCGGGTTTCGGCGGCCTGGGTCTCGAGGGCGTCGATGTCGTAAAGATAAACCCCCTCGATGGCGTGGACGCGGGGATCGACATCGCGGGGCACGGCGATATCGATGATGAAAAGCGGCCGGCCCCGGCGGCGGCGCATGGCCGGCAGGATTTGTTCGGGATGAATGACCGTGTGCGGGGCGGCGGTGGAGCTGATGATCACATCCACGCCGGCGGTGCGGGCCGGCCAGTCCTCGAAGGCGATGGCCTGGCCGCCCATCTCCGTGGCCAGCTCCACGGCGCGGTCGTGGCTGCGGTTGGAGACGATGATGCCCTTGGCCCCCCGGCTCTGCAGGCTCTGGGCGCAGCGGCGGCTCATGTCGCCCGCCCCCAACAGCATGACATGGCTGTCCCGCAGATCTCCGAAGATCTTCTCCGCCAGCTCCACGGCCACGGAGCCCACGGAGGTGGAGCCGCGCTGGATCTCGGTGCCGTTGCGCACCGCCTTGCCGACCCGGAAGGACTCCTGGAACAGCTTGTTCAGCATCCGGGCGGTGGTGCCGGCAGCGTGGGCGGCGGCGTAGGCGTCCTTCAGCTGGCCGAAGATCTCCGTCTCCCCCAGCACCATGGAGTCCAGCCCGCTGGCCACTGAGAAGAGGTGGCGGGCGGCGGCCTCCCGGCGGTACTGGAAGAACTCGATGCCGCTCTCGAGATGGAACCGCCGGCGCAGCCACGCGTCCACCTGGGCCGCCGCCGCGCCCGGCGACTGGCTGGCGGCATAGATCTCCATGCGGTTGCAGGTGGAGACGATGACGGCCTCCTCCACATCCTCCATGGCGGTCAGGGACTGCACGGCCTCGGGCAGCTCCCGGCCAGGCACAGCCACGCGTTCCCGGACTTCCACGGGGGTGTGCGTGTGGCTGAGGCCGAGGCAGAGAAGGGACATGCGGTTCAGGGGGGGTTGGCTGCGGGAGGGATGAAGGCGGAGGGATCCGGTCAGTGGGCACCGACAAACCAGAGGCTGGCGACCGGAATCAGGAAACCCACCGCCGCCGCGGTGGCGGCGCGGCGGGCGGACATGCCCCGCCAGTAATCATACGCCAGCATGCCGGCATAGAGTCCCCAGACGATCCAGACGACCGCCAGTTTGGCCTCCGTGGGCCGCTTGTCCATCTGGTAGGCGCAGACAATGCCGGCGGTGAGCAGCAGGGTGCCGGTGAGGATCAGTCCCCGGATGGCGCGGGTGATGTAATGGATGGGGGGCAGCTGCCGGAAAACCAGGGAGATGTGGTGCCGCTTGAGCTGTCGGTCCTGGATGAGGAACATCACCCCGGCGGCGCAGGCCAGAGCGAACGCGCCGTAGGCCACCAGGGACAGCGCGGCATGCAGCTCCGGCCAGAAGCCGAAGGAGGCGCGGCGCACCGCCGGCTGCCACGCCTCCGGGCGCAGCAGGGCGGCGGTTTGGAAAATCAGCGCCAGGGGCGAGGTGAACACTCCCAGCAGGGAAAGCCGGTAGGCGGGGCCGACCACAAAATACAGCAGCACAATGGCCCAGCTGACAAAGGTGAACAGTTCAAAGGAATTGGTCATCGGGCATCCGCCGATGGCCTGTCCCCGCCAGTGCAGAAAGAGAGTCTGGAAAAACGCGCCCGCGGCCATGACGCCCAGCTTCCAGGTGCCGGGGCGGTACTGCCCGTGCCTCAGCGTCCACGCGGCATACCCGAAGCCGCCCAGATAGCACAGGGAGGCCAGAAGGAGGACAAGCTGCTCGCGGGGCATGGGAAACCAGAAACCTGAAAGCGGAGGAAATTAAGAAAGGGACGGACGGGCCATTTCCGGACACCGGAACATAGGAACAACGGTTGGGAAGGAACGGTTTTTCCCCAAATCCGCCAACCGGAAAATCCGGAGCCCGGCACCGGTCAGTCCACCGTGGCCTTGGGCCGGGACGGCAGGAAGGGATTCTGCTCCGCCTGGGGACTGGAAATGGATGGCGTGAAAGGCTGCACCGGCAGTTCCTTGACCACGGCGGGACGGGGTGCCGGAGTGTCCGGGCCGCCGGCGGCGGCCACCTCGCCGGTGATGGCGTTGTAGGGATCCTTGCCCACCACGGTGGCGGCCTTCAGATGCACCGGCACGGCCTCCTCCACATCCACCGCCACGCCCACTCCCACGGAGCCGGCGATCACCGGCGGAGCCAGCACCGGCGCAGGGGGAGGCGCCGCCTCCCCGTGGCCGCTGTGGACATCGCAGATCTGGGTCATGCGGAATCCGGGACGGAAATACTCGAGATATGAACACTTGAAGAGCTTGTTGCGCGAGGGGGCGGACGGATCGGGCCGCAGCTCCAGGCAGGAATCCGTGGCCAGCTTTCCGGAGATCTGGCACAGCTCCACCTCCTCGATCCCCTTGGGCGGAAACAGTTCCGCAGCCGGGAAACTGCTCTGGGAGGCGTTCATGATATCCACCCAGATGGGCAGCGCCACCCGGTTGCCGAAGGCATTGGGGTAAACCGGTGACCCGTTCCGGTCCAGTCCCGCCCAGACCACGCAGGTCACCGCGCTGTCATAGCCGGCGAACCAGAGATCGTTGTAGTTCAGATGCGTGCCGGATTTGCCGGCCGCCGGGAAATCCTTCAGCCCGAAATCCTTGGCCGGGGCGCCCGTGCCCACCGCCAGGGTGTCCTCCAAACAGCTGTGGACCATCCAGGCGGTGATGGGATCGGTGGCCCGCACCCGTTCGTAACTGTCCGGCCGGCGCTGATACAGCACCTCCCCCTGGGCGTTTTCAATTTTGGTGACCAGGGAAAGCCCGGTGGGCCGCACGCCTTCATTGGGAAAGGCGCTGTAGGCCAGGGCCATGTCCCGGATGCTCACATCCTGCCGGCCCAGAAGCATGGCGGGATCGGTGCTGACATCCCCCAGGCCGGCCCGTTTGGCGAAATCCTTCACTTTGTCCGTGCCCACCTCCAGACCCACCCGGGCGGCGCAGTTGTTTTTGCCCTGGGCCAGAGCCTGCCGGTAGGAGATCTCGTTCTCGTGCGCCTGCTGCAGGGTCTCGCAGCCCCATTCCCCCAGCGTGCCGTATTCCCCTCCGAGCATGATGCGCTTGTTGTCCATCTGCTTGTCGGTCACGCGGGTGCCGGGGGAGCTGCTGCCCTCGAAGGCGGTGGCATAGACAAAAGGCGTGAAGGCCGTGCCCGCGGCCCGTTTGGCCTGGGTGACCCGGTTGAACTGGGAGTCCTTGAACTCCCGGCCTCCCACCATGCTCAGCACCACGCCCGTTTTGTTGTCGATCACCAGCGCCGCCCCCTGCAGATAGGCGGCCGCCGGCCTTTTGAGCGCGGGATTTTTGGCGGCGGCGATCTCGGCGCATTTTCTGGCATAGTCCGCCGGGGTTTCCCGTCCGGGGGAGGCGGGATACCCAGGAAGCTTTTCGATCTCCGACAACCGCTGGGAGACGCTGGTCTCCGCCGCGCGCTGGAGCACGGCGTCCACCGTGGTGTGGATTCTGAAACCCTTGCCGCTGATGCCCTCATAGTTCTGCTGCTCCAGGATGTGGTCCACCTCCGACTGCACCTCCTGCTGGAGATAGCCGGTGGCCTGCAGATTGTCCGAGGGGTTGATCTCCAGAGGCTTGGCCTTGAGCTCCACAGCCTGCTCGGCGGACATTTTTTTGGTCAGGACCATGCGGTCGAAAACCTCGTTCCGCTCCCGCAGGGAATAGTCCTTGTTGCCGCTGATGGGATTGTAAAGATTCGGATTTTTGATCAGCCCGACCAGCAGGGCGGACTCCTCGATGGTCAGATCCTTCACGTCTTTGTTGAAATAGCCCCGCGCCGCCGCGCCGATGCCGTAGAAGCCGCTGCCGAAAAAGATGCGGTTCAGATAAAGCTCCAGGATCTTTTTCTTGTCCCCCAGCGTTCTCTCGATCCGCTCGGCCACGAAAGCCTCGCGGATCTTGCGGCTGAAAGTCTTCTCCGTGTACATTTTGAAGGTCTGCCGGGCCAGCTGCTGGGTGATGGTGCTGGCGCCCTGGCGCTTGGAGCCCTGAATCGTGTTCCAGATGGTGGCGCGGGCCACCCCTTTCCAGTCCACTCCATGGTGCTCCCAGAACCGGCTGTCCTCCGTGGCCAGCAGAGCCTCGATGAAATGGGCCGGTATCTGGTTGAAGGTCACCAGTTCGCGGTTCTCATCCGCCAGCCGGCCCAGTTCCTTGCCTGCACGGTCGTAAACAATGCTGCTCTCCTCCAGTTTATCCAGCTGCGACAAATCAAAGGCCTCCGCCGCCCGGCGGTAGGGCTGCAGCCAGATCTGCACCCCCACAATACCCAGCAGAACCGTCAGCACCATGATCAAGGCCGTCCACCGCACCCACTTGCGGCGCAGGAAAGGTTTTCCCGGAGCGCGCCGCGCGGGCAGTTCATCAGGCTTGATTTTGATAAGATCGCCAATCATGGGGTATGGGGGGGAGGGACCGGGCGCCCGTCTGCGGCGGCGGGGACACCGCGGGCCAATCGCCAGTCTTCCACGCTTCCCCGCCCGTGGCAACCCGGTTGCTGGGGGTGCCGGGCGGGCGGATTTTCACCGGATCCGCGCCGGTCCGATCACAGCAGATCCTCCGCCGGATAGGTCCAGATCTCGCTGAGCGTGGGATGATAAAAGGGGATTTTCAGAAACTCCGTGACCGTGCTGTGGAAGTGCATGGCCACGCACACCTCGTGGATCAGCTCCACGGCCTCGGGTCCCACCACCGAGGCTCCCAGGATTTCACCCGTCTCCGTGTCGGCGATCATTTTCACAAAACCCTCCATCTCCCCCATGACCATGGATTTGCCGTGATCGTTGAAGGGATAGCTGGCCGTCTTCCAGGACCTGCCGGAGGCCGCCGCCGCCGCCTCGTTCATGCCCACCGCCGCCACCTGAGGCTCCGTGAACACGCCGAACAGTTTCAGCCGGTAGTCCATTTTCTCCAGCTGGTCATCCCCCCGCAGAAGCCGGGCCGCATTCCGCGCCGCCAGCTCCCCCTGCTGGATGGCCACATGCACCACCTCCGCCTGCCCGCAGACATCGCCGGCGGCAAAGATATGGGGCGTGGCGGTCTGCATGGTGCCGGAGACGGCGATGTATCCCTTGTCAAGGTTCACACCGGCTTTCTCAGGATCAAGCCCCTGCACCGCCGCCCTCCGTCCCAGGGCCAGCAGCACCTCCGCGGCTTCGGCGGTGTGCTCCGTGCCGTCCTTCTCAAAAACCACGCGCTTTCCCCCGCCCTCCGGCAGCCGCTCCACCCGCAGGAGCTTGGTGCCGGTGTGCAGGATCATGCGTTGGGTGAAACTGTGCTCCACCACCTCCGCAAGATCGGGATCCATGCCGGTGAGCACATGCGCGCTGCGCTGGATAACGGTCACCCGCCGTCCAATCCCCTCCAGATAATGCGCGATCTCCAGCGCGATAGCCCCGCCGCCGAGGACGATGAAGGACGCCGGCACCTCCTCCGCGTCCAGCACGGTGTCGCTGGTCCACACTCCGGCCTCCGCCAGCCCCGGCACCTCCGGCCAGGCAATGACGGATCCGGTGGCGATGAGCACGCTTTTGGCGGTGACGTTCAGGACTTTCCCGTCCTCCCGGAGGGTTACCCGCAGTTCATGAGGGCCGGCAAAAGCCGCCGTGCCCCTCAGCAGGACAAACCGTCCGTCCGCCAGCTGTCCCTGACGGTAGCCGGCGAATTCCGCGATCAGCTCCCGTTTCCGCCGCCGCACCGCCGCCGTGTCCACCTCCTGAAAGTCGGCCCGCACCCCGAATTCCGCCGCGTGCCGCGTCCTCAGCGCCACATTGGCGGTGTGGATCAGCGTCTTGCTGGGCATGCAGCCCCGCAGGATGCAGAGCCCGCCCAGCTCCTCCGCCCCGTCGATCACCACGGTCCTCAATCCCAGTCCCGCCGCCGTCCGGGCCGCCGCATAACCGGCGCTGCCGCCGCCGATGACGGCGAAATCGTAGTCGTGGGCCTTTCCTTCAGCGTTGGTGTTCATAGCCCACCCTCCAAACGCCTGGCGGAAAGTGAAACGGCGAAGTTTCCTTTCCTCCGGGTCCGGCCCTCTTTTTAAAAAACCCCACGCCTCCCGCCTCCATGGTGCCCGCCAAGTCCCCATCCTCCTCCTATCCTTTGCCTGACGGCCAGCCACCGGTTCTGAATGATGCCCCTCCGGTGCCGGGGTCCGTTCTCCCCTCTGTCAGTCTCGATCCGCTCACTCCCCGGGAACGCTCCTGGAACATGTCCCGCATCCGCAGCACGGACACCAAACCGGAGATGACGGTGCGCCGGATGCTCACGGCCATGGGGCTGCGCTACCGCCTGCACCGCCGCGATCTGCCGGGGAAACCGGATCTCGTCTTCGGCCCCCGCCGCACTGTCCTGTTTGTGCATGGCTGTTTCTGGCATCAGCACCCCGGCTGCCGCGCCGCCCGCATTCCCAAGGGAAACCGCGAATTCTGGGAAAAGAAGCTCAGCCGCAACACGGAGCGCGATGCCGAAACCCGCAAAACCCTGATCAGTCTGGGCTGGCGTGTGCTGACCGTTTGGGAATGTGAAACCAAGGATCCGGAAAAACTCCGGGACCGCCTCGCCAGGCTGCTTCCGCCATTGAATCCCTCAGCCACCGCCGATCCCGCCTCAACAGAGCAGGACGGGGCGGAATCCCCATAACAGCCTGCGGAGGACACAGCCGGAAGCGGGGCTTGTCGATTTCCTGATTATCGTTATGAATACCAGGTTTTTCCCTTCCTTTAACTTCTCCGCTTTCCTCCATGCCTGGCGAATTCACCCGTGTTTACTCCGCGGCCCTGCGGGGCGTCGAGGCTCTGGAGGTCGAACTGGAGGTCAATGAAACCGGCCCCGCAAACTCCGCCGGTGAGATGCAGGCGGTCACCGTCATCGTCGGACTGCCCGACACGGCGGTGAGGGAAAGCCGGGACCGGGTGTGGACGGCCATCGCCAATTCCGCCCTGCCGGGAACGCTGGGAGGCCGGACCACGGTGAATCTGGCTCCGGCGGACCTCAAGAAGGAGGGACCCAGCTTTGACCTGCCCATGGCCCTGGGCATGACGGCCAACCGGGTGGCCGGGTTTGACCGGTCCGTTTTTGACCGCTGCACCATCGTGGGGGAACTGGCGCTGGACGGAGGCGTGCGGCCCGTGAAGGGCATTCTGTCCATCGCCCTCGCCGCCCGCGCCCGGGGGCGGACGGAGCTGATCATCCCCGCGGACAACGCCGGGGAGGCCAGCATCGTCGACGGCATCCGCATCATTGGCGTCCACTCCCTGCGGGAGGCGTGGGAGCATCTGGGCGGAGGAACACCGCTGCTTCCGGTGCGCACCCGGACCATCGAGGAGTTCCGCACCCAGCAGACCCACGATGTCGATTTCTCGGATGTCAAAGGCCAGCACACGGTCAAGCGCGCCCTCGAGGTCGCCGTGGCCGGCGGGCACAATATCCTGATGGTGGGCCCGCCCGGAACCGGCAAAAGCATGCTCGCCAAGCGCATGGCCACCATCATGCCGCCGCTGACCTCGGAGGAGGCCATTGAGACCACCCGCATCCACAGCATCTGCGGCCTGCTCGATCCCCGGCACGCGGTGCTGGCCCACCGGCCCTTCCGGTCCCCGCACCACACCGTCTCCGATGCCGGCCTGCTCGGCGGCGGCAGCAACCCCACTCCGGGCGAGGTCTCCATCGCCCATCACGGAGTCCTGTTTCTGGATGAGCTGCCGGAGTTCCACCGCGCCACCCTGGAGGTGATGCGCCAGCCGCTGGAGGACGGACGGGTGACAATCTCCCGTGCTGCCGGCAGCATGACCTTCCCCGCCTGCTTCCTCCTCGCCGCCGCCATGAATCCCTGCCCCTGCGGTTATTACGGCGACCCCAAGCGGGAATGCCGGTGCAGCCCCATGCAGATCACCCGCTACCGCCAGCGCATCAGCGGTCCCCTGCTGGACCGCATCGACCTTCATGTGGAGGTGCCCCATGTGAACTACAAACAGATGTCCTCCACCGCGCCCGAGGAGTCCTCCGCCACCATCCGGGAGCGCGTCATTGCCTGCCGCGCCATCCAGCAGCAGCGCTACCAGGGCACCGGCATCACCAGCAACAGCGCCCTGGGCTCCCGCCTGCTGCGCCGGCACTGCGTCATCGACTCCGAGGCCTCCGGCCTCATGGAGCACGCCATGAACGACCTCAACTTCAGCGCCCGCGCCCATGACCGCGTTCTCAAAGTCGCCCGCACCCTGGCGGACCTCGCCGGAGTGGACCGCATCACCGCCGGCCATGTGCTGGAGGCCATTCAGTACCGCACGCTCGACCGCACCCTGCTGACCTGACCTGATCCGACCTTGCCGCCTTTCCAAACAGAATATCAGCCGGGTTCCTCATTCTCTGACCACCGCCGTGGCCGGCTTGTCGTCCCGCAGGCCCGCAAAGCTGACATGCCGCAGGCGTCCCCGGTCCGTCCATGAGGCGAAGGAGGCCTGGCAGACCAGTTCCGGCCTCACCCACCGGCACTCACCCATTTTCGCGGCGGTTACGCGGACAGCCGCAGCGGCGGCGCTCCTGGGCTCCGGAAGATTCGTAAAAGGGCATTCGGCGGCGGCCAGCTTTTGCAGCCTTTCGAAAATCTCCTCCCGCATGCGGGGCACAAAGCCATTGCGGAGCTTCGCGCAGTACATCAGCTCCGTTCCCTCAAACACCCCGATCAGCAGGGAGTCAAACCCGCGCGCTCCGGGCACGTATCCGCCAATCACGAACTCCTGCCCCGGACCGGTCCGGCACTTGGCCCAGGCTCCGGTGCGCTCCCCGGGCTCGTAAACCGAATCCCGCCGTTTGGCGACCACCCCTTCAAGGCCATGCCGCCGGACCGCCTGGAGAACCTCCTCCGCCGTGCCGGGCAGGATTGCGGAGAGCCGGACCGGTTCAGCGGGATTTCCCAGAAAGGCCTCCAGCCGCGGGCGGCGCTCGGAGAACGGCAGCTCCATCAGGGATTCGCCGTCGGCATGCAGCAGGTCGAAGGCATAGAAAAAGACTTGGGCGTGTTTTCCCCGGCTGTTCTGAAGCAGTTGGAACGAGGGCCGGCCCTCCGCGTCCAAAGCCGCCACCTCCCCGTCGATCATGAACCCGTCCCCAAGGGTGTGAATGGCCTTCGCAAGCGCTGGAAAACGGGCGTTGAGGGATTTCCCGTTTCTGGAGATGAGAGTGACGCGGCGTCCGGCTTTGACGGCCAGGCAGCGGTAGCCATCGAATTTAACCTCATAGCTCCACTCATCCCCCTCCGGAAGAGCGGGCACCGGCAGGCACTGCATGGGCTCAATAAATCTGGAGGAAGCGGCTTTTTCCGCCACCACCCGCTTCCTTGATGGCGGACTTTGAACAACGCCGCCGCTTTCCCAGCGGGCCTCGGCGTCAGCCGCGATCCGCCGCATGGTCCGCCCGCTGATCACAGAGACGTCATCCCGTTTGGCGGGGAGCGGAGCCATGGATTCCCCGGCTTTGATCAGCAGCCAGCGGCTCCCCCCGGCGTCCCGCCGGTCCCTCACCAGAATCCACTCGCCCTTGAGCTTCTTTCCTTTCAGGGTCAGATGCAGCTTTCCGGCTTGGAAAGCCGCAGCCGGGTCGCCGGTCTGATCCTCATAGGTTCCCCGGTCCCAGACCATCACCGTGCCCGCCCCGTAGTTGCCCTGCGGGATGGTTCCTTCAAAGTTTTCATAAGCCAGCGGATGGTCCTCCACCCGCATGGCCAGCCGCGTCCGCCTCAGCTCACTGGGCGGCCCCTTTGGCACTGCCCATGAGCGGAGCACGCCCTCCATCTCCAGACGGAAATCATAGTGCAGGTGGCTGGCCTCATGTTTCTGAATGACAAAGCGGTGGACCTCCCTGCCTGTGGCCCGTTGGCGGGATTCGGCTTCCGCCTCCGGCTCCGGGGTGTGCGCATGGTCGCGTTTGGATTCGTATTCCCTGAGGCTTTTATCCCTCACCCTTTTGGCTGCGCGCGGTTTTTTGGAAGGTGTGGCTCCAACCGCTTCCGTGAAGGTTTGGGGCAGTTTCTGACGGAGGGTGAGCACCGGTCCGAAGAGATCACCCACACGGCTGATTCTGGCGATGGCCGCTTTGGGGGTAAGGAGAAGACCTTTGGTTTTGCCGCTTTTGGCGGCGCGGGCCACCTCCTCCCAGGTGACGGGCAGGGAAATAAGCGGCTCCCCGTGTTTGGCCCTCATGGCATAGACACAGACCGTGGTTTTGAAGTCCGAGTTCTGGCTCCAGTCGATGAGCACCTTCCCGTGCCGGAGGGTTTTGGCCATACCGGACACCACGCTCTCCGGAAGCTGCCGGGTGACCAGCTCCGCGACGGTTTTGGCGAACGGCTGGACAACCGCGTAGCTGACCGGTGTGTTCAGAGGCACACTCAGATGCAGCCCTTTTGAGCCTGAGACCTTGGCAAAGCACTCCAGCCCCAAAGTTTCAAACAGACCCTTCAGGCGCAGGGCAGTACGGCAGCAGTCCGTGAGGGTGGCGGGCTCTCCGGGGTCGAGGTCGAACACCACGGAGGTGGGGCAGTCCGCATCGGGGACCTTTGCCGCAAGGACATGCTTTTCAATATCCCCCAGATTGGTGGTCCACAGCAGCGTGGCGCGGTCATTGCAGACGATGTAATCGGTGACCGCCTCCCCGCCGCTGCGCATGGTAGTGAACCGCTCCACCCAGTCCGGAGTGTGGGAGGGCGCATTCCTTTCATAAAAGTATTCCCCCGCGACGCCGTCGGGAAAGCGCTTCAGGGTCAGCGGGCGTCCTTTCAGGTGTGGCAGAATGGTCTCCGCGACGGCGGAGTAATAACCGATCACCTCCCCCTTGGTGAATCCGCACTCCGGAAAAAGGACTTTGTTCAGGTTCGACAGAATCAGCTCCCTTCCGTCCACCGTGACTGATTGCTTCTTTGACATGCGTCAGGGATGGGGTTTCCGATGACTGCCGCCTCCGGTCCTCAGGGGCGGAGCGTGGCCATGGACAGCAGCTTTCAGCCCGCTTTCCGCTTTGAGACCGTTTTGGCTCTGCTTTTTTTGGCGGGGGCCTTTTTGGCGGGCACTTTTTTCGGGGTCCTGCCCGCCTTCAGGCTCTCCTGCAGCACGGACAGCAGATCAATGATTTTGGTGGCGGGCTTTGCCCTGGCTTTGGTGGCGGGCCTTCTGTCCCCCTGCTTGATTTTCTCCTGAACCATTTTCTCCAGGTCCTCGTGGTATTCATCCCTCCAGGCATCTGGGTCCCACTTCTCCGTCATGCTCGCGATCAGATCCTTGGCCATGGCCATCTCCCTCCTGCCGGCGGTGGCCCGCCTGGGCACGCGGAACTCCGACAGCTCCAGCAGCTCCTCAGCGAAGTGCATCAGCTCCAGCATGAGGCCGTCCCCCTGCGGCTTGACCGCCGCCAGATATTCCCTCGTTTTGATGACAACCTTGGAGATGCCGATCTTTTTTGACGCCTCCAGAGCCTCCCTCAGCAAAGCATAGGCGTGGTCCGCCCCCTTCTGGGGCTCCATGAAGTAGGGCTTGTAAAACAGCAGCGGGTTCACCTCCTCCAGACCCACGAAAGCCTGGATCACCACCGACTGCGTGGCCTCGATGTCCACCCTCTGGAAATCCTCCGGCTTGAGCACCACGTATTTCCCTTTCTCATACTCGTAGCCTTTCACGATGTTCTCCCAGGGCACCTCCCTGCCATCCGCCTCGGCCACGCGTTTGTAATTGATGGGGCTCAGATCCGAGTCCCGCAGCTGATGGAACTTCAGCTCCTCCCGCCGGGTCGCCGGAAAAAGCGTGATGGGGATATTCACAAGCCCGAAGCTGACGGAGCCTTTCCAGATGGGTCTCATAACAGTGGCGTTTTACGGAAATTCCCAGCTGCGGCCGTCCCGCCAAGGCCTTCGCATTCGGGGAAATCCGGATGCCGGCGGAACAGTGCACCGGAGAATGTCCTAAGGTTTTTCCAAGGAAATTTTCAGCACCTGAAAAGGCCCCTTCAGCTTGCTGACCCCCTTGTTGTATTTGGGGGTCCGGTGAATCTGGGAGGTGGTGACATAAAGGTCGCCATTGGGTCCCCAGCTCATGGTGTCCGGCCATTGCAGGCGCTCATCCTCCGCAATGGTGACGGATTTCCCGCTGTCCGGATCAAACCTCACGATGGCGTTTTTCTCGAAGGCGGCCAGATAAATCCGCCCTTTGGAGTCCTCTAGCATTCCGTCGGGGGCGGGGGTTTTAGCCACCTTCTCCACCGCTTTCTCCACCTCCTCCATAGTGGCTTTCGTATCGGTCAGCACGGAGGTTTTTATCCTGTAAAGCTGATAGCCCGTCAGGGCGTGGAAATAGAGCCATCCGTTTTTGGTGTCGAGAGCAATGCCGTCGGCATGGAACACGGGCGTGCCCGCGGTCTCCGGATCGATGGGCCGGATGCCGTCCACCACCAGCTCGGTGCCGGTCTCCGCCTTGGTGGAGGGATGATTGGCCAGCAGGCGCCGCTGCTCTCCGGACTTCAGATCGACCACAATGAGGGAGCCGATGCCCGACTCGGTGATGAAGGCGTGCCCCGTGGCGCTGTCCACCCGGATGTCATTCAGATAGGATTTTTTGGGGGCCACACTGTCATCCATGGGATAAACCTTTACCACTTGGCCGCTGGCCAGGTCCACCTTCACCAGCTTGGCCCCGCCGGGCACCACACCCTGCTGCTTCGGGGAGCCGGCATCGAGAATCCACAGCATGTCCCGGTCATCCACCACCACGCTCTGGACACAGACAAAGCGCTTGTCCGGACTGCCCTCCTTCAGATTCCAGGCCGCGTCCGGGAAAGGAGCGGGGCTGCCGTCCTTTCCAAGCTCCGCCACGGAGACCGTGTGATCATCCGACCAGAAGGGGAAATTCACAAAGATGCGGCCACTTGTCCGGGAAATCCCAATGCCGGTGACCTGCTGTTTGGGAAAGCTGGCCACTGTTTCCAGTTCCGCCGCATTGCTGCTGGAGAGTGTGGGACAGGCTGCGGCGGCGAGGAGCAAAAGAAGGGATGTTTTCATGGCGGGGGGCTTTGGGCCGGAATTGGTGAAGTCCGGGCAGAATGGTTATTTGCCCAGCTGCCGGCGGACCTGCTCTGTCAGCTTTTCCCTGCTTTCAGAGGGAGCCACCTCGGCGGCGGCTTTCCGGATGGCGGAGCCGATCTCCTCATCGTTGTGCCCGGGGAACTCCTTTTTCAAAGCGGATCGGAAATAGGAGAGTTCGCCGGGGTCATTCAGATCCACGGTGAACCGGTCCTTGTATCTCTTGCTTGGGTCGTCGGACATATGAGCAGTGCTTTGGGGTTCTCACTGCAACGACGTCAGGGCATGACCGGGTACTGAGTGTTTACTTTTTCAAGCTCCTTCCGTTCTGTTACTTGGTTTGGAGAGCAATGGGGCCGCAGATGCTCATTACGCCTCCGCAACCCCGTGATAAATCAACGTCCAAATCCCAAGAGTGGTTGTTTGACCGGCGATCCGCTTCCGGCTCCTTCATGCGCGGCCGCAGCCTGGTCATTCCCCAGGACGCCGTGGTCTCCGACTCCGAAGCCGAAAACAGCAAGGCGCTGGAGCAAATCCCTGCATATCTCAAAGTGGAAACTCCCCTTTCAAAGGAGGTTTTCCATAAATCCGGTGTCCGGAACCTACAGGAACAAACACAGCCGAGGGCTGAAGGCTCCACAGGATTGATCCGGCCCATGAGATCTCCGACGGAAATTTTATGAAAACCGTCAGCAGGGACCTCGGATGGCCGGTGATGCAAAATGCCACGGCAAGAGAGAAAACAGACACATTTTGCAATCCGCGCGAGGGGTCGCACAAACTGAATCACTGAAAATCCCCTGTAGATCAATGGATCACAAGTGGATTTGTCAGGACAAATGAGCCCGTCCGACCGTGGCACATATCCGGCATGGAGGGGGGCACCATGAAGCCCCACCTCATTTTTATCCACGGAATGTTCCTGAACCCCAAAAGCTGGCAGCCGTGGATGTCTTATTTCGAATCCATCGGCTACCACTGCGAGGCTCCTCCGTGGCCCCTGCACGAAGGGGAGCCCTCCGCCCTCCGCGCGGCGGTGCCGGAGGGTCTGGGCCGGTTGGACCTGAAGACTGTTTACAGCCATTACGAAAACCTGCTGCGCGGCAGGGAGGATGTCATCGTGATCGGCCACTCGCTGGGCGGCCTGGTCATGCAGAAGCTGATGGAGGCGGGACTGATCCGGCTGGGGGTGGGACTCTGCCCCGTGGCTCCGAACGCCATGCTGTCCGCGGACTGGGGCTTCATGCGCAACAGCGCCTCCATCACCAACCCGTTCGCCGGCCACGAGCCCTATGAAATGACGGAGGAGCTGTTCCGCAAAAACTTCGGCAACGCGCTTACGGAGGCGGAGAGCCGGGAGTTCTTTCAAAAATACGCCATGCCGGAAAGCCGGCAGGTGCTGCGCGACATCCTGGGGGATGACGGCAAAGTGGATGTGGGGAAACCCCACAACCCCCTGCTTTTCATCGGGGCCAAGGAGGATGAGATCATTCCCAACACCCTGGTGATGCGCAACGCGGAGGCCTACAAGGATCAGCGCTCCCACTCGGAATACCGCGAATTCTCGAAGCGCGGACACTTTATCCAGGGCGGAGAGAACTGGGAGGAGGTGGCTCTCCTGACCTCTGACTGGCTGGACAACCACCTCACCGCCGTCAGGTCCTGACACTGCGGGATTTTTCCGGAAATCACTTCAAACCCAACCCCGAAACCCCCTATCATTTTATGAAAGCAGTGTGCTGGCATGGCAAAGGAGACGTGCGCGTGGACAGTGTCCCCGACCCCACGATTCTCGATCCCAGGGACATCATCATCCAGGTCACCGCGAGCGGCATCTGCGGCTCGGATCTCCACCTTTACGACGGTCTGATGCCGACCATGGAGGCGGGCGACATCATCGGCCACGAGCCCATGGGCATTGTGGTGGCCTGCGGAAAGGATGTGAAAAAATTCAGGCAGGGGGACCGCGTGGTGGTGCCTTTCGTCATCGCCTGCGGCTCGTGCTTCTTCTGTGAAAAGCAGCTTTACTCCTGCTGCGACACCACCAATCCCGGGGCCGATCTGGCCCGCCCGGCCATGGGGCAGGCCCCGGCGGGTCTGTTCGGATACTCCGGCATGCTGGGGCGTTATCCCGGCGGGCAGGCGGAGTATCTGCGGGTGCCGCATGCGGATGTGGGACCCATCAAAATCGAATCCAGTCTGAGTGACGAGCAGGTGGTTTTTCTTTCGGATATCTATCCCACCGGCTACATGGCGGCGGAGAACGCCGGCATCGAGCCGGGGGACACGGTGGCCGTCTGGGGCTGCGGCCCCGTGGGGCAGTTCGCCATTCAGAGCGCCTGGATGTTCGGCGCCGGCCGGGTGATCGCCATCGACCGGGTGCCGGAAAGGCTGGAGATGGCCCGCGCGCACGGCAAAGCCGGGGTGCTGAATTTTGATGAGGAGCCTATTCACGACCGGCTTCTCGAGATGACGGGAGGCCGCGGACCCGACCGCTGCATCGATGCCGTGGGAGCCGAGGCCCATGGCTCCGGATCGCTGGACGCCGTGGTGGACCGGGCCAAACAGGCGATGAACCTGTCCATGGACCGTCCCCATGTGCTGCGCCAGGCGATCCTGGCCTGCCGCAAGGCGGGCACGCTCTCCATACCCGGGGTTTACATCGGGCTGCTGGACAAGATTCCCTTCGGAGCGGTCGTGAACAAAGGGCTGACGATCAGGACCGGTCAGACCCATGTGCAGCGGTATCTGGCTCCCCTGCTGGAGAAGATTGAAAAGAAGGAGATCGATCCCTCCTTCGTGATCACCCACCGCATTGCCCTGGATGAGGCGCCGGACGCTTATGAGAAGTTCCGCACCAAAAAGGACGGCTGCATCAAAGTGGTGATCAAACCCGGACAGACAGCGGCCAAAACCGCTGACCAGGCCACAGCCGCCTGAGTCCGCAACCTATTCCCCCTTCCCCCGGCGGGAGTGTGACCGGTCACGCTCCCGCCAATTCCTGGATTCCCATTTCCCTATGAAAACCGTTTCCCTTATCACCGGAGCCAGCAGCGGCATCGGATTGTATCTGGCCCATGAGTTCGCCGCCCATCGCCACGATGTGGTGCTGGTGGCTCCCGACGAAGGGGAGTTGAACTCCTTGGCGGAGGAGCTCGGCAGCCGGCATCAGGTGGAGGTCCACACCATCGCCGCCGATCTGGAGAAGGCGGAATCCTTTGAGGAAATACAGGGTTATCTCGCCGGGCATGGTCTCACCGTGGATCATCTGGCCAACAACGCCGGTCATGGCCGGCGGGGGAGGACATGGGAGATTTCCATTGAGGAGGACCTGTCCATGATCCGGCTGAATATCGGGGCCGTGCTGCGGCTGACCAAACTCCTGCTGCCCGCCATGCTGGCCCGCAAAAACGGCCGCATCCTGAACACGGCCTCGGTCGCGGGGTTTGAGCCCGGTCCGCTTCTGAATGTCTATCATTCCACCAAGGCGTTTCTCCTTTCGTGGAGCGAGGCTCTGGCCATTGAGCTGGAGGGCACCGGCGTGACGGTCACCGCGCTCTGCCCCGGCCCCACCGACACGGATTTCTTCCCCAAGGCCGGAATGGAGAATGTCCGTGGCTTCCAGCAGGCAAAAGTCATGGCCCCGCAGGATGTGGCGTCCGCCGGCTATCGGGGCATGATGGAGGAGAAGCTGTTTGTGGTGCCGGGCGCCTTCAACAAGGCGCTGGTCATGGGCCGGCGGCTGCTGTCGGAGGAGGCGCAGGCGCGCCTCAACCAGAAGTTTTACGAGGAGAGCCCGCCTGACAAAAGAACCCGGCAGCGGGGCGATGTTGAAAAAGCCGCCGCCACCTGAGGCTCTGGAAAGGCCGCATATCCGTCCCCGCCTGGGAATGCCCCAGTCGAGTGGCCGGAGTCTGACAGCCCCTGCCGGGCGGTGGCGAAATCACCATCCCGGCGCCGGATGCCTACAGTCCTGAAAGGCGTGTGTTCGCGGATGATGTGCTGTCCTTCAATCCGTGGCACTGCCTGGTGGAGCATCAGCCGCTGGGCTCCATTCAGCGCGTCAGAAAACCGGTCTATGATGAGTCCGCCGAATACCGTCACCGCATGAACGCGCAGTCCCGGCGCGAGCCGGCGGGTATTGAGGAGTTGCCGGATTGAACGCGGTCCAGGCGCTTTATGTCTCCGGAGAGAAAGCCTGAAGCCTCCGTGAAGGGAAAGCTCAGCGTGAGCGCGATGCTGCCCGGTTTCAGGGCTGCGGACCGCCCCAGACGATTGACACCGGCGCGCCCCCCGGAATTTCCGCGCTCAGGCCCTTTCCCTCCCTCCCTCCGCTTTTGACCGGACGGCAGGACCTGCCGTCAACCTCCAGTCTCAAGGCCGGAACTCTGGTTTTTCCAGTCAGGATTTTAATGGTGCAGGAGAGGGCCGGGCTTCCCCCGGTTCTGAAGCGCAGCGTCCCGGCGCGCCGGTCCCCGCTGTACTCCATATCCAGCACCGGATAGCTGCAGAAAAGCTCAAAGGGGACGCCTCCGCGCCGGTGCCAGCAGCGCGCCGCGAGAATAAACGGAGCCGCCGCCGCGTAGACCGCCTGCCCCACCGTGCCGGCCTGGTCTCCGGGCGCTCCCAGACCCTCCAGAGGAATGTAAAGTTTGGGCTTCATCACTCCCTCCTTCGGCTCCCCCGCCACCAGCTCCTCCGGCAGTTCCGCGGGGAAATAGAAATGCCCCCGCGCCAGCAGGTGCCTCTGATACTCCGCAATGAGGAGGGCGAAACTGTCCGGCACAGCCTCCCGCATCTCATTCAGCCACGCCATAAAGCCGGAGAGAATCTCCGCCTCCTCATAGAACGCCACATAAGGCGCGTCATGCAGCGGGGGCAGCCCCATGAAGGTGCGGGTCTCCCTCCCCAGATGCCAGAGCCAGAGATGGCTCAGCGCGCTGGCGATGGAGACAATGCCCAGATCCTTGTAAATGGTTTTTCCGGTCGCCCGCCACAGCCACGCCAATGCGGCGGCCCCGAACACCGTGTTGTTGGTCTGGTAAAGCATCCCAAAAGCCAGATCCTGAAGTCTGAGGGCCGCGGTCTCAGCCTCGTCCAGATACTCCTGATCATGGGTGAGGGTCCAGGCCTGGAGCATGATGTGCACATACAGGCCGGAGGCGTCCCGCTCCCCGCCCTCGCCCTCCGCTGTCTCCTCCTTGAAGACTTTCAGGCTCCTCTGATCGTAAAAGACCGGCCAGTCATATCTGAAGTGCCGCGCCACCCCCATCACCGTGGGCAGGGAGTCGAAAAACACCTTCCGGGCGTTGTCCATGCCCAGCTCCGCCATGCGCCCCAGATTCATGACGGTGTGCAGCAGATACCAGGAGTCCATGCGCCAGCGCCTCTCCTCCTCGCTGCGCTCCCCGCCGGCGAACTCCGCCTCCGCCAGCCAGCGCACCGGGACTTTGAGTTTGGGGTCATAAAAACTCTCCGGCGCGTGCCGCAGCTCCTCCAGCAGCGGAACCTCCTGTCCCCGCCACTCCGCATACTCCAGCAGGGGCACGGTCATGGCCCCCTGCACCATGCTTTCGGGCGGCTTGTAGGTGGAGCCCACATAGGCCTCCATGTAGGTTTTTCCATTGACCCTCCGTGTGCAGCCGGCGCTGCCTGTGAGGCTGCGCATGGTGGCTTTGGCGAATGCCGGCCAGTCCTGAAACTCCCATTCAGGCTGCGGCAGCAGGGGGTAAACGCGCGCCAGGGAGTCCACGAACATCAGGGCGGCGTCCACCTCCCGCTCCCGGAGCCCGGAGTCCACAGCCACGAAAAGATCGGCGATGGTCACCGGGACACCCGCCCTGAGGGGCTGCTCCCCGTGGGGCAGAATGAAGCCGGCCTCGGGCCAGTCCCCGCCCACACATCCGCCGGGTTTGGCCTTTGTTTGCGTGAAGTAATCCGCCAGCCCGCTGAGGTTCTGGAAATAGAAGACGGTGGCTCCCTCCTTCTCCAAGGGACTGAAAAAGGCCTGGGCGGCGGTGTTTCCCGTCTGGCAGGTGAACAGCCGGCCCTCCCCGTGCCAGGGATTGAGCCTTTTGTCAAAAACGCACAGATCGCGCGGGGCGGCGGTGATGCGGACCTCCTCCCCAGGTGTCAGGAGGGTGGTCAGCCGCAGCATGGCCGGCGACCCTTCAAGAAAGGAGCCTCTCACCCGGTAATGCCCCAGCCCCCCGTCGGCGGTGAACTCCAGCCCCGCCTCCGAACCTTTGATCAGTCTCACTTTCTGAAGGCCGGTGGGGCAGAAGACGGCGCGGACGCCAAGCCGGAAGGATTTTGAGACCTCCAGGACCACCCACACGCAGGAAGGGGTGCGCCGGATTTCCCAGCCCATGCCGGGCCCGCCGGAGCGGTGCAGGACCTCCCCCTCACGGAGGGATTTTCCCAGTCCGGCGCTCCACTGCGAGGCCGGACGGGCGCGCTGCCGCTGAAGAGTCAGGGGAGGGGTGCCTTTCATGCGGATGCGGAGATCGGAAAAAGGATGGAGCGCGGTTGGCGGCAGGGCTCCGGCCGCGCCGCTTTAGCCGTCCCCACCGGGAGGACATAACGGAATGCTTCTGAATATGGATGATTGATTTTTAAACTTCCCCGTGGCGAATTCGTGCCGGCCTTCAGTATACGACAGGAGGCCATGCCCAGAGGATGCGGACTGAATTTCCGCGCAGTCTGACAAATCATGCATCCTGCCAGCTCCGGCCGGGTGTTGTAGGTCCAGTCACCCGCCACCCGCATCCCTTCAGGGAAGTGCGCCGCCACAGCAGGCCGCACGCGGAGGTTTTTCCGGCCTGTAATTCCTGAATTCATCCCATCAAGCCATGCCTGCCAAAACACCCCGTATCAAACCGCTGCGTCCGGCCATTGCCGGCGTGGTCCTGCTTCTCGCTTTCCCCTCCGCCGGCCCGGCCCAGGACGCCGGCGGGAAAGACAGGGAAACATCCGCGCAGTCCACCACCGCGCCTTCCTCGGGAGAGACACACCAGAGCACCACGGATTCCGAAAAAACCATGACCACCAATCATGGCGTGCCCATTCCGGACGACCAGAACTCTCTTAAAGCCGGAGCGCGGGGCCCCACGCTGCTGGAGGATTTCATTCTCCGGGAGAAGATCAGCCATTTTGACCACGAGCGCATTCCGGAGCGTGTCGTCCATGCCCGCGGCACCGGGGCCCACGGTTATTTCCAGGTCTACAAGTCCCAGAGCGACATCACCAAAGCCGCCTTTCTGCAGAATCCGGAAACCAAAACCGAGGTCTTTGTGCGGTTCTCCACCGTGGCCGGCGGGGCAGGCTCCGGCGACACCCCGCGCGATGTCCGGGGGTTCGCCGTCAAGTTCTACACCACCGAGGGCAACTACGACCTGGTGGGCAACAACATCCCCGTGTTCTTTATCCAGGACGCCATGAAGTTTCCCGACCTGGTGCACGCCGTGAAGATGGAGCCCGACCGCGGCTTTCCCCAGGCGGCCTCCGCGCATGACACCTTCTGGGACTTCGCGTCCCTCACCCCCGAAAGCAGCCATATGCTCATGTGGGTCATGTCCGACCGGGCCCTTCCCCGCTCCTACCGCATGATGGAGGGCTTTGGCGTGCACACCTTCCGGCTGGTGGACGCCAAGGGCGTCAGCCGCTTTGTAAAGTTCCACTGGCGGCCCAAACTGGGCACCCAGTCGCTGCTCTGGGACGAGGCCGTGAAAATCTATGGGGCCGACCCGGACTTCCACCGCCGCGACCTGTGGGATGCCATCAGCAGCGGCAACTTTCCGGAATGGGAGCTGGGGCTGCAGGTTTTTGATGAGGAGACCGCCGCAAAGCTGCCCTTCGATGTTCTGGACGCCACCAAGCTCATTCCGGAGGAGCTGGTGCCTCTGCGGATCGTGGGCAAGCTGGTGCTCAACCGCAATGTCGACAATTTCTTCGCGGAGACCGAGCAGGTGGCCTTCCTGCCCACCAACATCGTGCCCGGTATTGAGTTCACCAGCGACCCGCTGCTTCAGGGACGGCTCTTCTCCTATCAGGACACCCAGCTCACCCGTTTGGGTGGCCCCAATTTTCATCAGATCCCGGTCAACGCCCCCAAAGGCTGTCCTTTCGGGTTTGGAAACAACAATCAGCGCGACGGCCTCCACCAGATGGCGGTTCCCAAAGGCCGGGTGGCCTACGGGCCGCAGTCGCTGGAGAAGGACACGCCCCGTGAGAATCCGGAGGCCGGCTTCGCCAGCGTGCCGGAGGCGGTGGACGGGGCCAAACTGCGCAAACGGTCCGAAACCTTCGCGGATCATTACTCCCAGGCCCGGATGTTTTTCCACTCCATGACGGAGCCGGAGCAGCGCCATATCATCAGCGCCTTCGCGTTCGAGCTTTCCAAGGTGGAGACCAAAGCCATCCGCCTGCGTATGATGGGCCATCTGGCGAACATTGACTCCAAACTTCACGACGGGGTGGCTGAAGCCCTGGGCCTGAAGGAGAGGGAGCCAGCGGTTGAGCCCGGTGTTCCGGCAAAGGACCTGCCGCCCTCGCCTCCTCTCAGCATCCTGGCCAAGGCTCCGAAAACACTGGAGGGCCGGAAAATCGGGGTGCTGGTTACGGACGGATTCGACGGGGCGCTGCTGAGGGAACTGCGCGACAACGCCAAGGCTGAAAAGGCCAGCCTGATGGTCATCGCGCCAAAGGTGGGCGGCGCCACGGACGCTGACGGCAAAAGGGTGGACGCGGATCTGTCCCTTTCCGCCGCGCCCTCGGTCCTCTTTGACTCTGTGGCGGTTCTCAGCTCCAAAGCCGGAGCCGAGGGCCTCGCCGGCCAGGCCGCCGCCGTGGACTGGGTCCGCGACGCTTTCGGCCATTTGAAAGTGCTGGGACATACGGACGGAGCCCAGCCCCTCCTGGATAAGGCCGGCGTCCAGCCGGATGCCGGAGTGGTCAGAATCGCTGCCGGCAATACCGCCGGCACCTATTTCACCACCGCCAGGGCGGGCCGTATGTGGGAGCGTGAGCCCGCCCTGCGCCGTCCCGGCTGATTCATGGAAACATTCGGAAGCCGCCGCCACTCCCATGTGGCGGCGGCTTTTTGCTGTATAACCCCAGCCATTGAAACTTCCGAGCGCGCATAAGCCAAAAACTCCAGTCCTCCGGTGTCAGGGAGATTGCAAAAGAAGCTCCACAGCCGCCGTCAGTCTGGCGGAGGTGACAGGCTTGGTGAGATGCATTCTGAATCCCGCCTCACGGCATTTCCGGACATCCTCCTCCATGCCGTAGCCGCTGAGGGCGATGGCGGGCACCTGACGGATGGCCAGAAGCCGGGGGAGCAGATCAGTCCCGTTGCCGTCAGGCAGGCCGATGTCGCTGACCACGCAGTCCACAGGCCTGCCGCGGAACACTTCGAGAGCCTCCGCCACGCAGGAGGCGTTGACGACCTCATGCCCCATGCGCCGGATGATGCGGCTGAGGAAGAAGGCGCTGTCCGCGTGGTCCTCCACCACCAGCACTGTGCGGGCATGAAAAAGCGACGGGCTATTCTCAGGCTTCGACCTGAGAATGGCCGGAATGGGAACAGCCGGTTTTGAGGCTCTGAGACGGATCAGGAACTCAGCACCCGGCCCGTCCTGATTGTTCCGCGCCCCGATACTGCCTCCCTGCGCCTCCACCAGCGCCCGGCAGATGGCCAGGCCCAGCCCCAGTCCGCCCCGCCGTCCGGCGGCTGTGGCTTCCCCCTGATCAAAAGCCTGGAAAATGTTCTCCAGTTGCGCGGGCGCAATGCCAATGCCCGTGTCGGTCACCCGCGCCTCCAGCCAGCCGTGGCCGCCCTCATGGATGGAGAGGGTCACCATGCCACCTTCCGGGGTAAACCTGGCGGCATTTCTCAACAGGTTCCAGAACACCTGCTGCAGCCGTGCCGCATCTCCGTCCACCAAGGGATTCAAAGCCTGGAAATCCTCCACGATCCGGATTTTAAAGGTGTCAATCTCCTGACGGCAGACCTCCACGGCGGAGCGGATGACCTCCCGGAGATCCACCGCCGCCAGTTCCACGCTGAGCGTGCCCCCGGCAATCCGCGTCAGATCCAGGAGGTCGTCGATCAGACGCGCCTCCAGCTCCACGTTGCGGCGGATGATGGCGGCGATCCCCCGCAGATCCTCCGGACCGAGCGTGCCGGCCTCCTCCAGCAGGGCCACGGCGGCCAGCACCGGCGTCAGGGGGGTGCGCAGCTCATGGGAGAGCGTGGCCAGGAAGTGGTCCTTGCGCTCGTTGGCCTGCCGGACTCCGAGCAGCAGACGCTCCATCTCCCGCCCTTGGACCTCCAGCAGACGGGCGGCGCGGACTTTGTAAATGGCCCCTTCCACCGCGCGGTGGAGAATGTCGGCGGTCAGCCGGCCTTTTCCCAGATAGTCCTGGGCTCCGTTCTTCATGGCCTCCACGGCGATGGCCTCACTGTCCGCCCCGGTGAGCATGACCACCGGAATGTCCGCAGTGCCGCCTCCGCGGTGGAGATCCCGCAGAAAGTCCAGTCCGGTTCCGTCATGCAGATGGCAGTCCATCAGGATGCAGTCCGGCCGCTCGGCCAGCACCAGCTCCATCGCGCCGGTCAGACTGTCGTGCTCTATGAAGCGGTAGTCAGCCGCCAGGGGATGGCGGGTCAGATACCGGCGGCAGGTCTCCCGGTCGGTCCGGCTGTCGTCGACGAGGAGTATCTTGAGGCTTTGGGGAGAGTTCATGTGAGGGGTGCACACGCTTTTTTACGACACCCCGCCTGGCTATGGAGAGCGGACAATATGCTCAAAAAAACCCAAGGCCCGCGCACCGTCATCAAAGCCGTCCGGTGTTATGGGCAGTCAGGGAAATTCCGGCCAGGCCGCATTCAGGGCGGCAAACACCAAATCCCGGTCTACCGGTTCTCATTCGACGGTCCGGGCGCTGGCACGGATTTAAAATCCTTCGGAATATGCGGGAAACAAACAAAATGCGGCGGTCAAACAGTGAAACAGGCATAGTGCATCCCTCATGGACTCCGGCGGTGGTCCCTTTTCCCGTAAAACAAGCCTGGCATCCATGCTGCAAAGCCTTCTGATCCCACCCTGCGGCCCCCCGCCCAATCCATTCCTGACCATCATGCGGATATCATCTTTGCTTCCCCCTACCCTGATGGCCGCTGGGGCCCTTCTGCTGGCAGGCTGTGACTCCCGCCCCACGGCAGCGGCGCCAAGGGCTGACGCAGGGCAAAGCGCCCCGGCCCCCGCGCCATCCCGCCTGGCAAAGGAAAAACAGGCTGACTTTCTCAACCGCATCCGCGCGGCGGACCCGGACGGACACACCATCGACCGCGCCCTGCTCAACGAGCGCAATGAGCTGGGGCTGGTGCTGGACCGTTCGGTGGAGATGGACAAAATCCCCGCCCTCATGCGCCTCATGCTCACCAAAATGGCGGCGGAGTTTCCAGGACAGGATCTCACCGTTCTGGCCTACGCCCCGTCTGATCCCCCCCGCAGAATCGGAACCGCCCGCCTTGACGCGCGCACCAGGGACATGACCTACACAGCCGACCAATGAGCCGTCCCGTCCTCACCCCATCGAACCCTAACTTAAAACTAAATATATGCCTGGCACTGTTGACGATTTCATGAGCCGCTTTGGCGGGAATGGCACCCTCGATGATCAGGAGGCCGCCCGGTATCATGACCGGTTTGTCTCCGATCATCCCGACGATCACGAATTTGACAGCGGGACTTATCACCAGAGCGCCACCGAGTATCTCGGCAAGCTGCCGCCAGAGGAGTTTCAGCAGGGCGCGCAGGCCGCCATGGCCAAAGCCCCCGCAGGCGAGCGCAGCAGTCTGCTGGGAAGCCTGATGGAGCGTCTTGGCGGAGCGGGCGGCCTGGGCCGTCTTGCGGAGATGATCGGCCTGAGCTCCACCGATCCGGCCAAAATGACCCCTGATGACGGTGCCCGTGTGCTGGATTACGCCCGCCGGGAAAACCCTGAGGCCCTTCAGAAGGTCGTGGCCGAGAAACCATGGTTCATGAAGGCCATGGACCATCCCGTGCTGCTTGGAGTCCTGACCATGGCGGCCGCCAAGCTCTTTAAAAAGCATCAGGGGAACTAAGGCGCTCCAGCCGAGCGGAGCAGAAAAGCCTGCGAATCCTCCACGGATCCTCCAAAGTCTCCTAACCCAGCCGCATCAGCCTGACTAACAGTTCCTCCATCGGATCCAGCGTGTCCGCCTCAGATCCGCACAGGCTCAGCAGAAACCGCTGCACCGCCTGGGCATGGGCATCGTAAAGAGCGGCAACGGATTCGGGAGACATGACCGGTGGGGGAAATTCCAACCGCTTAACGCATGACCGGAAAAATTTGTCTGCTGCCTTCGGAATTTTTCCGGACCGTCTGTCAATTTCCGGATTTTGTGCTGGGGGCAGCCAAACAAAGCGGCTGCTTTTCCGGGACAGAATCCCCTGCCCTCCGCATTTCAGACCATCAGCCCCGCCGGCACGGCACCTCCCGGCCTTCCTGCTGAAATGGCGTGCGGAGGAATGGCCCTGTGTTTTATCCTTAGGACATTGCTCCCGGATGCGGCGGCACCGCCCAGCCTGTGGCTCCCGGCCGGATTTCCGGAAATTTCAAACTTTGCCGCACCCGGCCCGATCCTGGACGAGGAGCATCGCATCCCCGCATTCTCCGCCAGCTCTTCTGACGGACTGGAGAGGCCGGCGGTGATCCGTCTCCCGGAATGAGACCGCGGAGGCTGGCAAGCCTGTGCGGGCTTTATCCGCGGGCTTTGCCCGATGCGCTCAGGCGCAAGGCGCGCGCCGGCACAGTCCTGCGGGAACAGCATGGAGGCGCGCCGCGCGGAGAACCCTGGCGGTGGAGGCATTGCCTTTATTTTCGCGCATCACAGGGACCATGGCGGTCCGTTATCAGAAAAACCCTCAACGGCCCTTAACATGCATTACCTCAGCTCCATTATTGGCGAACCGGTGCTCCGAATGGCGGCGGAGGGCGGCGCGGCCGCGGCGGTGCTGACGGAGAAGGGGTTCGCGGTGTGTGATCCCATGGCCATCGACACCGGATGGAGAAAACCGGATTCCGCGGATGATGTGGCGCGCTGTGAGCTCCGCAGGGGGCATGTCTATATCCGCACCTGCCTCCCGGACGGTGAGGGGGTGGAGTCCCCGGAATGGAGTCTGTCCCAAATTTCGGGCTGGGTGGTCATTCTGCCCTTCCAGGATCTTCCCGCCGAATCCCGGGCGGCCATTTCCCGGACACTGCCGGCGGGATTCGAGATGCCGGCCCCCTCAGTAAGGATTCTGCAGAAGGCCGCGGAGGCCTACCGAATGGAGACCCGGAGGGTTCTCAGGCTGCGCGACGCTCTGGCGGACGCGGGTTTTGCGAGTCTGGTGACGCTGCAGCCCACCGGACTCCACAGCACGCCGCTGCGGGTCTACGGCAAAAGCCGGCTCAGACCCCTGACGCTGCCCGCGGACTACCGGCTGAACGCCCTGCTGATGAACTGGAGCGGGAAAAAAGAGGTGGTGCGGTTCGAGGAGCGCTTTATGCCGGTGGCCATATAGCGTCCGGGGGAGTGAAGGCAGCCGGATATGACTGGAGGAATTCCCGGTGGCCGGCTCCCTTTCTTATTAAGGCGTAAGGCGGAAACCGGGGAGGTGGTTCCTCCTGGCTCCGGTCTTCCATCTTTATGCGCATGCTCTCCTCCACGCCCGGACACAGTGATGATAAAGCGGCAACAGACCGCAGGAGGTGGAAAATACTATAAAGGTCAAGATGGCCAGACTGAAAGGCGGCGGCGTACGGGGTATCGCCCTGAGCGGCTATGGATCCGATGAGGACATGGTGGGCACCGCCCAGGCCGGTTTTTCCGCGCATCTGATCAAGCCTGTGAGGATAACCGCATTGAAGGCGGCGATTGAGCGCGTTGCCGGAACCGCGCCCCGTCAGGACACCCTTGGAGCCCCGGCCACCAGGGACAGGGGGCCCATGCCATAAAGGAGTATCCCTGAATCCTCCGGGAAGGGTTCTGTTGAGGGTTCAAATCCGGCGGGGTCCGCGCGGAAAATTGATTTTTCCCTTTTGTTGAATCAGTCCCGTCCGCCACCCGTCTCTCCGGAGACCCGGGGCAGGCGGATGAGGAAGACCGTCTCCCCCTTCTCCGACTGCAGCTCCACCTCGCCGCCGTGGGCGCGGGTGATTTCCCGGACAATGTACAGCCCAAGCCCAAGCCCTTTGCTGTTGGTCTGGGCGCCTACGGCCAGACCCCGCCGCAGCGGCTCAAAAATGAGATGGATGTCGGCGGCTTCGATGGGCACGCCCGCATTGCGGACCTCAATGGAGACCTCCCTCTCTCCTCCGGACACCGCCACGCGCACCGGCTCCTCCGCCGTTCCATACTGGCTGGCGTTGGACAGAAGGTTGCGCAGCACCTGCTGAAGCCGCAGCCCGTCCCAGCGGCCCTGCAGATCCCCGCTGAGCACCAGTTCGACCCGGCAGCCGGGATGCGCCGCGCGGTGCTGCCCCACCTCCCTGGCGCAGAGTTCCCCCAGGTTCCCGGCCTCCGTCTCGATGCTGATGCCCAGTCCGAGGTTTCTCCGGCTGAAATCCACCAGATCGTCCAGCAGCGACTTCATGGACCCGCCGCTTTGGATCAGGCGGTGCGCGGCCTCGGACACCTCCCTCCCGGCGTCAAGCTCCGCCAGATGCTCGGCGGTGAGGACAATGGCGTTGAGCGGGCTGCGCATGTCGTGCCCGAGGGTTCCCAGCAGGAGATTGCGCGACCGGGTGATCTGCTCGCTGAAGTGTCCGACGGACTCCGCAAGCGCCTGGTCAATAGCCTCATTGAAGCGGATGACATCCCGCAGGCTGTGCCCGTCCAGCTCCCTGTCCTCATTCCACAGACGCAGCACGCTGGCCCGCAGGGCGCGGTATTCAGAGGCGAGCTGGTTGATGTCCAGTCCACTCCGCGCCCTCAGCACCGCATGGGTCTGGGCGGCGGTCTCCGGATCATCCTCAGGGACGGCCAGCAGGCCTCTGGATTTCAGCGTCCGGTCCTCCATGGTCTGATGCGTGCGCAGATCGGCGGCGATGGCCTCAAGAATATCCCTGGCATGATCCCGCAGCCCCTCCGGAGTCATCCTGGCTTTTGCGGGATACAGGGACCTGGCGAATGCCTCCCATTCGGCAAGAATGGGCTCCATTTCGGCCAGGATGAAGTCGGCAAGGTGCATTGGCGGAGGCTATGAAGCGCCTCCCCCGCGTCAAGCCGCTTGGTTTTAATGTTCCGGAACCGCCGACGGGCGGAGCCCTGTGTTTTTCCTGCGGCTTTTGTGGAGATTGGCCGCTCCTGAAATACCCGCCCCGCCGTTAAACGGTGCAGCGCGCAGCGCCGGCATACGGCGTCCGAAAACCCATCCCTTCCCATTTATCCATTCCATTCCTGATGATCCAGCCGGAAAACTCCCTTGCCGGACTTCCCGGCGCCAAAACCGCCGAGCCGGGAATTTTGCTTTCCCAGCAGCAGCTGGAGCATGTGCTCTCCAGCATCACCGACGGACTGGCCCTACTGGACAGGGAATGGCGCTACACCTATTTTAGCGAGCAGGCCGCCCGCATCATCGGGGTCAGCGCCGCGGAGGTCCTGGGGGGATGTGTGTGGGACCTGTTTCCCAAAGCGCGGGACAGCAAATTTCACGAATGCTACCACCGCGCCGTGGCCACCGGCCAAACCGTGGATTTTGAGGAGTATTACCCGTCCCCCATCGGCAAATGGCTGCACTGCCGCTGCCATCCGTCCAGCGGGGGGCTCGCGGTCTACTTCCATGACATCACCGCCCGCAAGCGCGCGGAGGAGGTGCTGCGTCAGAATGAGGCCCTGTTCTCCACCCTCATCGAGCAGGCCCCGCTGGGGGTCTATGTGGTCAATGCGGATTTCAGGGTGCATCAGGTCAATCCCCGCGCCCTGCCCGCCTTCGGCTCCATCGACCCGCTGCTGGGACGTGACTTCGCGGAGGTCATGGAGTTCCTCTGGGGCCCGGAGGTGGGCGGCGAGTGCACCCGCATTTTCCGGCACACACTGGAGACCGGGGAGAGCTATTTTTCCCCGCCCTTCAAAAATCAGCGCTTTGATGTGGAGCTGGAGCAGGCCGTGGATTGGGAGACGCGGCGGATGACCATGCCGGACGGGCGCTACGGGGTGGTGTGTTATTTCACCGATGTCACCGCCCGCCGGCGCGCGGAGGCCGCCCTTCAGGAGGCCAGGGACGCCGCCGAGGCCGCCAGCCGCAGCAAGGACCGGTTCCTCGCCGTGCTCAGCCATGAGCTGCGCACCCCGCTGACCCCGGTGCTGATGGCCGTGGACGCGCTGGAGCATGATCCCGGCCTGTCTCCGGAGACGCGGGAGGATGTGGCCATGATCCGGCGCAACATCGAGCTGGAGACCCGGATCATTGACGACCTGCTGGATCTCAGCGGCATCACCAGCGGAAAGATCGAGCTCAAATTCCAGCCCGTGGATCTGAATGGGCTGGTCCGCGACGTGTGCCGCATCTGCCGCCCGGAAATCCTCAAACAGGATGTCCGGCTGGAGCTGGAGCTTTCCCCATCCCTGGGCCCCATTTCCGCCGACCCCGCCCGGCTGCATCAGATCCTCTGGAACGTGCTCCGCAACGCGGTGAAATTCTCCCGCAGGGGCGGGGCCGTCCGGGTGGCCACCTGCCAGCCGCAGGACGGACGCTGCCAGGTGCAGGTAAGGGACGAGGGCATCGGCATTCCGGAGGAGATGCTGGGCAGCATCTTCAACCCGTTTGAGCAGGGGGATCTGCGCATCATGAGGCAGTTCGGCGGCTTGGGACTGGGGCTCACCATCTGCCGGGCTCTGGTGGATCTCCACGGAGGCTTCATCCAGGCCAGGAGCGCGGGGAGCGGCCAGGGGGCCACCTTCATCATTGATCTTCCCACGGGGGCCGCCGCCGCAGGCTCCGCCGCCCAGGCGGGAGACGCCGGCGGCGGGGAAACGGAGCATCCACCGGTCCGGGTGCTGCTGGCCGAGGACCATGCCGACACGGCACGCACGTTGGCCCGCATGCTGGGACGGGCCGGATTCGCCGTGACCGTGGCCGCGGATGTGGCCGGAGCCCTGGCCCTGCTGCGGAATGAGGCGTTCGACATTCTGGTCAGTGATCTGGGACTGCCCGACGGGACCGGGCATGAGATCATGAGGGCCGCCCGCGCGCGGCACGGCATGCCGGGAATCTCCATCAGCGGATACGGCATGGAGGAGGATGTCCGGCAAAGCGCGGAGGCCGGTTTTTCCGAGCACCTTGTCAAACCTGTCTCCCTGCCCCGGCTGATTGAGGCCATCAACCGGCGGGTGAACGCCTCCAGGCCGGAAGCTTGAAAATCCGGAGCACTGGCCGTCCTGCGCCTGACGGACCGGAGGCATGCCCACCGCGTTGCCCATTCAACGCTCAGTTGCACCCCTCCACCCGCCAGCGGGGGACTTTCAGCCCAAAACCTCCCGGCAGCCTGTCCTTCAGCCTTCCGCAGGCTTTCACCCGCAGCAGGTAAAGGAGAAAAAGAGGCGGATGCCCCGGAAATTCGACTCTGAACCGGTCGAGGGCGCACAGCTCCGTCAGAAAAGTGTCCGTGAAGGATTGATGGGGCGCGCCGGCAATCTGGTCCCACAGAGCGGCCAGACCACGGATGGTGTCAAAAAGGGATTCATCCATTCCTGCCCCTCTGGTATATTGATCCATTTCACATGGCATATCCCGCATTTCAGGATTGAAAACATAAATGTTCCCCCCTTAAATCTATACTGTACATTTATTCAAATTTAATAAATCCCGGCACCGCCCCTGTCACCGTTCCTCCGCACCCGGCTGGGACTGTCAGAGATGAAATGCGGACGCAACCTACGGAACGGCAGCACCGCCCCGCCGCGCCGCCGGATACCTGGCGGCTTGTCAATCCCACCGGGCATCATGCGGGCGGCAAGGCGCTTCTCCAGCTTGTGCTCCAATCGCCATCAGCCTGAATCATCCATCCTCCGTCCGGCAAAAGCTTATAAACAAACGGATTGCCCGTCACCGGGTTGTTCCGGAGACCTCCGGGGAGGAAGTCCCGCGCGGCCTCCAGCGTTTCCGGCCAGACCCCGTGCCGCAGCCGGAAACGCTCCAGGCCAATCGCCGCCATGGCCAGGCGTGACTCCATGGCCCCCTGGATCATGGAGCCCCATTGGCAGCCACAGGACATGAGGTGCGCGCCCAGCCGGAAAGGATACTCATGGCGTGGAAAAACCGCACCGCCCCAAGCCCACCAGGAGCGGCGGAAATCCGGCTTGGACGGCAGGGGTTTTCCCTCACGCCAGGCCGCATCGGTTGCCTCCAGCCAGTTTTTTGCCGCCAGATCCGCCCTCACCTCATGGGCTGTGACCAGCAGATGCCATCCTGACGGCTGGAGAGTCCCCAGAACCGAATCCATCAGGCTCTCCCCGCCGCCACCCAAAAAAGCAGGAATTTCCCGGGGCCTCCACACCTCCTCCGCCAGATCACTCGTGTAAATCGACTTGAGAAGCAGTTGGGTCTTCGGCCCGTCCGGCAGCAGTTCTCCGGCCTGTTTCCATTCCGCGTCATTCAGCCGCCGCGTCCGCAGCAGCTCCCAGATCAGGTTATTCAGGGCATCGGCCGGCTCCAGCACATTTCTGCCCAGAAGCGCGGCTGACTCCAGATCCCGCAGAACCTCCTCCGCAGGGCGTCCCGTCTCCGCCGCCGCCAGCGCCCGCAGGCTGAAGATGCGCTGGGTTTCAGGCAGCAGTTTTCCCAAAGTCTGGGAATGGGCCGCATATTCCTCCGTCACCGCCCAGTCCGGCCGTTTCCGGATCTCAGCAGCCCACTCCCCCAGCTCCACCCGGAAACGCTCCAGCCCTCCCAGCACCGCCTCCGCCGGCGCGCTCCCCTCCGGCAGAGTCCAGCCCAGCCGGGCCATGGCGTCCCTCACCGCCTGCAAATCCCGACGCCGACCGTCGGCGGGACTGGTATCCACACGCACAGTTCTCCACAGGCCTTTTTCTTTTATCTTCACGGAGCGCGGCTGAATTTCCCCCCAGAACACAGGAACAGGACTGTCAGCCCACTGGAATCTCTGGAATTCCCCTGTCACAATCAGCCGGTTTTGCACCACGCGTGATAGAAACAGATTCCTGCCCGCCGGCAGGGACGGAGACCAGATTCCCGCCACTTTCTGCGGCACTCCTCCCTCCACCGCCGCTTTGACCGCCGCATCCAGCACCAGGCGGCACCGCAGATTCTCCAAACCATAAAACCCGGCGGTGAGCAGCGCCGCCACGATGACTGCCCTGACTAAACGCCGCCGCCTTTCCAGCCATTGCCGAAACTTTGTCAAAACAACCGTCAGGGGATTCACAGGAGTCATTTCCGCTTATCGGAAACCGTCCTGAAAGAAACCCTGAAATCCTGTTCCTCCCAATTCCCCCAGGATGCAGCGGGCCGTTCGGGCAAACGGATTCTCTGAAGGACCCTGTCCAGCCTCCGCGTGATTGCTTTCACCTCCAATGGGAGGACAGCGCGAAGTTCCCCGCGCCTTTCCCGTCCCGGAGATTCAGCCAGGCTGGAGAGCCCCCCATCCCTTGTGGAAACCATCATATCTTTCGCGGAATGGCGGCCACGCGTGCCCACCCATGCCGACTCACCTCAGCGGCTAAAGTAAATCAGAGAACCGCAGGCAACACTCAGAACACCGGCAATCCTCAGGCATGACCGCAACGCGCCCCGCGGGACGTCGAGCGCGTTGGTGGTCATGAGCACCAGCAGGCCGGACAGACTGAATACCGGTCCCCATGAAGTGACACCCCCACGGATCCGATCCGCGAGCGCCAGCGCCGCCGTGACGGCGGCAACTCCAGACACCACACGAACGGCCATGGGGAGCTGATGGTTTGGCGGCACATCCTTCATTCTCCAGAATTCCATTATGAGCAGACTGCATCCCGCAAATGATTAAGAAATGCAGGCACAACCGTTCCGCAGGGCGTGGGAATTGCGAACCGGACCGGGTCCAGCTCAGTTGCTGACCTGATCCGCCCCCGCCGCATTCCTGAACAAAACATCACAGCCGGGAGTCCTGCGACTCCCGGCTGATGCGGGGCAGCCTTCAAAGGCTGAAAATGCCAGTCCTGAAAAAGGACCGGACAGGGCAGGCGTTCCGCTTCAATACCCGTCCGTCTTGATGCCCTCGATGGTCTTCATCAGGCTGCGGCGGCGCTGCTGAAGGGTGATGACTTTCTTGGCCAGCGCGGCGACCTTCTCGCTGGCGTCGACCTTCAGATCCCCATAGGTTTTGCTGCTGCCCTTCACCATGGCGTCGCTCTTGCGGATATCCAGGGCGCGCACCTCCTGGCGCGCGTTCTCGAGCTGCCCTTTCGCGAGTCCAAGAGCCGTCTCCACCTTGGCCAGTTCCGAGGTGGCGTTTTTGCCCTCCAGCTGTTTCATGGCCGCCTTCTCCGCGGGATCAATCTTCTGATCCGCCGCCTGCTGGGCGACAACCACGGTCGCCTTCTGGTCGGCATCCAGGTTGGGGGGATCGGGAAACACCGTTTTCCAGCCCAGTCCCAGACGCGTGCTGTATTCCGGTGTCAGGCGGTCCGGAGTCAGTTTCATGAGGCCGTTGGCGTGCTCCACGGAAAGAACCTCATCATCCCCCACACTCTTCAGAACAAACTGCTCCAGTTTGGAATTATCCTTCAGGGTCAGCGTGCGCGGCGCCGCTTTTTTCTCGGCCTCCCTCACGGCCTGCACCGCGCTGGCCCGGTCCGCGTCCACCGCCTTCAGCTTCTCCAGCAGCTCCACAGCTTTTTTCTGCTCCTGCGGAATGGCGGCCATGTTGTCACTGTTCTGTTTCTCCATCTCCGTGACGACGTCGACCTCGCCCTGGAGGGCGATGCGCTTCTGGTTGGCGTCCTCCACCTGTTTGTCCAGCTGGCGCAGATTGCCATTGGCGTCCGCCAGCGCCTGCGTGAGCTGCTCCTGGTCCTTGGCAATCTCGGTATCCCAGACCCAGCCGGTCACGCCGCAGCCGAGGGCTACGAAAAAAACACCCTTCAAAATCGGATTCATAGGTTCTGCTTGAAAAGGGGTTTCAGGGTTTGAGCTGCGCGCTGCGGTATTTTGCCACGCCATCCGTCATGGCGGTCAGCTCCTTCTCCAGCGCCTCCCGGTACTGGACCACCTTCTCCAGCGTCTGGGTGGACTTGCCGGCGGCGGCCGTCAGCTCCGCCCGGCGGGCACCGGTGAACTGCTGCTTCTGAGTGCCGATGCTGTCACAGAGTTTTTTAATCCTGTCATACTCCGTAGTCCGGCTGCTGACCTTCTCCTGGGTTTTCTCGAGTTCCTCCTGCATCCGGGCGGTGCGGGATTTGTCGTGACAGCCCGCCAGGGGGAAGGCCAGAAGGCCTAAAACAGCGGGAAAGGCATGTAAAAAGGTGTGGTTTTGTTTCATTCGGGGGATTGGTCTGCGACGGATGATTAACCCATAAGGCGTTTTTGTCATCTTGTAAGACTCAACTCCGGCGGTTTTGTTCACACTTTTTTCAAAAAAGAATTCGAACCCATAACGCGGACGCCAATATGTCAGTATTCGCACGGAAGTCCTCATGGGATTCAGCCTGCCCTCCTTATAGGGGGGAATACTATGCCCTTTCCAGCGACCGGAAAAACAGCCTGTCCAATCCAGGGCGGCGGGTGTCCGCCGGCCTCCCGCCTCGGGAATTTACAAATGGTTCACAGATTGCGCCGGCATTCATCGGAGGTTGAGGCCGCTTGTCCGCCAGGACCGCGGAGCGGCCTTTCCACTGCAATGCCTACCCGCTTTCCTGATAGTGGAGCGGGAAAAGGATTTATGGCGCGGACACCATAGGAAATTTTAGTTAGTAAAACTGTGCCATCAGCAGTCATTCCGGCAAATGACGGTGTGAAAGCGGAGCCCGGCCCGGATTTTGCTGATGCCCGCATCCGCATTCACGGTAAAAGGAGCCAATCTCTTTCTGAAAAACACATTTTCCGTCTTTATTTTTAGGAGCTGCCCTTCCAGAGGGGGCATCCCGGAATTCCAAGCCGGGGACGCTTTGGCGGAAAAAGCGTCAAAGTGACGCATTCCGTGCGGCATTCCGGCGCTCCAAAGGACTCAGGGGATCTCAGAAATTTTCGGGAAGCGGGTCGCGGGGGACTTTTATTTTTCACCGTCCTGGTGACGGAATCGTCCCTTTCCCCCGGTGAAAACACTTGCCCGCCCTTCAAAGACGGTTCTGCCCGCCCTGTCAAAACCGGATTTCCCCGCCGCCCGCAGGATCGGAAATGCGGCCGGGAACGGTTTCTGCTTATTATGTCCGGCAGAAAAAAAGCCGGATGACGCTCCCAGTGAAAGCCCGTTCAGATATTTCCAGTCCGTCCCTTGAATTGGCGGGGGCCGGGGTTAATAATGTTCTGTGGGCCATTCCCTGCGGACCGCGCTTCCCCGGCGGAACCGCAACCCCTAACTCAGTCCGATGATGAATAACTTTACTCCCAGAGCCCAGCAGGTCCTCGCCCTTGCGCGCAAGGAGGCGGATCGTTTCAACCACAATTACGTGGGCACCGAGCATCTCCTGCTCGGACTCATCAAACTCGGACAGGGCGTAGCCGTCAATGTTCTCCAGAAGATGAGTCTCGATCTGGAGACTGTGCGCATGGAGGTGGAGAAGCAGGTGGGATCCGGCCAGGAGCAGAAAATGGTGGGCAACATCCCCTATACGCCCCGCGTGAAGAAAGTTCTGGCCTTGGCCAGCAAGGAGGCCCGGGCCCTGAACCACAGCTATGTGGGCACCGAGCACATCCTGCTGGGCCTGCTGCGCGAGGGCGAGGGCGTGGCCGCCCAGGTGCTCAAAAACCTGAACGTGGACATCGAGCGCACCCGCAACGAGATCCTGAAGGAGCTCGACCCGAATTTCACCCCCCAGGAGCCCGAGGAGGAGGAGAACTTCCAGGAGGCCTCCGCCGGCAACGCGGGCACCAAGAAGGACGGCAAGACGCCCGCCCTCAAGGCGTTCGGCCGCGATCTGACGGAGCTGGCGCAGAAAGCGGAGCTGGATCCGGTGATCGGGCGCGCCGATGAGATCGAGCGCGTCATCCAGATCCTGTGCCGCCGCACGAAGAACAATCCGGTTCTCATCGGCGAGGCCGGCGTGGGCAAAACCGCCATCGTGGAGGGTCTGGCCCAGGAGATCGTGGCCGGCAACGTGCCTGAAATCCTGCGGGACAAGAAAGTGATCACCCTTGATCTCGCCCTCATGGTGGCCGGCACCAAATACCGCGGCCAGTTCGAGGAGCGCATCAAGGCGGTGATGGACGAGATCCGCCGCACGAAGAACGTCATTCTCTTTATCGACGAGCTGCACACCATCGTGGGCGCCGGCTCCGCCGAGGGGGCCATGGACGCCAGCAACATCATCAAGCCCGCCCTCAGCCGCGGGGAGATGCAATGCGTCGGCGCCACCACCCTCAACGAGTACCGCAAGTACATCGAGAAGGACGCCGCCCTGGAGCGCCGCTTCCAGACCGTGAAGGTGCAGGAGCCCTCCGAGGACGACGCCACGAAGATCCTGATGGGCATCAAGCACAAGTACGAGTCCCATCACAAGGCCATCTACACCGAGGAGGCCATCACCCAGGCGGTGAAGCTCTCCTCCCGCTACCTGACGGGCCGCTTCCTGCCGGACAAGGCCATCGACATCATGGACGAGGCCGGCGCCCGCGCCCGCATCGGAGCCATGACCCGTCCGCCGGAGGTGAAGGACATCGAGGCCGAGATCGAGCGCATCCGCATCGACAAGGAGCGCGCCATCAAGGATCAGGACTTCGAGAAGGCCGCCGCCCTGCGCGACAGCGAGCGCAACACCCGCAAGAATCTGGAGACCCTCATGGAGACCTGGCGCACAGGCAATGAGGAGAAGAAGGTCACGGTGGGGATCGAGGAGATCATGGCCGTCATCTCCAAGTGGACGGGCGTGCCGCTCACCCGCATGGAGCAGAAGGAGACCGCCAAGCTCCTGCGCATGGAGGAGGACCTCAAGGGCCGCGTCATCGGCCAGGACCAGGCGGTGATCGCCATCAGCAAGGCCCTGCGCCGCAGCCGCGCCAATCTGCAGGATCCCCGCCGTCCCATCGGCAGCTTCCTGTTCCTCGGCCCCACGGGGGTCGGCAAGACCTTCCTCGCCCGGAATCTGGCGGAGTTCATGTTCGGCGACGCGGATGCCCTCATCCAGATCGACATGTCCGAATACATGGAGAAGTTCACCGCCAGCCGCCTCATCGGCAGCCCCCCCGGGTATGTCGGTTATGAGGAGGGCGGCCAGCTGAGCGAGGCCGTCCGCCGCCGCCCCTACAGCGTCGTGCTCTTCGACGAGGTGGAGAAGGCCCACCCGGACGTGATGCATCTCATGCTCCAGATTCTGGAGGAGGGCACCATCACCGACAGCTTCGGCCGCAAGATCGACTTCCGGAACACCATCATCATCATGACTTCAAACGTCGGCGCGGAGCTGATCAAGAAGCAGAGCATCATGGGCTTCGGAGCCATCGGCACCGACAAGCACGACTTCAACTCCATGAAGGACAAGATTGAGGAGCAGGCCAAGAAGCACTTCAAACCTGAGTTCCTCAACCGCCTCAGCGACCTCATCGTCTTCCACATGCTGGAGAAGGAGGATCTGGTGCAGATCGTCGATCTGGAAATCAGCAAGGTGCTCAAGAGGGTGCGCGAGAAGAAAATCGAGGTCAGTCTGGACCAGACCGCCAAGGAGCTTCTCATCGCCGAGGGCTACGACCCCGCCTACGGGGCACGCCCCATGCGCCGCGCGGTGGAGCGCTACCTGGAGGATCCTCTCGCCGAGCACCTGCTGCGCGGTGACATCAAGGAGGGCGACACGGTCTCCGTCACCCGCCGAGAGGGTGAGAAGAGCCTGAAATTCAGCGTCGCCGATGAGACTCCCCCCGCCCCCGCCGGGGAAGTGCCCGCCGGAGTCGCGGAATAAGCAACCAAAGGAGCCCGCTCCCGCTCAACAGAAACCATTCAGCCAGACGGCACCGGTGAAAACCGGTGCCGTTTTTTTGGAATGGCGGCCCGGAGCATTTCCCCATGCCGCTGACGGAGGATGCCTATTACTGACTCCTCTCCGTCTCCAAAAACCGGATCATCAGCTGCATCACATAGTTGTCACTCCACACTCTGGTGGCCACATCGTCCGTGGTTCCGTAACCGACCTGGCTAAAACGGAAACTGTGGGGAGCCTTTTCCGGCAGAGTTTTCCTCCGCTCAGCCGCCGCGGGCAGCGCCAGCAGCGGTCCCTTCTCCTTTTGGGAAGCCTCCTTCTCCCAGACATACACCCCACTCCACAGACGCCGCAGGTTTCTGACCGAGGCTGCCCGGTTAGGCCTGCCGGTCCGGTCCAGCCGCAGAAGGCTGAAGGTGGCCTCCTCCAGGTCCGCCAGGGGAATGGCTCCGCGTTCCCCCAGACCTTCAAGCTTTCTCCACGCATTGAGATAATCAGGATCCGCTTTCACGGCCAGCTGATACGCGGCGGCGGCCTCGGCGGTGCGGCCCTGAGCCTCGCGAAGATAGCCAAGCAGGTAATGCACCTGCGGCTTCACGGGAGGAGTGGCGGCCAGGCGGGTGAAAACACGCTCCGCGGCATTCTGGGCCCGGGTGCCGGTGAAGGCGCCCTCGCAGCCGAAACAGTGGCTCTCCACCCGGCCAAAACTGTCCGGCATCAGTTCGAAGGCACGCAGATAATGCTCCTCCGCCCTGGCGTCATCCCCCTGTTCGCTGTAGCGCAGCGCCAGCCGGGCCTGAATACAGTAGGCATCCGCAAAATCCGCCAGCGCCGCCTCGTAGCGGCGCACCGCCTCACCCAGAAAGCCGGCCTGCCACCAGTCGTCGGCCTCCTCGGATTTGCGGATGGCGCTGACCGCGCCGCGCATGACCGCCGCTGTGCCGGCATCGCCTTTTTTCTCCAGGGCCTCCGCCAGCACGGCGTAGGCGCGCATGCGGTCGCCCTTTCCCTGCTCCGTCACTGGGATCAATGCTGATGGCGGCACGGGCGGTTTTTTCAGCCTCCTCAATCCGGCCGTTGTCCAGCAGCAGGCGGGCTTTCCAGATCAGCGGGCGCTCCTCAAACCGGTTGGCGGCGGCCAGGGTTTCCAGAAAGACCATGATCTCCGGCTCCGAGGCTCCGAGGCGCAGCCACAGCTCATATCCCCGGTCGTCATGGGGGTGATCCTGAAGATACCGCCTGGTGATCCGGCGCGCCTCCTCCAGGCGGCCGGCCCGGGCCAGAGCATGGGCGGCCGGCAGCCACAGACCGGGGTCCACCTGCGTCAGGTCGTTTTCAGCCCAGCAGGGAGACCGCTCCAGAAGCAGCAGCACATCCCTATGACGGCCCGCCTGCCCATAAAGCCCGGCCAGACTTTCCGTCAGTTCATCCTCCTCATCCAGGGTTTCCTCCTCATCCTTCAGGCCTGCCAGATATTTCAGACGGGCGGTGATCAGTCTCTCCGCCAGGGCGCCTTTTTGGTGGCTGGCGGCTGCCTTGGCGAAAGTCCACAGCAGCCCGCTCTGTGATTCAGTGGTCATGGGCTGGCTTTCCACCCAGGCGGCGGCGTTGCCGAGCGCTTCGGCCGTCCATTCGGGATGTCCCAGCAGTCTGCCAGCCTCCGCCAGCCGGCCGCACAGTTCCGTATACTCATTCGGATCCTTCCGCCAGCTTTCCCGCAGCGCCAGGCCCCACCGGGCAAAGGCCTCCGGTGCAATGCGTTTGCCTCCGTCCCCAGGCAGTGGAACCGCCTGAGGTTCCCATTTCCCCTGTCCGGAGTATCCCGCCCTGACCAGTTCCCGCAGCAGCAGGATTCCCTCCTCCTGATGATCCGCGGCAAAAAGGCCGCGCACCAGCTGGGGCAGGATCACCGCCGCCGCGCCGGAATCCAGATCCGGTCTGGTGATGACCTCCGCCGCCAGCTTCAAAGCGCCGGCTGACTCCTTCCGCTTGGCGGACAGGTCGATCAAATGACTCCAGGCGGGGATCTCCGGCCGCTCCGTGAGCAGGCGCCGGAAAAACGTCAGCACCTGCCCCGCCGCCTCCGGATCCGCCACCTTGGACAAAACAGACAGATCCAGCTCGGAATGCCGTTTGGACTCCTCTTGGAAAAAGCTCCACGCCTCCTCCGTCCGCCCCTGGGTGGTCAGGGCCGCCAGATACACGGTGGCCGCACTGTTCCGCTCATATTCATCATTGGCTTCCTTTTTGGGGAATTTGCGGATCAGGGCCGTGTAAAGCGGAGCATCCTCCGGACTTTCCACCAGTCCCCAGACGGGTGCCGGCAGATGGTCAATCTCCGCCAGCGCCACTTTGGCCGCCAGGCGTTTGGTGGCCGTCCCCCTGACCTCCAAAGTTCCCAGCCCGGCCCGCATGGCGCGCGCCAGCAGGGCGGAGGCCCGCTCCTCCCCGGCCACCCGCACCAGATCCGGAATCTCGAGACGCTGCACGAAAGGCTGATATTGGCGTATCAAAATGTCGATGGCACTGGTTTCATCCGGCTTGGCTTCACCGGCATTCTCCTTTTCCCGGTTGGCCACATAGCCTTCAAACCTCACAAAAAGGTCATCCCCGAAGGCCGTCAGGAATTCCAGCTGCTCCTGAAGCGCCCTGACCCTGAAGGCTTTCAAAGCCCTCTTTCCATCGCCGCCCTCAGCCTCCGCAGCCTGGACCATATGGTCAAAGGCCAGCTTCCAGGCGGCTTTGTCCCCGCGCAGCACGGATACCAGCAGCTCCATGAAGGCGGCCCGTCCGGGATTGGAGATCTTTTTTTGCGCGAGCCGCACCCCGAGCATATTCCACACGGCGGACGGAGGCAGTGCGGAAAGCACATCCGGCAGTTCGGGCGCCCTGGCTGCCTGGTCCCCGTCCTGCCGTTCCCCCTTCCCCTCCTCCCTCAGTTCGTGGGGGGTTGCGGACAGCCAGTCGTCCAGCAGCGCCAGCCAACGGTCCGCCGCCTCCTCCGGCGGCAGCGCGGCCACCGTTTTTTCCAGATTCTGAATTTCCGCGCGCAGCCCGGCGGCGCGGTTGGGCTGCCCCTGCCCGGCCCTGCCGGAGGTCTGCGCCTCCAGCTGCCGCAGCACCGCCTCCGCTCCCTGGTATTCCTCCTGTCCCTGCTGCGCGGAGGCGGCCAGAACGGCGCTGAGAATCAGACTGCTGACCAATAGTTTCATGCCCGTGTTGGAGCGGAATCAGGCGCGTTCGACAAGGAGGATCCCTGAAAAAGTTAGCCAGCCGCCATGAAGGAAACCGCTGCGGGCGCGGGGATGCGCCCATATCAGGTGGTCGCCCTGATCTCAAATCTCAAATCCGAAATAAGAAATTGATTCGTTTTAAAACTCTGAAGACCTGGCAAAGCGCCCTTTACAGGCAGGCGGCCGTGGCAAGGGAATCCATATCCCCTCACTCCCTCTCCCTCACCCTGCCCCTCACTCAATCCAGGGACGCGCCTGCTTGATGTAGAGCTTGTTGTCCTTGGTGATCTTGAATTCGATCTCCATGGCGAAGTCCGGATCGGACCAGGCGTTGTAAAGGCTGCGGAAATTGTTCTGGATCAGGCCCATCTGATCGGCCAGGGCATAGGCCTGCTCCGTGGTCAGCAGGCTGGTCTGGGCCGGCTGGAGGCTGGACCAGGAGACGTGCTGGATTTCATAGGGGGTCTCCCCCATCAGCCACGCGATGAGGAACTCCTCGGGAATCACGCTGCCATCCGGATTGGTCACCAGCTCCTCGCCCTTCTGCACATTCACATAATAACCGCGCCAGTTGGGGTCGATCAGATTTTTGGTGACGGCCACGCCGTTGGCCAGCTCATCGTCCGTGTTGGGATGCAGCAGCACGCCCATGGCGGCGGTGAAGTGGTCGATGCGGTAAAAGTCCCGCTCCTCGAAGGCGCGGAAGTTCCACAGGCTGGCCCACACCTGGCGCACGGTTTTGTGCAGGGATCCCTCATCCGGGCGGTGGGTGTAGGAATCGTAAAGCCCAGCGCCGTTGAATCCCGGCAGATCCTCATTGTTGGTGCTGGAGCGGCAGCGGATGGGCACCCCCGGCGCGAACTGCTCCTGCACGGCGCGCAGGGCGTTGCGCAGATCGTCCGGCACGTTGCCGTCCTTGATGGTTTCTCGGAAGGCCGCCAGGCGCTGCTCACGCACCGTGGAGTCGCTTTGGAAGACGGGATCGGCCATCATGGCGCGGGCCTGATCGTAGAATCCGTTGAACTTCATGAAGCTGTCATAGAAGTAGAACGGGACGGCGAAACCGTCCGGCGACATGCCCGCCGGGAGAATCCGGCGCAGCTCGGCGGCGTTGGAGGCCTTGGCCCCGGTGCTGGAGGAGGCGGTGAAGGGCACGTCCCTCAGAGGCCGGATGGTGGTCACCGTCAGATCCCGCGCCGGATACTGCGTGTTCTTTGGCCGCAGGGCGTCCAGATAGGTGTCCACCTCCTGCTGGGTGGCCTCCCGCAGCTGCAGTCCGTCGGCGGCGACCTCGAGGCGCACGTTTTTGCCCGCCAGCGCCGTGATGGTCCCGTCGGTCATGGCTCCGCGCAGGTAGGCGTTGGGGGTTTTGTTCTGCCGGGCCTTGAGGTTGATGTGGGACAGGGGGGTCTGCGGCGCGGCGGTGATGATGCCGGCCACCCGGCTCAGATCCGCGGGGACCGTGGGCAGCACCACCACATCCCGCGCGGTCACCGCCTGGGTGCCGCCGCCGAGCACCAGCCGCCCGAAGGAGACCCCGGGGTTCAGCACGCTGTAGGCCGTGTTGGCGAACAGCTCGTCGGAGGTGATCAGGTCCACGGGCAGCGTTTCCCAAGCGCCGGCCTCTGTTTTCAGCAGCTGCTCCTGGGTGATGCTTGCCGGATGATACGCCAGCCGCGTGGTCACCCACGGCATGGCCCGGGAGACGAGGTCGTAGGCCTTGCTGACATGGGCCGCCCTCACCCCGTCGCTGGGCCAGAACTCCATGCCGTAAAGCCCCGTCGCCTCCTGGCCGGGCAGTCCGTAATGGTCATAGGCGATGAGGCTGCCGGCCATGAATTTCCGCCCGTCGGAGAAATACGTCTCGTTGTTGAAGGTGCCCAGGTCCTTGGTGTATCCCAGCACCGACTGGGCGAAGTAATAGTGGTAGATATGCTTGTTGGTGTTCAGGAAATACAGCCGGGGGGAGGTGGTGTCCACGCCGGTGATGAGGAACTTGATCTCCCGGACATCGGGTGCTCCGGGAAAATTGTCCCGGTGGGCATACTGCTCGAACATCGCCCGGCTGCGCAGGATCACGGTGGAGTCGTCCGCCGGCGGAGGCGGGGCGGGATTGAAGGGATTGCCGCCTCCGGCCACGGCGAATTCCGTCAGGTCATCGATGCCGTCGCCGTCGGAATCCAGCGGTGACCCGGTGCTCTGCGCCCGGATCCGGTAAAAAGCCCGGCCTCTCACCCCGCCGGGATCGGCCAGTGTCAGATTTCCCCCGGTCCCCGCCATCATGGACACCGGCTCCCATGAACCGTCCGGAGTCCGGGCCCGCTGCAGTAGGTAGTAATAGCCGGACTGACTGGGAAAAACAGCCTGGGCGTGCCCGCCAGGCGGGCCGGAGATTTGGGTGATTCCGAATGACGGGGCTTCCCCGCCAAAACAAAGTCCCGCAACCAGGCAGAGGCCGGAGGCGGCGATCCGAAGCAGGGAGGCCAGCGCGTTCACAGTCACAGCATGCCACAGAGCGGAATTTTGGCCAATCCCTGATTTGTAATCCCCGCCTTAAAAAGATATTCTCGGGGTCCTCCAAAGAAAACGGAAAAAATTGCACGGCAAGCCGTCACTCCGCGGGGAAACCGCCCGAAAAACCTCCAGTTTCCTCCTTCGCGGAACTTTATGGGGAAAACCGCCGGAGGCCCAAATTTTCAAAAACCATGGGAGAAATTGGCTGCGAATGACTGGAGGCACGCCCCAAGGCTGCCACTGAGCTTCTCAGCGTGCAATTTTCTTCGTTTTCCGTGAGGACCCCCATCCGCCCGCCGGGCGGGGGATTGCACCACTCCGTGCCAAAACAAAATAATATAGAGTCTTACCGGGGAAAACCCCTCCCCGGATGCAATAAGGACTATTATTGTGTTGACCGTCTCCCCCGTTGGGACACCCTGAAAAAGCGCCTCCGCGCCCTCCCATGCCCGCCAGCCTGCACGGAATCCCCGGAAGCGCCGCACGGCGCGGTCTGGGCGGAACCACGCTCTCCACCTGCCGCCGCGCCTGCCGGGAGACTGTCATCCGCGCCGCCATCCTTGGCCGCAACCTCCGGGAGCTGCAGAACCTGCTGGAGTCATAAGAGTCTTTCCACCACTGCCAGCCACATCCACATTGACCGGGGCGGCTGGCCTCCGTGCCTGATGACCTCAGGCTGGCATGGGCAGGCCGTGTTTCGCTTCCAGCTGGCGGTTTATTCTGTTTCACCAAGGGCTTTCCGGGAACACTGAACCATCCCGATCCCATGCGCAGGAGGGCGTCCCCGCATCCTTGCCTCTACCGTCCGGCATGCTTTTCTCCCTCATGCCGAACCGTTCCTGCAATAATGCTGTTTCACAGACCAGGTCACACTGGGTGATACGTTGGGTGCTGGCCAGCGCCTTTCTGACCGGCTGGACCTGGCTGATTATCCACTTTGGCGGCTGGACCTGGCGGCAGGGTTTCCTGTTTTGGCTCTGCTATGGTCTGATGCGTCTTGCCGCCAGGAGGAGAGTCTGAGCGAAAAAAATGGAAGCCCAAAAATCTCTGCAAAAAATCTTTCTGGAGCCGGGGACGCTGTCAGATGCGGGCGATTTCCAAACCAATAGTTACCGTTATTGTGCTGGTAAAGCTGAAGAGCTTTCAGCTGTGGAAGGCTTGTTGCCCAATTCTGCCGGAAGTGTCTGCGGACCCGTGGAGAGGGTCGGACAGAGCCCGGAGTGGTTTGCGCTTCAGTAGGGACTGGAAAAATTTCCCTGCCGCTGATTATCTCCGCAATGGTGCAAGAATTATCGCAAACTGGACAAGGCCAATCACCATTTGACCGTCATCACCCGATTTCCCTGCTTTGTTTGAGGCAGGCCATCCGATACGGGAAGGATAGGATTTCCGTTTGAATCCGGTTTGGAACAGCCCGGATGCTTGGTGCAAGCATGGAGGCGCAGCCGCCTTTTAGCATTTGCAACTTCACAATTCCGCATCAACAGGGTTTCCCAAGCCTGGCTCTTTGACTGGCTGTTTCCGAATTTTTAAGACCTGCGTTCCGATCTGGCATTATTTATGAAAATTCGTTTCCTTCACCCTGTCATTGCATTTCTCAGCATTTCAATCCAAGTGGGGGCGGCGGTTCCGGGAGAGGCGGATCCCAGTTTCACGCTGAGAAACCTGTCGGAGGAGCAGGACAGTGTTTTCACCACCACCATACAGCCTGACGGCAAATTCCTGGTGGGCGGGGATTTCACGGTTCTGAACGGAAAGCCCACCCGCATGTTTGCGCGGGTGAATGCCGATGGCAGTCTTGATTCAGACTATCCGTCACCGCTTCTCAACTTCGACGAGCCCGTTTTCAGTCCGGTGCTTATGCCTGACGGAAAGGTTTTTCCAGGCACGCAGATCAGATACAATGGAAATGATATTTCTCCATTCGGCCTGCTGAATGCTGATGGCACCGTGGATAAAACTTATGTGGCGCCGAACACCGGAGTTCCCTTCACCATCTGGCCTCAGCGGGATGGCAGCCTGGTGCTGGGGGGCGCTTTCACGAGTGCGGATAAACCAAGGTATATGCTCCGGCTGAGCCCAACCGGAGAGCTGGACAAAACATTTCTGCCCCGTGTGGATGGCGTGAATTCCGCAGTCTACTGCCTGACCGCCCAGACCGACGGGAAGCTGATTTTTGGCGGCACTTTCACCTCAGTGGGGGGCAGCGCCCGGAAAAGCATTGCCCGGATTCTGCCCAATGGCAGTCTGGACCGGACATTTCTCCCGGTGATGAATGATGACACGCCCCTGGTTAAAACCCTGGCCATCCAGGCGGATGGAAAAGTGCTGGTGGGCGGGGCTTTCACGAAAATCTCCAATGTGAGCCGCAAAGGACTGGCCCGCCTGAATGCGGATGGAACAGTGGACACCGGGTTTGCCGCCGATGTCACAGCCACCGGCTTTGCCACCGTGGTCAGCAGCATGATCGTGCAGGCAGATGGGAAAATTCTGGTTGGCGGCTCCTTTGAGGCCATTGGGGGGGTGGAGCGCAAGGGTATGGCGCTGCTGAACCCGGATGGTTCCGTGGATACTGGATTCGATGCCTCCATCCAGGGGAGTGTGACGGGCCTGACTGTTCAGGCCGATGGAAAGGTTCTGGCCAACGGCAGCGGGCTGCAGGGGGAGCCGCCCTTCTACCGCGGCGTGGTACGGTATTTCAACTACCCGGCCACGCAGGAGCTGTCGGCGGTCAGTCCGAGACGTGTCCGGTGGCTGCGCGGGGGAAGCTCCCCGGAGCCGGATCTGGTGACGTTTGAGAGCTCGGTTGACCAGGGCGGCACCTGGACAGTCCTGGGCGACGGTGTCCGGATGACGGGGGGCTGGGAGCTGACCGGTCTGTCACTTCCGCAATCAGGCCGGATCCGGGCCCGGGCCAGAGTTTCCACCGGTCCCGGCAACGGATCGCGGGGTCTGCTGGAGACCATGGAGGATTTCGAACTGAAACCGGAAATTCTGATTTATGATGGCGGCGAAGCCACTGCGCCTCCACTGGCGGACGGCCAGACGGCGGCGGTGCCGTTCGGGGTGGTCCGTCAGGGCACGCCTCTGGTGCGGGATTTCCTTTTGGAAAATCCGGGCAACGGGGATCTTCACCTGACTGGAGCTACGGTGCCTGCCGGATTCAGCCTGGTTGAGGCTCCGGTTTTTCCGGCTGTCGTGGAGGCGGGAGGGTCGATTGTTCTGCGGCTCCAACTGGACGCTTTGGCCACAGGGGATGTGGCGGGGACGGTGACTGTGTCCACGGACGCGGCAAATGCTCCGGTGTTTGATTTTCCGGTATCGGGAACGGTGGTCTCTCCGGAGATCGCGCTTCACAGCGGGGCCGGCACCGCCGGCCCGGAACTGACTTCGGGCCAGGAGGCGGCGGTGGATTTCGGCATGAATATCCAAGGCACACCCGCACTCCGGGAATTCACGGTGGCCAACACAGGTTTGGCTCCTCTTTTGATTCAGTCCATAACGGTTCCCGAGGGTTTCACGCTGAGCCACGCCGCCGCTCTCCCCGCCACCGTGGCCACAGGGGACTCCCTGCAGCTGGAGGTCAGCCTGACCAGCCTGACGGTGGGCCCCCACGCCGGTTTGGTCACCATTCTCAATGACGATCTGGACGAGGGCAGCTTCACCTTTCCGGTCAGCGGCGCGGTTTTCATTCCGGCCCCTTTGGCCACGGTGCCCGGCAGCGCCACCACGCTGAACCGCCAGACGGGCCTCCGTGAGCAGACCATCCATCTTGCCAATGACACCACGGCCACGGTTCCGGGCTACCGGCTGATCGTCCGGGGCCTGCCCGTCGGGGTCACGGTGGAGAACGCGGCTGAAATCCGCGCCGACGGCGGCGTGGTGGTGCTGGTGACCCAGGCCATGTCTCCGCATTCCGTCTTTGATCTGATGCTGGAGTATGCCTCCGCCAGCCGTCAGCCTTCGGATATTTCCCCGGAGATCACGGTGGAGGTGGTGCTGGACCCCCAGGGGACAGCTCCCTCCGACGGCACCGGAACACTGGCCATTGAGCGCCTTGTGCCCATGGCGGATGGCGCAATGCTGCTGGAGTTCGCCGCAGTGGCCGGGGCGAGCTATAAGGTTGAGTATTCCGACGACGGCAGCGTCTGGAAAACAAGCCCTGCCGCCGTGCAGGCTGCGGGAAACCGCTGCCAGTGGATCGACCGGGGACCGCCCCGCACCGACAGTCAGCCCGCCCAGGCCGGAAAAAGATTCTACCGCGTGAGGCTGTCGCCGCCGCAGGTTTCCCAGTAGGCACCGCGCAGCTCCATCCACCCTCCACTGTTTTTCAAAATTCCGCTCCATCCCATGACACGCCTTCCGTCCGCAGTTCTCTGCCTTCTGCTTCCGGCCGCTCCGGCCATCGCCGGTGAATCCACCGCCAAGGATCCGGTTTCCAGCGCTGTGGAAACCTTCCCTCCGGCGGAGAACCGGGATCATTTCCAGGTCTCCGCCGGCTGGATGTGGCGGCAAGTGGGGGACGTGCGCTTCGTCTCCGGGTCCCGCTCCGGCTCCCTGGCGCTGCCCTCCCTGTTCGGCGGTTCCCGGATCAGTGATCCCCCCATCGGCTCCGCCGGAGCCTATGGGGACCGGCGCTATGCCGATGGTTATGTTGGCGTGGACGGAGGCACCGCCAGCGACGGAGCGACAAGCCTGTGGGGTTATGACAATGCCGGCCAGGTGGGGGGCGGGGCTGTCTCCTATCACGCGCAGGGCAGCCGCCGGGAGGCGGGGGGTGGGCACAGGAACGGACCTGACGGGAGCTGGGATGGCGATGACGGGGGGAACGCTCCGGTGGTCCAGCTGGACTGGTGGCGGGAACTGACGCCGCGGTTCTCAGTGGGCGCGCAGCTCCAGTGGTCCTTTCTTCAGCTCGACGGAGACCACCGCAGCTCCGACTTCACCGCCTGGCGGGAAAGCCGCTCCTTCACGCGCTCCTTCACCGACCGTTACGATCTGCACGGAATCACCGCGCCCGCGGCCCCCTATGCGGGGGCGGGCCTCGGCTACGGACCGCTGCTGGACAATCTGCCCGCCAGCAGGGATTTCAGCGAGCGTTCCGCCGGCGGCGACCGCGCGGTCTATTTCAACAAGGTCAGGCAGTCCTTCGATCTGAGAGTGAACACCCTGTCACTGGGTCCCACCGCCGCCTTCCGCAATGACCGCTTCGCCCTCCAGGCCAGCGCGGGATTTGCCCTGAACATCGCTGACTGGGACGCCGAACAGCGGGAAACCCTTTATCTCTCCCGCAATGGCGGTCCGGCCAAAACGGTCCGCCAATGGCGCGACCATGAGGGAGGGACGGACCTTCTGCCAGGATTCTACCTTCAGGGGGGAGCTTCATGCCGCGTGACTCCGCGCCTCAGTCTGACAGGATTTGGCCGCTATGACTGGAGTGAGAGACTGGAGGCGGGCGTGGGCCCCTCCTCCTTCAGCGTGGACCTCAGCGGCTGGTCGGTGGGGGCTATGGTGGGGCTTTCCTTCTGATTTTTCCGTCAGGCCACCGCCGCTGAATGATCAGGCTTGCCGCAGATGCGCAGCCGGGGCGGGGAGTGGCTCAAAAGCTGTTCCCTGCCGTCTTGACCTTCTAGGCCCGCAGCCTCGCAATTCCTTTCCGGCACAATAATACCCATTATTGTGCCCGTTTGGCTTTCCAGCACATTGGGATCCTAAGCTTAGAATTCCACGTGGACAAGTTGTCGCGGCCGCTTCTATAGTGTCACCTAAATACTAGTGACTCCAGCGTAACTGGACTGGCCACAGTTAGGCCGCAAATGTAATCACACTGGCTCACCTTCGGGTGGGCCTTTCTGCGTTCGCGAGTGGACCCGATAAGCTCATGGAGCGGCGTAACCGTCGCACAGGAAGGACAGAGAAAGCGCGGATCTGGGAAGTGACGGACAGAACGGTCAGGACCTGGATTGGGGAGGCGGTTGCCGCCGCTGCTGCTGACGGTGTGACGTTCTCTGTTCCGGTCACACCACATACGTTCCGCCATTCCTATGCGATGCACATGCTGTATGCCGGTATACCGCTGAAAGTTCTGCAAAGCCTGATGGGACATAAGTCCATCAGTTCAACGGAAGTCTACACGAAGGTTTTTGCGCTGGATGTGGCTGCCCGGCACCGGGTGCAGTTTGCGATGCCGGAGTCTGATGCGGTTGCGATGCTGAAACAATTATCCTGAGAATAAATGCCTTGGCCTTTATATGGAAATGTGGAACTGAGTGGATATGCTGTTTTTGTCTGTTAAACAGAGAAGCTGGCTGTTATCCACTGAGAAGCGAACGAAACAGTCGGGAAAATCTCCCATTATCGTAGAGATCCGCATTATTAATCTCAGGAGCCTGTGTAGCGTTTATAGGAAGTAGTGTTCTGTCATGATGCCTGCAAGCGGTAACGAAAACGATTTGAATATGCCTTCAGGAACAATAGAAATCTTCGTGCGGTGTTACGTTGAAGTGGAGCGGATTATGTCAGCAATGGACAGAACAACCTAATGAACACAGAACCATGATGTGGTCTGTCCTTTTACAGCCAGTAGTGCTCGCCGCAGTCGAGCGACAGGGCGAAGCCCTCGGCTGGTTGCCCTCGCCGCTGGGCTGGCGGCCGTCTATGGCCCTGCAAACGCGCCAGAAACGCCGTCGAAGCCGTGTGCGAGACACCGCGGCCGGCCGCCGGCGTTGTGGATACCTCGCGGAAAACTTGGCCCTCACTGACAGATGAGGGGCGGACGTTGACACTTGAGGGGCCGACTCACCCGGCGCGGCGTTGACAGATGAGGGGCAGGCTCGATTTCGGCCGGCGACGTGGAGCTGGCCAGCCTCGCAAATCGGCGAAAACGCCTGATTTTACGCGAGTTTCCCACAGATGATGTGGACAAGCCTGGGGATAAGTGCCCTGCGGTATTGACACTTGAGGGGCGCGACTACTGACAGATGAGGGGCGCGATCCTTGACACTTGAGGGGCAGAGTGCTGACAGATGAGGGGCGCACCTATTGACATTTGAGGGGCTGTCCACAGGCAGAAAATCCAGCATTTGCAAGGGTTTCCGCCCGTTTTTCGGCCACCGCTAACCTGTCTTTTAACCTGCTTTTAAACCAATATTTATAAACCTTGTTTTTAACCAGGGCTGCGCCCTGTGCGCGTGACCGCGCACGCCGAAGGGGGGTGCCCCCCCTTCTCGAACCCTCCCGGTCGAGTGAGCGAGGAAGCACCAGGGAACAGCACTTATATATTCTGCTTACACACGATGCCTGAAAAAACTTCCCTTGGGGTTATCCACTTATCCACGGGGATATTTTTATAATTATTTTTTTTATAGTTTTTAGATCTTCTTTTTTAGAGCGCCTTGTAGGCCTTTATCCATGCTGGTTCTAGAGAAGGTGTTGTGACAAATTGCCCTTTCAGTGTGACAAATCACCCTCAAATGACAGTCCTGTCTGTGACAAATTGCCCTTAACCCTGTGACAAATTGCCCTCAGAAGAAGCTGTTTTTTCACAAAGTTATCCCTGCTTATTGACTCTTTTTTATTTAGTGTGACAATCTAAAAACTTGTCACACTTCACATGGATCTGTCATGGCGGAAACAGCGGTTATCAATCACAAGAAACGTAAAAATAGCCCGCGAATCGTCCAGTCAAACGACCTCACTGAGGCGGCATATAGTCTCTCCCGGGATCAAAAACGTATGCTGTATCTGTTCGTTGACCAGATCAGAAAATCTGATGGCACCCTACAGGAACATGACGGTATCTGCGAGATCCATGTTGCTAAATATGCTGAAATATTCGGATTGACCTCTGCGGAAGCCAGTAAGGATATACGGCAGGCATTGAAGAGTTTCGCGGGGAAGGAAGTGGTTTTTTATCGCCCTGAAGAGGATGCCGGCGATGAAAAAGGCTATGAATCTTTTCCTTGGTTTATCAAACGTGCGCACAGTCCATCCAGAGGGCTTTACAGTGTACATATCAACCCATATCTCATTCCCTTCTTTATCGGGTTACAGAACCGGTTTACGCAGTTTCGGCTTAGTGAAACAAAAGAAATCACCAATCCGTATGCCATGCGTTTATACGAATCCCTGTGTCAGTATCGTAAGCCGGATGGCTCAGGCATCGTCTCTCTGAAAATCGACTGGATCATAGAGCGTTACCAGCTGCCTCAAAGTTACCAGCGTATGCCTGACTTCCGCCGCCGCTTCCTGCAGGTCTGTGTTAATGAGATCAACAGCAGAACTCCAATGCGCCTCTCATACATTGAGAAAAAGAAAGGCCGCCAGACGACTCATATCGTATTTTCCTTCCGCGATATCACTTCCATGACGACAGGATAGTCTGAGGGTTATCTGTCACAGATTTGAGGGTGGTTCGTCACATTTGTTCTGACCTACTGAGGGTAATTTGTCACAGTTTTGCTGTTTCCTTCAGCCTGCATGGATTTTCTCATACTTTTTGAACTGTAATTTTTAAGGAAGCCAAATTTGAGGGCAGTTTGTCACAGTTGATTTCCTTCTCTTTCCCTTCGTCATGTGACTTGATATCGGGGGTTAGTTCGTCATCATTGATGAGGGTTGATTATCACAGTTTATTACTCTGAATTGGCTATCCGCGTGTGTACCTCTACCTGGAGTTTTTCCCACGGTGGATATTTCTTCTTGCGCTGAGCGTAAGAGCTATCTGACAGAACAGTTCTTCTTTGCTTCCTCGCCAGTTCGCTCGCTATGCTCGGTTACACGGCTGCGGCGAGCGCTAGTGATAATAAGTGACTGAGGTATGTGCTCTTCTTATCTCCTTTTGTAGTGTTGCTCTTATTTTAAACAACTTTGCGGTTTTTTGATGACTTTGCGATTTTGTTGTTGCTTTGCAGTAAATTGCAAGATTTAATAAAAAAACGCAAAGCAATGATTAAAGGATGTTCAGAATGAAACTCATGGAAACACTTAACCAGTGCATAAACGCTGGTCATGAAATGACGAAGGCTATCGCCATTGCACAGTTTAATGATGACAGCCCGGAAGCGAGGAAAATAACCCGGCGCTGGAGAATAGGTGAAGCAGCGGATTTAGTTGGGGTTTCTTCTCAGGCTATCAGAGATGCCGAGAAAGCAGGGCGACTACCGCACCCGGATATGGAAATTCGAGGACGGGTTGAGCAACGTGTTGGTTATACAATTGAACAAATTAATCATATGCGTGATGTGTTTGGTACGCGATTGCGACGTGCTGAAGACGTATTTCCACCGGTGATCGGGGTTGCTGCCCATAAAGGAGGCGTTTACAAAACCTCAGTTTCTGTTCATCTTGCTCAGGATCTGGCTCTGAAGGGGCTACGTGTTTTGCTCGTGGAAGGTAACGACCCCCAGGGAACAGCCTCAATGTATCACGGATGGGTACCAGATCTTCATATTCATGCAGAAGACACTCTCCTGCCTTTCTATCTTGGGGAAAAGGACGATGTCACTTATGCAATAAAGCCCACTTGCTGGCCGGGGCTTGACATTATTCCTTCCTGTCTGGCTCTGCACCGTATTGAAACTGAGTTAATGGGCAAATTTGATGAAGGTAAACTGCCCACCGATCCACACCTGATGCTCCGACTGGCCATTGAAACTGTTGCTCATGACTATGATGTCATAGTTATTGACAGCGCGCCTAACCTGGGTATCGGCACGATTAATGTCGTATGTGCTGGGGAAAG